>Ga0224495_10000514_pt1 | contig 30576 bp, 28 predicted proteins | sample SF_Jul11_sed_USG_FD_168128 | JGI IMG/M metagenome (GOLD analysis project Ga0224495, IMG submission 168128) | Sediment microbial communities from San Francisco Bay, California, United States - SF_Jul11_sed_USGS_4_1 | ecosystem: Environmental > Aquatic > Marine > Sediment | place: USA: California... | reverse complement strand
CGCCGGTTGGGGATGCCGACTTCGACAGTCAGCCGTAAAGTCGCAGAACTGGAAGATCAGCTTGGAGTGCGGTTGTTGGAACGCTCAACACGACAATTGCGCCTAACAGATTCCGGGGCTGAAGTTCTGGAACATGCACAGAAAAGTGTTGAAGTCAGTGAGGCCATCGACAGCCTGGTGTCGAATAAGCTCACAGAGGTTAAAGGGACGCTGCGTCTATCTGCACCCCCCAGCATCGCAGACAGTGTACTTTCGCCCCTGGTTACGGCATTCCAAGCGTCATACCCTAATGTGAGTGTGCATGTTTTTATTACGGATCGGCTTGTCGACCTCATCGCTGAAAGGATTGATCTCGCCTTCCGCGTGGGTCCTTTGAAAGACTCTGCTCTGGTCGCAAAAAAGATACTTCGTTATCGACATCAATTGGTTGCCAACCCCAAATATATTGCAAGCATTAAAGAGCCCAGGGAGCCGAATGATCTATTGAATTGTCGACTCTTGGCATTTTCGCTCTGGAATGAAATGAACTCTTGGACGTTCACAAACGGTGGGCGGAAAGAATCGATTACGTTCAATCCCTATATCGCGATGAATGATTATGCGGGCTTGGCCACAGCTTTGGTTTCCGGAGCAGGTATTGGAGACCTACCACCTATTGTCGCACCATCATTATTGAAGGAAGGAAAGCTAGTCGAAGTAATGGCGAAGTGGCATTTCGCCTCAGTCGATGTTTCAGTAGTTCATCTAGGTAACCGTCATATTTCACGTCCGGTACGCTTATTCAAGGAGTTCGCTGCACAAATGGCTCCAAGGTTGTTTGATAAACTACCCGATTGATGGTCATCCGTATAAACACAAAGTCAAAGAATTTGCAGCACAACTAACATCCGTTTGTGGCCGGTTGCTGCCCATCGAATATTTTACTCGCCAACGACTGCAACTGGCACAAAGCAGCCCTCCAGACAAAGCACCCCTACCCAGCCAACCCCACGTAAACATTCTGCACATCATCGTCCGCATCAATAGCTTCCAGAAATGCTTCCACTTCTTCGCGTTCTGCGTCGCCCAGCGTGACTGGATTTTTTGGGCGGTAGCCCAGTTGCGCCGAGGTGACGGTGAAGCCCTGCTCCGGCAACGCCTTGCACACTGCATCCAGATCGGTGGTATCGGTGATGAACAGTGTTGCACCTTCGTCGGCAGGTTCAAAGTCCTGCGCACCCGCTTCGATGGCGGCAACTTCCGCGTCGGCATCTGTTGAGTTCGGTGTCGCTTCGATCATGCCCACATGGTCAAAATCCCACGAGACGGAACCGGCTGCGCCGAGCTGACCCTTGCGGAACAGTACGCGGATGTTGGGGTAGGTGCGGTTGACGTTATCGGTGAGGCATTCGACGATGACCGGGACCTTATGCGGCGCAAATCCCTCGTAGATCAAACGTTCCAGACTCGCACCACCGTCGAGTAGTCCGGCGCCTTTCTTGATTGCACGCTCCAGTGTTTCCTTGGGCATGGATGCTTTTTTTGCCTGCTCGACCACCAGCCGCAAACGCGAGTTCAGATCCGGATCAGCTCCGCCTTTTGCGGCGACCATGATCTCCTTGGACAGTTTGCCGAATACCTTGCCCTTTGCATTCGCTGCCACTTCCTTGTGTCTTGCTTTCCACTGCGCACCCATATCTGCTCACTTACTCTCTAAGTTATTTAATATTCATCCCATCTTGCCTCAAGTATTCGGAAGCATCAATCCTGAACATGCTTAGAGATGAACAATTGAATCTGCGATAATAAGCAAATCTATCGCTACTATCGAAAAATAAGGCAATCCAGATGATTTTAACCTTACTGATGATTTCCGGAATTCTGTTTTTGGCTTTGCAGCTGGAGGATAAGCTCAAAGTCCCTTCACCGCTTGGCCTGATCATGCTTTCATTTGTTGCGCACTATGCTTATCAGCAGGTTCCGGTACTGACAGGGGATGCGGAACATTTTGCAACACTGGTGATATTCCTGCTTCCGATCTTGCTGATTTCGGATTCGATGGAACTCAAGATAGCAGACCTGAAGGAGCACGGCTTGAGCCTGCTGTTTCTGGCTGTGGTTGCCGTCGTACTGTCGGTATTGATGGCGATCTTCATCTCGGGATGGATATTCGGTGACGTAAATCTTTCCGTGGCAGCAGTCATCGTGCTGTTTGCGATGGTACTGGCAACCGACCCTGTTTCGGTAGTGAGTATCTTCTCCAAATTCGAATTACCCCACCGCCTGAAAATACTGGCCGAAGGGGAAAGCCTGTTTAACGATGCCACGGCGCTGATTGTGTTCGTCTTTATCGGACTCTACATTCTGGACGGCGGCGAGATCACAGCGACTTACGTCACCGAAATCAGCAGCGCGGTGGTGCTGGGCTCGCTTGCCGTAGGTGTCGCAACAGGATTTCTCGGGTTGGTTTTCATGAAAACCACCGAAAACCGAATTGCCGAAATGATGGTGATGGTGCTCACAGGTTACGGCTCATTTGAAATGGCAGAGCATTTTTATGTTCTATTGAATATGTTCGGCGGACATTCACACATGCATCTGTCGGGGATTCTTGCCTGTATATTCGCCACGATCACCGTCAACCATGTCATGACCCAGGCTTTATCGGAGGAAAACGAGCAAATTGACCGGGATGAGGCTGAGTTGCAGCGCGAAGCCCAAAGCAGCAATACATCATCCGGCGTGATCGGAAAAGTGCTGGCGCGCATCAAAGCCACGATAGAAGAGCGTGATCGTCACCTGCGCACCAAGGAAGATATTCAGCTTTTGGCCGTTGTGGCCAATACGATACTTTTTGTGGCAATGGCAGAAATGATAGATCTCAAACTGCTGTGGAATCACCGCGTCGAAATTCTTGCGATGTTCCTGGCGACAACCCTGATACGCGGAGTCGTAATGGCACTGTTTGCCTGGCTGACCAACAGGACAGAGAAAATGGCCGACGTAAGTTTTCGCTGGTGGGGTGTGCTGACTTTCGCAGGGATAAAGGGCGGACTATCTATCGTGATGTTAACGATGATTCCGTCATCGTTCGAACATCTTGAAATGTTCAAGGCCGTGGTGATCGGCGTGATCCTGCTTTCAACCTTTATTTATTCGGGAGCATTGCTGCTCATCATCGGCAGGAACAAGGAACAATTTCTGCACGAAAAAAATGCGGAGCATCATCCGCATTAACAAGCCACCTTATTGAGGCTTGGCAATAACATTTGGGCTATATCAAGGATTACTCTCCTTTATATATGGCCTGTATCCGGTTGACTGAAGTTGCAGAAGAAGGCGCTTTTTTCGCATCCTCTGCAGCTACCTGCTCACCAGTGGCTGGCGCAATAATCTGGTAGAACACCTCGTCGCGCTTGATCATGCCCAGCTCGCTGCGGGCGCGCTCTTCTATGGCTGCAGTGCCCTCTTTAAGGTCGCGCACCTCGGCATCCAGTGCCGAGTTGCGCGCTTGCATCTGTTGATTGACTTCACGCTGGGATTCCAGCTGACGATTAATGTCCCACACTTTCAACCAACTGCCCTTCCCCAGCCAAAGCGGATACTGCAACAGCAGCAAAAGGGCTATAAGTATCAGTGTGACAACCCGCATACAGATACCTCAAAAATCCCGAATTTCATCCCGACTGCCGCCTTGCGAAATAAACTTCCTGCTCACATATACACAATATGCTGCACGGTGAAATTTATTCCCCACCCTGCATTTGGGCAAACCCTGAATTTTTACAGGCACCCTTACCCTAACTGGTAATACGCATCGCGCCCCGGATAGCTGGCAGTGTCGCCCAAGTCTTCTTCGATGCGCAACAACTGGTTGTACTTCGCCATGCGATCGGAACGGGACAGGGAACCGGTCTTGATCTGCATCGAGTTGGTAGCCACGGCGATATCTGCAATGGTGCTGTCTTCGGTTTCTCCGGAGCGATGCGAGATCACGGCGGTGTAGCCTGCACGCTTGGCCATCTCTATTGCTGCAAAAGTTTCGGTCAACGTGCCGATCTGGTTGACCTTGATCAGGATGGAATTGGCGATGCCGCGCTTGATGCCCTCGCGCAGTATCTTGGTATTGGTCACGAACACGTCGTCGCCAACCAGCTGGATCTTCTTGCCCAGACGATCGGTCAATGCTTTCCAGCCGTCCCAGTCGTGTTCGCTCATGCCGTCTTCAAGGGTGATGACGGGATATTTATCCACCCAGGTTGCATAGAGATCAATCATCTGTGCGGGAGTCAGCGTCAGACCGTCAGCCTTCAGGTGGTACTGACCATCCTTGTAGAATTCGGATGCTGCTGCATCGATGCCGATCGCCACATCAGAACCTGGAACATAACCCGCTGCTTCAATGGCTTCGACGATCACTTTCAGCGCGCCTTCGTTGGAACCCAACGCCGGAGCGAAACCGCCCTCGTCGCCAACGGTCGTGGTCAGGCCGCGGTGATGCAGGATATCTTTCAGCGCGTGGAATATTTCAGCACCGCAACGCAACGCTTCGCGGAAGCTTTGTGCGCCGACCGGAATGATCATGAATTCCTGGATGTCCGCGCCGCCGGTAGCATGTGCGCCACCGTTGATGATGTTCATCATGGGTACAGGCATTTCCATCCGCGCCGAACCGCCCAGATAGCGATACAGCGGCAACCCGCTTTCTTCGGCAGCAGCACGTGCCACCGCCATCGATACCGCAAGGATCGCGTTCGCGCCAAGACGTGATTTGCTCTCGGTGCCGTCAAGATCAATCATGGTCTGGTCGATGAAAGCCTGCTCGGCCGCATCCAGGCCGATGATCGCTTCTGCAATCTCGGTGTTTACATTCTCAACCGCCTTCAATACGCCCTTGCCCAGATAGCGCTGCTTGTCGCCGTCGCGCAGTTCGATTGCTTCTTTCTCGCCGGTGGATGCGCCTGACGGTACCGCAGCTCGTCCCATTACGCCGGACTCCAGCAACACGTCTGCTTCTACTGTAGGATTGCCGCGCGAATCCAGAATCTCACGGGCGATTACATCAACTATTGCACTCATTATTTTTCCTTACTCTCTCTTTTAAACGTTTCTCAAATCAAAATGTTCTTCAATCAAACCCTGCTTCTTGACAGCCGCGTCCAGCACCATCAAGGTTTTTAACAAGTCCTTTAAATGCCCCAGCGGGAAAGCATTGGGGCCGTCCGACATCGCCTTGGACGGATTCGGGTGTGTTTCCATGAACAACCCGGAAACACCCGCAGCAACTGCCGCACGCGCCAGCACCGGTACAAATTCGCGCTGACCGCCGCTTACCGTACCCTGCCCACCAGGCAACTGCACCGAGTGTGTTGCATCAAAAACTACGGGGCAACCTGTGTTGCGCATCACTGCCAGAGAGCGCATATCCGACACCAGATTGTTGTAACCGAAAGATGCACCGCGTTCGCACACCATGATGTTGTCTGAATCGCTGGCCTCGCGCGCCTTGTCCACGACATTCTTCATGTCCCACGGCGACAGGAACTGCCCCTTCTTGATGTTCACCGGTTTCCCGCATTTCGCAACCGCATGGATGAAATCTGTCTGGCGACACAAAAACGCCGGGGTCTGCAATACATCCACAACTGCTGCAACCGGTGAAATTTCTTCGATACTATGAACATCGGTCAGCACCGGTACGCCAAGCTTCGCTTTGACTTCACCGAGTATCTTCAAGCCCGCATCCAGACCGAAACCGCGAAACGACTTGCCGGAGCTGCGATTGGCCTTGTCGTAGGAAGACTTGTAAATGAAGTTTAAGTTCAATTCGTTACAGATTTCTTTCAACTGGCCGGCGGTATCCATCGCCATTTGCTCGGATTCGATCACGCATGGTCCTGCAATCAGGAACAATGGTTTATCAAGTCCTGCTTCAAATCCGCATAGTTTCATACTGCCACTCTTTCTTGATTATTGTTCTTCTGGCGGCTCAAAGCTGCCTCGACGTAGGACTTGAACAGCGGATGGCCGGTACGCGGTGTTGAGGTGAACTCCGGGTGAAACTGGACACCGACGAACCACGGGTGCGTGGACTGCGACAACTCCATTATTTCCGGCAAATCTTCGGTCGGTGTGCGTGCTGAAATAATCAGCCCGGACTGCTCCAGCGCCGGGGCATAATGGTTATTCACCTCGTAGCGATGACGGTGGCGTTCGTTCACCTCATCGCCATAGATGCGTTGCGCCAGCGTATTCGGCTTGATCGGGCAGCGTTGCGAGCCTAGCCGCATCGTTCCACCCAGATCCGAATCCGCGCTGCGTTTTGCAACCTTGCCGTCGCGATCCAGCCATTCGGTAATCAGCGCAACCACCGGATGTTCAGTTTCCAGATTGAATTCGGTGCTGTTTGCATCGCTCATGCCCGCCACATGTCTTGCGAATTCAATCACTGCAAGCTGCATCCCGAGGCAGATGCCCAGATAGGGGATATTGTTCTCTCGCGCATATCGAATCGCGGCGATCTTGCCTTCTGTGCCGCGCTTGCCAAAGCCCCCAGGCACAAGGATAGCATCGAAGTGTGCCAAGCTTTGTGTCCCTGAGGTTTCGATATCTTCGGAATCGATATACTCGATCTTGACCTTGGTCGATGTATGAATTCCCGCATGGCGCAACGCCTCAATCAGCGATTTGTATGATTCGGTCAGGTCAACGTATTTTCCGACCATGCCGATGGTGATCTGGTGCTGCGGATTTTCCTGTGCCACGACCAGCTTGTTCCATACCGACAGGTCGGCTGGCGGTGCATCTATTGCAAGCTCTTCACAGATAATGCGATCAAGTCCCTGCTCGTGCAGTACCTGCGGAATCTTGTAGATGCTGTCCACATCCCACATTGAGATCACGCCTTCTTCCCGCACGTTGGCAAACAGCGAGATCTTTGCACGCTCATCATCCGGTATCGGCCTGTCTGCTCGGCAAACCAGTGCGGTCGGGAAGATACCGATCTCGCGCAGTTTTTGCACACTGTGCTGGGTGGGCTTGGTCTTCAACTCTCCGGCAGTGGCAATATACGGAACCAGCGTCAAATGAACATACGCCACCTGGTTGCGGCTCTTGCGCAAACCCATTTGACGTGCCGCCTCGAGGAACGGCAGCGACTCAATGTCGCCGACAGTCCCGCCAATCTCAATGATCGCCACATCTGCCTTGCCGTCATGCGATGCCGCGGCACCGCGCTCGACGAACGCCTGTATTTCGTTGGTGATGTGCGGGATCACCTGCACGGTCTTGCCCAAGTATTCGCCGCGCCGCTCCTTGCGGATCACGCTGTCGTATATCTGGCCAGTGGTGAAGTTATTGGACTTGCGCATCTTGGCAGAAATGAAGCGCTCGTAATGACCAAGATCAAGATCGGTCTCGGCACCGTCTTCGGTGACGAACACTTCACCATGCTGGAACGGACTCATCGTGCCCGGATCGACGTTGATATAGGGATCAAGCTTGAGCATTGTCACCTTGAGTCCGCGCGATTCAAGGATGGCTGCAAGTGAAGCGGCGGCGATGCCCTTACCCAATGAAGAAACAACGCCGCCGGTAATGAATATGTACTTTGTCATGGGGCGCGATGATACCGTAAAACGCCCTGCACTCAAAATTGTGCGGGAGACGGACGGTAAACCCTAAGCGCTTGAAAACAGCGTTGAAGCGCTTTTTTCAAACTCCGCCAGCGGCACTGGCCTGCCGAACAAATACCCTTGATAAATCCTGCAACCGGCTTGCTCAAGGAATGTTCTCTGCCCCTCGGTTTCCACTCCCTCGGCGATGACCTCCATCTCAAGACTCGCCGCCATACCGATAATGGTTTGCACAATCACCGCATCGTTATGTTTGTTATTGATATTTCGTACAAATGACTGGTCGATTTTCAGCTGATCCAGTGGCAATTGGGTCAGGTAGGCCAGTGACGAATATCCCGTACCAAAGTCGTCCAGCGAGAATCTCACCCCGACTTCCTTCAGTTCCCGCATCTTGTCCGCAGTGTCCCTGACATCATCCAGCACCACACTTTCGGTTAGCTCAATCTTGAGCAGGCCGGGATGAATATCCGCCCTGCCGATAGCCATACGAACCTGCTCAATAAAGTCCTGCTGGTGAAACTGCCGTGCGCTCACATTGACTGCCAGTTGCAACCTGCATAGTTGCGGGTGGGTTTGCCAGCATTTGATTTGCGCACAGGCCGCTTCGAGCACCCATTGCCCGATAGGGAGGATCAGGCCGGTATCTTCCGCCGTGGCAATAAATTCGCCCGGTGATACAACGCCGCGCTCGGGGTGCGACCAGCGCAGAAGAACCTCGGCACCGACCGGCCTGCTCTCGGCATCTACCTGTATCTGGTAATACAGATCAAACTGCTGCTGCGCAATCGCAGCGCGCAAATCAACTTCCAACCCGGCGCGCGCCTCAAGCGCGGCCTGCATCGTGGGATCGAAAAATCGCAGTGTATTGCGGCCAGAACCCTTCGCCTCGTACATTGCCGTATCGGCGCGCTTAAGCAAGTCATCCACTGTAACCTCGTGTGCACGGAACAGGGTGATACCGATACTGCATGAGTTGTGGTATTCGGATTTGTGCAAAAAGTATGGCTGGCAAAGGGCTTCGCGTATCTTCTCGCCTGCAGCCCTCGCCTGTGCTGCAGCCATATCGGCTTCAGCACCCAACCCCTCCAGCATGACGATGAATTCATCACCGCCGAGGCGGGCAACGGTGTCACCGCCACGCATGCTCACCTGCAAACGCTTGGCAGTCTCGATCAGCAGCAAGTCGCCAACATCATGACCCCTGGTGTCGTTAAGCGTCTTGAAATTATCCAGATCGATAAAAAGTATCGCGCCGTGATCTCCGCTTCGAATAGCGGATGCCATGCTGTGATTGAGCCGGTCTACCAGCAACCTACGGTTGGGCAGGTTGGTGAGCGGGTCATAGAAGGCCAACTGGTGAATCTGTTCCTCAGCCTCCTTGCGCAGGGTGATGTCGGCAAATACCGAGACATAATTGGTCACCTTTTCCTCGGCATTCGTGACGGCGGTTGTCGTCAGCCATACGGGATAAATATCACCATTCTTGCGTTTGCTCCACACCTCTCCCTGCCAGTACTTTTCCCGCGCTATGGTTGCCCACATGGCGGGATAGAACTGCGAGTCATGCCTACCCGATTTAAGCAGGTCCGGCGTCTGCCCCAGCGCTTCTTCGTGGCTGTAACCGGTCAGTCTGGTGAATGCTTTATTGACCTGGATGATGCGATGATCCAGGTCCGTGATCAGGATTCCTTCCTGAGTCTCAAAGGCAGCGGCAGCGATATGCAATTGCTGCTCTCTTTCCCTGATCCGGTAGTAGGCAAAAATCGCGGAGCCCAACATTGACATCGCCGCGAGCAGCAGCATGAACCGGTAGATTGAAGCACTACCCTGCTGCGCATGGTAGTAATCCAGATACAGCCTCTCGATACGGGCACCCAGCCCCTCTCTTCCCGGCGAACTAAGCTGCCCGATCTGCTCGGCAATATCCTTCTCATTCTCCAGTATGCTTCTGGCATGCTGATTGACCGATCGTGCTGCCGCCCTGACATGACTCGGCAAACGGACAATGTGGCGATCAACCAGATCAATATGCTGCTTCAACGATTCGCGTGCCTCACTACCCTGATCAAGTTTTATCAGGAGAAGATCGCGAATCAGCAGCTCAAACGGATCATGGTCTGCTTCCGGCAGTTTTTCCAGCAACTCATTGACTTGGCGTGGCAAATACAGCAGTGAATTTTTGATTACCGCATTATGCGACTTGAAGTCTTCCAGTGCCTCTGCCTTCTGTTCTACCTGTTTTTGCATCAGACTCAATTCGCGCATAATCTCCGGTGTATCCTGCAATAGTCCGCTATCCATGTGGCTGGCCAGTCCGGATGCAATAAGCCTCATACGCCTGATAATGAATACCACGCCGTCGTAGTTGTGGTACAGCTGGTAGTGATGCTGCAGTACCGCCTCGCCCAGTTCCATGTCGCGCTTTTGCATTTCGCGCAAATCGCTGATCAGCGCATTGTGCAAGTCCGGGTCTACCGGCTGAGCCTTGACGAACAGAAAAAGCAAGGCGCAGGCGGCGAGAACCATCAGAACTGGTTGACGGATATTTTTATTGGGCAAGTTGTATTTGCCGATCCTTATCATTGCTCCGCCCTTGGCTGATAGACACCGGTCAGTGTTTTGAGGAACTTCACAATCGAAGAAACTTCATCATTGCTCAGGGTCACGCCAAGCTGGTATTTCCCCATGACTGCGACTGCCTCCTCCAGTGTCTCTGCCGAGCCATCGTGAAAGTAGGGAGCGGTCACGGACACATTACGCAAGGGCGGCACCCTGAATTCATGGCGATGTTCTTCATTCCCTGTAACGTTGTAGCGTCCGTAATCGATCTCCTGCACATTGCCCCGATCAGCAAAATAATCGCGGAATAATCCCAGTTTTTCGTACATATTGCCGCCCACATTCATGCCCTGATGGCAGCTGATACAACCAAAATTCTTGAACAGCTCGTAGCCGACCAGTTCATCCCCGCTCAAGGCATGCATGTCGCCGCGCAAATACCGGTCAAACCTTGAATTCGGGGTGATAAGTGAACGTTCGAAGGTGGCAATGGCGTTCCTGACAGTGTGTTGCTGTATTCCTTCCGGATAAATTGCCGCGAAATCACGCTGGTAAGCGACATCTTGCTCAAGTTTCTCAATGACCTCCGGCCATGTAGAGCCCATCTCGCAGGTGTTCTGCATTGGAAAATCAATCTGATCTTCCAGAGTTTCAGCATGGCCATCCCAGAATTGGTTGGCATTGAATCCGCTATTGAATACGGTCGGAGCGTTGACACGTCCCTCTTTATCGCCGACACCAATTGAGCGTGGCAAGTTATCCATGCCGCCATTTGCCAGATTATGGCAATGCGCACATGAGATCGAGTTATCGGAAGAAAACCGGGGGTCGTGGAAAAGCCGGTCGCCCAGCGCAACCTTGCGTGTATCAAGCTCTAATTCGAGGGGTATTGGGGTGATCGGCTCCTGCCTGGTAGCAGGCTCTGACTTGAATCTGGGAAGGAGAACGGTATCTGCGCTGTATGAATCAGGGACTGACTCCTGCAAATATTGCGCTAAAGCATACAGGGCTAGCACAAAAAAAACGATCCACAGCCGACCCTGTTTGCTTGCCATCAGCCACCCCAACTTCATGAGGCACGCAATAAAAACAACTCTTTCGTAGCACCTACTGATTTTTCTGGCGGTTTCCGCGGCCACAGAAAATCAAACATCATGTGCTTATAAGATAACTTCTAGTGCAACAACAGGGATTGCTGAACCGACACAGCACAAATTGACATCAGCGCACCTGGCATCAAGCCGAGCAATAATACGCCCAAACCATTCATGCTGATCAACAGCGTAGTGTCCTGCCCGAAAACGATAGGCACACGACTTTCAGGCGCATCGAAGTACATCAGTTTCACGATGCGCAGGTAATAGAATGCACCAATCAGCGAGAACATCACAGCCGTTACAGCCAGCCATATGTGCCCACTCTGCACAACCGCATTCAGCACCGAGAATTTCGCATAAAAACCCACTGTGGGTGGAACGCCGGCCATGGAGAACATCAGCAGCAACATCATGAATGCCAACCAGGGGCTACGCTGGCTAAGGCCCTTGAAGTCATCCAGATTATCCGACTCGAAACCCTCGCGTGACAGGAACATGATCATTCCGAAAGCGCCAAGTGACATCAGCACATAGACAACCGTGTAAAACATGGCCGAGCTGTACCCCTCTACATCGCCGCTCAACAGGCCCAGTAGCATGAAACCCATGTGCGCGATGGTCGAATACGCGAACATGCGCTTGATGTTCGTCTGCGCAATGGCCGAAATATTACCGATCGCCATAGAAGCAATCGCCAACAGAACCAACATGCCGGACCAGTGTTGTACCAGCGGTTGCAGACCTTCGACCAGAATCCGCACAACAAAAGCAAACGCGGCCAATTTTGGCGCGGAGCCTATAAGCATGGTCATAGCTGTCGGCGCCCCGTGGTATACATCAGGAACCCACATATGGAACGGCACCACGCCAAGCTTGAAGGCCAATCCGGACACGATAAATACCAGACCAAAGGTAAGCAGTGACTTGTTGGCGACACCTTCGCCAATGGCTGCGGATATCACCCCCAGTTCCAGCGAGCCGGTAGCACCATACAACATCGACATGCCATACAAAAGCAAACCGGAGGCAAGTGCACCCAGGATAAAGTACTTCATCGCAGCTTCGGTTGCGACTGCCGAATCCCTGTGCAAGGCAACCATGGCATACATGCTGAGGGAGAGCAGCTCCAAACCCAGATACAGGGTAAGGAAGTGATTCGCCGAAATCATGACCATCATGCCGAGTGTTGCAAACAACGACAGCACCATGAACTCTCCGCGAAACAACCCGCGAGTGAGCAGGTATGTCCGGGAGTAGACCAGCATCATCGAAACTGCCAGACAGGTCAGCAGTTTCAAAACGTCGGACATCAAATCATCCACGAACATATTGTTAAATGCATAGACAACGCCGTTCTCATGCATTCCCACGGTGATGAATGAACTGATAATCAAAGTCAGCAAAGTCAGCATATAGGTCACCGTGCTTTCTCTTTGCTTGATCATCAAGTCTGCAATCAAAATCACGCAGGCCATTATCAGCAGAAATATTTCTGTGCTGGCCGGGATCAAATTTGTCATCAAATCCATAATTACCTTCTTCTAAAGTCTTGTGCCTACAACGGCAGTTTTGAACGTGCGATATGAACCAGCAGGTCATTCACCGAAACATGCATAACTTCCGTGAAAGGCAGCGGATAAAGGCCCATACCCAGAACAGCGAACGCCAAAATTGCAAATATCAACTTCTCGCGCATCGTCATATCGGTTAGCTCGGCAACGTGCGGATTAGCCACCGCACCGAAAATCACTCTCTTGTACATCCATAGCGTGTAAGCAGCACCGAAGATCAGTGTTGACGCTGCGGCAAAGGCATACCAGAAATTGGCTTTGACCGCACCGAGGATCACCATGAACTCGCCCACGAAACCGCTGGTGCCCGGCAGCCCACTGTTGGCCATCGCAAACAACATAAAGAATGCCGCAAAAACAGGCATGGTATTGGCCACCCCGCCATAGTCGGCTATGTTGCGTGAATGCATGCGGTCATACATCACACCGATACCGAGGAACAGCGCGCCCGATACAAAACCGTGCGAGATCATCTGCAGCAGCGCACCTTCCATTCCGTAGGCGTTAAAAATGAAGAATCCCAGTGTAACGAACCCCATGTGTGAAATCGAAGAGTAGGCGACCAGCTTCTTCATGTCCGTTTGTGTCAGGGCTACAAGGCCGATATACACGACAGCGATCAGCGACAGCGCGATCATCAACCCGGCCAGCTTATGACTGGCATCCGGCACGATGGGCATGGAAAAGCGCAGAAAACCGTATGCGCCAACCTTCAACATGATCGCAGCCAGAATCACGGAACCACCAGTGGGAGCTTCTACGTGTGCGTCCGGCAACCATGTATGCACCGGGAACATCGGCACCTTGACGGCAAACGCAAAGAAGAACGCAATGAAGATCAGGATCTGTGCATTCATCGGAATCACGACCTGATGGAAATCAAGTATCGAAAAACTGCCGCCGGTCTGGTTGTAGAGATAGATCAACGCAACCAGCATCAACAATGAGCCAAGCAGCGTATACAGGAAAAACTTGACTGCCGCATATACACGGTTTTTTCCGCCCCATACACCGATGATCAGGAACATCGGAATCAGCATCGCTTCCCAGAACACATAAAACAATACGGCATCAAGCGCTGCAAACACGCCGATCATGATACCGGACATGATCAGGAACGACGCCATATATTGGGCTACGCGCTTTTCGATTACCTTCCAGCCGGCAAGAACAACGATAGGTGTAAAGAAAGCCGTGAGCAAAATAAACAGCACCGAAATGCCATCCACACCGAGGTAATAGTGAATATTAAATCGTGTGATCCAGTCCTGCATCTCCACGAACTGCATTTCGGATGTGTTACTGACAAAACCGGTGTACAGAGGTATCGTGACCAGAAACCCGAGTACCGAACCAACCAGGGCAATAATACGGGCCAAGGGGGCATTCCTGTCGTTGCCGGTCGACAATACCAGAATACCGAAAAGGATCGGCAACCAGATTGCGACGCTTATTATGGGTAATCCAAAAATCATTCTGTCATTCCTTTACTGTAGGCCGGGCTGCTTCCCGTCGCTGCTTATTTTTGCCGGGTTGGCACCCGTCCTAAAACTCTCTAAAACCAGTCCCTCACACTCAGCAAAACAAACACGCCTATGATCATGGAAAAAGCGTAATGGTAGATGTAACCCGATTGCAAATGTCTTACCACGCCCGAAATCATGCCGACTAATTTCGCCGTGCCGTTCACCATTAATCCGTCGATCAGCTTCACATCGCCGAATTTCCAGAGGAGCCCGCTTGCACCCCTTGCACCCCCTGCAAAAAACCAGTCGTTGAAACGATCAAAGTAATATTTATTGTCCAGCAAGGTATAGATAAACTGGAATCTCTTCTGGATAGTCGCAGGAATGTCCGGGCGCTTCAGATAGAAGAATGCGGAGCTTGCAACACCCGCTAACGCAAGCCAGAATGGAAGGGTAGTAAATGCATGTAAAGCAACGCTAAATGCACTTTCATCAATCTTTTCATGGTGAATAATTTCACCCAATTCAGCAGTAAAGTTCCGCTCCGCGACATATATCGCTTCATTGAAGAAATTACCATGCAACATCGGGTCATAGGCAAAATATCCGATTATCACCGATGGGATCGCGAGCAGAATCAGCGGTAACGTAACCACCCAGGGTGTTTCATGAGGCTTCTGCCCCGGCGCCAGTCCATGGTGATGGTCGTGAGATACATCTTCACCGTCATGGTCGCCGTGATGATCATGGTGGTCCTTGCCGAATCTTTCCTCACCATGAAACACAAGGAAGTACATACGGAATGAATAAAATGCCGTGACGAATACGCCTGCCATCACTGAAAAATATGCGAATCCCGAACCGGGGATATTTGACAGGTGAACGGCCTCGATAATGCTTTCCTTTGAATAAAACCCGGAAAAGAAAGGGGTGCCGATCAAAGCCAGCGATCCAATCAGACCTGTGATCCAGGTAATCGGCATATATTTTCTCAAGCCGCCCATATTGCGGATATCCTGGTCATGGTGCATTGCCATGATCACGCTACCCGCCCCGAGGAACAACAAAGCTTTGAAGAATGCATGGGTCATCAAGTGAAAGATCGCCACGGAGTATGCAGAGGCACCCAGGGCAACTGTCATATAACCCAATTGAGACAAGGTCGAATAGGCAATGACCCGTTTAATATCGTTCTGGATGATGCCAAGAAATCCCATGAACAACGCTGTAATTGCACCTATTACCATCACGAATGACAGTGCTGTTTCGGAAAGCTCAAATAGCGGGGACATGCGTGACACCATGAATATACCTGCTGTCACCATCGTGGCCGCGTGAATCAGCGCAGAAATCGGTGTCGGGCCTTCCATTGAATCTGGCAACCAGACGTGCAATGGAAACTGGGCAGATTTTCCCATCGCGCCGATAAATAGAAGTATGCAGATTGCCGTCATCAGATTGACCGTCATTCCAGGTATGGGCGCGATGTCATTGGCATGCTCTCCAGCCATGTTGAACACTGACTGGTAATCCAGCGTGCCAAACACCATCAGCACCAGGCCTATTCCCAGCAAAAATCCAAAATCACCCACGCGATTGACAAGGAATGCCTTCAGGTTGGCATAGATCGCTGTCGGTCTGTCGAACCAGAATCCGATCAGCAAATAGGACACCAGACCTACTGCTTCCCACCCGAAGAACAATTGCATGAAGTTGTTGGACATCACCAGCATCAGCATGGAGAAGGTAAACAGCGAGATATAGCTGAAGAAACGCTGATACCCGGGATCCTCCTCCATGTAGCCTATTGTGTAGATATGCACCATCAGCGAGACCGAGGTCACCACCAGCATCATCGTCACCGTCAGCGCATCAATCATGAAACCCACATGGAAACTGGTATCACCGGACGTCAACCATGTATAGACCGGTCCGTTGAAAGTATTGCCTGCCAATACGTCACGGAAGATTGCCAGCGAAGCAAAAAACGAGACCGCCACCAGCGAAATAGTGATGCGATGTGACCATGTGCGGCCAAGCAACTTGCCGAACAGGCCTGCAGCAATCGCGCCGATTAATGGTGCCGCGGGAACAAGAAGGTAAAGGTTTTGCATACTCATTCGGTCACCCTTTCAGGCTGTCTAGATCGTCAACGTTGATGGTGTTCAGGTTACGGAACAGCACCACCAGTATTGCCAAACCTATGGCAGCTTCTGCGGCAGCCACGGTCAGGATGAAGAACACAAAAATTTGTCCGGCTGCATCACCCAGATAGTGTGAGAACGCGACAAAGTTGGTATTCACCGCCAGCAACATCAACTCGATAGCCATCAGAAGCACAATCAAATTCTTGCGGTTCAAAAAAATACCAACCACGCTGATAGCGAACAGTACGGCACTCAGTACCAGATAATGCGACAGTGTTAACACGCTTTCTGCTCCCTTAATTAATCCGGATTGCAGGTTGCACAGCTGGAATAAACCACAGCCGGCACCTCTCCCCTATTTACCAGTTTCTCTGCTTTCCGCTTTCATTGAAACGATGCGAACCCGATCTTGCTTTCTGACCGCAACCTGCTTGCCAACCTGCTGGAATCTGGCATCTTTGCGCCGGCGCAGCGTCAACGCAATCGCCGCGACCATCGCCACCAGCAAGATCACTGCCGCGATCTCAAATGGATAAACATAATCCGTATAAATCAACCGGCCCAATTCCTTGGTGTTGCTGTAGTCGGCCGCATGTTTTACCGCTGTCATGCTCGTAGATGTCTCTGAAGAACCCAACACCCAGATCATCTCAAAGGCCATCAAACCGGCCAATGCGGCACCGAATGGCAGCCAGCGCCAGAATCCTTCGCGCAGCCTCACCAGGTTGATATCCAGCATCATCACCACGAACAGGAACAGCACCATCACCGCGCCAACGTAAACCAGCACCAGCGTAATCGCGAGAAACTCTGCCTCGAGCAACATCCAGATGCCCGAAGAACTAACGAATGCCAAAACCAAAAACAACACGGCATGCACCGGGTTCGTCGCAGTAATAACTCGCAATGCAGCGATTACAGTTATCGCTGCAAAAACGTAAAACACGATGGTTTCAAAGTTGCTTGTAATGAAATTCATTAACTTACCCTCTATCCCGCTTATCGGTATTTCGCATCTGCCGCACGGTCTTTGGCGATCTGCTCTTCATATTTGTCACCAACGGCCAACAACATATCCTTGGTGTAATACAGGTCGCCTCGCTTCTCGCCGTGATATTCGAATATCCGGGTTTCCACGATCGCATCAACAGGGCAGGATTCCTCGCAAAATCCGCAAAAAATGCATTTGGTCAAGTCGATATCGTATTGTGTGGTGCGACGGGTTCCGTCGTCCCGTTCGGCAACTTCGATCTTGATCGCCAACGCCGGGCAAACCGCTTCACACAGTTTGCAACCGATACAGCGTTCCTCACCGTTTGCATATCGCCTTTGCGCATGCAAACCGCGAAAGCGGAAACTCTGCGGCGTCTTCTCTTCCGGATATTGCACCGTGATCTTGCGATGAAACAGGTGCTTACCGGTCTGAGCCAAGCCCCTGAGCAATTCAAGCAACAGGAAACTTTTGAAGAAATTTGTGATTTTTTCCATATTTACTCTCACCACAGCCAGTAGCTGGTTTGCATCCATGCCCCGATAACCACGACCCAAACCAATGTCACAGGGATCAATACTTTCCATCCCAGACGCATCAGTTGGTCATAGCGGTAACGGGGGAAAGTCGCTCGCAGCCAAATAAACATGAACAGGATGAAGGCCATTTTGCCCAGCATCCAGACGATCGAATCCGGGAGAAACGGAACCGGAGAAAGCCATCCACCAAGGAACATGACTGAGGTCAGTGCCGCGATCAGGATCATGTTGGCGTATTCTGCAAGGAAGAATATCGCGAATGCCATTCCCGAATATTCAGTATGGAATCCCGCCACTATCACGGATTCATCTTCTGCCAGATCGAAAGGTGCGCGGTTTGTTTCAGCCACCCCGGAAATGAAATACACCACAAACATCGGAAACAGGGGAATGAAGTACCATCCCAGCATGCCATAGCCATTCTGCTGTCCACGAACGATGTCACCCAGATTCATGCTTTGTGCAACCATCAATACGCACACCAGAGCGAATCCCATCGGCAACTCGTAGGATACGATCTGCGCCGCTGACCGCAAGGAGCCCAGGAACGCATATTTGGAGTTGGATGCCCAGCCCGCGATGATGATGCCGTACACACCCACCGATGTCATCGCCAGCAGATAGAGCAGACCGGCATTAACGTTTGCCAGCACCATTCCTTCTGAGAAAGGTATCACCGCCCAGGCCGCAAGTGCCGGAGCTATGGCCATCACCGGCGCAGCCACAAACAGGAACTTGTTTGCGCCAGTCGGAATAATAATTTCCTTCATGAACAGCTTGATGCCGTCAGCCATCGGCTGCAGAAGACCAAAGTATCCGACACGGTTCGGACCGATACGATCCTGCATATAAGCCAGTATCCTGCGTTCAGCGTAAGTCATGTAAGCGACGCTAACCATGACCGGAGCCACAATCACAACTATCTTGATCAATGTCCATAATACCGGCCAAACCGGTTCAACAAATCCCCACACCAGATCCCGGAGACCAAGCAGGTTCAGCAAACCTTGCAGAATTTGCAGTACTTGAGCTTCCATCACGCGCGCTCCACTGAAATTGTTCCAAACATCGCACCCAGTACTGCCGTAGCAGGAATTCCCGCCGCAATACGCGCTGTACCCTTGGGCAGTTTATCGTCAGCAATTGCGGTCAAATTCACACTACCTTGGCCTTGGCTGACTTTTACCTGCGTCCCCGTTGGCACACCAATTTTGCTTAATTCTTCACTGTGCAAGCGTATGGTCGGCACTGCCGCGTCAGCCGTCGCCTGCAATGGCGCGGAACGGCGCACGATAGCATCCGTTGCATAGATAGGCACATCGCTTACCCGCTGCAACCCACCGGACACAACGGAATTATTGGCGCCAACCTCACCGATTGCGTTATTCAGTTTTGCGGCAACATCCGCATTACCGAGCAATTCATCTTTCACCGCTTCGGAGGTTTCGTAATCAAAACCGGATATGTTCAGCAGGTTGCCCAATACACGCAGAACCTTCCAGGCCGGGCGGGCTTCACCTATCGGTTTAACAGTACCCTTGAAACTTTGCACACGACCTTCAGTGCTTACATAGGTACCCGATGTTTCTGTAAATGGCGCAATAGGCAACAACACATCCGCATACTCCGTCGCATGATGTTTGTACGCAGACATCGCCACAACCAAGTCGGCCGCTTGCATCGCCGCGACGGCCTGCTGCGGATTCGCAGTATCCAGTTCTGCTTCCACATTCAACAAGAGATACGCCTTGCGCGGAGTTTCCAGCATGGAAGTCGCATTCAAACCTTTAGAGCCCGGAGTAGCCTGTGCCAGATAACCGCCCACGCTGTTGGCAGCTTCACCGAGAAAACCGAATTTGCCGCCAGTCAGGCTGGCAATCTGTTGTGCCAGCGCCTGCAACTTCGCAGCCTGTGGATGTTGTTGTGCAAAATTACCCAGCAGGATCGCAACACGCTCGCCACCAATCAGGCTCTTGGCGATAGCACTCGCCACGCCACTGACAGAAGATGAATTACCATTTTTTTCCGCTTTCAGCGATTCAGCAATTTGCGCCATCGTTTCCACAAGCGCTTCCGGCACTACAATGGCTTTATTGCTCAACTTCATCAACAAATCATCATCGGTGGAATGAACCAGATTTACTTGCGCTCCCTTCTTTGCTGCTTGCCTTATCCTGGCTGCCAGCAACGGATGATCTTTACGCAGAAAACTGCCGACGACCAATATCCGGTCAAGATTGCTGATGTCTGCTATTGGCATTCCGAGCCAAGGCGCCCCGTCTCCCTTTCCATCCGCACTGAAATCCGACTGATGAAGCCGGAAATCGACGTTATCGCTACCAATGCCGCGCATCAACTTTTGCAAAAGGAATAATTCTTCCAGAGTACTGTTAGGTGTCGCCAGTGCGCCGATTTGCCCTGCGCCCGCCGAACTGCTGACTTGACGAAGGGCATTCGCCACATATTCCAGCGCGACCTGCCACTCGACCTCCTGCCACTTGCCGTCTTGCTTGATCATCGGCTTGGTCAGGCGTTCACTTGAATTCAAGCCCGCGTAGGCAAACCTGTCTTTATCGGAGATCCAGCATTCGTTGATAGACTCATTCTCGACCGGGGTGACACGCATCACCTTGTTGTTTTTTACATGCACAGCCAGATTCGATCCCAGACTGTCATGCGAGCTTACCGACTTGCGGCGCGACAATTCCCACGAACGTGCGGTATAGCGGAACGGCTTGCTGGTCAGCGCGCCAACCGGGCACAGATCGATCATATTGCCGGACAATTCGGAATCCACCGAGCTGTTCACAAAACTCATGATCTCGGAATGCTCACCGCGGAACGCCATACCCAGTTCCATCATGCCGGCGATTTCCTGCCCGAAGCGAACGCAACGGGTACACTGTATGCAGCGACTCATTTCCTGGGTTGAGATCAACGCGCCGACATCCTTGTGCATCACCACGCGTTTTTCTTCGGTATAACGCGATGACGAACCGCCGTAGCCCACCGCCAGATCCTGCAACTGGCACTCGCCTCCCTGATCACAGATCGGGCAATCCAGCGGGTGGTTGATCAACAGAAACTCCATTACCCCTTGCTGCGCCTTGACAGCCATTTCAGAGTGAGTACGAACCTTCATCCCCTCCGCAACCGGCGTGGCACATGCAGGAAGCGGCTTGGGTGCCTTTTCAACCTCTACCAGACACATGCGGCAATTCGCGGCAATGGATAATTTTTTGTGGTAACAGAAATGCGGGATGTGGATACCGGCCTTGTGGGCCGCGTCCATCACCATGGAACCGCGCTCGGTTTCGACTGATTTGCCGTCAATTTCTATCTTGATCATTACTCACCTGACCCGTTAGCTTTACACCAAGCAACGCTTGTGTTCGATGTGATATTCAAATTCATCGCGGAAATGTCTGAGCATGCCCTGCACCGGCCAGACAGCAGCCTCACCCAATGCACAAATGGTACGCCCGGCGATGTTCTCCCCGATACTCAACAACAAATCAAGATCCTCTTTCCTGCCTTCGCCATGCTCGATACGATGAACAATGCGATACAGCCATCCGGTACCTTCGCGGCACGGCGTACATTGCCCACACGATTCTTCATAATAGAAGTAGGAAAGACGCTCCAGCGCCCGCACCATGCAGGTCGTCTCATCCATTACGATTACAGCCCCGCTACCCAATCCCGATCCCGCTTTGGAAATGGAGTCGTAATCCATGGTCAGATCCATCATGATCTTTCCGGGCAAGATCGGCATGGACGACCCTCCGGGGATCACGGCCTTAAGGGTATGACCGTTACGTACGCCACCCGCCATTTCCAGCAATTCACTAAATGGCGTTCCCATGGGCACCTCGAAGTTACCCGGATTATTTACATGACCCGACACTGAAAATAACTTGGTGCCACCGTTATTCGGCTTGCCGAGTTCCAGGAATTTTTGCCCGCCATTGTTGATGATGTACGGAATACTGGAGAACGTCTCAGTATTATTGATCGTAGTCGGCTTGCCGTAGAGACCAAAGCTGGCCGGGAACGGCGGCTTGAAACGCGGCTGGCCCTTTTTACCCTCGATAGACTCCAGCAGCGCAGTCTCTTCGCCGCAAATATATGCGCCATAACCAAGATGATTGTGCAAGTCAAAACTGAACCCGGTACCCATGATGTTGTCGCCAAGGTAGCCTGCTTTACGCGCCAATTCACAAGCCTCCTCCATGCGCTCGTAGGCTTCATAAATCTCGCCATGCACATAGTTGTAACCCGTCTTTACGCCCATGGTATAGGCTGCAATCGCCATACCCTCGATCAGCAGGTGTGGATTGTATAGAAGGATATCCCAGTCCTTGCAGGTACCTGGCTCGCCTTCATCGGTGTTACATACGATGTATTTCTCGCCCTCGTAGTTCTTGGGCATAAAACTCCACTTCAATCCCGTCGGGAACCCCGCGCCGCCGCGTCCGCGCAAAGCAGAAAGCTTAACCTCCGAAATAATCGTATCCGGTGATATTTTTTCAGTCAGCACCTTGCGCAATGCCTGATATCCGCCGACCTTGAGGTAGTTTTCCAGCGTCCACGGCTGGTCGAAATCCATCGTGGTAAGAATGACCGGGCCTCTCATTTGTCCAGCTCCGCCAAAATGTTGTCGATTTTTTCTTTGCTCAGACGCCCGCAAAGTTTCTTGTTATTGATGGTAAGCAAAGGCGCATCCTTGCAGGCACCCATGCATTCACCCTCCCGCATACCAAACTTCCCGTCCGCAGTAACCTCGCCAAAACCGATACCCAGTTTTTCTTTCAGATAGTCCACCGTATCGCCCGCCCCGCACAACGTGCATGACAGATTGGTACACACGGTAAGCGTGGTCTTGCCCATCGGCTTGAGGTTATACATGTGATAGAAGGTTGCCACTTCATACACTGCCATTTTCGCCATCCCAAGATAGGAAGCGATGTCTTCCATATCTTCTGTGGCGACCCAGCCTTTTTCATCCTGTACGAATCGAAGGGCGGCCATCACTGCCGACTGCTTCTGGTCAGCAGGATATTTTTTCAACTCGCGGTTGATCCTGGTTTGTATTTGCTCGGATAACATCAGCGGTCTATCTCTCCAAAAACGATATCTTGAGTACCGATGATCGCCACCACATCGGCGAGCATATGTCCACGAGACATCTCGTTCAATCCTGCCAGGTGCGGATAGCCTGGCGCGCGAATCTTCATGCGGTACGGCTTGTTCGCACCGTCAGAAACCAGATAAATCCCGAATTCGCCCTTGGGATGCTCCACCGCAGAGTAAACTTCACCGACAGGCACATGCATACCTTCGGTGAACAACTTGAAGTGATGGATAAGCTCTTCCATGTTCTGCTTCATGGCTTCACGCTTGGGCGGAGTGATCTTGTGGGTATCCGCCATCACAGGCCCGGGATTCTTACGCAACCAATCGATACACTGCTTGATGATGTGGTTTGCCTGGCGCATCTCCTCGATACGAACCAGATAACGGTCATAACAATCGCCCTCTACCCCGACCGGAATATCAAACTCGACACGGTCATAAACCTCATAAGGCTGCTTCTTGCGCAGATCCCACTCCACGCCGGAACCGCGCAACATCGGGCCGGTAAAACCCATCGCCAACGCACGCTCAGGTGAAACCACGCCGATCCCCACCGTGCGCTGCTTCCAGATGCGATTGTTGGTCAGCAGGGTTTCGTATTCATCGACACATGCGGGAAAGCGGTTGGTGAAATCATCAAGGAAGTCCAGCAGCGAACCCTGACGATTTTCGTTCATGCGCTTGATCGCGGACTCGTTGTGAATCTTCGACGCACGATACAGGGGCATACTATCTGGAAGATCACGGTACACACCGCCAGGGCGGTAATAAGCGGCATGCATACGAGCACCGGATACAGCCTCATACGCATCCATCAAGTCTTCGCGCTCGCGGAATGTGTAAAAGAACATGGTCATTGCGCCCAGATCCATGCCCGAGGCGCCCAGCCACAACAGATGATTCAGGATGCGCGTAATTTCGTCGAACATCACCCGGATATATTGGGCGCGAAGCGGCACTTCGATACCGGCTAGCTTCTCAACCGCCATGACATAAGCGTGCTCATTGCACATCATCGAGACATAGTCCAACCTGTCCATATACGGAACTGATTGCAGGAATGTCTTGTGTTCTGCCAGCTTTTCTGTCGCACGATGCAACAGTCCGATATGCGGGTCTGCGCGCTCAACCACCTCGCCATCCAGCTCAAGTACCAGACGCAACACACCGTGTGCAGCCGGATGCTGCGGCCCAAAATTCATTGTGTAATTTTTGATCTCAGCCATTACAGAATCCTCAGTTGCTGCCGTAATTTTCTTCACGAACGATACGCGGAGTCACCTCACGCGGATCGATCGAAACCGACTGGTAAATCACCCGCTTTTGCTCAGCGTCATAACGCATTTCCACATGCCCGGACAACGGAAAGTCTTTGCGGAAGGGGTTTCCGATAAAACCGTAATCGGTCAGGATGCGGCGCAAGTCCGGATGCCCAAGGAAAACGATGCCATACAGATCGAAAGCCTCGCGCTCGAACCAGTTGGCGCCAGGCCACACACCGATCACAGAATCCAGAGTAGGCACCACATCGTCCTTGGCAAACACTTTCACCCGCAAGCGCATGTTGTGTGCAACCGAAAGGAGATGGTAGACAACCGCAAAACGACTGAAAAACTTGGAGCTTGCGCCTTCATCCGCTGCCAGATACGCGCCACCGTCAGAAATGTCACTTCCGTAGGCGGAATAATCCACGCCACACAAATCCGTTAATTGCGAAAAACCGAATTTATCATCATCACGAAGCCGGGCAAAAACTCCCAACACATCCGATGAGTCAATCACCAAGGTCAATTCATCCAGCTTGTTTTCAAGGGATACAACCTTGTCCGCAAGGACCTCCCTCAAATTTTCTTCCAGCATATTCAGATCCGCCATATTCACCCTAACGCGCGATGGTATTGGTTCGATTAATCTTGCTTTGCAATTGGATCAATCCATACAGCAATGCTTCGGCAGTAGGTGGACAACCCGGCACATAAACATCCACCGGCACTATGCGGTCGCAACCGCGCACCACCGAATAGGAATAATGGTAGTAGCCGCCACCATTTGCACAAGACCCCATGGAAATCACATAACGTGGCTCAGCCATCTGGTCATAAACCTTACGCAAGGCAGGCGCCATTTTGTTGCACAGGGTGCCCGCTACTATCATCAGGTCGGACTGCCTCGGACTCGGACGCCAAGCCCCCGCGCCAAATCGATCCAAATCATAACGGGACAGGGCAACATGCATCATTTCCACAGCACAGCAGGCCAAACCAAAAGTCATCGGCCACAACGAGCCGGTACGTGTGTAGTTGATGACCGTATCCAGCGACGTGGTCACAAATCCCTTTTCAAGAACGCCTTCTATTCCCATTCCAAGGCTCCTTTCATCCACTCATAGATAAACCCGACGACCAGAATCGCCAAAAATATCATCATTGAAACAAAGCCGAAAGTGCCGATTTCCTTGAGCACAATAGCCCACGGAAAAAGAAAGGCAATTTCCAGATCGAAAAGTATGAACAGGATAGCGACGAGGTAATATCGCACGTCAAACTTCATGCGCGCGTCTTCAAAAGCCTCGAATCCGCATTCGTATGGAGACAGTTTGGCACTGTCAGGACGATGGGGAGCAACAAACCTCCCCAGAACGAGCGGAATAACTCCGACCGCAAGGCCAACACCGATAAACAACAGTACTGGAAAATAATTTTCCAACATTTAAGCATCTCCCCATCTGCCTATATTCCGCGGATCACCCCATAGGAATCACCGGAAATCATTATTATTATCGTCAGTCGTTAATACTTCAAATTTGACACGCTCACGTGCCTGTAAACTCTGGTGCCGATGAGCAGACTCGAACTGCTACGGCTTGCGCCACTACCCCCTCAAGATAGCGTGTCTACCAATTTCACCACATCGGCATTGCACTACATAAAAACCCTTACTCAAAACTATCTGGGGATCTCCCTGGACTTTGAGTCATCGGCCGGATTAACCGCAGGCGCAGCCGAATCTTTCAGCGGCGCAATCTGCTCCACCTTGTCCATCACCCCTTGAGGTTGCCCTTGATGTGAATATAAGTATGTCAGCGACAAACTGGTAACAAAGAAAAGCGTGGCAGCAACCGCCGTGCTACGGCTCAAAAAATTCGCAGAGCCACTGGAACCAAACAAACTGCCGGCAGAACCAGTACCAAATGCCGCGCCCATATCAGCGCCTTTTCCGTGCTGCATCAACACGAGGCCAATCAAAACCACCGCCACAACAACATGCACCGTCCAAACCAAAGTTTCCACACTTCACTCCAAATTACAAATATATATACCCGTTGCGCTGCCGGGCGATTACTTTGCTTCGTGCGCCGCGCGACAAATTGCAACAAAGTCGTCAGCCACCAGCGAAGCTCCACCAATCAAACCACCATCTATATCCGGCATTGCAAACAATTCTTTTGCGTTATTCGCCTTCACGCTACCGCCGTAGAGTATACACAAGCCATTAGCAACCTGCGCATCCAATTTGGCAACTTGTTGACGGATAAAGGCATGAACCGCTTGCGCCTGATCCGGCGACGCAGTTTTACCAGTTCCGATCGCCCAAACAGGCTCATATGCGATTACCGTCTTTGCAACTGCTGCCGCACCCGCGTGATTCAAAACCACTTCCAATTGACGTGCGACAACTTGCTCAGTAACCCCACTCTCGCGCTCGGCAAGCGTCTCACCCACGCAAAATATTGGCGTCAAACCGGCCTTAATCGCTGCATCGAATTTGGCCGAAGCAATCTCATTACTCTCGTGAAAAAGAGCTCGGCGTTCTGAATGTCCTATGATGACGTAACGGCAACCAAAATCCACGAGCATGCCTGGAGCAATCGCCCCGGTAAATGCGCCTTCTTCATGCTGGCTGAGGTTCTGCGCACCCCAAGCCACGTTACTCCCCTGAAGCATCCCTTGCGCCTGGGCCAGATAAGGATACGGGACACAAACACCGTAATCCGCATTGCCGAGTCCGCCCACTCCTTGCAATACACCCTCAAGCAACGCTTTGTTGCGTGCCAGACGGCCATACATTTTCCAATTTCCAACGACTAGTTTTCGACGCATCCTATTTCCAATCCGCTAATCATGAAAGCGTGCAATCCTAACCGCGAACGCTCCAATGGTCAATGAAAGCTCCAGAGAAAATCCTGCGGATAGCCAATACCTAAGCGGCTTGCACAGGTATTTCGTCGCGCTGCGCGACAATACGGTTGTGCTCATCCACATAGACTAGCTGTGGATGAAATTTTTGCAGTTCGATCTCGTTGTATATCGCATACGTGGCAATAATGAGGATGTCACCGGGACTGGCCTTGTGCGCGGCTGCGCCGTTCACCGAAATGGTGCCAGAACCGCGTTGGGCGCGGATCGCATAGGTGGTGAAGCGCTCGCCGTTGGTCACGTTGTAAATATCGATCTGCTGGTACTCCCTGATGTCGGCAGCATCCAGTAAATCATCATCGATCGCGCAGGAACCCTCGTAATGCAACTCGGAGTGCGTGACATGCACCCTGTGTAACTTGGATTTAAGCATGGTTCTTTGCATCTATCGTCCTCTTGTTTCAGTCGGTGCAGATTATATCGCACCCAGAATCCCCTGTAACCAGTGAGACTCAAACAATCATTTCGACATTGTCGATCAGGCGAGTTTTATTCAACCACGCCGCCACCAGAATCACCAAGTCTTTCAGCCCCGGATCGGCCGGTAATAAATCCGACTGGTTGCGCACCTCAACATAATCCACAACCCAGCCTCTTGCAATAAGAGCTTCGACTGCCTGTCGCTGTAAACGTTCAAAGTCGCGTTCGCCCTGCAAGATAGCGGTACGTATCCCTTGCAGCGTCTGGTGCAGGAACACCGCCTCGGCGCGCTCCGCCTCATTCAGGTACTGGTTGCGCGAACTCAGTGCCAAGCCATCAGCCGTGCGCACCGTCTCGCCGCCGACAATGCGTACTGGCAGATTGAGTTGCGCCACCATCTGGTGAATGATGTGAAGTTGCTGGTAATCCTTCTTGCCGAACAGCACTACCTGCGGCTGGACGATGTTCAGCAGCTTCAGCACCACCGTGGCCATGCCGCGAAAATGACCGGGGCGCGACGCGCCATCCAGCTCGCTGGCAACCGGCGGCAGTTCGACAAACACGGTTTGTTGCTCCGGATACATCTCGTTTACCGACGGGGCGAACACCACATCCACCAGACCCCGCAGCTTGGCACAATCCGCCTCCAGCGTACGCGGATACTTGCCAAAATCCTCGTTCGGCCCGAATTGCAGCGGATTGACGAAGATGCTCGCCACCACACACCCACCATGCTCGCGTGCGAGGCGCATCAGATTGAGATGGCCTTCATGGAGGTTACCCATGGTGGGGACGAATGCGATGGCTCGCTCATTGGCTAGCTTTATTCGCAGTTCAGTGATGGTGGAGATGATTTGCATAAATCTCGTTTATTAATTTAGCTAAAGCTGAGGCGTTAATGACAAAAGCCAACACCGCCGAGGGTAGCCCGGCTAGGTTGATTTTGATGCGCTATCAGAAACTATGCTCGACAGCCGGAAAGCTACCGCCTTTGACTTCCTCCACATACCTCGCTACCGCATCCGCAATACTCCCCGCCCCCTGCATATAATTCTTAACAAATCGCGCCTTCTTGCCGGGATAGATATCCAGCATGTCATGCAGCACCAGCACCTGCGCGGAACACGAAGCACCCGCGCCGATGCCGATGGTGGGAATGGAAAGTGCAGCAGTGATCTCCGCCGCGAGCAATGAGGGTATCGCTTCCAGCAACATCATGGCGGCACCGGCCTGTTCGAGCGCTGTTGCGTCTTGCAGTATTTTTTGTGCGGCAGCGGATTCCTTGCCCTGCACTCGGTAACCACCCAACTGGTTGACCGATTGTGGCGTCAGCCCGATGTGCCCACACACCGGGATGCCGCGTTCGGTAAGAAAACGCACCGTCTCAACCATAGGTTCACCGCCTTCGATCTTGACCATCTGCGCCCCTGCCACCATCAGTTTTTCGGCATGGGTGAATGCCTCCTGCGGGCTGACTTGAAACGTGCCGAAAGGCATATCACTGAATATGAAGGCCTGCTTAGATCCGCGCGACACACACTCGGTGTGATAGACCATATCGTCCAGCGTAACCGGTAGCGTGGATTCACGTCCCTGCAACACCATGCCGAGCGAATCGCCGACCAGCAGCATCTCCACTCCCTGCGCCTCGAGCAATGCGGCAAAGCTGGCATCGTAGCAAGTCAGCACAGCAATCTTTTCACCCTTGTCTTTCATCGCTTGCAACTTGTTCAGCGTGGTTCTCATATTGCGCCCCTGCTAAAAAATTCGCGCGGCCCGCGCATTTCCTCGATGCGGTGCAACAGCAACATGAAATCCTCGTCGCCATCGGCGAAATTCAGGTGCTCGCTGTTGACCATCAGCACTGGTGCCGCGTCGTAATGATAAAAGAAATCACTGTAACTTTGCGCCAGACGGTGCAAATAACTTTCACTGATGCCATTTTCGTAGGGCTGGGCGCGACGGCGTACGCGCTCGACCAGCGTTTCGGGTGCAGCCTGCAAATAGATCACAAGATCCGGCACGGGCGCCTGCAATTGCAGCGATTTGAATATCTGCTGATACAACGCGTATTCTTCGTCGTTCAGGTTCATGCGTGCAAAGAGCGGGTCTTTTTCAAACAGGTAATCCGACACGGTGCTCTCGCGGAACATATCCATCTGCGCCAGGTCGCGCACTTCGTTACCGCGTTGGAACAGGAAGAACAATTGAGTCGCCAGTGCGTAACGCGGCTGATCCTGGTAGAACTGGGTAAGGAATGGATTTTCCTCGGGCTTTTCCAGCAGGGTGGTGGCGGAAAGATGTTCCGCGATACGTCGCGCAAGGCTGGTCTTGCCAACGCCTATCGGGCCTTCCACCACCACATAACGATATTTATCGAACAACATCGCAAAGTTTCTCCAGAACCTGATCCTCACAAGCACACAATGATTCTTTCGCCTGTCCCACGCCTGGGATGCTGACATCGGGTGAAATCTCGAGCAATGGCTGCAATACAAACGCGCGCAAGTGCATCTGCGGATGCGGGATAGTCAGGCCATGCTCGTGCAATTGCACTTCGTCGTACAGCAGCACATCCAGATCGAGCGTACGCGGCGCGTTGCGCACGCTACGCTCGCGTCCATGTTGATGCTCGATGTCCAGCAATGCTTTCAGCAATTCCTGCGGCTTTAATGCTGTCGAAATCTTTGCCACCGCGTTCACAAAATCCGGTTGATCCAACAAGCCTATCGGCGCACTGCAATACAGCGAAGACATTGCAACAACGCGCGTATCCGACAAGCCTTCAATATCGGCAAAGGCGCGCCGCAATTGTCCGTGCGGGTCTTGCAAGTTGCT
>Ga0224495_10000513_pt1 | contig 30595 bp, 38 predicted proteins | sample SF_Jul11_sed_USG_FD_168128 | JGI IMG/M metagenome (GOLD analysis project Ga0224495, IMG submission 168128) | Sediment microbial communities from San Francisco Bay, California, United States - SF_Jul11_sed_USGS_4_1 | ecosystem: Environmental > Aquatic > Marine > Sediment | place: USA: California... | reverse complement strand
AAAAATCATGGCAAAGAGCAAATTTGAACGAACCAAACCGCATGTCAACGTAGGCACGATAGGTCACGTGGATCATGGCAAGACCACGCTGACAGCGGCGATCACGACCGTTTTGTCGAAGAAATTCGGTGGCGAAGCCAAGGGTTACGACCAGATCGACGCAGCGCCGGAAGAAAAGGCGCGCGGCATCACGATCAACACCGCCCACGTTGAGTACGAAACCGCCACCCGCCACTATGCCCACGTAGACTGCCCGGGCCATGCCGACTACATCAAGAACATGATCACCGGCGCAGCCCAGATGGATGGCGCGATCCTGGTCTGTTCCGCAGCCGACGGCCCGATGCCGCAAACGCGCGAGCACATCCTGCTGGCACGTCAGGTAGGCGTACCCTACATCGTCGTATTCCTGAACAAATGCGACATGGTTGACGACGAAGAACTGCTTGAGCTGGTCGAAATGGAAGTGCGCGAACTGCTTTCCAAGTACGAGTTTCCGGGAGACGACATCCCCATCATCAAAGGCTCTGCACTCAAGGCGCTGCAAGGCGACCAGAGCGACATTGGCGAGCCTGCCATTATTCGCTTGGCCGAGGCGCTCGACAGCTATATCCCGGAGCCGAAGCGTGCCCTGGACGGTGCCTTCCTGATGCCGGTAGAAGACGTATTCTCCATTTCCGGACGCGGTACTGTCGTGACCGGCCGTATCGAACGCGGCATCATCAAGGTCGGCGAAGAAATCGAGATCGTCGGCATCAAACCGACGCTGAAAACTACCTGTACCGGCGTGGAAATGTTCCGCAAGCTGCTCGACCAGGGCCAGGCCGGCGACAACGTCGGTGTGTTGCTGCGCGGCACCAAGCGCGAAGAAGTCGAGCGTGGTCAGGTGTTGGCCAAGCCCGGCTCCATCACCCCGCACACCAAATTCACAGCCGAGATTTATGTACTGGCCAAGGACGAAGGCGGCCGTCATACCCCGTTCTTTCAGGGTTATCGCCCGCAGTTCTACTTCCGTACCACCGACGTGACCGGTGCGGTTGAATTGCCTGCAGGTACCGAAATGGTGATGCCCGGCGACAACGTCAGCATCACCGTCAACCTGATCAACCCGATTGCGATGGAAGAAGGTTTGCGCTTCGCTATTCGCGAAGGTGGTCGCACCGTCGGTGCAGGAGTGGTTGCAAAGATTATCGAGTAAGACTACAATGCGCGCCCTCGCGGGATCCAGACAATAGGTTTGGGTCGCGCGATTCTGTTCTTTAAACCAGCGGCATTGCCGCGTAAATGCAAGAGAAGATTATGCAAAGTCAAAAAATTCGCATTCGCCTCAAGGCGTTTGACTATCGTTTGATCGACCAGTCAGCCGCGCGAATTGTTGAAACAGCAAAACGCACGGGTGCGGTGGTAAATGGCCCGGTACCGTTGCCAACCAAGATAGAACGTTTTGACGTGTTGCGTTCACCGCACGTCAACAAGACTTCGCGCGATCAGTTTGAGATTCGCACACATCTGCGTTTGATGGATATCGTAGATCCTACCGACAAGACGGTTGATGCGTTGATGAAACTGGATTTGCCTGCTGGTGTGGATGTGGAAATAAAGTTGCAGTAATTGTTGCATCCCGAGTGGGCAGTTAAGCAGAGTGGTTGCAGGATAGGCAGTAAAAAATCGGTTGACCAATTGTAGTCAACCCCTTAAATCAAGAGGAAATTATAATGAGTTTAGGACTTGTCGGTCGCAAGATTGGCATGACCCGTGTATTTGCCGAAGACGGATCGTCGTTGCCGGTGACTGTGCTGGAAGTGTCCAATAATCGCGTTGCCCAGGTTAAAGCCGTTGAAACAGACGGCTATAACGCCGTGCAGTTGGCGCATGGCAATCGTCGTCCCGGGCGTGTCAGCAAGGCCGCAGCCGGGCATTATGCCAAGGCGGGCGCGGAAGCCGGCAACACCCTTAAAGAATTCACTGTGACCCCAGAACAACTGGCGGGCCTGCAGGCAGGCTCTGCAGTCAGTGTGGAAATCTTTCAGGTGGGTCAACTCGTTGACGTGACGGGTGTATCCAAGGGAAAGGGGTACGCTGGCACCATCAAACGCTATAACTTCAAATCCGGCCGCGCCTCGCATGGCAATTCAAAATCCCACAATGTGCCGGGGTCAATCGGTATGGCCCAAGATCCTGGCCGCGTATTTCCTGGGAAACGGATGACCGGGCATCTCGGCGATGTACAAAAGACCGTACAAAACCTGCAGATCGTTCGAATTGATGTGGCGCGCCAGCTATTATTGGTCAAGGGCGCGGTACCCGGTGCGCAGAACGGCAGCGTGATTGTGCGCCCAGCAGTAAAGGCAGGTGCATAATGGAACTCAAGGTCATTAACGATAAAGGCCAGGCGGCAGCTAACATGAATGCCTCCGATGAGTTGTTCGGCCGCGAATACAACGAAGATCTGGTGCACCAGATCGTTACTGCCTATATGGCAAATGCACGTGCCGCCAGCAGCAAGCAAAAAGGCCGTAGCGAAATCGCAAAGAGCACCCGGAAGCCTTTTGCGCAAAAAGGCACCGGCCGTGCACGTGCTGGCCAGGCATCCAGCCCGCTGTGGCGTGGAGGTGGCAAGATATTCCCGAATACCGGCGAAGAGAACTACACCCAGAAGATTAATCGCAAGATGTACCGGGCGGGCTTGGCTTCTATCCTGTCAAGGCTGGTTAGCGAAAACCGGTTGATGGTGATAGATAGTCTGACGGTTGACGCTCCCAAGACGAAGCTGCTGGCACAAAAGATCAAAGGACTGGGCTTGGGTGGCCGTTTGCTGATTATTACCGACAACGTTGATGAAAATCTTTATCTTTCTTCGCGTAACCTGCCTGACGTGCTGGTTCTGGAAGCCAATCAGGCCGATCCGGTCAGCCTGGTACGGTTCCCTAACGTAATTGTCACTCGTAATGCCGTGGCAAAAATTGAGGAGATGTTCGCATGAGTACCCAGCAATTCAGCCAGGAGCGATTGATGAAGGTATTGACGGCTCCTCGAATCTCTGAAAAGGCAACCTATGTTGCGGAGAAAAATGAGCAGGTGGTTTTTCGCGTTGCATCGAACGCGACCAAGCCGGAGATCAAGGCTGCCGTTGAAATGATGTTCAAGGTGAATGTGGAAAGCGTGCAGGTTGCTTGTGTCAAAGGCAAGGCCAAGCGTAGCGGCCGTATCATGGGACGCCGCAATGATTGGAAAAAGGCATATGTATGCTTGGCTGCCGGTCAGGAAATCAGTTTTGCAGCAAGCGAGCAAGGATAATTATTATGGCTTTGATTAAATTAAAACCAACTACCCCAGGGCAGCGCGCAGTTGTGCGCGTGGTGAACGCAGGGTTACACAAGGGCAAGCCGGTACCAGCACTGCTGGAAAAACAAAGCAGTACGGCTGGCCGCAATAACAACGGGCGCATCACAACGCGCCATATGGGGGGTGGTCACAAGCAACATTATCGGCGAGTGGATTTTAAGCGCGACAAGGATGGTATCCCCGCGATTGTCGAGCGATTGGAATACGACCCAAACCGCAGCGCTAACCTGGCTTTGTTGTGCTACGCAGACGGGGAGCGCCGCTACATTATTGCGCCAAAGGATGTTGAGGTTGGGGCGTCGCTGGTGAGCGGTTCTGCAGCCCCGATCAAATCTGGCAATGCTTTGCCTTTACGTAATATCCCGGTCGGATCGACCATACATTGTATTGAAATGTTGCCGGGAAAAGGCGCTCAACTGGCGCGCTCTGCGGGTACATCGGTACAACTGCTGGCGCGCGAGGGAAGCTACGCACAATTGAGATTGCGCTCAGGAGAGATCCGCAAAGTGCATATCGATTGTATGGCGACTTTAGGTGAGGTGGGTAATTCAGAACACAGTTTGCGTTCGATCGGGAAGGCTGGTGCCATGCGATGGCGTGGTGTACGCCCAACTGTTCGAGGTGTTGTAATGAACCCGATTGATCACCCGCATGGTGGCGGTGAAGGGCGGACAGCTGCTGGCCGCCACCCCGTGAGCCCATGGGGAGTACCTGCAAAGGGTTTTCGTACACGTCGCAACAAACGCACTAGCGGAATGATTGTGCGCCGTCGCTTTAAGGCTTAAGGGGTAGATAACTATGGCACGTTCAATTAAAAAAGGCCCATTTGTGGACACACACTTGCTCAAGAAAGTTGAAGCGGTGCGTGCTACCAGCGATAAACGACCGGTAAAGACATGGTCGCGTCGTTCAACGGTGTTGCCGGAGTTTGTCGGCTTGACAATCGCGGTACACAACGGCAAGCAACATATTCCGGTTTACATATCTGAAAACATGGTGGGTCATAAGTTGGGTGAGTTTTCTTTGACACGAACCTTCAAGGGCCATGCTGCTGATAAAAAAGCAGCGGTCAAAAAGTGAAGGGAGATGACATGACAAATACAGTTGCAGTTGCAAAAAGAATACACCTTTCTGCACAAAAGGGCCGCCTGGTCGCTGACCAGATTCGTGGTTTGACTGTTGCGCAGGCACTCAATGTGTTGCACTTCAGCCCGAAAAAGGCTGCTGCCATCATCAAAAAGACTTTGGAGTCTGCGATAGCGAATGCTGAGCATAATGATGGTGCAGATATAGATGAATTGAAAGTCAAGGCTATCTATGTAGATAAGGCGGCGTCTGGAAAAGGTTTTATTGCACGTGCCAAGGGACAAGGCCACCGCCTTGAAAAGCAGACTTGTCACATAACGATAAGCGTTGGGAGCTAGAATAGATTATGGGACAAAAAATTCATCCGACCGGCTTCAGGTTGTGCGTTCGTAAAAACTGGGATTCAAAATGGTTTGCCAACAGCAAGAATTTTGCCGGCTTACTGCTCAAAGACATTGAGGTTCGCGATTTCCTGAAAAGAAAACTGGCTTCTGCCGGTGTTTCCAAGGTGGTTATTGAGCGGCCTGCAAAAAACGCAAAGGTAACAATTTACACTGCCCGTCCGGGTATGGTGATTGGAAAAAAAGGCGAGGATATTGAGGCGCTACGCGCTGAATTGCGTAATCGCATGGGCCTTCAATCAGTCGAGTTGGCAATAGAAGAAGTGCGGAAGCCGGAAGTAGATGCGCAACTGATTGCCGACAGCATCACCGCTCAACTGGAAAAACGCATCATGTTCCGACGCGCAATGAAAAGGGCCATGCAGAATGCGATGCGCTTGGGTGTTCAAGGCATAAAGATCATGAGTGCTGGCCGTTTGAATGGTATTGAGATTGCGCGTACCGAATGGTACCGGGAAGGTCGTGTGCCTTTGCATACATTAAAGGCTGATATTGACTATGGAACATCTGAAGCCAAGACGACCTATGGGATTATTGGTGTAAAGGTATGGGTATTCAAGGGCGATGTCTCAAATCAGGAAGCGGTTGCCCAGATCGCTGTGGAGCCGGAAAAGAAAGCAAGAAAGTCGGGAGTAAAGCATGCTACAGCCAGCTAGGAGAAAGTACCGTAAGGAGCAAAAGGGCCGCAATACAGGTATTGCCACGCGCGGCAACAAAGTTAGCTTCGGCGAGTTTGGCCTGAAGGCGGTAGCGCGTGGACGTTTGACTGCGCGCCAAATTGAGGCGGCACGCCGAGCTATGACCCGACACATCAAGCGTGGCGGGCGTATCTGGATACGTATTTTTCCTGACAAACCGATATCAAAAAAACCGGCAGAAGTTCGCATGGGCAATGGCAAGGGGAATCCGGAGTTTTATGTTGCTGAAATCCAGCCAGGCAAGATGTTGTATGAAATGGATGGAGTGGATGAGAAATTGGCACGCGAGGCATTTCGTTTGGCTTCGGCAAAATTACCGCTGGCAACCACATTTGTAGTTAGACAGGTAGGGACGTAATATGAAGGCAAGTGAATTAAGAACAAAGTCCGTGGCGGATTTACATAATGAACTGCTGGCATTGAGTAAAGCTCAATTTGGAATGCGCATGCAACTTGCAACTCAGCAGATGACCAATACAAGTGAGTTGCAAAAGACACGTCGTGACATCGCGCGCGTAAAAACCGTATTGACTGAGAAGGGCGATCAGAGATGAGTGATACCAAACTGAAGCGCACGTTGACTGGCACCGTGGTAAGCGACAAGATGGACAAGACAGTAACGGTGCTGGTCGAGCGCAAGGTAAAGCACCCGCTGTTGGGGAAAATTGTCCGCGTTTCAAAAAAATATCACGCGCACGATGAGGCCAATGAGTTTCATGCCGGTGACGTGGTGGATATTGAAGAGTGTCGCCCTATTGCAAAAACCAAGAGCTGGCGAGTTGCCAAGCTGGTCGAAAAGGCCTCGGTAATATAATCCAGCTTGCGTCTTTATGTTGATTTGCATATAATGCGCGGCTTCGTTTCTTCGCCGTTCGCGGCGACCTAACCCGATACGGGTTCCAAAACTGGCCGCTGTGAGCGGAAAAAGTTGGAGATTAAATAATGATACAAATGCAGTCTGTTTTAGATGTGGCCGACAACACTGGTGCGCGTTCCGTGATGTGCATCAAGGTGTTGGGCGGTTCAAGGAGGCGCTATGCGTCGGTTGGTGACGTCATCAAGGTCAGCATCAAGGATGCAGCGCCGCGAGGGCGTGTAAAGAAGGGCGAAGTTTACAATGCAGTGGTAGTCCGCACCGCCAAAGGCGTGCGCCGTAGCGATGGTTCGCTGGTCAAGTTCGATGGAAACGCCGCTGTGCTTCTAAACGCCAAGCTTGAACCTATAGGTACCCGTATCTTCGGGCCAGTTACGCGTGAATTGCGTACAGAGAAATTCATGAAGATTGTTTCTCTGGCGCCAGAAGTGCTGTAAACGGTAATTGACCGAATCGAGGAATATCATGCGCAAGATCAGAAAAAATGACGATGTAATCGTAATTGCAGGCAAAGACAAAGGCAATCGAGGTAACGTATTGCAGGTTATGGGCGATCATCTGCTGGTGGGTGGCATCAATAAAGTCAAAAAACATGTAAAACCAAACCCTGTAAAGGGAATATCGGGCGGGATTGTGGAAAAGGAATTGCCGATCCATATATCTAACGTTGCAGTTTACAACTCGACTGCCAAAAAAGGTGATCGTATCGGGATAAAAACGCTGGAAGATGGGCGCAAGGTGCGCGCGTTCAAGTCTAATGGCGAAATGGTTGACGCTTAAGGGGTAATGGAATGGCTCGTTTGTATGAGTTTTACAAGGACAAGGTGTCCAAGGAACTGATGAAGCAGTTTGGTTATAAATCCGTGATGGAAGTCCCGCGTATCGAGAAGATTACCCTGAATATGGGTGTTGGAGAGGCTGTTGCCGACAAGAAGGTAATGGAGTTTGCGGTTGGTGATATGCAGAAGATTGCCGGACAAAAGCCGGTGGTTACTTTGTCCAAAAAATCCATTGCCGGTTTCAAGATTCGCGAAGGTTATCCTGTTGGCTGCAAAGTAACGCTGCGAAAGCAGCGCATGTATGAATTCCTGGATCGATTGATTTCTATCGCAATCCCCCGTACACGCGATTTTCGCGGTATTTCCGGCAAATCATTCGATGGCCGCGGAAATTACAGCATGGGTGTGAAAGAGCAAATCATTTTCCCGGAAATTGAGTATGAGAAGATTGATGCATTGCGTGGCATGAACATTACGATTACCACTACTGCGAAAACTGACGAAGAAGCCAAGGCTCTTCTGTTGGCATTTAAACTCCCATTAAAGAAATGAGGGAAGACTGATGGCTAAGATGGCATTAATTAACCGCGAGCAAAAACGTCGCAATACTGTGAAGAAATTTGCGGCAAAGCGTGCGGAATTGCTGGCAGTGATATCCAATATGAAGCTTAACGAGGAAGAGCGAGCCGCGGCGCGTTTGAAGTTGCAAGCATTGCCAAGAAACGCAAGTCCAGTTCGCCTGCGCAACCGTTGCGCGCTTACTGGCCGGCCGCGTGGCACATATAAAAAGTTTGGTTTGGGCCGTACAAAGGTACGTGAGTTCGCAATGCGTGGTGAAATACCTGGCATCGTTAAGGCAAGTTGGTAGGAGTGATTATATGAGTATGAGTGACCCAATCTCCGATATGCTGACGCGAATTCGCAATGCGCAGCTTGCGGAAAAAGCTTCGGTAAAGATGCCTTCATCAAAGTTGAAGGTGGCAATTGCCGAGGTTCTGAAAAGCGAAGGCTATGTGGATGGCTTTAATGTCATTAAAGATGAGGTTGGAAAGGCTACGCTGGAAATAGCCTTGAAATATTACAGCGGTAGTCCGGTAATTGAGAAAATTCAGCGCGTCAGCAGGCCAGGATTGCGCATTTACAAGGGCTCCAATGATATTCCAAGTGTGATGAATGGGTTGGGTATAGCCATCGTGTCCACATCCCGGGGTTTGATGACTGACCGTAAAGCGCGCGCCAATGGTATTGGCGGTGAAGTGCTGTGCGTTGTCGCGTAATGAGGTGAAGCATGTCAAGAGTTGCCAAAAATCCTGTTGTAGTTCCAAGCGGTGTAGAGGTCGCGTTGGCTGCGACTGAAATATCGGTAAAGGGCCCTTTGGGTACACTTAAGCAAACGTTGTCAGGTGAGGTGAGTGTGGTGCGCGAGGGTGACAGCTTGTTGTGCAAAGCGCAAAACAACTCTTCACAAGCTGATGCGATGTCAGGCACGACGCGCGCCTTGCTGGCAAACATGATTCTGGGTGTAAGCAAGGGTTTTGAGCGTAAATTGACTTTGGTGGGAGTGGGATATCGCGCTCAAGCTGCAGGTGACACTTTGAATATGTCGCTTGGTTACTCGCATCCTATAACCTATAAGATGCCCGCAGGGACCAAGGTGGAAACGCCGACGCAAACTGAAATTGTATTAAAGGGCGTAAATAAACAGCAGGTTGGGCAAGTGGCGGCAGAAATTCGCGCCTTCCGAGAGCCAGAGCCATACAAGGGTAAGGGTGTTCGTTATAGCGATGAAGTGGTCATCCTTAAAGAAACCAAGAAGAAATAACTGAGGCGGATATGTTGAATAAGAAAGAAGCGCGCCAGCGCAGAGCACGTAAAACCCGTGCACGCATTGCCGAAAAAAAATCAGTACGGCTGGCAATACATCGCACAAATCTGCATATTTATGCGCAGGTGTTGTCTGCATGTGGCACAAAAGTATTGGCTAGCGCATCCAGTGTCGAGGCTGAGGTTCGCAAGGATTTGGCGAATGGGGGTAATAAAGCTGCCGCAACAGTGGTCGGTAAGCGAATTGCTGAAAAGGCCAAGAGCGCGGGAATCGATCATGTTGCTTTTGATCGTTCCGGTAACCGGTATCATGGCCGTGTAAAAGCGTTGGCTGAAGCAGCGCGTGAGCACGGCTTGCAGTTCTAATTGGAGTTGAATAATGGCAAAGCCGCAAGGAAGAATGCAGCAGCAAACAGAACGCGATGACGGTCTGATCGAGAAAATGATTTCCGTGAATCGGGTCACCAAAGTAGTAAAAGGTGGCCGCATCATGGGTTTTGCCGCATTGGCCGTAGTGGGCGACGGGGATGGCCGCGTGGCTATGGGTAAAGGGAAATCCAAAGAAGTGCCTGTTGCTGTACAAAAAGCAATGGATGAAGCGCGCCGCAAACTGCATAAGATAAATTTGAAAAATGGCACATTGCACCACACAGTAATCGGCAGGCATGGCGCAGCAAAAGTGTTGATGCAGCCGGCATCCGAGGGTACGGGAATTATTGCTGGTGGCGCGATGAGAGCGGTATTCGAAGCTGTGGGAGTGCGTGATGTATTGGCCAAGTGTATCGGTTCAAGCAATCCTTACAATGTTGTGCGCGCTACTTTGAATGGGCTGAGAGAAATGAATTCGCCTTCCGAAATAGCCGCCAAGCGCGGAAAAAATATTGAGGAAATATTGGGGTAAGACATGGCTAAATCAAAAAAGATGCTCAAGGTCACGCAGACGAAAAGCTTGATTGGAACCAAGCAGTCGCATCGTGCTACGGTAAGAGGGTTGGGACTCCGCCGCATCAATCACACTGTGCAGTTGGAAGACACGCCTTGTGTGCGCGGCATGATTAATAAAGTTTTTTATCTGGTTAAGTGCGAGGCATAATAAATGCAGCTCAATAATATTAAACCTTCACAAGGGGCCAAGCATGCCAAGCGACGCGTTGGCCGTGGCATTGGTTCCGGCTTAGGAAAGACCGCGGGACGCGGGCACAAGGGCCAGAAATCGCGCGCAGGCGGGTTTCATAAGGTTGGTTTTGAAGGTGGACAAATGCCACTGCAGCGCCGGTTGCCGAAACGAGGTTTTGTTTCAATGACACGTGGCGATACCGCGCAAGTAAGGCTGTCAGATCTGCAAAAAATGCCGGTTGACAGCATCGATATGCTTGCCCTGAAGCAAGCGGGCACTATCTCTGCCAGGGCTTTGGCGGTCAAAGTGATTTCATGTGGTGAAATCACCCGTGCCGTTAAACTGCAGGGCTTACTTGTTACAAAAGGTGCGCGCGCAGCGATTGAAGCCGCTGGCGGCAGCATTGCTGAGTAGGTTATACGTGTGAGCACAGTAACCAAGGTTGCCAGCAAAGGAAAGTACGGCGATTTAAGCCAGCGTCTGTGGTTTTTGCTGGGCGCCATGGTTGTATTCCGGATCGGGGCGCACATCCCAGTTCCCGGGATTGACCCGACAGTATTGGCGGATTTGTTCAAGACGCAAAAAGACGGCATTCTTGGCATGTTCAACATGTTCTCGGGTGGTGCTTTGGAACGCTTTACCATTTTTGCGCTAGGCATCATGCCGTATATTTCTGCATCGATCATCATGCAATTGGGCGCTGTAGCAGTTCCGCATCTTGAGCAATTGAAAAAAGAGGGAGAAGCGGGCCGTCGGAAGATAACACAGTACACGCGCTATGGAACACTGGCACTGGCATTGTTCCAGGCATTCGGGATATCGGTGGCTTTGCAGTCACAGCCTGGCTTGGTGCCAAATCCTGGCATGATGTTTCAGCTGACTTCGGTTATTACCCTAGTAACAGGCACGATGTTCCTGATGTGGCTGGGTGAGCAAATAACCGAACGCGGGCTGGGCAACGGTATTTCGCTGATAATATTTGCCGGTATTGCAGCGGGATTACCCAGCGCGATTGGAAGCACCCTGGAATTAGCACGGACTGGAGCGTTTTCCATACCGTTGGTGCTGTTGCTGTTTTTTGGCTCGATCGCTGTGACGGCTTTTGTGGTCTTCGTCGAGCGCGGGCAGCGTAAGGTGCTGGTGAATTACGCGAAGCGGCAGGTAGGAAACAAGGTTTATGGTGGACAAAGTTCGCACCTTCCCTTGAAGATAAATATGGCTGGTGTGATACCGCCGATTTTTGCCTCAAGCATCATTTTGTTTCCTGCGACGATCGCGGGCTGGTTCGGGAGCGGGCAGGGCATGAACTGGCTTAAGGATATAAGCGACAAGCTTTCTCCAGGACAGCCAATTTATGTGCTGGTGTATGCGACAGCGATAGTGTTTTTCTGCTTTTTCTATACGGCATTGGTGTTTAGCCCTAAAGAGACTGCGGAGAACCTGAAAAAAAGCGGTGCGTTTTTGCCAGGGATCCGTCCAGGCGATCAGACTGCAGCATATGTTGAAAAGATTATGCTGCGATTGACGATGGTTGGTGCGGTATACATAACACTGGTTTGCTTGCTGCCTGAATTTCTCGTGGTGTGGAAAAACGTACCATTTTATTTTGGGGGCACCTCACTTTTGATTCTGGTGGTGGTTACGATGGACTTCATGTCGCAGGTGCAGTCTTATTTGATGACTCACCAGTATGAGGGGTTGCTGAAAAAGGCTAATTTCAAAGGCGGTTTGACACGCTAATGTCCAAAGAAGACGTGATCCAGATGCAGGGCGAGGTAGAGGAGTCGTTACCTAATGCAACGTTCAAAATCAAGCTTGAAAATGGCCATGTCGTGCTGGGACATATATCAGGAAAAATGCGCATGCATTACATCCGCATTCTGCCCGGCGACAAGGTGACTGTGGAATTGACGCCATATGATCTGAGCAAGGCACGCATTGTGTTTCGGGCTAAATAGTTAAGAAAGCAAGGAGAAAAGAATGAGAGTTCAGGCATCAGTAAAAAAGATCTGCCGTAATTGCAAAGTAGTCATTCGCAAGCGAGTTGTGCGAGTGATTTGCAAAGAGCCGCGCCACAAACAGCGTCAAGGCTGATTGAGGATGTTGGGTATAGAGTGTTATAATTTCTTATTTTATATATAGATAGGGTGGCTGCATGGCACGCATAGCTGGGGTGAATATCCCAAACCATCAACATACCGTGGTTGCATTGACTGCAATCTATGGAATCGGGCGGACACGTTCTCAACATATCTGCGCGGCTGCAGGCGTGAATGCTGCAGCCAAGATAAAGGATTTGACTGAAGCGGAAGTCGAAAAGCTGCGCGAGCAAGTTGCAAAAATAGTGGTAGAGGGCGACCTTCGCCGCGAGGTAACCATGAGCATCAAACGTTTGATGGACTTGGGATGCTACCGCGGATTGAGACACCGTCGTGGTTTGCCATGTCGCGGTCAACGCACTCGAACCAACGCGCGCACCCGCAAAGGCCCACGTAAGGCGATTGCCGGCGCAAAGAAGTAATTTGCATTAACGCATTAGAAGGATAGATTATGGTCAAGCCAAACACGAAGGTGCGCAAGAAGGTCAAAAAGAACGTTGCCGAGGGCATTGCGCATGTTCACGCGTCTTTTAATAACACTATTGTTACCATTACAGACCGCCAGGGGAATACGTTGGCATGGTCAACCAGTGGAGCAAATGGCTTCAAAGGGTCGCGTAAGAGCACACCTTTTGCAGCACAGGTGGCAGCTGAAACGGTAGGCAAGTCTGCCGCAGAATGTGGCGTAAAAAATATTGAAGTTCGCATAAAAGGCCCCGGTCCTGGACGCGAGTCTGCGGTGCGGGCTTTGAATGCAGCTGGATTTAAAATTACCAGCATTTCCGATATAACCCCGGTGCCGCACAACGGCTGCCGCCCGCCTAAAAAGCGTCGTATCTAACTTATTGGGAGTCGATTTTGGCTAGAAATCTTGATGCAAAGTGTCGCCAGTGCCGCCGTGAAGGCGAAAAGCTGTTTCTCAAGGGTGAAAAATGCTTTACGGATAAATGCGCTGTAGAACGTAGAGCCTATCCACCCGGCCAGCATGGTCAAAAGAAAAACACTCGCTTGTCCGAGTACGGTGGGCAGCTGCGCGAAAAGCAAAAAGTTCGCCGAATTTATGGTGTTCTGGAAAAACAATTTCGCCTGACTTACAAGCAAGCGGAAAGGCAGCGCGGGATTACCGGTGAAAACCTGCTGCAGGTGCTGGAATCACGTTTGGACAACGTTTCTTACCGCATGGGTTTTGGCGTGTCGCGTGCAGAAGCGCGGCAGGTAGTCAGGCACAACGGATTGCTGGTGAACGGCAAGCGAGTGAATATCCCTTCCTATCAGGTGCGCCCCGGAGATGTAGTTGAGGTGGCTGAAAAATCCAAGGCGCAATTGCGGATCAAAGCTGCGTTGGCTGCAGCAGAGCAACGCGGTTTTCCGGAATGGATAGAAATGGATACCAAAGCGCTTAAAGGAACATACAAGGCAAAACCGCAACGCGCAGAATTGCCTGCAACCATTAACGAGCATCTCGTAGTCGAGTTGTATTCCAAGTAAACCACGCGGAGTAGCGTATGCCAAAGAACGAATTTTTGAAACCCCGCATCATTGACGTGCAAAAAATTTCCAACACCCAGGCAAAGGTGGTGATGGAGCCATTCGAGCGCGGTTATGGGCACACGCTGGGCAATGCCCTGAGACGGATCCTGTTGTCGTCCATGCCTGGCGCCGCACCGACAGAAGTAAAGATCGCTGGCGTCCTGCATGAATATGCAACTATTGACGGCGTTCAGGAGGATGTTGTCGATATTCTTCTTAACCTGAAGGGCGTGGTGCTGAGATTGCACAATGTTCCAGAAGTCGTACTGACTTTAAAAAAGGAAGGCCCGGGTGTAGTGACTGCTGCTGATATCAGTGGCAATGCCGATGTGGAGATGATAAATCCGGATCATGTAATTGCACACCTGACTGCCGGCGGCAAGCTTGATATGCAAATCAAGGTGGAACAAGGCCGTGGGTATGTTTCAGCCATATCCAGAGTGGCGCCTAATGAAGCTCGTTCAATCGGCCACATCGCTCTGGATGCGTCGTTTAGCCCGGTCAGCCGGGTGAGCTATGCAGTGGAAAGTGCGCGCGTGGAGCAACGCACCGACCTTGATAAACTTGTGTTGAATATAGAGACTAATGGTGCGGTTGATCCAGAACAGGCCATTCGCAATGCTGCGCGCATCCTGGTAGATCAGTTTTCGGTTTTTGCAGCCCTGGAAGGAACTGAGCCGGTTGTTGAAAAAGTTCAAGCTCCCAAAGTTGACCCGATACTGTTACGCCCGGTTGACGATCTGGAGCTGACACCGCGTTCCTCTAATTGCCTCAAAGCACAAAGTATTCACTATATTGGCGATTTGATTCAGTACACTGAAAATGATCTCTTGCGGACGCCTAATTTGGGTCGCAAATCACTGAATGAAATAAAGCAGGTGCTCGCCGAACACAATTTGTCGTTAGGCATGAAGCTGGAAAACTGGCCTGTTACTGCAGCTTAATGCAGCAAGTTTTCATGCAAGAAACAAGTTAACGCAGCATACAAGTGGGATAAAACCGAAGTAAGGAAGGCAAGACATGCGACACCGTTTAGGATTAAGAAAACTCAACCGTACCAGCAGCCACCGTCTGGCAATGTTCAGAAATATGACGGTGTCACTGTTGCGGCACGAACTCATCAAGACCACCTTGCCCAAGGCAAAAGAACTGCGCCGTGTGGCAGAACCAATTTTGACTTTGGGTAAGAACCCCAGCTTGGCTAATCGTCGTTTGGCATTTGCCCGGTTGCGGGACCGTGAAATGGTTACCAAGCTGTTTGACGAACTTGGCCCGCGCTATGCAGCCAGGAATGGTGGGTATCTGCGCATACTGAAATCAGGTTTTCGCCAGGGGGATAATGCACCAATGGCTCTGATTGAACTGATGGATCGCCCTGCAGAGGCGGCAGCGGTTGACGTAGAGTAATCATTTCATCCATCAATAATGCAAAAAGCCGGATTATTCCGGCTTTTTGCATTTATTCAGCAAGTGTGCTGCAGAAATAAAAACCAACACTACCTTTTAACGTTACAGGGATAAAATAACGCTTTGGGTAAGTTATAAGGATGGCATCCATGCCTTTTGTAAGCCTTAATCCGTCGACTGGGCAAGTGATTCGGGATTTTCAATCCTGGGATAACGATCGTCTGCATCACGCATTAAAAAATGCTGGCAAAGCGCAGCAAAGCTGGGCGAAGACAACATTTGCGTCTCGATCGAAAATCCTGCTTGAAATCTCTGCTCATTTGCTCGCGCAGAAGGAACACTATGCGACCCTCATCACTGAGGAAATGGGCAAGCCGTTGCCTGAATCGCGTGCCGAGGTTGAAAAATGCGCCGGAGTCTGTGAATTCTATGCGCAGAACGCTGAAGATTTTTTGCGACAGGAGACGCTTAAATCAGACGCGGGGAACAGCTACGTTGTGTTCTATCCGTTGGGAGTCGTGCTCGCAATCATGCCGTGGAACTTTCCGTTCTGGCAAGTATTTCGCGCTGCCGCCCCGGCTTTGATGGCGGGCAACGCGCTCGTACTGAAGCATGCGCCAAATGTTCCGCAATGCGCTCTTGCACTTGAAGAGATATTTCGCAGATGCGGATTGCCTGAAGGGCTTTTCGCTGCCCTGTTGATAGAAACCCACCAGGTGCCTGAGGCTATCGCAAGCCCATTTGTGCATGCCGTTACATTTACGGGCTCAGAAGCGGCTGGCCGTAAAGTGGCGGAGTGCGCTGGGCGAAATCTGAAAAAATGTGTGCTTGAACTGGGTGGCTCAGATCCGTTTATCGTAATGCACGATGCAGACATGGAGCAGACGGCCAATATGGCAGTAGCATCGCGATTTTTGAATTGCGGGCAATCGTGCATTGCGGCTAAGCGATTCATCGTCGTGCCGCAAATTGCGGATGATTTTCTGGCAGCCTTAAGAAGCAGAGTCGCGGCATTACGGCTTGGAGATCCGATGGACAAGGATACGCAAATTGGTCCTATGGCGCGTCCGGATTTGCGGGATCTATTGCACCAGCAGGTTTCCGACTCCCTTTCTCAAGGCGCTGTTGGGGTGATCGGGTGTAGCCCGGTCGATGGCGCAGGATATTATTATCAGCCGTCGATTCTGGATCATGTCACCTCGGGAATCTGTGCGTATAACGAAGAATTGTTTGGCCCGGTGGCCATCGTTATTCGTGCTGAAAACGAGGATGATGCCATTCGTCTGGGAAACGAAACGCGTTTTGGTCTCGGTTCGTCAATTTGGAGTAAAGACATCGAGAGAGCTGAGAAACTTGCTGCAAAGATTCAGGCGGGGTGCACTTTCATTAACGGCATGGTTAAATCCGACCCGCGATTGCCGTTTGGTGGAATCAAAGCCTCCGGATATGGACGTGAGCTGTCAAAGTTGGGTATACATGAATTCGTAAATGCTAAAACTGTATGGATACGATAAGTAAGCCGAACTGAGGATATATTTACGGATGTCCAGGTAAACGCAGAATCCCTAAATAAGCGTTTCACCTTAAACAGCACAGCAACCGATCGGTTTGCGTTTCCTCAGTCAACAAATATGCTTCGACGAGTTACTGCTCGTGCGGGCGGTTTCTTTGAAGGGCATGGCGTAAATATTCTCCGGTCACGCTGTTAGCATTTGCGGCGAGCTGTTTCGGAGATCCTTCGGCTATGATGCGCCCCCCGCCATCTCCTCCTTCAGGCCCCAGATCGATTACCCAGTCAGCGGTTTTGATGACGTCGAGATTATGCTCAATGACTACAACGGTGTTTCCCTGATCGCGCAGCTTGTGAATGACTTTAAGGAGCAGGGCGATGTCATGGAAATGCAGCCCTGTGGTGGGTTCGTCCAGAATATACAAAGTACGCCCGGTGTCGCGTTTAGAGAGCTCGAGTGACAGTTTGACGCGCTGAGCTTCTCCCCCTGAAAGCGTGGTGGCTGACTGCCCGAGAGTTATATAGCCAAGCCCGACATCAAGCAGGGTTTGCAGCTTGCGTGCAATGATCGGCACGGGCTTGAAAAAATCATACGCCTGCTCGACAGTCATTTGCAGTATCTGATGGATGTTCTTGCCCTTGTACTGGATTTCAAGCGTTTCGCGGTTATAGCGCTGGCTGTGGCAAACATCACAAGGGACATACACATCGGGCAAAAAATGCATTTCGACTTTGATGACCCCATCACCCTGACAGGATTCACAGCGGCCGCCCTTGACGTTAAAGGAAAATCTTCCCGGCCCATATCCGCGCTCTCGCGCAGAAGGTACGCCGGCGAACAGTTCACGAATGGGTGTGAACAAACCGGTGTACGTTGCCGGGTTTGAGCGGGGAGTTCTGCCAATAGGGGATTGGTCTACATTGATGACTTTGTCAAAAAATTCAAGGCCGTTGATTTCTGCAAATGGAGCGGGCATGGCGCTGCTTCCGTACAGGTGCTGCGATACGGCAGGATAAAGAGTGTCATTGATGAGTGTTGATTTTCCGGAGCCGGACACACCCGTAACACATACAATCAAACCTGCAGGCAGGTTCAAAGTGACGTTTTTCAGATTGTTGCCGGAAGCGCCGGTGATCTGCAGCATGCGTTCTGCATTCGGGGTGCGATATTTGGAGGGAGTAGAGATGCAGCGGCGGCCGGTCAGATAATCGCCTGTAAGTGATTGCAAGCTGGCGCAGATTTCATCCGGTGCGCCCTGAGCTACCACCAGACCCCCGTGTTCTCCAGCACCTGGCCCCATATCTACCACGTAATCGGCTGCACGGATTGCTTCTTCGTCATGTTCCACTACGATTACGCTGTTTCCCATGTCGCGCAGCATCTTGAGCGTTTTGAGCAGTCGATCATTGTCTCGCTGATGCAGGCCGATAGATGGCTCATCCAGAACATACATCACACCGGTCAGGCCTGAGCCAATCTGAGATGCAAGACGGATACGCTGCGCTTCGCCGCCGGAAAGAGTTTCCGCCGAACGTTCCAGCGACAAATAACCCAATCCTACGTTGTTGAGAAAACTCAAACGGCTTGATATTTCAAGAATGATCTTTTCTGCGATCGCCTGCTTGTAGCCGGGCAGCGATAAGCCCTGAAAAAAGGCGAGCGCTTGCCTCAAAGGCATGCCGTTGATTTCGTGAATATTTTTCTCTGCTATGCGGACATGGCGTGCTTCAACGCGCAAGCGTGCGCCTTGGCATTCCGTGCAAACGCAAGTATTAAGGTATTTTGCAAGCTCCTCACGCACGGTGGGAGAGTCGGTTTCCCTGTAACGGCGTTCAAGGTTATTAACGATTCCTTCGAAGGCGTGCTCGCTTGTTGTTGGCTTGCCGCGTTCATTCAAATAGGTAAATGAAATTTCATCCTTGCCGCTTCCGTAAAGGATAATGTGCTGTATTTTTTCGGGCAGGCTCTCAAAAGATTGCTCCAGCTCGAAGTTGTAGTGCTTCGCCAGGCTTGCAAGCAACTGGTGATAAAACTGGTTGCGTCTATCCCAGCCCTTGATAGCGCCGGAGCTCAGTGAAAGTTGCGGGAATGCAACGATACGCTTCGGGTCAAAAAAACTGATATTGCCAAGACCATCGCATTTTGGGCATGCGCCCATCGGGTTGTTAAACGAAAACAGGCGTGGTTCCAGCTCAGGCAGCGAATAATTGCATATCGGGCATGCAAATTTTGCGGAAAAAATATGTGCCTTTCCGCTATCCATTTCCAGCGCCACGGCGCGACCATCGGCATGACGCAAGGCGGTTTCAAATGACTCAGCCAGCCTTTGTTTCGCATCTGATCCAACCTTCAAACGGTCTACTACAATTTCAACAGTGTGTTTTTTTGTTTTTTGCAGCGCGGGTAAGGCGTCGATCTCATAAACCTTACCGTTAATGCGCAGTCGAGTGAAGCCCTGTGCGCGAAGCTCGTCAAACAGATCAAGTTGTTCACCTTTGCGTTCGACTACAAGCGGAGAAAGGATCATGATTTTCGTGCCTTCTGGAAGATGCAGGACATGATCTACCATCTGCCCAACGGATTGTGCTTCCAGCACCAGATCGTGTTGCGGGCAATAGGGATCACCGGCCCGTGCAAAAAGCAGGCGCAGATAATCGTGAATTTCAGTGACTGTTCCGACGGTCGAACGCGGGTTGTGCGAGGTGGCTTTTTGTTCTATGGCGATCGCCGGAGAAAGTCCTTCGATCAAATCTACATCAGGCTTCTCCATCAGCTGCAGGAATTGGCGCGCATAGGCAGAAAGTGACTCGACATAGCGCCGCTGTCCTTCGGCGTACAGCGTGTCAAAAGCAAGCGAAGACTTGCCTGAACCCGATAATCCTGTAATCACCACAAGCTTGTGGCGTGGCAGATCAAGATTGATGTTCTTTAAATTGTGGGTGCGCGCACCACGAATCCGAATTTCGTCCATGCAAAGCATATAAAATAAGGCGACCTGACAATATACGCGATTTTCATCGCTTTCCCAACCGCGCTGTAATACCGGAATCCGGATTGGCCAGGAATTACAGATGCCATTCCGGGCATTCTGAGCGTAGCCGTCGCAGGAGATGCTGGCCCAGCCGGCTGGCATTTGACTTTGTGAAGCGGCGGCGTGCTTTCCGGGAATTTCCTTGGCGGGGCTCAACCTGATAAAATACAAGACTTTTTGCCTCAATTCGATTTAGTAAATGCCTGTAACAAATATCATGACAGCGGTTGAACGCCGCGCCAGCTTTGGCTTGGCGGGAATCTATGGCCTGCGCATGCTGGGATTGTTCATTATCCTGCCGATCTTTGCCGTGTATTCCGAAAGCCTGCCCGGTGGCGAGAGCCACTTGCTGATGGGTATCGCACTTGGCGCATATGGCTTGACTCAGGCCGTGCTGCAGCTTCCCGCAGGTTGGTTATCCGATCGATATGGCCGCAAGCTGGTCATCTATGGGGGATTGCTGGTTTTTGCGCTTGGCAGCTTCATTGCAGCCTCGGCAGATAACATCTATTGGGTGATCGCCGGTCGTGCCATTCAGGGCGCCGGCGCAATCAATGCGGCCGTGATGGCGTTGACTGCCGACCTGACACGCGAAGAAGTGCGCACACGAGCAATGGCAACAATCGGGATGACGATCGGCATAACGTTTTCCCTGTCGCTGGTATTGTCGCCGCTGCTCAATGGCTTGTTCGGCGTACCTGGAATCTTTGCGCTTACCGGTGTGCTGGCACTGATAGCCATGCTGGTTGTGCGATTTGTGATCCCTGACCCGGCAATTACACGTTTCCACAGCGATACAGAAGCAAACAGCAAGCGCTTTGGAGAAGTCCTGCGCAACAAGGAATTGTTGCGCCTCGACTTCGGCATCTTCTCGGTGCATGCGATCCTGATGTCGGTTTTCATGCGGGTGCCCTTCCTGCTTCAGGCTGATAACCTTGAAGTGTCGCAACACTGGAAAATATACCTGCCGGTGATGCTGGTGGCTTTTGTCCTGATGCTGCCGCTGATCGTGATTTCAGAAAAAAAAGGCAAGGTGAAGCAGGTATTTGTGCTGGCCATCGCCATGGCTGCGGCCTCACAATTCATGCTGCTATTTATGCAAAACAGCCTGTGGGGCGTTACCGCCGCATTGCTGGTATTCTTCACTGCATTCAATGTCCTGGAAGCGAAATTGCCTGCGCTGATCAGCATCATCGCACCGCTGTCTGCCAGGGGGACGGCGATGGGCGTATACAGCAGTGTGCAGTTCCTGGGCGCTTTTTTCGGTTCGCTGGTGGGCGGTGCTTTGATGCAGTTCGTCAGTGGTGATGCCGTATTCGTTTTCGATGCCTTGCTGCTGCTGCTCTGGCTGGCAGTGGCAGCCGGCATGCGACCGCCAGCAGCAGTTCGCACCAGGTTGTATCATTTGCCGGAAATGGATGACGCTGCCGCGGTAGAATTGCGCCAGCGGCTCGCGAAACTTACCGGGGTACGTGAAGTGATGGTGGTCGCGGCAGAAAATATGGCTTGTCTCAAGGTGGACAGACATGGATTTGACGAAGCGGCGGTGGAGCAACTCGTGATGAAAGGAGCATGACATGTCGGTGAACAAAGTGATTCTGATAGGCAGGCTGGGAAAAGACCCGGAAACCCGTTACATGACCAGCGGCGAAGCGGTGACAAATGCCACGCTGGCCACGTCGGAAACCTGGAAGGACAAGAGCGGCGAAAAGCAGGAAAAAACCGAGTGGCATAACCTTGTTTTTTACCGTCGCCTCGCCGAAATTGCCGGAGAGTACCTGAAGAAAGGCTCGCAGATTTATGTCGAGGGCAAGATCCAGACCCGCAAGTGGCAAACCAAGGAGGGTCAGGACCGCTACACGACCGAGATCATCGTCAACGAAATGACCATGCTTGGCGGGAAATCCTCGGGCAGCAGCAGCTTCGAGGTGGTGGAGAGCAAGCCCTCAGCTTCATCGTCCGGTAGCGCGTCGGCGCCCGCCAAACCAGCGCCTGCCGCCAAGAGCAGTTTCGACAATTTTGATGACGATATCCCCTTTTAGGGTGATTGAAACACAAGTAAGGGTAATACAGAATTGACGGCAGCCAGCTAGCCGTTTTCTGGCTGTAGCGAACAATTCACAATATCAGGAGATTGAGATGAAAGAATTTACGTGGCCCAGCCTGGAAAACATGCCCTTACCTGTCAAAGCGCTCTTTACCGGCTACCTTCTCGTTGTTGGCTTGGGTTTGCTGATGTCGGGTGTGCAGATCATGCTGACCCATGGTATGGCAGACGGGAAATTCGGCCTGTCCCTGGATGACATGGTGTACAGTTATTACGGCAACCGCGGCGGCTCAAAGCTTGAGGCGAAACTCAACGGCTCCATGCAAGACTACGCACCCGGCGAAGCCAAGCTGGCACTGATCAAATGGGCACGTGACGGCGCGCCCGAGGCTGAATGGGAATCGAAGATCAAGCCGATTACCGACGAGTTTTGCGTAGGCTGTCATGCAAATATGCCCGGTCTCAATAATGTCGGGGAGAAAGAGGTGCTGACCGAAGTTGCTGCGATCGACAGCGGGGCAAGCATAACAACCCTGACGCGGGTATCGCACATCCATCTGTTCGGTATCGCATTCATATTCTTCTTTATCGGCCTGATCTTCAGTTTTGCCACAGGTTTCTCGTCGATTGTTAAGTCACTGCTGATCTTTACGCCCTTCATGTTCCTGATCCTTGATATTGCAGCCTGGTGGCTGACAAAGATGAGCCCGGGATTCGCATGGCTGGTGATGATCGGAGGATTTGGTTACAGCCTTGCCTCTACCGTGATGATTTTCTCCTCTCTTTACCAGATGTGCCTGAAGCCGTTTCTGGCAAAAAGCGCCTGAAGCGATAGCTGCGCCACATAAAGTTATCGACATGGCAGAGATACTCGAAGCTATCGCCAGGATCGTCGGTAAGGAGGCTCTGCTGAGCGGTGAAGCTGCAGCGCCGCATTATGTGGACAAACGCGGGCGATATACCGGGAGCGCATTGGCGGTCGTGCTCCCGTCGGACACACAGCAGGTTTCAGACGTGGTCGCGCTGTGTGCTGCAAACCAGGTTGCCATCGTGCCGCAGGGCGGCAACACCAGCTTGTGCGGCGCGTCGGTGCCGCTGACCGAAGGCAGGCAAATCGTGCTGAACCTCTCACGCATGAATCGCATCCGCGCAATCGATCCGGTGAATTACACGATGAGCGTCGAGGCTGGCTGCATACTGGCCAGTGTGCGCGAGATGGCGGAGCAGCATGACCGCCTGTTCCCGCTCGAACTGACGGCGACCCTGCATCATTGCGAGATCGGCGGCAACCTGTCCACCAATGCCGGGGGCAACGGCGTGCTGCGCTATGGCAACGCGCGTGACCTGGTGCTGGGGCTGGAAGTGGTGCTGCCGGACGGGCGCATCTGGAACGGCTTGCGCAGCCTGCGCAAGGACAACTCCGGGTATGACCTCAAGCACCTGTTCCTAGGCGCGGAAGGCACGCTGGGCATCATCACCGCCGCCGTGCTGAAACTGTTTCCGCGCCCGCAATCCAGCGCGACCGCGATCGTGACCATCACCGATCCCGCGATCGCCGTGCGCCTGTTGGCGCATGTCCGTTCCGTTTGCGGCGATACGCTGAGCGCCTTCGAGCTGGTTTCGCGCAGTAGCCTGGATATCGTGTTCCGGCATGTTCCCGGCACCGCCGAACCATTCGCCAAACGCTATGAATATTATTTGCTGATCCAGTCGAGCGACGTACTGCAACGCCCGCTGGATGACGCGCTGCGCGGCGCGATCCAGAGTTTCGGCGCGGACATCCCGGAGTTCGCCGTCACCGCCGATGCCGATGCGGCGGAAAACTGGTGGAAACTGCGCAAGAACATCAGCGATGCGCAGAAGCGCGAAGGCATCAGCATCAAGCACGACATCTCCGTGCCGGTCAGCCGCGTGGCTGAATTCATCGCGCGCGCCGATGCCGCAATGCATGCCGCCTACCCCGGCGTGCGCCTCGTGACGTTCGGCCACATGGGCGACGGCAACATCCACTACAACGTCTCGATGGCGGATGCCGCGCAGAACGAGACATTCATCGAGCAGCATGAAGGCGCGGTGAACAAACTGGTTTACCAAGTGGTGCGTGAACTGGGCGGCAGCATCAGCGCCGAGCACGGCCTGGGGCAGCTCAAGCGTGAAACCATCCGCGAATACAAAGACCCGCTGGAACTGGAGATGATGCGCAGCATCAAGCGGGTGTTCGACCCGCACGGGTTGATGAATCCCGGCAAGGTTCTGTGACAGCAGCAAAAGCAGGAGATTTATTGACCGAAACTTACTTTGGGGGCACTTATGGCAGCTCAGCCTGAAATTACCAATATGGCACTATTCTGCGATTTCGAAAATATCGCATTGGGCGTGCGTGACGCGAAGTATGCACAGTTCGACATCAACAAAGTGCTCGAGCGCCTGCTGCTCAAGGGCAGCATCGTGGTCAAGAAAGCCTATTGCGACTGGGAGCGTTACAAGGATTTCAAATCAACGATGCACGAAGCTGCCTTCGAGCTGATCGAGATTCCGCATGTGAGGCAGAGCGGCAAGAACTCCGCCGACATCCGCATGGTCGTCGATGCGCTCGATCTGTGTTACACCAAAGCCCATGTGGACACCTTCGTCATCATCAGCGGCGACTCGGACTTCTCGCCGCTGGTTTCCAAGCTGCGCGAAAACAACAAATACGTCATCGGTATCGGCGTGAAAGACTCGACCTCCGACCTGCTGAGCGCCAATTGCGACGAATTCATTTTCTACGACGACCTGGTGCGCGCGCAGGAAGCGAAGAAGAAACAGGCCGCCAAAAAGGCGCCTGCCAAACCAACCGCCGGAAGGGCGAAATCCGCCGAAGCCCGGAACGAAGACGACAAACGCCAGGAAGCGCTCGACTTCATCGTCGAGACCGTCGAGGAGCTGATCGCCGAGCGTGGCTCCGATGAAAAGATATGGGGCTCAATGGTCAAAACCACGATGCAGCGCCGCAGGCCGGGGTTCACCGAATCCTATTATGGTTACCGTTCGTTCAAGGACCTGGTGGAAGATGCACAGAAACACAAACTGTTGACCGTGGTGCGCGACGAGAAATCAGGGCAGTACACGATAAGGCTGCCTGCGGCAGATTAAAGAACTGCAGGTTTCAAAAAAGATGGATGCCCGATTTGTGCCATAAGGCGACATTTTAACCAACCTGCATTATTTCAACTTCATGTACAAAACTCTTGCTAGTCGACTGACAGCTCAATTTCAAGTTGATGGTTCACACCTTGATCGTTATTTAGGACTGCAAGGCACTCTCAAAAGATCACTGCTCGAGGATCTTATCCTGCATGATCAAATATTAATTCCCACTCCAGACTTTTTAACGGCAGATGGGTTGATATTAATCTTCGGTGAAAAAGGGATAATCGACTTGCTCGAGTCAGAAAGAATAAAGTTCATTCGTACACGTTCAGTCATGGGCTTTGCCAGAGGAAGCGGAAAAGATGGTGGCTTGGTTGTCTTCAGTGATCCTGAAAATAAAAGACCACAAGATTCAGATATTGAGGAGGCAGTTGTTGCAGGGTTGAACGTTATAGAAGGATACTTAAAAGAAAAGGATAAGCTTAAAACGCTTGTAATACAAAACTCAATAAACGTTGAAACAACCGAAATATTAGCTGCTGTAGGTAAAGAATCCATTGCTGACTTTAGAAAATCAGCAATGTGGAGGCCACGATTTGCAACTCACAACCTAGACCTTTTGGCTCTCCCAGAATTAACTAATATGCATGTTAAAGTCATCGGGAATAGTCCAAATCCATTAGGAAGTTTTGTGGATACCTTGCTGTCATTAGTGATGTATAACTCAGATTTATTTCTCAGCAGGAAATTTGATTGTGTTAGCACAAGTTCTTTCTTTCCTATTGGTGATTTGCTGAGAATCAAAGCAAGTCGTGCAGGCAATAAATCAAATGACCTATGGAAACTCTTTGAAGTAAACAGCATTCCTGATTTCTCAGCTTTAGATTTTAATGCATCCGATGATTTTCGTGCTTTGCATAAGGCTACTATGACCAGCAATGCGGAATCCTTCAGAAAATGGTTTCATTCTCTTAACAACTGGGAGGAAAGCGAAATTCTTAGAGAATATCTATCAGTTCTCCATGAAGTTCATTGGACACAAAAATTACCAACTCGGATAATTAGATTTATTACGACTACAGGATTGGGATTCATACCAGTGGTTGGACAGGTAGCATCATTTGTTGATTCTTTCGCTATTGACAAAATAGCGAAAAAAAATTCCCCAAAGTTTTTCATCGATGATATGCGCCAACTTGCAAAAACCAAGGGGCTTCAGAAGGGTAACAGGGGGCGCAAAAAATAATACTTAAGACGCTAAAAGGGGCAGCTTCGCATTAGTTTTTGCTTTTGCTGATTGTCGGCTTTGTGTCGTTTGCGGACTTTGATGAATGGTCGGTTTAGTAGGGCGCCAAAATCTATTTGCCTGACAACGATGGGGCTGATTATTACACAAGCGATTTGCGATTTACTTACAGTGCAGGCTCACAAACAAACTGTCAGCCCTCAAATGCTATAATTCGCACCTCTTTATAGGTGCTGCTTCATGTCCGTTGTCCTGAATTTCAGATCCCATTTGTCCGATTTGTTCGCGCAGGCGTTGCGCGAGGTTGCGCCGGATCATGCCGATACGGCGATCCTGATCGAGCGCCCCAAGCTGGCCACCCACGGCGATTACGCCTGTAACCTGGCGATGCAGCTGGCGAAGCCGCTGCGCAAGCCGCCGCGCGACATTGCGAAGGCGCTGATGGCGGCCTTGCCGAAATCCGAGGTCATCGAGAAGCTGGAGATCGCCGGGGCGGGGTTCATCAATGTGTTCGTTGCCACTTCCGCCAAACAGGGGGTGGTGCACGGCGTGCTGCAGGCAGGCGCGGGTTACGGCCATGTGCATCTCGGCGCGGGGCGCAAGGTGCAGGTGGAATTTGTCTCGGCCAATCCGACCGGCCCGCTGCACGTGGGCCACGGGCGCGGTGCGGCGGTGGGGGATTGCCTGTGCAATGTGCTGCACGCGGCAGGGTGGAATGTGACACGCGAGTTTTACTATAACGATGCGGGCCAGCAGATCGACAACCTGACACATTCGGTGCAGTTGCGCTGTCTCGGGATATCCCCGGACGACCCTTCCTGGCCAGAAGATGGCTATCGCGGCGACTACATTACGGACGTCGCCAACGCGTATCTGGCAGAGGAAACGGTGGAGGCCGACGACCAGCATGTGCATGCTTCGGGAGATGTGAACGATGTCGAGGCGATCCGCCATTTCGCCGTAGCCTATTTGCGCCGTGAACAGGATATTGACTTGCGCGCCTTCGGTGTGAACTTCGATGTCTTTTCGCTCGAATCCGCCCTGTATTCGGAGGGCAAGGTGGAAGAGACTGTCAACAAACTGATCGCCAGCGGCCATACCTATGAGCAGGATGATGCGCTCTGGTTGCGTACTACCGCTTTCGGCGATGACAAGGACCGGGTCATGCGCAAGAGCGACGGCACCTATACCTACTTCGTGCCGGATGTCGCTTACCATCTGGATAAATGGCGGCGCGGCTTTGTCCGCGTCATCAACGAGCAGGGCGCCGACCATCACAGCACGATCACGCGCGTGCGTGCGGGGTTGCAGGCGCTGGATGCCGGTATCCCGCAGGGCTGGCCGGACTATGTGCTGCACCAGATGGTGACGGTCCTGCGCAATGGCGAAGAGGTGAAGATTTCCAAACGCGCCGGGAGCTATGTCACGCTACGCGATCTGATCGACGAGGTGGGCTGCGATGCCACACGTTATTTCCTTGCCGCGCGCCATCCCGATTCGCAACTGGTGTTCGATATCGACCTGGCGAAATCGAAGAGCAACGACAATCCGGTGTACTATATACAATATGCGCACGCCCGCATCAGTGCCGTGCTGGCGCAATGGGGAGGCGAGCATCAGGCTTTGTTGCACGCGGATCTCAAACTGCTGGATAGCGGATATGAAACGACCCTGTTGCAACAGATGATCGATTATCCCCAGGTGATCGAGGTTGCGGCACTTGATCTGGCGCCCCACCTGATCGCCTTTTATCTCAGGGACTTGGCGGCGGATTTTCACAGCTACTATAATGCATCGCGCTTCCTGGTCGAGGACGAAGCAGTCAAACTGGCACGGCTGGCGTTGATTGCCGCAATAGCGCAAGTGATCCGGAATGGTTTGGCAATGCTCGGCGTGAGCGCTCCCGAAAAAATGTGATGCAAAATGGCAACGATGAGAGATAGAAACATGAACAGAAGCCCAGGGAGCAGACCTTCCCCGCATTACTCGGGAATCAACCCGATGTGGACCGGTATCCTGATCGGGATGATTGTCGGTGTCAGCTTGGCTGCCGGGGTGACCTGGTATCTGATGAAGTCTCCCAGCCCGTTTCTGAAAAAATCACAAATACCGGTGAATGCTCCCGCAAGCACAGAAAAATCGGCTGCGTCGGCCGAAGCTGCGGGCACTGCCTCAAAATCGTTTGCAGCGGCAGAGGGGGAAAGTAATGTCAAGCCCCGTTTTGAATTTTACAAGGTATTGACCGACAAACAGGATGCGACCATTAACGCTCCGGCAAAAAGCGCAGAGAAGCCAAAACCGACTGACACCAAACCGGTTGTTGCTTATGTGCCCCATGTTCTGCAAGCGGGCTCGTTTTCCAAGGTGGATGACGCCGAAAAACTCAAGGCCAGGCTTGCACTGCTGGGCGTGCAGGCCAACGTCCAGACAGCAAATATTCCCGATAAGGGCGTCTGGTATCGTGTGCGCCTCGGCCCCTACAATGATCCGGCAGAGCTGGATCGGACGCGCAGCTTTTTGAAACAAAACGGGGTAGAAAGCACTCCTATCAGGGCGCAGTAGGTTCTGAGGCGGAGGTGGTTCCAGAGTGCCAGTGAAAGCCGGTCTTGCAAACCGCAGATGAATTTGTATAGAGCAATATTAATCAAGGAGTTACAAATGAGAGGCTTTATCAAAGGGATAATCGTTGCAGTGTTGTTGTCGATGGGCAGCACGACGTTATTTGCTGCAGAACTGGGAAAAGAGTACAGGCTGCTGAATCCGCCGCAGCCGGTCAGCGGCAAGAAGATCGAAGTCCTGGAATTTTTCTATTATGGCTGTTCGCATTGCTTCGATCTTCACAATCCGTTGAGCGTGTGGGAAAAAACAATTCCAAAAGACGTCGAGCTGATCTATGTGCCGACGATCTTTCGCGATTCGATGGAACCCTTGGCACGTACTTTCTACGCGCTGGAGAGCCTGGGGATGATCCACCAGATGCACGATGCGGTGTATCGGGCGTTGATGGTGGAGAACCGCGAACTCAGGGATGAAACGTCGATAGGTGAGTATCTTTCCACGAAAGGCGTGGATCGCAAAAAATTCTCGGCGGCTTACAATTCGTTTTCCATGCAAAGCAAGGTGACGCGTGCAAGGCAAATGGTGCGCGGCTATGGCGTGGGAGGCACCCCCACATTGGTGGTGGATGGCAAATATATGATCACCGGACTTTACCCGCAGGATACGCTGCGCGTGTTGAATGAGGTGATTGTTATGGCTCGCAAGGAACGCTCCGGAAAAAGATAGCGTCAATCCGCAAATATTGCACAACATGATGAATTGGCTGCGGCGAGAGCTGGAATGACGTCGCAGCGTGTGGTCAGCCTTGCATGGCCATTCGACTAATTATGCAAAAGACATCATTCGAGACGCTGGTCATCAGTGGCGCGTCAAGTGGCATAGGTTTGGCACTTGCGCGCCATTATCTTGAGCGCGGTGCGACTGTCGCCGCTTTCGCCCGGCGCGGCGAATTGCTGCAGGCGCTTGAAGCGGATTACCCGGACCGGGTTTACTGCTATACACTGGATGTGCGTGATGCTGCCGCAGTGCAGGATGCGGCCAGCGATTTCATTTCCCGTGCCGGCGTACCGGACATTGTCATTGCCAACGCGGGCGTGAGCATCGGCACGCTGACCCGTCATGCCGAGGACAACGATGTTTTCCAGCATGTGATGGATATCAACGTGATGGGAACGGTGAAGACCTTCCAGCCCTTTGTCGAGCCGATGCGCAAGATTGGGCGCGGCAGGCTGGTTGGCATCGCCAGCGTGGCCGGCTTCCGCGGCTTGTCAGGCTCCGGGGCATATTCCGCCTCCAAGGCGGCGCAGATTTCCTATCTGGAGAGCCTGCGCGTCGAATTGCACGGCAGCGGTGTCAGGGTGGTAACGATCTGCCCCGGTTATATCCGCACCCCGATGACCGAAATCAACCCGTATCCGATGCCATTCATGCTGGAAGCCGATGATGCTGCAAGGCGCATTGCGCGGATAATCGGGCGCGGCAGCTCGTTTGCGGTGGTTCCCTGGCAGATGGCGCTGGTAGGACGCCTGCTGAAGTTGCTGCCGAACTGGCTGTACGATGCGCTGTTCAGTCGCACGCCCCACAAGCCGCGCAAATCGGCCTGATTGCCGACGACATGCCTCTATACAGGAAATTTCTCGACGGCGTGCCGGAATACCTGGCGCGTTATTACTGGTGGGCATATCTGTGGCGCTGGAGCATCTGGTTCTTCGACCACCAGCCGATCATCAATGCCATCCTGTTCGGGCAGTATGAAAAGTTGCTGGGCAGGACGCTCGCCCAAGTCGAAAGCAAGCCGGCAGCAAGGATACTGCAGCTGACCTGTGTCTACGGCAAACTCACCCCTGCGCTGCTGTCCAGCACGGGTGCGGAGATCCACCTGTGCGATGCCGCGACCGGACAGTTGCAA
>Ga0224495_10000512_pt1 | contig 30637 bp, 30 predicted proteins | sample SF_Jul11_sed_USG_FD_168128 | JGI IMG/M metagenome (GOLD analysis project Ga0224495, IMG submission 168128) | Sediment microbial communities from San Francisco Bay, California, United States - SF_Jul11_sed_USGS_4_1 | ecosystem: Environmental > Aquatic > Marine > Sediment | place: USA: California... | reverse complement strand
ACAATATTCTTGATGCTGATGTTGCTTTCGGGGCGGCGAATGATTTCAGTGAAGATATCGCCTGCGCAATCATCAAGCACCAGACACCTTGCGGTGTCGCGGTCGGAGAAACGCAGTCTGAGGCGTTTGAACGGGCGTACATGGCTGATTCAGTATCAGCCTTCGGCGGGATCGTTGGTCTGAACAGAAAATTGGAGCCGGGCACGGCCGAGTTGATCACAAAACATTTCTTTGAGGTCGTCATTGCGCCGGCATTCGATGAAAAGGCACTTGAGATTTTGCGGACGAAGAAGAATCTCCGCATCGTTGAATTGAACCCGGAGTTGATCAAGCCTGTGGTATACCGTCCGGTGTTCGGCGGAATTCTGGTTCAGGAACGGGACGGGGCAGATCTGAAGGACTGGGAAGTTGTCACGAAACGGCCGCCTGATGATTACGAAACCGCAGCACTGAAATTTGCATGGAAAGTTGTGAAATGGACAAAATCGAATTCCGTGGTCTTTGCCATAAAAGGACGGACAGTAGGTATTGGCGCCGGTCAGACATCAAGGGTCGGGGCGGTTGAGATAGCACTCCGGCAGTCGGTTGAGCGCAGCGCGGGGATTGTCATGGCCTCGGATGCGTTCTTTCCCTTCCGTGACGGTATTGACACGGCGGCAAAAGGTGGAGTCACCGCGGTGATTCAGCCCGGCGGGTCAAAGCGAGACGGTGAGGTTATCGAAGCCTGTGATGAACACGATATTGCTATGGTTTTTACTCATATACGGCATTTCAGGCATTGATATGTCTTAATCGTCTCCGGACCTCGTCATAGAATTACCCACAAAGATATGTCAAAAACCGTATCTTCCGTATCATTCCCTGTGATGTGGTCGGCATTGTCCCGCTGTAATCGGCCAATTTCCATTCCCAGATGGAGATTCCGACGGAATTTGTAGTCGATTCCTAATTTGATCTCCAGTGTTTTCTCGACGACGCCTGAGGGAAATGCCGGATTTATGGTTCCCCCTTCGTCCTCGTAGGGAATATAAATGCTACCTTCACCTTTTCTAATGTAGTCGATAGAGAGGTGTGGGAATATGCCGTAAGCATTAACGTATTTTAGTGCAAGCGATAATTCATCGACATCGTTGCCCAAAGGAAAACCAAGACAGCGCCCTCGTTGCTCGTAGACGTTTTGTGGCTGACGCTGTGTGTAGACCCATTTGTCAACAAACGTATAATTGATGTGTGCAATGAGAGATCTTGCTATCAATGATTTCAATCCGACCTGGTATGCGAGTTTATTTGGGTATGGGTCATCTTCGTACATGTAGTCATCGATCAATAACTCGGCGTAGAATATCGAATTGAAGAGATGGAGCTGTAAATCGAGGGCCCACATGATGTTGTCATCACGATAGCTGCTCCATTGTGCAAGATAGAAGGGAAGCAAGAAATTAAGATAAGACGGTTCGAGGGAGTCGGCAGATAATATAGATTCTGAAAAACCTACTTTCAAAAATCCCCTGAGGTTCAATCCGAGGCGATGGACAGACAGAAATCTGGATTTCGCTGCATCAAGAATAGAAAACATCCCGTGGAATTCCAAAAGTTGTCCTGGAACAGAAAGAAGGAACCCGTCGTATCCCTGAGCTGCTGAAGAGAGAAGCAAGCCGTGCTCGGCGCCAGCCCCCCAGAACACATCACGACGGCCCACGTCCAGTTTGATCTTCTTGTGGGTAAAACTTACGAGCCCTTCATTGAGGTAGCTCTGGAAATCATTCCATGATTTGGGCCCGAGAGTATCAAGCGTATTCGCGCGCCTGATCCGCATCGCGTGAGAGAAATTCAAGTGAGTGAACAGTGTTCCGCCAAACCTTTCATCCAGGGCTCCGTAGTAGAGCTCAGGATTGCTTTCATATTGGCCGATTACATGTAACAAATATGAAAAACCGGGGTTCTTCGTTAAAAGTGGTGAGAAGCCAGAAATTATCTTCCTGTCCGTACTATTTAGTCTGGTTTCATTAATAATGACCTCATCGATCTGACCGATCAGCCAATCAACATCGTATGGTTTTATGGCGGTCATCTGTACGAAACCCCTGAGTTGTAGATATTCAATGTCTGCCATTATCGGTGAGTCTATCGGCAAAGTGTATGTGAACATCAATAAAAAAAGCACTCTGTCCTCCTTGAATTTATTCTTATGAACTTTATTATAGCAATTGAGCCGTATTTTGCAAGTATGTCATCCACCCCGACCTCGAGCACAGCGGTTCACGGTGGACGTAACGCCTCTGTCGATCAGAACTCTCTGGTGAGGGCGAGATGTATCTTGCCGTCTGACCATGTTCCTCGTTTTGGCCAGGCGAGCATGAGTGAAGCATCGGCTATCCGGGATTTTGCCGAGATCCCGAAGCCGTAGGAATATACGATATCGCCGTCAATCCGGGCGATATCAAAGAGGGGGAAAATGAACAGGCGGTGGTATTCAAGGTTGACCCAGAATGCCCGCTTTGCCGTGAATTCATCTTCAAGGTAGCCACGCAGGTCCTTTGCACCCCCGATCCTTACGTAGTCGAAAAAATCGAAAATATCGGTCCGGACGTGACGGTAGTGTGGTTTTATGGTGATCCTCAAGAAATTCAAGCTGCCATCGTAGAGGAATTTAAGGCGATCATCAGTCCGAAAAAGGTAATCAACACCAAGTAGATGATCTGTTGACCAGCCAGTGCCGGTATATTCAAAACCCACGCCAACACCCAAAAGGTTATCAGAGCTCTCGGAGATCAGCGTGTCGCTTTCATAGTGGTTGACGAGTTCAAAACCGGAGAGCAACGAAATGCTGAAGTAATCGCCAACCGGTGCTCCAAATCTGACCTGTCCGCTTATCAGCCTGGTACTGTCGTAGGTAAGGATGGAAAATTCTGCATCGATCTGGGCCGGAGCGACTAGCACGGGTTCTTGTCCCTTGATCGAGAAGAGCCGTTGATATTCATAATCAAAATCCAGTTTACGGAGGGTTCCCAGCAGATTGGATGAAGCAAACGATGCCCCGAATTCCCTGTCATCACCACTGAGAGAACCGGATAGCATTAGCAGATCGCTCTCTTTTTCGTGCAGCGTTAGAATAAGGTAATGACGGCCATCGCGAGCGAGAATACTTTCATCCACTCTTTCAAAGGCGCCGGTTTCCATCAACCTTTTCTTGGTTCGTTCGGTCTTCTTCGCCGAGAAATATTCGCCGGTCTCAAAATCAGCCAGTCGTTTTGCAGCCCCAATGTCGGTTTTACCTTCGGTTCGTATCAGTACATCCTCTATCGTTACCCTGGGACCTTCATCGATCGTCAAGATTAGTTGCGAAGAACCTGCATCATTTTCAACCATGGCAGGATATATCCTGCAGAACGGGAACCCGGTATTATTGTATTTAGCAATGATTATGAATATCAACTTTTCGGCATCCTGCTCGCCGGTTATCGTGGGTGCGTTCTTCAGCAGGTATTGTGATGAGAAAAAAACATTTCCCCTCGTTTCCACGAGGGGAAATTGACTGTTGATGAAGATGGCGAATAATACTAGGCTATGCAACAATGTTTATTACGCGTCTATCAACATTGAAAAAGGTAAGGCCGCCACTTTGAATTGGGCTTGCCAAACTCGTTCAACACGAAGGTGAAGTAGTTTGGTCTTTTGGGTTTTTTCAAGAGGTGCATGCCGGCACGCCCCAGGCTGTGATTTCCTTTTTTGTTGTTGCATTCGTGACAGGCGCAAACAAGATTCTCCCATGATTCACCACCACCGAGGGCTTTGGGCATTATATGATCGGCGGTCATCATTCCCGTTCTCTTACCGCAATACTGGCACTGGTGATTATCCCTCTTCATTACATTCTTCTTCGTGAGTGATATTTCCTTGCGTTTTATGCGCACGTAGTATCTCAGTCGAATCACTGAAGGAACACGGTAGCTCAGACTGATTGCATGCATGATCTTGCCGTCCTCCCTCTCTACCATATCTACTTTTTCCAGGATCAATAATGTTATTGCTCGTCTCAACCTGAGGATAGTGAGTGGTTCGTAGTTCTGGTTGAGAAGAAGTACCGGGAGTTGTAGCATCAGTAATTCATTTGAACGGGAGCAATTTTGTCTACTACGAACTTTCGACTGTAAGTGAATACTCCGAAGATGCTTGATGAGTCTTCGTATTCGATGTAGATGCGGAATGAATCAGGGATCGAATGATCTATCCATATTCTGTCCGGTTCCAGGTTCACTTTGATCTCTTCTGCGCTTTTGATCAACTCTTCTCTGATCATATCATCATTCTGTACCGGTCCGATACGTACGGTGTTCTCGACCTTTTCACTGATCGAGCCATAACCGAAATGTACCCGTCCAACTTCATACCCAACATAGCCGAGAAGCAAAAGAATGATGATCAAGAAAATGACACCGAAACCGGAGATACCTCTGCTCATTGTGATCCGCCCTTGCAGTAAAACCACTTATCTTCCTTTAATGCGTCGAGCCACGTATTACTGCGTTTTATTTCGTTGTTTGCATAATAACTCCACTGCGCGTCGGATTTTGCTTTTGTGTATTGCGAGATCGCCGTGTTGAAATAACTCATTGCTGCGTTGAGGACGCTGCAGTTGCTTGTGCTCTTGTTCTGCTCCCACTTGCTGCGAGCGTCGAAGCCTCTGCGTATATATACGTCACCCAGTAGAAGATAAGCATAAAGGTTATTGGGTTCTACAGCCAACGCTTCTCTCGCAAGATCTTCGGCGGCATTATAACGGCCGCGTTTGATGTTGAGATCGACCAGTTGATAGATCGGTGACGCACTGTTAGGAGCAAGGCGGCGCGCCGTGTTCAGAGCTTCTTCAGCGGCCTGGAATTTCTTCTGTTCAACGTAGACGGCGCCCAACTGTACGTGGTACCTGTAATTGTCAGCTTGCTCTTTGATCAGCTCTGTATAGATCCTGGTGGCTGAGTCATAGTTCTTTAGTTCGAAATAAGTCTGAGCGAGTTTTTCACGAACCTCAACGATGTTGGGTTTTTTCTCGATGATGGCTTCAAGATACTCGGTTGCCTTTCTTGGTTCTTTCGTTTCGACGAAGATATCGGCAATTGCGAACATGGTGTTTATGTTCTCCGGCTCATATTCAAGGCTCCTACTATAGTATTCGAGTGCCTTGGTGTAATTCTGCATTTTTGTGTACACGTAGCCCATCCCATTGAGTAGATTAACGTTCTTCGGATCGATCTTTAACCCGTTTTCATACTCGGACATCGCATCACCGAATCTCTGCAACTCAGTATACAAGGCGGCGAGTCCTTCGTAGGAACGCGAATCCTTCGGGTCGAGCGTCTTTGCTTTGTTGTACTCGGCTTCGGTGGTAACTATATCATTCTTGGCTCGATAGCCCTTAGCAAGGGCGATGTAGGCGGCATAATACTCCGGCATCGTTTCAATGGCTTTCTTGAAGTACTTGATGGCCTCGTCATAATTACCATGCTTGTAATACTCAAAACCAATGGAATAGTACTGCTCGGCCTCTATTCGTTTTTCTTCAGTCGTTTTTTGGGCCGATGGTTCTTTCACAGTTTGCGTTGGCGCACACCAAACAAACAAACTTACGACGATCAATGCCGCAAGACACATCTTGTTGAGTGTATTTTGCATTTTATCCTCCAATCCGATGGAGCCGACGGGATTCGAACCCGTGACCTCTTGACTGCCAGTCAAGCGTTCTCCCAACTGAACTACGGCCCCGATATTATTTCCGCAAAATCAAGCAAATTATATTGTGAATGTGCGTAAAGTCAAGCGTAAATTATTGAAGTTAGGAATTTGATATGTTCTTGTTATTCGTCGCGCGGGATCGCTTCTCCTGGCTGTCACGCGACGCGGGTAGGGGTATTCTTGGTCTAATTAGCCTGCCGGCGGGTCTTTGACAGCCTTGCTGCCAGTATGCTGAGTTCAAAGAGTAACAGCAAGGGGACAGACAGTAGCAGCAGTGTGAAAAAGTCACCCGTCGGTGTGATGACAGCGCAAAGTATCAGGACGGCAACGATCGCTTCGGGCCTGTGTTTTCTTATCGTGTCAACGTCGACAATGCCCAGCCTCATCAAAAAGAATGAAAGCAAAGGCAGCTGGAACAGCAGTCCGCTGCCAAGCAAACACCAGATAAAGAAATTAAGGTATTTGCCGATGTTCATTAGCGGTTGGATCGTTTCACTGCCGAAAGAGAGGAGGAATTTCAGGCCGTAGGGTATTAGTATGTAGTACCCGAAAATGATACCGACCGCGAACAACATCATCCCCGTTCCAATATAACTCAGTGATATTCTTCTCTCGCTGCTTGTGAGGCCTGGCCCGATAAATGACCAGCTCTGATAGAGAATGAAGGGGAAGGAAACGACGACGCCCAAGAACAGCGCTACTTTTATTTGGGCAACAAAAGCCTCGGCAGGGGCAAAGAAATATGTCGTCTCGAGCGCCGCCCGCTGAATTATCAGGTTCAGGAATCTCTTTGCGAAGAAGAAACCAGCGATGGTAAAGACGGTAACCGCGCCGATGGAATAGAGTATCCTTTTTCTGAGTTCTTCAAGATGCTCAATGAAGGACGTTCTTTTTTCGTTCACGGGCATGCTTTTTTTATCCCCTTGCGTGATGGAATGCCCAGATTCTTCAATCCCGATATTCGAGAGGTAGCAGATAGACAATGTTGTCGGATATTGCCATGAGCCGGTCATCGATTACATATACATGTTCATATTGTATTCGCGGCAGGTTGTATATTATGCGGTAGGATTTGCTACCCGGGTCGTAGTAATATATGCCCGAGTATGTAGCGCAGTAAATTACAGCACCATCCGTATCTATATCATAGATATTGAAGTAAGGGAGGAGATCCCAGCCCGTATTATCCGGCATCGAATCAGCCACCGGGGCAGGGAGTCGAATGATCTGATTATTTGTTCCCAGTATATAGATATTGTCGTGTACCTGGACGATATCCTTGGTGCCGAAGTTGAACTGGGTGGACCATTCACCGCCCTCTTTTTCGTACTTGTACAGCCCGAATTCTCCGCCCACATAAACGGCCTGCGGCGTTGGGTGTATAGCATAGACTGCTCCCGTAGTTGGGCCGAAAAGCATCGCTTCGCCGCTGCCTTCTATGATCCTGAATGCACCGGAGCGTGTACCAATGTATATGTTCCTGTTGTCGTTCTGAAGAGTTAGGACATCTTCGCTGAACGTTTCGGTAGGAAATTCCATGCTGCCCGTGGTTTTAAGCACGCGATTGCGCTGCGCAATGTAGACGTCATCATTGTAGGAAATGACGTCGGTGATCAAATCTCTGAACCGCTGGTAATGCCAGCTTCTGGTGTCGGCTGCAAAGTAGGATATGCCCGATTTAGATATAATGAGAATTTTCCCATCCACTTTTCTGATCGTTTTGATGCCAGAATCAAGAGGTCCAGTGATTATGCGTTGACTCTGCCAGGATATCTTGTTGTATTTGAGGATTCCGTAGCGGTGAGTGCCGACATACAAGTACATACCATCATCGTGAAGTGCCGTGATCGGGTATTGCTCGAACGGCGTTTGCGATATCTCTATATCGTCGCTGTAATAATAAGGACTCAGAAAGGGATATTGCCGCATTTCCGCATCCGATATTCTCTTGTGCCAATTGAGATTCTGCGGGAACGAGTTGATCTTGGTCAGGGTACCGATCACTTTGTCGAGTGAATATTTCTCAAGGGTTTTCACGGTTTCCATATATAGATTATTCGCGTCGATGGCGAATCTGTTGACTGGAAAATGAATGGGAAATTCACGTATGTTGAAGGAAGCTGTTGAAAACCGAATTATGTTGTCGCTGCAAACGATCCAGAGGTCGGTAGTGTAGTTGTCGTAACCAACCATCTGGGCACCACGGTTGATATATACTGTATTCTCTAGTTCGAGACTGTTCTTGTTGATGAGTAGTAGATAATCATCGCTGAGCGCGAAGATATTCTGATTGGATGTTGCCAGCGATTTGATCGTACCGAGTGGAGCCAGTATGGTATAGCGATCCCAGAGTGCATTCTGTGGGTAGACATTCGAGTGTATCAGGAAACAAAGAATAAGGCCAACCATCACGTGTTATTGTTCAAATTCTCTCCTGAGGATATAATTGAAAGCCCGCGGTGTGTATTCAATCAAATCTGCGGCGGTCAACGCGTATTCGTTGCTTTCCTCCATCGCCAGATCTGCAGCCAAGCCATGCATGAACACTCCGGTCACAGCAGCATGGAGTAGTGATTGTTTTTGCGCCACAAACCCGCTGATCAATCCGACCAGGACATCACCCGAACCTGCGCTTGCGAGCCCGGAGTTACCAGTCGTGTTCACATAAGTCTTTCCATCGGGGGCGGCGATCAGTGTGGGTGCGCCTTTTAGTACAAGCACACAATTGAATTTTCTTGCATATTCGGTTGCGATATCGAACCTATTGTGATTAATCATTTGGGGCGTTGATCTGATTAACCTGGCGAGTTCACCCGGGTGCGGCGTCATGATCACAGGGGCGTGAATTTTCTTAGCTATTTCCGGGTTCTGTGCAATAATATTGATCGCATCAGCGTCGATGATGCAGGGCACACGTATTTGAGTCAGTAGTGTTTTTATGAAGACGGCAGTTTCTGGATTTGTCGTGATGCCTGGACCGACCACGATTGCTGTGCTTGATTTGAGGAACGGTTTGAGATCTTCAATGGCGGCAGGACTGATGGTTTCAGCATCGGTCTGCTCGAGAGGTATTTTGACAACTTCGAGTGGTTTGGTTTCTAATGAACCGATGATGCCGCGCGGCACGGCCAGGCGGACAAGCCCGGCACCTGCCTTCAGCGCTGCATGAGAGGCCATCGCCGCCGCTCCACAGAAGCCACGCGCACCAGCAATGACGAGAATGCTGCCGAAAGTGCCTTTGTTACCGTCAGGCGGCCGAAATGGCAAGAGAGAGAATATATCTTCGAACTCAACCGTCCTGGGGAAACCATTGTTGATCAAGGAATACGGAACACCGATATCGATAACATGCAGTTCCCCACAGAACGCCCTTCCCGGAAAAAGGTAGTGCCCTCGTTTAGGCAGACACATGGTCGCCGTAGCATCGGCGATCACGCACGTTTTTGTGCATTGACCATCATTACCGTTGATGCCCGAAGGTATGTCTATTGATAGGATGAATGCGTCAGATTCGTTCATGAGCTCGATCGCCTGTCCAAATATCCCCTCCGGAATACCGGTGAACCCGGTACCGAATACGGCATCAACAATGACATCCGGATGGAACTCCCGATTCAAGGTCCGTAGCTGCGCGATGCGTGAGGCACTGATAATTTCGTAATTCGCGTTCTTCAATAACCGAAAATTGCGGAGAGCATCGCCTTTGAGTTCTCTTTCCCGCCCGAGGAGTGCCGTTTTCACACGTGCGCGCCGGTTGAGAAGATGGCGTGCAATTACGAAACCATCGCCGCCATTATTGCCTTTGCCGCAAATGACAAGGACTTTGAGGTCCGGAAGATCGAAGTACTTTTGGAGCACCTCGGCGCAGCCGCGTCCGGCGTTTTCCATGAGGACGGGTCCCGGCATGCCCATTTGCCGTATCGCCCATCCATCGATTTTCTTCATCTCAGCGTTCGTGACAACTCTCATAAAAAGATTCTATGGAAAAAGAGGTCAAAGTCAATATTGAATGAATTTCACGCCAGTTAAGTCATTTTCAATGCAGATATCGCAGTAAACGGCTCAGTGGTTGTGCTGTCAAAAACTAAGACACAGGGTTGACTTAGCGCTCGTTATATGTATAATGTGCAAAGGAGAAAAAAATGGGTTTTTTGCTAATTGGTCAGAGTCAGGGGCAAAGTAATCCAATAATGGGACTGCTTCCTTTGATTCTTATATTTGTTGTTTTCTATTTTCTTTTAATCCTACCGCAACAGCGGAAACAAAAGCAGCATCGGAAATTGATTTCCGAGTTGCAGAAGGGCGATCGTGTTACAACGTCATCAGGCATACGCGGGACAATTGCAAATGTAAAGGATGATACTATTACTCTTCTGATCGCAGATGGTATAAAGATAGAATTAGAAAAGGGACACATCGTAAGCAAGCTGAATACAAGCGGTAGCTAGAAGCAGCGGGGGTTTGCAGCATTCGGCTGCAGGGAGTGAGTAGAACGTGCCATATTCAGTTTTGAAATATCCCACTCCAGGGTTGAGAAAGAAAACGTCTCCGGTGGAGAAGATTGGAGAGGACGTTTTCAAATTGGTCGAGGGAATGGTAGAAACGATGCTCGCTGAAGATGGTGTTGGGCTTGCGGCAAATCAGATTGGTGCTGAGTATCGCATTTTTGTCATGAACACAACACCCAGTGACGAAAATCCACAACCTATCGTTTTCATTAATCCAATTGTGTTGCACAAAGAGGGAGAAATAGTCGATGAAGAGGGCTGTTTGAGTTTTCCCGATTTGTACCTGAAGATAGCACGTCCAGAAAGAGTTCGGGTATATGCCAAAGACCTCTACAATGAGGATTTTGTGCTTGAGCTGAGTGGACTGCTGGCGCGTGCGGTCATGCATGAGGTAGACCATCTGGATGGAATTCTCATAATCGATCATGCCGCTGGGGCTGAAAAAGAGAAGGTCGAAAAATACCTCGAGGATAGCAGCAAGGGTGTGAAGGTAAGCGGCGGATTATGAAAGTGATCTTTTTTGGTTCCACTGATTTCTCAATGCCGATTGTGCAAAAAGTACATGATGAGTACACGGTTTCAGCAATTGTGATCTCGAAACCAAAGCCAAAAGGTAGGGGATTGAAAAACACGCTGCCGCAGATCGCAAGGTGGGCAGAAAGCGTCGGATTGAAGGTGTACATGCCGGAAGACCCAAACAACGATGCCTTCGTCAACGAATTGAAAGCGTTAGCGCCGGATCTGTACGTGCTTTCGGCCTACGGGTATATACTGAGTAAGAAGGTTCTCGATGTTACTCGTATCGGCGGAATTAATATACATCCTTCGTTGCTGCCCAAGTATCGTGGAGCTGCGCCTATTCAGAGAGCCATCATGGCGGGCGAGGAGAAGACGGGGGTCACGATTTTTTTTATGGACGAAAAGGTAGATCATGGAGAAGTTCTCGCGCAGCGTTGGATTCCGATAGAAAAAGATGATACATGCGGGTCGTTATCCGAAAGGCTGGCTCGGCTGGGTGCTGACATGATTGTTGAAATCATCCGTACCGTGGAAGTGGGAAACTACCATCCAGTCAAGCAGGAGGGGGCGGTAACATATGCCCCCAAGTTGAAGAAAGAGGAGATGAAGATCAACTGGCAACAGGACGCAATGACAGTATACAACCATATCCGGGCGCTGTCTCCGTTGCCAGGGGCAAGGACTCATTTCCGCAACAAAGAATTGATAATAACACTGGCGCAGCTCGGAGATAAGAGCCTGACGCCTGGTAAACTTTTGGTAGACAGTAGGAAGTTATATGTTGGTACGGGCAATGGATCGCTCGTGTTACTTGAATTAAAACCCGAAGGTAGGAAGATCATATCGGCACTTGATTTTGTGAACGGGTACCGCATACAAAAAGGAGAGGTTGTAGGATGACTGCACGTGAAGCAGCGCTAAGTGCGCTTTGTGAAGTTGAAGAGGGGAAGAATGTAAAGGATGCCCTGGCGGCGATATTTGAAAAGAACGAGCTCAAAGATGAGGATCGGCAGCTGGCCAACGAACTGGCATTTGGTACGCTTCGACACCGTGAGGAGATAGATCAGATAGTAAGGGAGACCCTTACCGGAGATTTCTTCTCACTGGATTCGACGTTGAAGAATGTTCTGAGAATCGCTGTTTATCAGTACTTGTTTTTTGATAGAATCCCGATATACGCGATAGTCAATGAAGCGGTTAATTTCGGGCGAACCATAAAGGAAAAAGGTTTGATCAATGCAGTGCTGCGGGGGGTCATCAGGAATAAACGAGTACAGGTATTGCGCGAACCGCGCGCATGGGTCTTCAGAAAAATTATGGATGCTTATCAGGTGGAGGGCGAGAAGATTATCGACTGTTTCAAGATACGTCCCACGCCTTACATCCGGATCAATTTGCTGAAGAATAGCGTCGAGGAAGCGAAGGAGAGATTGAGGTTGAGTGGGTTGGAATACAGGTCTGCAAATTGGTTTTCAGAATTTAAATCAGTTGATCATCTAAGTTTAATAATCAATAGCCCGTTGATGAAACAGGGATATATTTCTATCCACGACGAGGCTCAGGGTTTAGTTTGCCACCTCGTTGATCCAAAGCCAGGAGAAAAGGTTGTCGATCTCTGCTCGGCACCAGGCAGCAAGGCGACCTATATGGCTGAGTTGATGAACAATGATGGCATGATAGTTGCGGTGGAAATAAGCAATGAGCGGTTGAAATTGGTGGTCGAGAATGCTGCTCGATTGGGTATAAGCATAATAAAGCCTGTTATTGCTGACGGTCGTTACTACAAATTAGAGGATGTTGACAAGGTGTTGGTCGATGCACCTTGCACGAACGCGGGTGTCATAGCCAAGAGGCCTGAGGTGAAGGATCGGGTGAACAAGAAGGTAGTAATGAGGTTGGCCAAACTGCAATATGATCTACTGATGAATGCTGCTACTTTTTTGAAGAAGGGCGGTTCACTGATATATTCCACATGTAGCATACTGCCAGATGAAAACGAGGATGTCATCGCGCTTTTTCTAAAGGATAATCCAAACTTCGAGATTGAGCCGGCCAAGAAATTCACGCCTCAGGGTGACGAGTTTCTCAAAGTACTTCCTTGTGACTACAACACAGATGGTATCTTCGCCGCGAGATTGAAGAAAACTGGTTGAAGGTCACAAACATAAGGCAGTGCAGTAGGCTGTAAAAGAAAACGAAGAACTACTCAAATCCCTAAACAAATCTGCAGTCAAACCACACAATCCTGATATCGGTTTTTCATTCAAGGAAAAAGTCTCGATATTCAGGAAGTTATTCCCCTGTTTCAGAGTAAATTAGTACTTGACAAAAATCAAATTATGTGTAAAATGGGGTGAAATGGGGAGAAATGGGGAATATTAGATTTCGCGGATTCTTCACTCACACACTAGATGACCGAAAACGGCTGGCGATTCCGAGCCAGTTCCGTAACGTACTCAAACACGAGTCCGAGGGCCGGGTGATCCTGACCCCAGGTTATGACCGCGAGATAGCCGTGTATCCGCTAAAGATCTGGGAGGAAATCGAAAACAAGGAACTACTTTCCCTCTCGATGGACTATCTCAAGTCCCGCCGTTATCGGCGGCATTTTACCTTTGGCGTTAAAGAGGATAGGTTGGATGCTCAGGGGAGAATATTGATGCCGGATTTCTTGCTTGATCATGCTCGAATTACCAAAGAAGTCATAATCGTTGGCGAGATAAACTACATTGAGTTATGGTCTCCTGAGACTTATGAAGCATTCGGTAAAGAGGTCGAAAAATTCTATTCAGAGGATGCCGAGGGCATCGAGGAATTGAGAAGGAGGAAGCATGAAAATACAAGCAGTTGAGGCAATCAAAGACAAGAAAGTATCTTTTTTTCTACCGAGCGGTGAAATCGATGAGCAGGGTTTTGAAAAGATCGAGCTTTCGTTGAAGCAAATGATTGAAGAGGGTGATGTAAACATAATAATCGACCTGTCGAGAGTCAGCCACATAAATTATAAAGTTGTGGGTTGGCTCATCGATTACCAGCAGAAATTCAAGAAGTTTGGAGGCGATATCAAACTCGTCAATGTGTCACCCTATCTCTTCGATATCCTGAGATTATACGGTTTCTACCCGTTCGAAATCTATCCTTCACGCAGGGCCGCGTTGAAGAGCTTTGCCTGATCGACAGCACCAGGTCTATCATCAACCCGTCCTATTAGATGAAGTTATCCGATATTTGGATCTAAAGGAAGGAGGTACCTATCTTGACTGCACGGTCGGGGGGGCTGGTCATCTTATGGCAATGTTGAGCCGGACCAAGGATACAAGGTTTATCGGCATCGACTGTGATCCTGATGCTCTCGAGTACGGCAGGCGAATAACAGCGGCGTTCAGCAAACGTTGTTTTTTCTCGGAGGATAACTTTATTAATCTAGATTTAATCCTTGACAAATTTCATGTCGGGAGCGTCGACGGCGTGCTTTTTGATCTTGGCGTTTCATACCATCAGTTGATCACTCCTTCCCGCGGGTTCAGCTACGAGCGTGAGGGCCGTTTATTGATGAGGATGTCGCCCAGGACCACGCCGTTGAGCGATAGACTGAAATGCGGTCGGAAGAGTGAAATCATTCAGGTCCTGAAAGAATTTGGTGATGTTCGCAATTACCGCAAGCTGGGTCAAAGAATATACGATGCACGGAATTACTTGGAGTCGACTCTGGAACTGAGAAAATTGGTGGAAGATTCTGTGCCGCGTCGATTTCTCAAGAAGAATCTACAAAAGGTGTTTCAAGCCCTGAGGATCTGGACCAATGACGAATTGTCCAATCTCTCGCAGGCATTGCCCGCAGCGTTCAGGAGGCTGGGTACAGAGGGGCGGATGGTGGTGATATCATATCATTCGGGTGAGGATAGGATCGTGAAACATTTCTTCCGGAATTTGAAGGCGGGGACAAAAGCCCGGTTACTGAACAAGAAAGCCATAAAGCCGACTGATGAAGAAGTCAGCGAGAACCCTAGGGCCAGGAGCGCAAGGTTGAGGGCCATCGAAAAATGCGCATCCTCATAATTTTTGTTTCGGTTATCATTTATATGTTCTTGCTTGTTTTCATCGAAAGTGAACTGGTCAAGATTGAAGTGCGAAAAGAGGTTATCGAGAGCGATGTCGTTGAATTGCAGAACGAAAAAAAACAGCTGGAGTCTAGCTTGATTGATATCACCAATCTTGCTCATATTGAATCCGCGGCAAAGGAGATGGGATACGTTTTTCCGCAGAGGGATGATATATTGGGAGTGATCGAATGATACGCACGAAAATGCTTAATTCTTTTCTCTTTTTTGTATCCCTGATCTTTTTCTCTTACCTTTTCTACATTCAGTGCTTCAGGCATCAATACTACGAAAAGAGGGCCAGACAGCAGCACGAGAAGAAATTTGTGTTGCTCGGAGCGCGCGGTAATATCTATGATCGAGGCGGCGTCCCGATCGCGACCTCCGAACCTTGTTTTTCGGTTTTTTGCACACCTCGTTACGCTTGCGATGCGGCCAAGCTTGTGCGCGAAGTCTCTAAGATCTCCGGCAAATCAACGACCCAATTGAAAAGACTGGTAGATGCTGGCGATTTTTTCTGGGTCGAAATGAAGGTCGATATTGAACAGCGTGACCGTTATCTGGCGATCAACGATCCGAGTATTGGGTATACCCATGATTTGAACCGACGATACAACATGCCTGAAATCTTCTCGAGCATGGTCGGCAAATGTGGTTTGGATAACCGCGGCATTGAGGGTATGGAATTGCAGTTTGACGAAATCCTCAGCGGTGAATCGGGATTTGCGATCTATCAGAAGGATCCATCCGGTGGGATCTTCCCCTACCACAATTATCCTGAGCAGGAACCCCAGCCGGGTGCGGATATTTATCTTACTGTAGATCTTCAGCTTCAGGCGATCTTGTATGATAAGTTGAAGGATTGCCTCGATAAAGAAGACGCGCATTTAGCCGCGGGTTTGATTATCGACCCGGAGACCGGGAATATTCTGGCCATGGTAAATGCGGGGAAGAATGGTGATCAGAGAAACCACATAATCTGCGATGAATTCGAACCCGGATCTACATTCAAACTCATGTGCTTGACTTTCGCGTTGATGAATGGTGCGCACGAGAATGATAGGATCGATACCGAGACCGGGAAGATCAAGATAAGGGGGCACACGATCAATGATTACCGTAATTATGGGGTTGTCACACTGAAGCAGGCAGTGGCCCATTCAAGTAATGTAGCAATGGTCAAGTTATCGAGGAAATTTGACCGTGAAAGATTTCTGCTCCTCGTGAGGGATTTTGGGTTCGGCGAATTGACCGGTATTGAGTTTCCGGGGGAAGTACGAGGTCGGTTGCCCGACGCGGCCAAGATGAATGACATAGATTTTGCCACTCTGGTTTTTGGCCAGGGGCTCACCGTGAATATGTTGCAGCTTGCCATGGCCTATCAGGTCATTGCCAATGATGGTGTGCTGAGCAAACCGAACATCGTGCAGGCGGTGAGAAAAGGAGAGAAGACGATATATGAAGTCGATCCTCTCCGCATACGTCGTGTGATCGATGCGTCGACGGCGCGAAGCGTTACCGACATACTCTGTGCCGTCGTTGAAGAAGGAAGCGGTGCGGCAGCGGCTTTTAACGATATGAAAATTGCCGGGAAGACCGGAACCGCACAAAAGGTCGTTAATGGCTCGTACTCGAACAGCGCAGTGATCGCCACTTTTGTCGGTTTCTTCCCAGCCGAGGAACCTGATTATTTGATCATGCTGATGATCGATGAGCCCAAGAGCGGATATTGGGCAAGTACGATAGTGGCGCCAGTTTTCAAAGAAATCGCACAGAGCCTCTATCAAATGAACTCTTATCATTATGCGGCTAAGTAAATTGATGTCGGATTTGCCTTCGCAGGCCTACAACATGGAAGATATTGAGATAAGCTCGATTGAATTCGACTCAAGAAAGGTGATACCAGGAAGCCTGTATGTCGCCGTGAAGGGCGCCCGTTTTGATGGTCATGATTTCATAGGAGACGTGGAAAGAGCGGGAGCGGTTGCGGTTATTACGGAGCATAGGGTCGCCACACATCTTCCGCAGCTCGTCCTGGATAATACGCGGGACATAATAGGCAAATTGGCCGTACGTTTCTACGGTAATTTTGCTCAAATGGCAAAGATCGGGGTGACCGGTACCAACGGCAAAACGACCACAACCTTCCTGATTCATTCCATTCTCACACAAGCAGGGAAAAAGCCAGGTCTTATCGGCACGGTATACTATCTTGGGGCCTCAAGGAGCAAGGCGACCCGCACGACGCCAGAGATTCTGGATATCCTGAAATTGCTCAAAGAGTATCAAAGCCAGGGGATAGATTCCCTGGTGATGGAAGTCTCTTCTCATGCTCTTAAATTAGGGCGTGTTGAGGGCATCGACTTCGACGCCGCAGTCTTCACTAACCTGTCTCAGGATCATCTTGATTTTCATGTAACGATGGATGATTACATGCGGTCGAAACTGCGAATATTTTCACTTCTCAAACTAAATGGCTGTGCTATCTACAATAATGACGAAGATATTCGTGATGCAGTGACATCAATGTCGCTGCCGTGCGTACTTTCATTTGGCCAGACCGAGGGCAGCGACATTAGAGGTAGATTGATCGAACAGTCGATCGATGGTCTTAGAATCGAGATATCGTACAAAGCCAAGAGTTACGAGGTAAAGTCACCGTTGATCGGAAGATTCAATTTCCATAACATCCTCGGGGCTTTTGCTGCAGGTGTGGCTCTGGATGTATCAGCCGATCGCATAGTTGAAGGAATTGAGAAACTGCGATTTGTACCGGGCCGCATGGAGCGCATTGTTGACAATGTCTTCGTTGATTACGCGCATACACCTGCCGCGATCGAAAACATACTGAAATCCGCCAGGGAATACGCAAGGGGCAAGTTGATTGTCGTTTTCGGGTGTGGTGGCGATCGCGACCGTGACAAACGTGCGAAGATGGGTGCACTTGCAACGAGGTTTGCCGACCTCGCGGTCATTACCACAGATAATCCCCGGCACGAAACACCCTCAGACATCATCAACGATATTCTGCAGGGTGTTGCCGGTGATAACTACAAGATGATTGAAGACAGGACGGCGGCCATCGAATATGCAATGGCAATGAAACAGGGAGATGATATGGTTATCGTTGCCGGGAAGGGCCACGAAGAGTACCAGATATTCGATGATGAGAGCATCGATTTTAGTGATGCCGAGGTTATAAAGAGATGTTTCGAGAATTCATGCTAGCGGAGATAGCCAGGGTAATGGGTGGCAAGGCGTGTTCAGTCCGTACTGATTTAGCACGTGGGGTCACGATCGATTCACGTGAAACCAGGCCCGGCCATCTCTTCTTCGCGCTCAAAGGGCAACACACAGACGGACATAATTTTGTGAATGACGCTTTGGCACGCGGGGCGATCGCCGCTGTTGTTGAACGCACGCAATCGAAGGCGAACGAGATACAGGTGTCTGATGCGCTCTATGCCCTGGGTGAATTTGCGCGGCACTACCGTCAGTACTACAGAGCCAAGGCAATTGGCATAACCGGAACCAATGGTAAGACTACCGTAAAGAAGATTGTTGCTGCGATACTCGGTTCAGGGTCGAATGTTTTGTGCACGAAGAGAAACTACAATTCCCTCATCGGCATGCCACTCACCATCTTCAACCTTTGCGGTGATGAAGATTACATGGTGCTTGAAATGGGGACGAGCGCGCCCGGAGAGATCAAAAGATTGTGCGATATCGCCAAACCTGATGTGGGAGTCATAACAAATATCGGGCCGGGCCATCTTGAGGGATTGGAGTCACTCGATGGCGTGAGAAAAGAGAAATCTTCATTGATCGAGGCGCTACCACCCGACGGGCTGGCCTTAGTGGGTGAGGGGTTTGGCGAGATGCCCGGAAGAACTGTGAACCGATTCTCAATGGACATGTTGGAGAGCGTGAAGCTCACCGAACACGGCTCTTACTTCTCCCTTGGATGGAAGGAATATTTCACTCGGCTGCTTGGAGCTGGCAACGTTTACAACTGCCTGGCGGCAGTTTGTTTGACGACGATGCTGGGTGTTGATTATGCGACACAAAAAACGGCGCTGGCAGGAATTAAGCCAGAACCCGGACGGCTGGAACCAATTAGGATCAGCAGGTTGTTGATATTGAACGATACATACAATGCAAATCCGACATCGATGAAAGCGGCGATCGATTTCATCGGGCAATTGGGGCGTCCTACGATCGCTGTTCTCGGTGATATGCTTGAATTGGGGAAGAGAAGCAGTCAATTACACGAAGAAATCGGTTTGTATGCCAGAAGTTCCGTAGATCTATTGATGACCTATGGACGGCAGTCAGAGTACTACGGAGGCGGACATTATACCGAAGAGAATGAGCTGCTCAGAAGTCTCCACGAGAATATAACCGGTGATGAGGTGATATTGTTCAAGGCATCCCGTGCCCTCCGTTTTGAGCGGTTCGTCTATGGACTATCGAGGTTACTGAGATGAAGAGTTGCGTCATCAAACCTTTTGTGTTCGTTGACAACAAGTGAGATAATATGCTTTTATGGCTACTGTATCCACTGCGTGACTTTTTTGGACCTTTGAGGCTTTTTGGCTACATAACATTCCGTAGCGCGTATGCGGCGGTCTTCGCGATTCTGATTGTACTCGTCTTTGGGCGAAAATTCATAGCCTCGATGAAGACCCAGTCTGCCACACAAAGGGTAAGATCGGAGGTACCTGATAGCCATCGTTCAAAAGAAGGCACGCCCTCAATGGGTGGTCTACTGATACTATTGTCAATTCTCATTTCATCTTTTCTCTTCTGCGATTTGACAAATCCGAATATATTGATTTTATTCAGCGCAACGATTTACTTTGGATTCCTTGGGTTATGGGATGATTATGTGAAGATATACAAAAAGCGGCCACGCGGTCTCTCGATCAAGACGAAACTAATTGTCCAGGTTGTCTATGGAATAGCACTCGGTCTGTTCCTGTACTTCTTCGGTCCCGAAGGCTACATGGACAAAACCAATCTCCTGTTTGTGAAGAATTATGTCATAAGTTTCGGGTTGTTCTATCCGGCGTTCGTTGCCCTGGTTCTTGTCGGCTCCTCCAACGGTGTCAACCTTACCGACGGCCTGGATGGTCTGGCTATCGGATTGATCGGTATTGCCGCCCTGGCATATGCTGCCCTGGCGTATGCAGCGGGCCATGCGGTGATCAGCGACTATCTTAATATCATCTTCTTGAAGCAAGGCGGTGAGATCACCGTATATTGCGCGACGATCCTGGGTGCGAGCCTCGGATTCCTGTGGTTCAATACATACCCGGCTCAGGTGTTTATGGGTGATACGGGTGCTCTAAGCCTCGGTGCAATAATCGGTACGGCGGCAATTCTCATCAAACAGGAGATTCTGCTGGTGATGGTGGGTGGTGTTTTTGTGATTGAGGTTTTGACGGTGCTGGCGCAGGTAGTATATTTCCGGCGCACCGGTGGAAAGCGTCTTTTCATGATGGCGCCGCTCCATCACCATTTCGAGCTGAAGGGAATGGTCGAACCCAAGATCGTAATTCGCTTCTGGATAATTGGAATTATCTGTTTGATGTTTGCACTTTCGACATTGAAGATCAGGTAATCTATGAAGACGCTTCTCCTGGGTCTGGGTCGTGCCAATCTTGCGGTTGCAGAGTACCTTGTGAAGAAAGGGGAAGAGGTATTCGTCTATGATGAGAATTTGTCGAGTCTTGCAGCTCGGGCACAAAAAATGATTGACGAAGGAAATGTGAAATTATATTTTGAGCAGCGTTATGATCTTGCCATCACTTCACCCGGCTTCCCACCGAACAAGGCAATCTGTACGGTGCTGAAGGATCAGGGTACCCCTATTATCGATGAAATAGAGTACGTCTTTACTGAGTTGGATCAACCCAGGGTCATTGCCGTAACAGGGACAAATGGCAAAAGCACAACCGCAGCTTTGATAAGTAGTATTCTCGGCGTTTCAGAGATCGGGCATTTTCTCGGCGGCAATCTTGCGCCGGGCAAGCCGTTTTCAACAGCCCTTTTCCACAAACCGTACGATTATTATGTTCTCGAGATATCATCATTTCAACTGATGCGCATCGACAGATTTCGTCCCCATATCGCGGTGCTCACCAACATAGGTGTGGATCATCTGAATTGGCATAAGGACTTTACTGAATACAGGAATGCAAAGCTGCGAGTCTTTGCCAATCAAGGCCACAATGATTTTGCGGTTCTGAACTCTGATGATGAAGGGATAAGACGGCTTGCCGACATCGTAGAGTCCCGGGTCGTATTCTTTGGTCACCGCAATACTGAAGGTGTGTCTCTGAACGGCCAGTTCCGGTACGACGGTATCGCGTTGTTTGCCAATACCGGTCTGCCTTTGCCAGGAGAGCACAACCTAATGAACATGGCAGCAGCAATTGCGGTTGCGAAGATACTCCAGATCGACACTCCCGATATTGAAAGGGGGATCATGGTGTTTAAGAGCCTGCCTCATCGCATGGAGGACCTGGGTCTGCTGAAAGGCATAAGATATATAAATAACTCTATGTGTACGAACGCGACCGCGGCGATCGCCTCATTTCTGGCAACCGCGGGGTCGAAAATAGTGATCTTCGGGGGCAGGCACAAGGGTGATGAAGGCCAGGATTACCTCGATACTTTGATCGAGAGTGCAAAGGCATGCGTGGTACTCGGCGAGAATGCGAGTTTCATAGCCGATTATTTCTGCAAACGTGGATATACAAAATATGTCATTGCCGAGGATATGACCGACGCGGTTGCCAAGGCCAGGGCTTTTGCCCAGACTGGTGACACGATAATCTTGAATCCCGGATTTTCATCGTTTGACCATTTCGGCAATTTTGAAGAACGCGGGGAGGCATTCATAGATGCTGCACGGCAAGACTGATCGAATTCTGCTATTACTAGTTATCTGCCTCGTTGTACTGGGGATCATTTTTGTCTTCTCCTCATCGTACTACCGAGCATTGCGACAGGGTGAAAATTCTACTTACTATCTGATGGCACATCTCAGAAGGGTCCTGGTTGCCATCGGGTTTTTCCTGCTTGGCCTGCTCGTTCCGTACGAGACAATAAGAAAAATGCTCTTCCCTTTGCTGGTCCTCATATTATTGAGTTTGTTAATGACTGTTTTTGCCGGACGTTTCCAGTTCGGTGCGAAGAGATCGTTGTTGATCGCCTCAGTCGGCCTCCAGGTTTCGGAATTTGTCAGGATCTGGCTGGTGTTCTTCCTGGCAAATTTCTTTTCCGCCCATCCTATGACAGCGAGTACCCACCGGGGGCTTGCTACAATTCTGATCATTTCTTTCTTGATAATAATACTGGTAGCGATTCAGCCTTCGATTTCAATGGCATTTATCTGTCTGGCCACCCTGGTGGCAATGTTGATCTATGGCTGTGCGAAATTGAAATTTCTGTTGGCAACGAGCACTGCTAGTGCTGGCATTCTGGCGATCTTCATAAGGGTATTCCCCCATGCTCAACATCGCATCGCGACCTTCATATCCGAGCCCACTTATCAGGTCAGGCAATCTCTGATCGCGATCGGGTCCGGAGGCCTTTTTGGCAAAGGACCTGGTGCTGGTCTGCAGAAATTTTTGTTCCTGCCAGGCATCCATAATGATTTCATCTTTGCCCACATTGCCGAAGAGCTTGGCTTCATTGGATGTATCGTCGTGTTCGTTTTCTACTGGCAGATCTACTTGCGTGGTCTGTCAATTGCTGGTGTTGCCGATGATGAGTTCACAAGACTCATGGTTCTTGGTTTGAACGCTTCCTTGTTCATCATATTCCTTGTACACGTGGGTGTTAGCGTAGGTCTCTTACCGCCAACCGGCATTCCACTGCCATTCATTTCCTTTGGCGGCTGGTCGCTCGCGGCAAACCTGTTCGCAGTAGGTATCATTCTGCAGGCTTCTCGTCGGAGGAATCTGTGACCTTATCGAGAAACGCCAATTTGAGGGAGGTGGGTAAGCCCAAGATCATTGCCAGCGGCATAGGTTCTGGCGGCCATTATTTTCCTGCAGTTGTTACGGCGGTTGAATTGCTGCGGCGCAGATGTGATGTGTTCTTCCTGGTACGCAAAGGATTTCAGGAGGAGAAGATCGCACGGCGTTACGGTTTGAAGACTTTCCTGGTCAATTCGCGACCCTTCTTCGGCAAATCCATCTTTGGAAAGATATTTTTCGCCTTTATCCTGCTCCATTCTATTTTCAGACTGCATGCGTTAACGCGTGGAGGCATCGGTTTGGCATTTGGCGGTTTTGGCGCCGTGCCTTTGAACATTTCTTGCCTCTTGAACCGGAGTCCGTTCTATGTATTCGAGCCGAATCGGGTACCGGGTCGGGCGACCAGATTCTTCGCACGCTCGGCACGCAGAGTATTCCTGGGTTTGCCGCCGGTCGCTTCATTGCACGGTAAAATATCAATAACCGGTATTCCAATCCGCCGGGAATTCAAAGTAGACCGCCGGCCGGCAGGATTTGGAAGACAGACTGGCAAGGTGCGCGTTCTTGTTTATGGCGGGAGTCAAGGAGCGCGTTTCCTGAATGACATGGCTCTGGCCCTGCAGGATATCATCCCCGGTAAGTGGTATCTGACCATAATCTCGGGTATCCGTGACTATGCGCGCGTGATCAGCAGCAAGAAGGTCAGGACGCACGTGATACCATTCAGCGAAACGCCGTGGGAGGAAATTCGCAGGTCCGATATTCTTGTTTCACGGGCTGGCGCTCTGGCCGGATACGAAATTTTGGCGCTAGGAAAAAAAGTGGTCTTCGTTCCATTCCCCCACGCGATCGACGATCATCAGTACCACAATGCGTTGTATTTCACGGAGATCGGTGATGCTCTCTTGCGTGCAGAGAAGGAGTTGACGCCCAAGGATCTGGCGAAGTGCTTACGTGAACTAATGAAGCGCAAACGTTGGAGGCAAACGAGTCTAATATTGGACGCGGAGAAAAAAATAGCGGATTTGATGCTCAAGGACATTGAGAATGAAAAGACTTAGACCGAAGATGTTTGGTAAAACGAAACATATCCACTTTGTTGGAATAGGTGGTATCGGAATGAGTGGCCTGGCGACAATCATGAAGAATCTTTCATTCACGGTCACCGGTTCTGATCTTCACTCGTCGGAGATAACAAAACGTTTGAAACGGATAGGTATTCGGATCAGCTACGGACACAGAAGGAGAAACATTGCCGGGGCTGATTTGGTTGTGTATTCATCGGCCATAAAACAGGATAACCCCGAGTTGATGGAAGCGCGAACAAACAACATACCATTGATCCACCGTGCTGAATTACTTGCTGAATTGACACGCACGAAGTTCGCGATCTGTATTTCCGGAACCCACGGCAAAACAACAACTACCTCCTTGGTGAGTGAGGTACTACAGAAAAGTGGACTGTCACCGACTACGGTGATAGGTGGCATCGTTATCGGTAAGACTCAGGCAACACTGGGTGCCGGGAATTATCTCGTTTGTGAGGTTGATGAATCGGATAAGTCATTCCTTAGAGTCTATCCTTCATTTGCCGTCATCACGAACATCGAGGCGGAACATCTGGATTACTACAAAGACCTGGATGAAATCAAGGAACACTTTGGGCATTTTGCCAACCACGTGCCCTTCTGGGGAAGTGTATTTCTTGGCGTAGATTCGCCGGTGAGTATGAGCATCATGGAAAACATACGTCGTCAAGTAATCTCTTATGGTTTTGAAAATTGCGCCGATCTGCGTGCTGAAGACCTGCAGAAATATGATTTCGGCGTGTCTTTCAAGGTTAGATACCATAACAAAATAGTCGGCAGGTTCAGGATCAATTTGCCGGGTCGGCACAATGTCGCTAACGCCCTGGCGGCAATAGGTGTTGGTCTTGAATTAGGTATTGGAATAGGAAAAATAAGAGGCGCGATAGATGCATTCCGCGGTGTCCACCGTCGTATTGAATACATAGCAGATGTCAACGGTATCCGGATATTCGACGACTACGGACATCATCCAACCGAGATTGCGGTTACGTTGCAGACTTTGCGTGATTACTTCCCGGCGCAACGAATTGTCGCTGTCTTCCAGCCGCACCGATTCACACGCACCTATCATCTCTTTGATCAATTTGCCAAATCCTTTCTCAGTGCCGATTTGGTGGTCGTTACTGAGATATATGCCGCACATGAAATGCCAATACCGGGTGTGACGGGACAGGCTTTGGCAAAGCGGCTTGCGAGGGAGCAGAATGGCATACACTTCATCGACAAAATCGGTCGGGTCCTGGAATTCCTCAAACAGACATTGAAGCCTGGTGATGTCGTCGTTATTCAGGGTGCCGGTGATATCAACCAGGTTGCGCGGCAGCTGCTCAAGGAATTGAAATAATGAAGAATCCTTTCCGACGTGTATCGAGCATAAAAGTGACAACGGACGAACCATTAGCCGACCACACTTCTTTTCATATCGGAGGCAGGGCTCGATTTTTTGTCTGCGTGTACACGAAGACAGCTTTGACCATGGTCTTGCAGATAATCAGTAAACATAGACTGCCGTATTTTATCATCGGTGCTGGCACGAATATTCTGGTTGCCGATTCTGGTTTCCCTGGTGTCGTATTGAAGCTTGGCGGGGTATTCAAACGGATTGCCTGGCGGGATGGTTTGGTGCGATGCGGTGGTGGTGTCATGATCGGAGATTTCCTTAAAGAATCGCTCGTTGAGGGTTATGGCGGTGGAGAATTCCTGGCAGGTATACCGGGTACAGTAGGCGGTGCGGTCAAGGGTAATGCCGGTGCCTTTGGCAGCTCGATAGCAGACATGGCTGTTAGTGCAGTAGTAGTAGATGGAAACGGCAAGGAGGTTATTCTTTCCAGAGCAGAGCTTGGTTTTTCATATAGATCATCCAATATCAATAATGGTTGTATGGTCATAACCGCAGACCTGGTCATGATAAGAGATAACAGGCGCACTATCAAAAAGAAAATCGATGAGAATCTGAAGCGGCGGATGGAACGCCATCCTGTTGGCTATTCTGCTGGCTCGTTTTTTAAGAATCCACCCGGTCAGGCAGCTGGTAAGTTGATCGAAATGTGCGGGCTGAAGGGAATCTCGGTCGGTGGTGCTGTGGTTAGCGAGAAACATGCGAATTACATAATCAACAGAGGCGGAGCGAGAGCAGCTGATGTCGTCGCATTGGCCGGTCATATTAAGAAGACCGTGTTCAAGAAGACAGGCATCCGGTTGGAAGAAGAGGTGAAATTATTAGGCTGATTATTGTTTTGTTGCTGATCATAGTTTTTGCGATACTTGCATTTGTACTGCTGCGAAAGCGCGAGCAGTACGTGATGCTTGAGGAAGTGATACCGGAGGGCGAGGTGGTATCAACGGTGGATGGAATAGTTAAATACAAGGGTGTCCAGTATATACTGGGCACCAGTGATCTTAGAATGAAAAAACATCTTTTGGAGAAATTGAACTTACTGGAAATAGAAGAAACGTGGGTGGTTGATATGCGTTATAGAGGACAGATCATTTTAAGAAATCAAATAGCTTATGATGTGCTAAGGAGGAAATGATGGCAAGGAAAGAAAGAATCGTCGGCGTCGATCTGGGGACAACGAAGATTGCTGCGATCATTGCTGAAGTCGAAGGCGAAGATTTGAAAATTGTAGGCGTCGGTTCAACACCCTCTAATGGATTGAAGCGCGGGGTAATTGTCAATCTCGAAAAGGCGATCGAATCGATCGTGAAGTCGGTCGATGAAGCCTCGCGCATGGCAGGTGTAAAAGTGGATTCGTGTTATGCCGGTATTTCTGGTTCGCACATAGAAAGCATCAACGCGCATGCAATGATTGCGACGGCCCGGTCGGGTGGTGTGGTAACAAAGAGAGATATCGAACGCGTGATCGAGCAGGCAAAAGCGATTGCCTTGCCCCTTGATCGTGAAATAATCCATGCGATACCGATCGAGTATGTAGTTGATAATGAAAAGGGCATAAAAGACCCGGTTGGCATGAGCGGGGTAAAGCTTGAGGCCGAGGTGCATATCGTGACCGCAGCCATAACTTCGGCACAGAATATCTATACTGCTTTGGAACGCGCTGGGCTGCGGGTCAAGGATCTTGTGCTTCAACCTTTGGCATCGTCGTATTCGGTTTTGCAGCCGGATGAGATTGACCTGGGCGTGTGTCTGCTGGACATCGGAGGCGGCACGACCGACCTGGCGATATTCTACGACGGGGCAATAAGATATTCCGAAGTGATACCGCTTGGTGGTGAATACATCACGAATGACATAGCGATCGGTATCAGGACGCCCTACAAACAAGCCGAGGAGATCAAGAGAAAGAATGCGAGCATCTCGGTGTCAGCGGATGAAGCCAAAGAGGAAATAAGGGTTCCGGGTATTGGTGGTCGTGAAGATCGCAATATCACCCGGGAGTTGCTGGCTTCGATTGTCACTCCCCGGGTAGAAGAGATATTGATGATCACCAACAAGGCGATCAAGAGAAGCGGGTTCTATGATATCCTGGCCGCGGGTGTCGTTGTAACCGGCGGTACGGCACGACTGCACGGTTTGGATGCACTTGCTGAAGATGTCTTTCATCTACCCGTGAAGATCGGTATTCCTAAGAAGATCGGTGGTCTCACTGACATCGTGCAAGACCCGATTTATGCGACGGGCGTGGGTCTTATTCTCTACGGCTTCGAAAAGAAAAATCAGGTGCTGATAAAAAGAGTAAGAGGTGTGGGTGTGTTCGATGCCCTCAAAAAGAGATTCGAAGATTGGTTTGCCAAGTACTTCTGAAAGGAGGAAGGAATATGTTTGAACTAGTTGAGGATCCAAAATATATAGCAAAAATAAAAATGATTGGAGTCGGTGGTGCAGGTTGTAATACAATCAACTATGCTACGAACCACGGAATACACGCGGTTGAGTGCATCGCGGTCAACACAGACGCGCAGGTTCTGAAATTGAACAAGGCAAACGAAAAGATACAAATCGGCACCAATCTGACCCAGGGCTTGGGCGCGGGTGGTGATCCCGAAATCGGTCGCAAGGCAGCCGAAGAGTCTCGAGAGAAGATAAGGGATGTTTTTCGCGATGCAGATATGGTTTTCATTACTTGCGGTCAAGGTGGCGGAACTGGAACTGGCGCTTCACCGATCATCGCTGAAGAGGCAAAGAATGCCGGCGCTTTGGTCGTGGCCGTTGTCACGCGTCCATTTGAATATGAAGGTGTCTGGCGCATGACAAATGCCCAGAGTGGCATCGATGAACTGAAGGATAACGTCGACACTTTGATCGTCATCCCCAATCAGAAATTGATTGCCGTTGCTCCGAAAGACCAATCGATCATAGAGGCCTTCAGATTGGGTAATATGGTTCTCTTCAATGCGATCAAGGGTATCGCGGAGATGGTGACGAAATCCGGTTTGATCAATCTCGACTTCGCTGACGTGCGCACGGTGATGGTCGAGAAGGGAACCGCAGTTATGGGTCTTGGTATTGGTGAGGGCGAGAGCCGGGCAATACAGGCAGCGCAATCGGCAATATCTTCACCACTTCTCGACGACGTTTCTATCAAGGGAGCGAGAGGTCTGTTGATCAATATTACAGGTGGGCAGGACCTTACCCTGGCCGAGACAAACGAAGCAGCATCATTGATCACCAGTGAAACCGACAGCCAGCCCAAGGTTATCACCGGAGTGGTGATTGACGAGCATGTTGGCAATAAGGTAAGCGTAATGGTCGTAGCAACGGGGATCAGAGAGAAGGCGAGCGAAGCACCGATAGATTTCAGTTCTCGCAAAGAGAATCTTGAACTGCCTACGTTCAAGCGTCGTGAAGTTAGATCCGATGTCAAAGACAAAATATATAATGAGAACGATCTGGAGGTGCCTACCTTTTTGCGGCGTCAAATCGACTGATCGATAATCCGATATTCTGATATTCGGACTATCAAAGGAGGAGCATGAGCCATGATTTGGTTGTGATTGGTGGCGGACCGGCAGGTTTGACCGCAGGCATTTATGGTGCGCGAGCAGGTCTTCGGACTGTGATAATCGAAATGGCATTGCCTGGTGGGCACGCGGCAACCACCCATTACATTGAGAACTATCCAGGTTTTCCTGTAGGCATATCTGGCATTGAACTTGCTGATAAGATAAAACAACAAGTGCTCCGCTTTGGGGTTGAGATCGTTGGCTCAGAGGTGAAGTCGATCAGCAAGCAAAATGGTTCTTTCATTGTCACAACTGACAGCAGACAATTTCCTGCGCCCGCAGTCATCATCGCAATAGGCGCAAACTGGAAGGAGCTCAATGTCCCGGGTGAATCAGAGTTAAGGGGGCGCGGTGTATCCTACTGCGCGACGTGTGATGGCCCGCTGTTCAAGAATCGCGATGTTGCTGTGGTCGGTTGCGGAAATTCGGGTCTCCAGGAAGGCAAGTTCTTAATGCAGTTTGTCAGCCGGATCACATTTGTTGAATTCTTGCCCAACATTACGGCAGATAAGATTCTCTCCGATCGCCTGGAAGGCGAAGAAAAAATAGATTTCTTGCTAAATCATGAAGTGATGAGCATCAACGGTTCAGAGCGGGTTGAATCGATTACCGTGCATGACCGTCAAACGGGTAAGCAGAAGATTATACGGGTCAGCGGTGTTTTCATATATGTAGGACTTGAACCAAATACGAGTATGCTGAAAAACATCGTAGACCTTGATGAAAAAGGATTTGTCATTGTGGATGCGCGGATGCGGACGTGCGAGCCTGGGTTGTTCGCAGCAGGTGATGTTTGTTCGAAGGCAATTCGGCAGGTGGTGACCGCGTGCGCCGAAGGAGCAACCGCTGCGCTCAGCGCATACCATTATCTTGAATCAATGAAGTAGTATTCTATATGAAGATTCTTTCTGATTATTTTTTGACTTTTGCTTGTGAATTTACCGGGGTTAAGGCCCGGATGGGTGAGGGTTGAGGTTTGGGATGCTGGGGCAGAAAGCCGAATGAGCAGATCAGGATCTATAAACGAAAACCAGATGTTGTTATCCAGCATCCCAAACCTAACCCGTTATCGACGATTCGTCAGAGGTAGTGTATGATGTCGCAAGAACAAACCGTTAGTTCCGTTAATGTCGTTACTATCGTTATTCGCGCTGGATCCTCGATAACGGACGCGGATTTGTGCGGAAACAAGTACCCTTATTCTCTGGCTCGAAGGCAAGCCCCAGGACGATGTTTGGGGATAGAACCAGAGGTTAAAAGGATGAGAAGGAGCGATATTAACGAGATTAGCGAAAACAACGGCAATAACGGAAGTAACGAACTTAACGAATTCTAAGGATGGGTGTTGGACAAAGATGGGTGTTGGTTAAGGTTGGGAAGTCAGAAACAGATGGATTTTGGCTATTGGGTTTAGCCGCCGTTATGATCTAGCGAAACTAACGGTACTAACGAGAATAGCGAGAATAACGAACTCTCTAAGGATGGGTGTTGGGTTGGGGTTGAGAGGTTGGATCGCGTTGGCAGGTCAGGCTTCCCAACCCTAACCCCTTTTTAGGAATGGTTTTTGGTTGTTGGGTTTGGCCGCTGGTGAGGTTTAGCGAAATTAGCGGTACTAACGAGAATAACGATAATAACGTTTTTATTTGGTCTTTGGTTGTTAGGGTGGGGCCGGGCTGCTGTATTCTAGCATCCCAACCCCAACCCTTAGACGATTATTTGTTACTTGAGTAGCACGGTCT
>Ga0224495_10000511_pt1 | contig 30700 bp, 22 predicted proteins | sample SF_Jul11_sed_USG_FD_168128 | JGI IMG/M metagenome (GOLD analysis project Ga0224495, IMG submission 168128) | Sediment microbial communities from San Francisco Bay, California, United States - SF_Jul11_sed_USGS_4_1 | ecosystem: Environmental > Aquatic > Marine > Sediment | place: USA: California... | reverse complement strand
GTGGAGATTTCTTGGTCGTGAGCACAAGCGATGGCGTGGTCACTTACAACGGAAGGAACTGGCGCTCGTTTACGGTCGAAAATGGTCTTCCGTCCGGCAATATCCTCAGCCTGTACTCGACGGGAAGCAGTGTTCTCATCGGAACCGACAGCGGGATAGTCCGTTACTCCGGTCTGGACTTCGTTCCGATAGCCGGCAGCGAGCAGCTTCCCAAGGGTCCGGTGACGGCTATGGGGGCTCAGGGCCTCAACAATATCTGGATCGTGTTGAACAACGACCTCTATCATTTCGATGGCACGGTCTGGTCGAACACGGCACCGTATGCCGTGGCCATCGATGATACACCTGAAACCATTGCCTCCAGGTTCAGCCTGCGCGGCACCGCCGATGAGACAAAAAAGTTCATAGCCCGGTTTGAAGCATTGAATCGCAGGACGATGCCGCTGCCGGTGCCGGTCGACTCCAGTGGTGCCGACGTCCTCCCGACGCCGGTCGATTCCGTTCCGGCGGTGGAGAATACGACCGACGGCGTGGCTCCTGCCGATACGGAAGAGACCAACCTTGGGCCGGACGAGGCTCTTACAGCCGAGACGGAAAGCGTGGACTCTGCCCTGACAGCGGCCGAAGAGACCGGTCCGTCGGATATCTCGGGCGCTCCCCTGGTGTTGTCGCCGGGTACGGTAGTGCAGGTTCCTTATGTTGCGGAAATCCGCGGCGCGGTGCACTCCATTTACACGGATCTTAGTGGCAATGTCTGGTTGGGAACCGATAACGGTGTTCTGGTTTATGACGGCAGCGGCTGGAAGTCTCACGGTACAGGCACTGCAAATCGTCTGACGTCGATCTCGAGTGGTTCCAGTCCCAGGTTATTTGCCTTCGGCGACGGCGGCACCATGCTGCGATACGATGACCCGTCATGGAGCGGCATACCTCTTGACACGGCTACGTTATTCAACGACGTCTGGGGCGGTCCTGGCGGCGATCTCGTCGCTGTCAATCCCGGTGGCGGTATAATGCGCTACGACGGCGATAACTGGAGCGAGATGACCAGCGGGAATACCTCTGAGCTCTTCGCAGTCTGGGGAACTTCCGACAGCAACATCTTCGCCGTTGGCGCTGATGGCACTATCCTGCGCTACGACGGCACCGCCTGGGCGGCCATGAACAGCGGCACCGCTGTTAACCTGTATGGTATTTGGGGAGAGCCCGCGCGAGGAATGATTGCCGTGGGGGCCGGAGGGATTATCCTGAGCTATGACGGCGCCAACTGGAACAGCCTGAGTAGCGGCACCACCGCGGATTTATATGCTGTCTGGGGCGGCTCCTTCAACGACGTATATGCGGTCGGTGACGGTGGTCTGGTCCTTCATTGGAATGGCGCTGCCTGGACCACGATGCCCAGCGGTACCGAACAGACCTTACGGAGTGTTTGGGGAAGTTCTGCCAACCATGTGGTGGCAGTTGGGGACGACGAGACGATCGTTGAATATGACGGTACCCTGTGGAAAGCCATTCCCAGAGAGTCTTCGCTTGATCTGTACGACGTTTGGGGACGTTCGGCCCAGGACGTTTTCGCCGTCGGCGAGCACGGCACTATTCTGCACTATGACGGCAAGCAATGGCGGCTTCAAAGCAGCGGTCGCCGGGTCAACAATATCGACGCCCGGAGCGACCGTGTCTATCTGGCCACTGACGGCGGCGTCGTCGAATATGACGGCAGGGAATGGCGGCGCGTCGAGGTCGGGGGGATGGAACGAACCAACACTTTGAGTGTGATGGTCATCGACGGTGAGTTGTGGCTGGCCAATGACCGAAAGGTCGTTACCGGAGTCAGCGGCCAGAAGGAACTTGCCTTCATGCACGTCAAGTGGCTGCCGGAGCTAGCTGATGATCTTTACTATGAATTCCTGTCGTTTGTCAACGATTTCAAAGGTTGGGGTACGCTCGGCGGCAACGTCACCTTTATCTCCTACGGTACTTTCAGCCGCACCGCCGAGGACAGCCCGGAAGTGGTGGGTGAATTCGACTCCTTCGACATCGCGTTTACTCTGTCCTACGGCACCTCGCTCACCCGGAAACTCAAAGGCGGGGTGTCGGCCAAATTCATCTATTCGCGTCTGGCGGATCTCGGCGCCGGTGAAGAATTGGGCCAGGGAACCTCAAGCGGTTTCGCTGTCGATTTCGGGTTGCTGTACAAGATGACCGATCGCCTCAACTGGGGGCTGGCCATAACCAACATCGGACCCAAGATGGCCTATATCGACGCCGCTCAGGCCGATGATTTGCCGCGCAATTTTGCCTTCGGTTTCGCCTACAAGTTGTTCAGGTCCGATTACTATCATGTCCTGGTAACCTCGGAAATAAACAAGATTCTGGTCGGGCTTGATGACGGCTTCTCCGAGGAACTCAAGCAGCTGATCATCAACAGCGGCGTGGAATTCCTCTATGCCGACATTTTTGCCTTGAGAAGCGGCTATATTTATGATGAAGAAGGCAACGTCAAGACGCTTACGCTCGGTGTGGGATTGACACTTCTGAGCAAGTTCAAGTTTGACTTTGCATATATTCCCAGTAACTCCAGCTCGGCTTTGGCGAATACCTTGAGAGTATCGATCGCCGTTATACCCTAAGCTGGTAGAGAGTTGGTGCCTGAACATGCGGAAATGGATTCTGGCAGGTCTTATGGCCTGCCTGGCGGCATCGGATGCCCCAACGGCGGACTCACACGAGTATAAGGCGCTGCGCGTCGCCGGACGAGTTGCCGAGGACACCGTCTCGAAAAACTACATCCGACAACAGGGTCTCACGCCCAGCCTTGAGGACGTTATCAGGCTGCCTCTGGAACGCGAAAAGCCGTGGTCCCTGCCCCGAAAGGCGCTCGCGGCCGAGTTCGATACGACCCTGCACGTACTCGTGCTGCTCTTCAATTTCCAGTATGAGGAAACGGACAATCCCAACACAACCGGTCGCGGCATCATGAATCTCTCGACTGACACCCTCGCGTTTTTTGATTCCGCCGGTCACATGATCGATCCGCCGCCGCATGACTCTGCCTATTTTGATGCACATATGCGGGCGCTCCGTTATTACTGGGAGACCGTTTCCGAAGGCAAGCTCAGCCTGAGTTGGGAGATATGGCCGCCCGGCGAAGACTCGGCTTATACCTTACCGATGCCGATGAGCCACTACGGCCGATGTGATTCGGTTGTCATCGGTCTCGAAGACTACTACCGTGATTGTATTACCACTGCGGATGCAGCTTCACCCGAAATTCATTTCGCGGATTATCAGTCTATCTTTTTGTTTCATGCCGGTTCCGATCGGCAGAACGATATCGGTTTCCCGGAGACGTGCAGCGATCTTTTCTCCGGTTTCATAAGGTTCGGCGACTCGGTGTGGGTCGATACCAATACATATTATGTGCGCACCGGGTTGATCATGCCCGAGACCTCCAACCAGGATAATCGCGCCACGGCTCTCAATGCCCTTATAGCCCACGAGTTCGGACATCAGTTGGGACTGGTCGACCTCTATGACACCCGGTATTTCCTGACACAACTCGGCGATTTCGCTCTCATGGACAATAACGGCTTCGGTACCGGCATCGAGTTCGCCGGGTTCACCGTGGGGCGCGTGTTTGGCGCCATCCCGTTGTATCCTTGCGCGTGGTCCCGCGCCTACCTCGGGCTGGTTGAGGTCCAGGACTTCCGCCAGGGAACCGACATCAGGGTTGCTGCCGCCGAGATAGCTTCGGAAGGAATAAAAGTCGCCCGTGTGCCCATCACCGAAAAAGAATATTACTTGATCGAAAACCGCCTGGTGGATACCGACGGGCTGGAAACTGTTACCTGGGCGGACAGGCAGACTTCGGTCATTATGGGACCGGGTCGCTGGGGACCGCAGTTCAGCGAGGACCTGCTGACCGGAGAATACGATTTCCTAATGCCCGGCTCGGGTATGCTCATCTACCATGTCGACGAGAGCGTCATCGGCCTCGACTACGATGAGGACGGACAGAATAATTTCACCGATAATGATCTCCAGTGGGACTGGGACCGTCGTTTCGTTCGCCTGGTTGAGGCGGATGGTGTGGTCAATTTCGGCGGCGGATACTATAAGGGATTCGGGGAGCCGGAAGACATGTTTCGGGACGACCGCCAGACGGCCTTCACGCCCAGCACCAATCCACCGGCCGTAGACAACACCGGAAACAACACCCGTGTCTACATAACCGGCATCAGTCGCCTGGTTGATGACAGCGGCTCGAAACCGGTGCTTGTCGATTCGGTGATGCGTTTTGACGTCGAGACCGATAAGCTTGCGACAGGATTCCCCAAGCGGGCCGGCCATCCCGTGTATGGTCTGAATCCGGTCGTGGATGACCTTGATCGGGACGGCCATGTTGAGATAATCGTCGCCTCGGGCGACAAACTGTCGGTCATGACAACCACTGGCGAGAGCTTTTTGCTTCAGTATACCGGCTGTACCACCTGCCCGGTGTATGTTGATTCGGCCATAGCCACGGTAAATCCGGGGCAAACGCACCCGCTGGCTCTCTACGCACGGACGCCCAGCGGTACTATCACCACCAGTCCGGTGACCGGTGATTTCGGCGACAGCGGTGCCAACAAGTTTATCGCCATTGGCCACCAGGTGGCTGCCAACGGGTGGGTGCGTCTTTACGAACTGGCCGATGATAATGCCAACGGCCTGGCTGACGAAGTGGTCATGGGAGGGGTCGTACCTTTTACGATGGCGGGTGTGCCACTGGGCCTGTCGTTTGGCAATGTCTTGTGGGCTGTCGACAGCCGTGCGAACGTGGTCAGGGTTGATACCCTCGCGTTCGACGCCAGAACTAATTTCACCCTGGACCGGCCTGAAGTTCACGGTATGTGCCGTCTGGATGACGCCGTTATCGTGATGGCGGGCGATTCGATGGAAACGCGTCTGTACTACGTCGACAGCGACACGCTTTCGTTCGGGCTGGGGGATTACTACAATTTCGGCCCTGTCCTTGTGGATGTGAACCGCGACAATATCCCGGAGGTGGCAGCGTTTTCGGCTGACGGGAAAGGCATATATGTCAGCGCGGACCTTACCCTGGCGGTGCCGCCGGGCAATGCGCCGGTTTTTTCGATCCTGGCGGACAGGGAAACGGGTTATCATTTCACCGTCAACCCCGTCGCCGGCGATATCGATAGTGACGGGTACCCGGAGATCATTATCGGTGGCACCAACCGCCTGTATGCCTTTAACCGCGAGTTGATTCTCAAAACAGATTTCCCGCTCGAGGTGAACGACGGTGTACGCTTCCAGGATGATGATATTATATGGGCCCCCGTGGTGGCCGACATTGAAAGGGGCGGCCGACCGGAGATTGTCTTCCCGACTGACGTCGGTAACATATATTCCTTCGGTGATGACGAAACTTACGGCTTCCCCGTTTCAGGCGGTGAAAAAGGGGCCGGGTCGCCGGTTATATTTTCCGATACCACCGGCGGGAAGCTCGGTTATCTCGGGGCGGACGGGTGGCTTTACGTTTGGGATGTGAACGCCGACAGTGTCACCAATTACTGGCCCATGGGTGGTTGCGATGCCGCGGGTACATACGCCTTTGATGCGACCGGGTTGCCGCCGCCTCCCGAATACGCCCGCCTGCTGCCGGAAGAAGCGTTCTATAATTACCCTAACCCGGTTGTTGACGGCTATACCACCATCCGCTATTTTCTTGGCAAGGATGCTGTCTCGGTGTCCCTGACGGTGTACGATTTGTCCGGCCGGGAGGTGGCAACTCTGGACGGGCCGGCCAACGGTCGGGTGGATAACGAGCGTATCTGGCAGTGTGGCGACATAACTCCTGGTGTATATCGCTGTGTCATCAATGTTGATTTCGGCGGATCGACGGAAACGGCTTTCACCGATATCGCCATCATCAGATAAGGTGATTGAATGAGCGCGAGCAGACTCCAAACGGTAATACAGCGCGGTCTGGTACTGCTGCTTCTGGCCGCGGGCGGTGCCGGTGCCACGGTTGGCCCGAAACCATCGGTATTTGAACAGGTGCGGCACCAGATTCGTTACGACCTCTCGTACAGCCCCGTGGCCGATGAGGCGCAATTCGCATCGGCCGGCCAGAATGCCCGGAGTGATTCAGAAGCTCCGCCGGCGGTATCGACATCCAAGTCTCCGGCCAAGGCTTTTCTGCTGTCGCTGGCGATTCCCGGGCTGGGCCAGTATTACTATGGCAGCCGCGTTAAGCCATTCATATTTATTGGCATCGAGATTTCGGCCTGGGTCCTGAATATAAGACTGAACAACGACGGCGATGACATTACCGCCGAGTTCGAAGCGTTCAACCGCGCCCACTGGATTCGTGACAACTATGAACAGAAGTATCTGGCGTGGAACTACGGTGGCATTACCGACGATGACCTTATAGAGGCGCAGGAAATCAGCCACCATCTGCCGGACACGCGCACCCAGCAGTACTATGAAATGACTGGCAAGTATGACCAGTTTTCCTGGGGGTGGGATGATGCCAACGTGGACGGCAAGACCATTGACGACTACAGTGCCGGCGATCCACCTCCCAAGACATCCGAAAGAGTACCCTATTCCACCCGGCGGTTCTGGTATGAGCAGCGGCGTGATGATGCCAATGGCAAATACGACCTGGCCAAGAAGATGATTGCGGTATCGATGATCAATCACCTCGTCAGCGCTTTTGAGGCTTATTTCGCGACGAAGAAGCGGAATGACCGGCCGGCCGATAAAGACACCGAATTTGCGAGAATCAAGGTCAGGGCTGAACTGAAAACCCAGTATTCCCGATATGACACGCCCTTTTTGAAGCTAACCTACAAATTCTGACGGAACCCATGAAGATCCCCCTGCCCATTTTTATGCTGCTGACGGTCATGGCGATCCATGCCGGCGGTGTCGAGCTGAAGAAGACACCGGTGCAGACCATGCTTGAATCCGGCGTTCGGTTGGCCGCGGCGGACGACGATGACTTTGATGTCTGGGGTAAGCCCGAGAATTCCAGCCGCGAAGCCACCGAGTCGTCTGAAAAGAAGGACCAAGGCGGCAAGTCTCTGTTCAAAGCCGGCCTCTATTCGGCTCTGATTCCGGGGATGGGGGAGTACTACGTCGGGCACAAGACGAAGGCGAAATTTTTCTTTGCCGTCGAGGCCGTCAGCTGGGTAGGTTTCGTCTCTTACCGCATTTATGGCGGCTGGAAAAAGAATGATATGGTGAAGTTTGCGACCGACAACGCCAATGCCAGTCTGTACGGCAAGGATGACTGGTTCGAAGACATGGTGGGATTCTATGACAACATTGATCAGTACAATACGCGAGGGCGCGTGGATGATCCGGACCGTCCGTACCTTTTCGATAACGATGACAACCACTGGAGCTGGATCGCATCCGGCGACCAGGCCACTTACCGCCATCTCAAGAATCGGTATCGTGCGGCTTACCGGCGCTCGGAATTCATGATCGGGCTTATGATTGTCAATCGTATCGTCTCTATTGTTGATGCGGTTCGTGACGCCCGGCGATACAAGGCGAAAGTGGACAAATCTTTTACAGACGGCGGCGGACTGCAGTTGCACTTCGATGTCGACCCCTTTGACGGTTACAAACCCGTCAGTCTGACGCTTGTCAAGCGGTTCTAGGTTCCGTCGCATGAGAGCTGCTCTAAAACAGTTTCTGTGCTGGTCGCTGCTCGTGATTGTTTCGTGTGGCGGCCGGTCCGGGGTCAGACTTTCTGAAGAGGTTCCGGCCAGGGTCCCGGCATATCTGGTGGTAAAAGCAGAAATCTCCGGTTATGTGCTGAAGAACCGGTTGAAAAGACCGGTGGGACTGGCCGCCTACCGCAACGGTAGAGTAGTTGTCGCCGATGCCGGCAACCATCGGCTGGTACGCTTCAAAGCCGATATGACCGCCGATATCGAGAAGGGAGGATTCGGAACGCAGGCGGGCTTGTTGAACAATCCGTCGTTTCTGGTCCTTGACAACGAGCTTAACCTCTTTGTCACCGATGAAGGCAATGACCGCGTGGCACGATTCAATTCGCAGTTGAATTTCGTCGATGAAATCGAGTTTTATGATGTCGACGACCTGGCCCTGTTCGGGACGGCGTCAGGAGTAGCCCTGGCCGGTTACGGCGAGTGCTGGATCGCAGACCGCGAAAAGAACCAGATAGCCATATTTGATAACGTCGGCCGTTTTGACCGCATGATCGGTGATTTCGGGTATTCGGGCGGTCAGTTGCGGAGTCCCGAGAAGATTGTCACCGACATCAACGGCGACTTCCTGGTGTGCGATGCCGGTAACAGCCGCCTGGTTGTCTATGACGGCTACGGCAATTTCGACCGTGAAATCAAAAACGATGCCTTCGAATATCCCATTTCCCTCGCGATAGATCATGACCGGCTGTGGATACTCGATGCCGCCCGGGGAGTCGTGTTCCTCTGTGACCGCCGGGGGCGCGTCCTCTTTGAAGCCGGTCCCAACCTCCTGGGCAGTGAGAGGCCGCTCAAGCGGCCGTCCGACCTGGTGCTTCTGCCGGATAAGAGGCTGCTCATTTCCGACAGCGGCAACGATAGGCTGGTTGAATGCCGCATCGGATACGAAGGCGATTAGGCGGGCCTGCTATGGGTGGGCGCCCGAGACGGCTCAGTCGTACGTCCTGTTTCAAGACTTTATGTATACACTGTGTCAATCTGGCCGCGGCGGCGCTCCTCTGTCAGAGCTCGGTGTCGGCCCGCACGACTGTCATTCTGGTCGGTGAGCAGATTCCGCCGCGCTATGCCATCGGGGCACAACTCATGTTTCACAATTCCGACTCGCTGGTATTCGACGATCGGCTTCTTTCCAGAGGCGAGGACTACTGGTTTGACAACGTTACCGGGGAATTCAACCTCTCCGGTCTGAGGCCGGCAGCCGACGACACGCTCGTCATATCTTATTCGCTGCTGCCGGCATGGGTGCAGCGTTCCTACGGTCGGGTCCTGCCCGAAACGGAACCGAGCGGCCGGAAGAGCGGCTATGCCCCGTCCGAATTCGGTTCGGCAAAACCACGGGCCGACCGGTCGGCCGTGGCCATCTCGGGGATGAAGTCTTTTCGCTTTTCGGCGCGCTCCGAGGGAGCATCCGATTTCAATCAGTCGATTGACCTGAATATTTCCGGAGACCTGACCCCCGGGCTGGAAATCAGCGGTTCGATCTCTGACCGTGGCTACAATCCATCCTATGGCACAGCCAACAGCCGCCTGAGTGAGCTTGACAAGGTGAACCTGATGCTGCGATCGAAAACGTTTTCGGCGCAGATAGGCGATATCGTCGTTCAGGACAGGTTTGACAATATCGCCGGTCGCAGCAAGCAGGTTTCGGGAACCGCCTTCAACATTAACCCGACGAACTGGTTTGTCGAAGGCGCGGCGGCGCGTCCGAAAGGACGGTTCGATTCCTTCCGCTTTCCGGGTAGGAGTGGCTCCCAGGGCCCCTACCAGATCGGTGAAGGCGCCGCGGCCCGGCCCGTGGTGCCCGGTTCGGAAACAGTCTGGCTTGACGGTGAGGAACTCGAGCGCGGCGCCAACAAAGATTATATCATGGATTATGCCAACGGGCGGATTACTTTCAACGTCAATCACCCGATCGACGACCGCAGCCGCATCGAGGTGGATTACGAACCTCTGGCTACCGATTACAGGGGAGAGCTGCTCCTGGCCGGCGCCGGGGCCGCAACCAAGGACTCGGCGTTGTTCTTCGTTGTCGAGTGGCTCCGGGAAGGGGATGACCGGCAACAACCCCTCCTCGGGGACCTCTCTCCCGGTGACGAGTTGCTCCTGGCCCGGGCCGGTGATGACCCCATGCGGGCCGTTCGCTCCGGTGTTGTCCCGGACTCCCTTGGCGATTACCGACTGCTGGCGGACAGCCTTCCGGATTCGGTGTATCAATATGTCGGCGAGCAGAACGGCGAGTTTGCCATCACCTTCAGCTACGTGGGCGAGCGCAAAGGCGACTATCGTTTTCTCGGAGCCGGTCGGTACGAGTTCGCAGGGCGGACCCAGGGAGAATACCTGCCGGTCGTCATGCTATCGGTTCCCGAACGAGCCGATTATTACAATGCCTCCGTGGGCCTTCGCAGCAGCTTTTTCGGCAGCCTTTCCGCCGATGTCAGACAGACGCAGCATGACCGCAATCTTCTGTCGCACCAGGACGACAATGACAACGACGGTCTTTACTATTCCGTTACATCAAAAAAAGTATGGCAGGCCCATGGTCAGGCTGATTATTGGCGTCTGGCGACCCGTCACCGGGAAGCTGCGTTTAAAGCTCGTGCCCGGCTCAACAAGGCCGACTTTGAACGCCGCTTCATGCTGCCTCGCGGCTGGGGCGTTTCATCCGATGAGACTCTCCACGAACTCGAGGCGGCCGTGAGTCCTTTTGCTTTCATTACTTTGAAACCGTTCTACTCGAGGCTGGAGTATGATAATGGCTTCCTGTCGAAAAGTGGTGGCATCGGCTCCCGGTGGCGTCCCCACGAACTCGTTACGGCCGTGCTGGCGTGGAGCGGTATCGCCGCGGTCCGTGATTCCGGTGGTTTCAATCGCTGGGGCAATGGTGACAACGTTGTCGCTTCCCTGGCTCTGCAAACCCGCGCGACCTGGCGACTGGTGTTCGATTATGAATACGACGGTCGCAAAGACAACTATACCGGCGCGGCTTCCGGCGTGCGGTACAGCCGGTATCGCACCGATATCAGTGGCCCGACCGAGAGCGTTTTGTTTGAACACTTCGTGGAAGATTCTCTTGACGGCGACTGGCAGCGGTCCTTGAGGCGGTCGCGCCTGACTACGATGTCAGCCCGAAAGCTGGGAAACCTCTCTTATGATTTGACCTGGTCCTATCAGTGGTTGACAAGCCCCGGCGCCGACGAGAACAGTTTCCTGGCCCGAATGGCCTACCGTTACTTTGCCTCTGAACAACGTTTCAGTCTTGGCGGATCTTATGTGGTTTCAGAAGAGACGCGCAACGCCCGCGGCATCAGTTATCTCGAGGTCGCCCCCGGTGAGGGTAATTATGTGTTCGAGGAGGGCGAGTATGTGCCGGACCCCGACGGCAATTTCATCAGGACGGATGAAATTCTCTCCGATCAGGCCAGAGTGCGACGCGGCGAGAAATCGTTTTCTGTATCCCGAGACTGGAACTTTCTCCTGGCCAGGTTCACGTCCAGGATAGAGGAGGAGCTGCTGCCCGAAGGCAGCAGGACGGTTTGGTGGCTGTTGCCTTTTGTAGCCGACGAGGGCGAACCGTATCTGTTCTTTTCCCGTCGGTACAGCGCCGATGTAAGGTTGATTCCTCTCCGCAGCGGTCACGCGCTGAACCTGACTTATGATGAGGACGCGGAATTACGGGATCTGGCCTCGCAGCGGCGACGAAAACGAGACACCAAGAGCGCGGTAACAGTGCGACAGGCTGTGGGCAGTTTCCTTCTCGAACAGAGGTTGGAGTTGTTCGAATATCGTCGCGACCAGTTCTTCGGCGGCGGCGGGAATGTCGACGGCTACAAGGCCGGTGTCAAAGTCAGGAAAATCCTGAACGGGGGTGAGGTTGCCATCGGAAGCAGCTACCGTCAGGGCGAGACCGCCACCGGTCAGAAGTCCACTATCTACTCTGCCGACCTGTCAGGGCGGATCCGCCTTATGAAAAGTGGTGAACTTCGTTCCTCGCTGGAGCTGTACAGGCAGGATCTGGTCGGTGAAAACGGCAGCGTGCCGTATCTGCTTACTGATAACCGGTCGGGGCGGCGGGGGGCGCTGTGGTCGATAGCCTGGAGCTACGGAATCAGGGAAGGTATGCGCTCAAACTTCACGATGGCGGGGCGTCATTCCGACGACAGGACAGCGCGCCTTACGGCGCGAGGTGAGGTTATAGTTGGGTTTTAAATGCCACATGACAGCCGTTTTGGGAGTGGCTATACTCGGTATTCTATCGGCGGCCGAAGTTCGTGCGACTGAAGTCGTCTTTCAGGATGGTGAATCCCGAGTGTCCCGGTCGATCGCGCGAATGGCCCGCAACCTGCCCGATTCTCTGGCCGCGGATTCGGTCGTCACTTTTCTCAATAACGCCGGATATCTCGATGCCGGAGCGAACCTGGAGGAGTACCGCCTGCTGGTCACCACGGGCAGGCGGTACCTGCTCGACAGAATCGTAGTCGATGGCGATTCCACAACGGCAGTGTCGATAAAGAAACCGTTCATACGCGATAACCTGAGCTCGGCTGTAGGCGCGATTCTCGACCGCTACTACCGTTCCGGATACTATTACGCCGCTGCCGAAATTGACCGAATAATGGCCGACGGTCAAGACATCACCGCGTTCGCGACCGTAAACAGAGGACCGGTGGTCACCATAAAGCGTAAAATCCTGACGGGGTTGACTCGTACAGACTCGGATTTTCTTGGCCGTTTTATTGCGGTCAGTGAAGGGGACACCCTTACCGAGCGGGCTGTCAGCGCCGCCGAAAAGAGCGCCGCTGCCATACCGTTTGTGAGTTTTATACCTCCGGCCATTGTCCGCCCCCGCGAAGGCTATACCGAAAGCGATCTCGAATTCAGATTTTTGGAGAAGAGTCAGTTTCGCTTTGAGGGAGGCGCTGGATACCAGCCCGATGATGAGACGGGTCTGGTCTGGTCCTTAAATGCCGCCGTTCGGAATCTCTTCGGTCGCGGCCGGCAGGTGTCCCTCCTCTCTGAGAGAAGAGAGAAGGGCCGCAACCGACTCGAAGTGCGCTATCGCCAGCCGATGCTCTGGCTTGGTGTCGGCAGCCTTGGATTTAAAGTGGCCACTCGTGATTACCGGGATCGCTTTTACGAATTTGCGGCCGGCGCCGATTACGTAACGAGTCTCAACCGGGAGTGGTCGGCTGGCATCGAGTTAAGCTGGGCCAGTGTCGAGCCGTCCCTGGCGTTGCCTTCCTATGATCGCTTCGAGTCGGGCTTCTCTGTCAGCAGGGAAACAGTCGATAATCCGCTCAACCCCGGCCGCGGTCTGGCTGTGAGTTCGTCGGTGGCCTATTCCCATCGTCGCTATGCCAACGAGGCGCTGACAACGGGCCTGAGGCAGTCTTTCAACGAAACCCGGGTAGGCTTGGATCTCGATTTCTATCAACCGGTCGGGCACAAGTCGGTGCTCCACGTCGGACTGAATTATGCAGGGCTGGAAACGAGCGAGTCGCTGCCGCCCCTGTCGGAACTGGTTTTGGTCGGAGGGCCGGGCACGTTGCGGGGCTTTCGCAATGAGCAGTTTGCCGTCCTCCGTGCGGCCTGTGGGACGATCGAGCCACGCCTGCGGTTTGAAGGTGGCAACTTCTTTATCTTCTATGACGCCGCCTACCTGAATAACCGTATCTCCGATAACGCCGGCGCCACTCGGACAGAAGAGTTTTATCGTTCTGGATACGGGGTCGGCCTGGCGTTGACAAACCCGGGGCGGGCGGTCAGGATTTCTCTGGGGTGGAACCGGGATCTCGCTTTTGATGAGCCCCGTCTCGCCGTTGAAATGTTCTCTGACATATAATGGTTGACTCCCGCCGACCGCCTTTCTATCCTCTTCAGGTGCCAAGGCTGCTCGAAATAGTCAAACTCATTCGCATTGTCAACTGCCTGCTCACCATGCTTGGCGTGGGCCTGGGTGCTTACATGGCATGGCTCGGAGATGCGTACCTGCCCGCTATTCTATCGGCCATGGCGGCCTTCTTTGTCTGTGCCGCCGGAAACGTCCTGAATGACCTGGCTGACATCGGCATTGACCGGATCAACCGGCCGGAACGGGTGCTGGTCCGGGGAAGTATATCCGAGAAGTCGGCTTTAACAATAGTCGTAGTGTTTAATGTGGTCGCCCTGGCGATCGCATTTGCAGTCAACTCGGCCGTGACGATCCTTGTTGCCTCCGCCATATTGCTGATGACAGCCTACAATCTGTATCTAAAGAAAGTGCCGGTGTTGGGCAATGCCGTCGTCGCGCTTCTGGGTGGTCTGACTTTTATGGTGGGCGGTTTTGCCTCTGACCGCGTGATGGCGGTGGCTCTCCCGGGGCCGCCTGTTCCGGCGGTGCTGGCCTTCCTTCTACATCTGGTGCGCGAGATCGTGAAGGACGTCGAAGACCTCGAAGGCGACCGCCGGATGGGCATCAGGACTTTGCCCCAGGCTATCGGAGTGCGACCGTCGCTGCTGGTCGCGCTCTGCCTGTTTTTCAGTTTTGTCATCCTGACATACATTCCGATTTTTGCCGGTTGGTTTGGATTGGGCTACAAGATCATAGCGGTATACATCATAGACCTGCCAATGCTTGCCCTGCTGATCGTTATCTGGGGCAATCCTTCGCAAAAGATGTTGAAAATCGGTTCCCGAGGTCTTAAATTCTGCATGTTAGCAGGGATTGTAGCCCTCTTGCTGGCATGAGTTTTTGTTGAAACATTTTTTTTCGTGTAAAGTATAAGTTTAACTTAACGCCGAATATGAAGGCTTGTTCACGAGTGCTATAAATATGATTTACATGATCTTACGTGACCGGAGGGGTCGCCGCGGCAGGAGGCCGAATAAGAAGAAATGTTAGAGCGGATCATCAGCACTCTCGCGTTACTGGCCGCGACTACTGTGGCCGGCGCCGACGGCATTATCGTTTCTCAGAGCATCGATAAGGGTGACGTGCCGTTCGAGGGAAAAATCAACTTTGAAATCAAGCTCGAATGGTCCGGATCACAATCGGCCTACCGTTTTTCCAGACCTCTTGCTCCAACCTTTGACCGCCTGCGCACCGAGCGGTTTTCGTCGTCCGTTAGTTCCACCGGCAGCGCCGCCGATGAAGTAACTACCAAAGTCTTTAAATACACGCTGGTCCCGGTATCGGCCGGTATCGGTCGGATAGATCCCGTGACCATTGATTATGTTACCTGGCCGGACAGCGTTCCGGGCCAATTGATAACCGAGGCTCTGGCCGTTAACATCGCATCGCCGGTGAAGGCGGAAGTCTCGGAGGGCATCGGCCCGGTCGTGTGGATCGCTGCGGGAGTAGTGCTGGTCATAGTCGTTGCCGGCTTGATTCGTCTTCGCGCCAGGCGCCCTGTTGAAATCGTGCAGACACCGGCGGAAGTCCTGCTGGAGAGATTGACCGACCTAAAAAGGCAGGCCGCTTCCGACCTGAAAGAATTCCAGTCCGGTTTTTCAAGACTTCTGACCGACTATCTTGCTTCGCAGTATAATGTCCGACTGGTCGAGTACACGGAGGACGAAATCGCGATTGCCCTGACCGCGACCGATCTGACGATTCAGCAGAAAGAGCAGATTACCGCCTGGCTCGTGAAGGCGCACGCGGACAAGTTCATGCCCGTGGCTTCGTCACCCGGCGACACCATTCGCCTGGAGAGCGAGATTCGACAGTTTTTTGAACGAATATAATTGTTAGCTATTGGAGGATAAATGCATATCGACATTCAGGAAATACAGGCGAAAGTCGAGCAGGAGTCGTCTTTTGTCCAGAGGCTGAATGAGCAGATGAGTTCGGTGATCGTGGGGCAGAAGTACCTGTTGGAGCGCCTGCTGGTTGGCATCCTGTCCAACGGCCACATTTTGATAGAGGGTGTCCCGGGTCTGGCCAAGACACTCTCGGTCAAGACACTCTCGGATGCTATCCAGGCGAAGTTCAGCCGCTTGCAGTTTACGCCAGACCTGTTGCCGGCCGATCTGATCGGCACCATGATCTATAATCCGCAGACGTCCGAATTTACGGTGAAAAAGGGGCCGGTCTTCGCCAATATCATTCTGGCCGACGAAATCAACCGCGCCCCGGCCAAAGTCCAGTCGGCCCTGCTGGAGGCCATGCAGGAACGCCAGGTCACGATCGGCGACTCTACCTATCCCCTGGAAGAACCGTTTCTCGTGTTGGCTACGCAGAACCCAATCGAGCAGGAGGGCACTTACCCTCTCCCGGAAGCTCAGGTTGACCGTTTCATGCTGATGCTGAAGATCACTTACCCCACGCCGGCCGAGGAGCGCCTCATAATGGATCAGAACACGGCCGTGTCGGTTCCCAAAGTGTCCAAGGTCGTCAGCCCCCAGGATATCGTCCGGGCCCGTGAGGTAATCCGCTCGATCTACGTCGACGATAAAGTCAAGGACTACATCGTGAATGTGGTCCTCGCCACGCGGGAACCGGACAAGTACGGCTTGGGAGATCTGACCGATCTTATCGCCTACGGGGCCTCGCCGCGGGCTACCATCTACCTGAATCTGGCCGCCAAGGCCCACGCTTTTTTGAAGGGTCGCGGGTATATAACGCCCGAGGATATCAAGTCGATCGGCCACGACGTTCTGCGCCACCGCATTATCGTAACCTATGAAGCCGAGGCGGAGGAAGTGACCAGCGACGACATCGTGACAAAGATATTCGATGCTGTTGAAGTGCCGTAAGGTATGATTCCAAAGGAACTGTTAAAAAAGATCCGCCGAATTGAGATCAGCACCAAGAAGCTGGTCAATGATTTATTTTCAGGCGAATACCATTCCACTTTCAAGGGACAGGGAATGGAATTCGAGGAGGTGCGCCAATATGTGCCGGGTGACGACATTCGCCTGATCGACTGGAACGTCACCGCCCGCACCGGTTATCCCCACGTGAAGATATTCAAGGAGGAGCGCGAACTCTCGGTGGTGCTTCTGGTGGACGCCTCGTCCTCGGGACGATTCGGCACTCGCGAGCGCTTCAAGAGCGAAACCGCCGCCGAGCTGTGCGCTCTTTTGGCGTTCTCGGCCATCAAGAATAATGATAAGGTCGGCCTGATTATCTTTACCGATGTGATCGAGAAATTCATACCGCCTCAGAAGGGTCGCGGCCACGTCCTGAGACTTATTCGAGAAATCTTATATTTCCAGCCAAGAGCGGTGGGTACCGACATAAGCGGCGCCCTGGAGTATCTCAGCCGGGTCATTAAACGCAAGTCGGTGGTTTTCCTGGTGTCCGATTTCATGTCGGAAGATTTCCATAAGCCGCTTCAGATTGCCAACAACAAACATGATATCATTGCCGTTAAGGTGAGTGACCCCCGCGAGTCGAAATTTGACAATGTCGGCCTGATTGAGTTGGAGGATGCCGAAACTGGCGAAGTTTTCGTGATCGACACCTCTTCAAAGGCCTTCCGCAGGGAGTTTGCCGCGCGGGCCGACGAAGATGCGCAAAACCTTAAGCGCGGTTTCCAGCTTATTGATGTTGATTTCATAAATATCCGAACCGACCAGTCATATATCGTCCCGCTCATCAACTTTTTCAGAATGAGAGAGCGGCGTCATTAGCCGGGGTGAAACAATGTTGAGGATGAGGAAGCCTGCCATAGTGTTCGTTATGGTTCTGTCAACCTGCCTGGCGTTGGCAGTGGCCTGCTCGCAGAGTAGGACTGACAGCGCCGAGTTGGTCAGGCTGCGCAAGCAGTTGGCGGGCGAACTGCGTGACAGCCGTTTGTACGAGGCCGCTATTGAAGAATACCTGAAAATCCTGGATGAGAAAACTCTCGATATGCAGACGCGGGCGAACCTCAACTACCTCGTCGGCCGTATCTACTTCGAAGACCTGCAGGACTACCACCAGGCCGCGGCCTATTATGTGCGGGCACGGGCGCTGGATCCCAAAGGCACCTTCGTGAACGAAGCCTCGAAAAACCTGATAGCCTCCCTGGAGAAGATGGGACGCGTGGTTGACGCCAAACGCCAGCTCGATGCCGCGACGGATCTGGATTACGTACAATCGGACAGCGGTGATGTCGCCGTGGCGCGCATCGACGGTGAACCGGTTTGGCTGTCACAGATCGACCGGGAGATTCAGACCCTGCCGCCGGAGCTGCAGAAGCAGTTTCTGAGCCGGGATATGAGATTGAAATATGTCCGGAATTACGTGGGGATCGAACTGATGTACCGGGCCGCACTGAGGGAGAACTACGGCGACGATCCGGATATCAGGCGGCAGCACGCGGAATTGCTCAAGAAGCTCGTAGTCGATAAGTATGTCGTGGATAAGGTCATTCCGAAAATCAGTATCGACACGCTCGATGTGCGCAATTTTTATCTGGCTCATGCCGAGGATCGCTACGACAAAGCGCCCTACGACTCGGTCCGGGCCCAGGTCTTTCTGGATTACCAGGCCGAGAAAACCGAGGCGGCCTTCAGCGAGTATATCGGCGAACTGGCCAGAGCCGAAAACGTCCAGTTTTTTGAGGAAAATTTAAAGTAGGTCGAATGTGACAAAGGTATCCTTACATAGTCTCGGCGCGTGCTGGCTGATGCTGGGCTTCTTTCTGGCGGGGGGCACGGCGTTCACTCAGGATGAAATCGACACGGTCTCATCGCTGGCCGGTATCGCGATCGAAACCGCCGTCGACCGGGCAGAGATTTATGTGGGAGACCTGATCGACTATTCCGTAACTATTACCTACGATTCCGTCTATGAGCTTATCCCGCCGCCGCTGGGGGCGAATCTGGGGGCCTTCGACGTAAAAGATTACCAATCCGACATCATCACCAAGCTCCCTGATGGACGCATACGGAGCGAGAATAAATTCGTTCTCAGCACGTTCACCACCGGAGACTACGTTATTCCGCCGCTGCCGGCCATTTTTAACCTGCCGGACGGGTCCAAAAAGCTGCTGTTGTCGGAAGGGGTACCCATAAAAGTGAAATCTCTCCTGGCCGAATCGGCCGATACCCTCGATGTGCGTCCTCTCAAGCCTCCCCATGAGTTTCGTCGCGACCTGTCCCGTTACTACCTGTGGGGCGGCATCGGCCTGACCCTGCTGATGGTTGCGGCCATCCTTTTGTGGGTGTGGCTGAGACGCCGTCACGGGCCGGAGGAACTGGTGGATATGCGTCCGCCGTGGGAGATCGCCTTCGAACGCCTGGCCGTTCTGGAGCAGAAAAACCTCCCTGCCGATCGGAAATACAAGGAATACTATTTTGAATTGACCGAGATCGCTCGCTTCTTCATGGGCCGGATGTACGAAATCAACACGATGGATATGACGACCACGGAATACCTGCACAGTTTCGAAAAGATTCGTCTTCCCGGCGATCTTTACGAAGCCTCGGGGAGATTCCTGGTGCACGCCGATTTGGTCAAGTTCGCCAAACTCGTTCCGGAGAACGGCCGCGCCGAATCGGATTTCTCCTTTGTCCACGATATGATCGAGTCGGTCCGCGCCGATTTTACTCGCCAGCAGGAAGTGTTGGTATCGCAGACCGTGACCGACCGGGCTAATCAATCCGTAACAGGTGGTGCCCGAGATGAGTAGCCTTCAGTTTGCAGGATTGTCTTTCAGCATCTTCGACGTCGTCAAGGCCACGATTCCGGCCGCGGTTATATTTGCCGTCGGTGCTGTTCTGCTGGTCGGGATGGCATATCATCACTATCGACGGAGGAGATTCAAGTCAGCCTCGATCAAGTATTCCGATATTCGCATCGTCAAGAGAGCGGCGCGCACCAGTCGCCAGCGTTTTCGTTTTGTCCTGACCATACTGCGCGTTCTGGCCGTCGCCTTGTTTATCGTGGCCTTTGCCCGCCCGCGCTCAGGAACGGAGTACCAGGAGGTGACTTCCGAGGGGATCGATATCATGCTGGCCCTGGACGTCTCGTCATCGATGCAGGCCGAGGATTTCAAACCTCACAACCGGCTTTACGTGGCCAAGGAGGAGATCAAGAAATTCATCAACCGACGCGTCAACGACCGCATCGGCCTGGTGGTTTTCGCCCGGTACTCGTACACACAGTGCCCGCTGACGACCGACTATGGCGTGCTTCTTAATTTCATTGACGAAGTGGATTTTGGCCTGGTTGAGGACGGCACCGCTATCGGGATGGCTGTGGCCAACGGCATCAATCGGCTCCGGGAATCTGAAGCGAAGTCCAAAATAATGATCCTGCTTACGGATGGCGACAATAACGCCGGCGAGATTGACCCGATAACGTCCGCCAACCTGGCCAAGGCTACCGGCATCAAGATTTATACCATCGGGGCCGGCAAGCCGGGTAACGCTCTGTATCCGTATGATGATCCCATCTTCGGTAAGCGTTACGTATATCAGCCCACAAAAATCGACGAGAAAACTCTTCAGGACATTGCGCGTATAACTGAAGGAAAGTATTTCAGGGCGCGTAGTGGCGAGGAGTTGGAAGAGATATACGGTATGATCGACAACATGGAAAAAACCGAGATCAAGGTGGCCTCTCACATACAGTACAAGGAGTTGTTCAACTTTTTTGCCTATGGTGGCCTGCTGTTTTTGATGTTGGAGATTGTCCTGGCGAACACATATTTTAGAAAGCTGCCTTAAGGAGTTGCTGAACGATGCGTTTTGCCGAACCCATCAATTTTATCATACTGCTGGCTGTTTTGGCCCTGGGCGTCTTTGTCTTCTGGGCGCTGTCTCGAAAGAAGAACCTGCTGGAGCGGTTCGGCGATATTCCTCTCATATTGAAGAATGCCCCCTACATTTCGTTTGCCCGTCAGAGGAGCAAAGCCGCCCTCCTGCTGGTCGGTCTGGCTCTGATGTCTGTGGTATTGGCCCGCCTGCAGTTCGGCACCCACCTGGAGATGCTCAAGCGGGAAGGAATAGATATCGTCGTGGCGCTGGATGTCTCCAATTCGATGATGGCGCGGGATATGAAACCCAACCGTCTGGAAAAAGCCAAGCAGGAGATAAGGGGTGTTATCGACCGCCTCAAGGGTGATCGGATCGGTCTGGTCGTGTTCGCCGGAGAGGCCTTTATTCAGTGCCCGCTGACACTGGACTACGCCGCGGCCGGTTTCCTGTTGAAGGCCATGGATAACAACTCCGTCAGTATCCAGGGAACATCTTTGAGTTCGGCAATAGAAGTCGCCGCCGAAACCTTCGACCAGAAAGAGAAAAAACACAAGGTGTTGTTGCTCTTGACAGATGGGGAAGATCACGAGGGTGGCGCCTTGGAAGCCGCCGAAGAGGCACGTAAGCAGGGCATCAAAATCTATACTGTCGGCATCGGCAACCCGGCGGGCGAGCCCATCCCCATTCTGGACCGCAGCGGGCAGCAAGTCGGTTTCAAGAAGGACGAAAAGGGAGAGGTCATTGTATCCAGGCTGGACGACATTACATTGCAGAAAATGGCCCTGGCCACCGGCGGTCGGTTCTACCACGCCTCCGCCGGAGAGATCGAACTTGACCGAATTTTCGACGAGATTTCCGGCATGGAGAAAAAGGAACTGGAGGGTACGCTGGTAACGCGTTTCGATGACCGCTATCAGTGGCCGTTGCTACTGGTCATCATTTTGGTGGTGGCGGAATTCTTCCTTTCGGAGAAGAAGAAACCTCAAAGGAGAGTGACTGATGCGCGCGCTCTGTAGCTTCTTGGCAGCAGGGCTTGTCGTTTTTTCGACGGCTTGGGCCGAGGATCATGTCGATCTCGTCAAGAAGGGAAACGCGGCCTTCAATGAGGGCGATTATAAAAAAGCTCTGGAGTACTACCACGCTGCCGAGCCTGATCTGCCGGAATCCCCGGAACTGGAGTACAATCTTGCCGGCGCCCTTGCCAAAGACGGTGCCTACGAACAGGCTGTAGACAAATATGGCAAAGCTCTCAACACCGGCGACATGAATCTGGGTGCGGCCGCGCATTACAATCTTGGCAATACGTATTTTTGGATGGGTGATTATCAGAACGCTATCGGCAGTTACGAGGCCTGCCTGAAAATAAATCCCGAAGACATGGACGCGAAATTCAACCTGGAACTGGCGCGCCGGATGCTCAAGGAACAATTGAAGCCGCAGCCGCAGGACCAGAACCAGCAGCAGCAGCAACAACAGCAGCAGCAACAGCAACAGGACCAGCAGCAGCAAAACCAGGATCAGCAGGAAAAAGAGGACCAGCAGCAGAGCCAACAGAACGAAGACCAGCAGCAGGAACAACAACAGCAGCCGCAGCCGCGGGACGAAAAGGAAATATCTAGGGAAGATGCCGAGCGTATCCTGAACGCTCTGAAAGACGATGAGCTCGACGTTCAGAAGAAGATAAAGCACGAAGCCCGGGCCAAAGCCTACACCGGCAAGGATTGGTAGTTTTTAGATGAGTAAATCTTTGACGACAACGCTGATTTGCGCGATGGTTCTGATCGCTCTCGGCGGCGCGACCGGTGTGAGGGCTGACGATGACACGGTGGTGCGCGTGTCGCTTGACCGCGACACCATCGGGATGGATGAGCAGGTGGTGCTGGAGATAGAAGTTTCCGGCAGCATTCAGGATTTGCCGCCGCCGCAGATGCCCACTCTGTCGATGTTCGAGGTTTATTCCCAGGGCCGCTCGAGCAATATCAGCATCGTCAACGGGCAGGTCAGTTCCTCGGTTACTTATCGCTACCTGTTGCTGCCCACCAAGCCGGGAACGTTCTCCATCGACCGGGTCGCGGTTGTTTACAATAACAAACGCTACAAGGGGAACGAGGTTAATCTGACTGTCCTTAAGTCCGGTTCGAGTGTTTCGCAACAGCTTGAAGAAAGAGCCACTGACGAAGAGGGTAGCACGCGCGACTATTTTTTGGAGGCCGATGTCGACAAACGGAGTCCTTTTGTCAATGAGCAGGTCACCCTGACGCTTAAATTCTATATCGGCGTCCAGCACTATGGCAGCCCGGAGCTGAGTGAGCCGACGACAACCGGCTTCTGGACCGAGATTCTGGGCAACAAGGCGGCCTACTATCAGGTTGTCAACAATCGCAAGTACAAGGTTATTGAACGCAAGTACGCTTTGTTTCCTACGCAAACCGGGGAGTTGACCATTGGACGCGCGACGATTCGCACGACCGTGGCCGCCAAGAGCAGACGTCGGGATCCTTTCGATATGTTCGGGGACTTTTTCGGCCGGGGAGTCGAAGTGACAGCGCGCAGCCAGCCGATCAAGCTCAACGTCCAACCTTTGCCCGAAGAGGGCCGTCCGGCCGACTTCACCGGCACTATCGGTGCCTTCAGCCTGAGCGCCCAGGCTGACAAACGCGAAGTAGAAGTAAACCAGCCGGTGACCGTGACGGTAAGGATTTCAGGAACCGGCAATATCAAGTCGATAGCCGAACCGGTCATACCGCAACTCGATGAGTTTCGCGCCTACAAGGCTTCCACCAATGAGAGCATCTCAAAGCTCAAGGATGAAATCGGTGGGGCGAAAATTTATGAAGAGGTCTTCATCCCCAGGCGGCCGGGCGACCTGGAAATCCCCGCGCTGAAATACAGCTATTTCGACCTGAAATCGCGACAGTACAAATACCTGACCACACAGCCCATCCGCATCAAGGCCATCAAGCCGGAGGGTTATGCGGCTTCTGCGGACCTGCCTTACGCCAGCCCCGACCTCACTATCGGCTCACGGTCACGGGATATACGTTACATCAAGGAGGATATAGGCGCCACTTCGCGGCCCGGGTACATGCTGTTTGTGACACCGGTGTACCTGGTTGTAAACGGTGTCCCGGTGGTGTTGCTGGCCTCCTTGATTCTGGTGCGCCGTCGCCGTGAAAAACTGGCCGGCAACGTCGGTCTGGCCCGTTCTCAGGCTGCCAGTAAAATGGCCCGGAAGCGCCTCGCCAAAGCGCGCTCACTGGCCCATCCTGAATCCGCCGAAGAGTTCTTTGCGGAGATTCGCCTGGCCTTGATAGCGTACATAGCCGACAAACTGAACATCTCTCCTCACGGGCTGACGGTCGACGGCATCGGGCGATTGGTCGGCGAAAAAACGGATGATGGCGCTCTGGTGGAGAAACTTGTCGGAGTCCTGCAAAAATGTGATTACGCTCGTTTCGCCCCGGCCTCTCTGACGCAGCAGGATGTTGCCGAGTCGCTGGCGGCGGCCGAAGATATCATGATTAAGCTGGAGGCGGTGGCGTTTGCGTAGAATTATCCTGTTGACCGTGACGCTTTGTTTTCTGCCCGCGATCCTGTTCGTCGGCGGGGCGGCTGCCCAGACTGATGAATTCGCAATGGCCAATGAGTTCTATGAGAACAAGGACTACTCGAGCGCCGTGCGCCTGTATCTGAGTGTCCTCAACCATGGCGCGGAGTCGGCCAACCTCTATTTTAACCTCGGCAATGCCTATTTCAAAGACGGCGATCTCGGCCATGCCGTATTCTACTACCTGAAGGCCAGGCGACTGGCGCCCGACGATCAGGACATTATCCACAACCTGGAATTTGTGCGGCAGTTCTCCCGGGTACAGATGGAGGGCGTCGAGTTGAATCCCCTTCGGACTTTCTTCATCGGTCTCGTGGAGGGTTACCGTCTCGGCACGCTGGCCTGGCTTTCGTCGATCTTTTTTATCCTTTTCGTCCTGATCCTGTGCGTCCGCTACGGACTGGGTGTCAGCAATTTCCCGGTGCGTATCGGCGCTGTTGTTTTACTGGTCCTGCTGCTGGCGTCATCCGGCCTGACGTCTTTCAAGTATCGTGACGATTACCTGACCCGGCGGGCGGTGATCATAACCGAGGACGCGAATGTCCATACCGGTCCGTCGGACCAGTCCGATGTTGAACTGGAGGGGGCGCCCGGCTTGATTGTCGAGATCATCTCAGAGACCGTGGATTACTACGACGTCCTGTTCGAGAACAAACGACGGGGCTGGATAAAAAAGGACCAGGTAGCCGTCCTCTGACACTCTTCCCGGCAACGCTTGTTAATTTAATTGACACTCCCTGGACCGTCCTCTATCTTTAGAACTTGATAATTTGGCGGATTACGGTTGGTTTCAATGATTTTCAAGAAAAAACAGTTTTGGGGTTCTCTCATCGCCGTGGGCCTGCTGGCCTTCTGCTTCAAGGATGTTACGTTCGAGGAGATGCGCACCCTGTGCTTGCGCATTGATTACACCTACCTCATTCCCGCCGTTATCTGCGCCTTTGCTTTTTACGTGTTCCGGGCTTTTCGCTGGAAGCTTATTGTCTCGCAACAGAAATACATTCGCACTACGAGGGCGGTCTTTCTGTACGCCGCCGGCCAGGTGCTGAACTCGGTTATGCCGGCCCTGACCGGCCAGGTCGGCCGCATATTTCTTTTTTCGCGCAAGGAAGGTTTGCGCAAGACTTTTGTGTTTTCAACCATCTTGCTCGAGATCCTGTTCGACGCTATCAGCCTCATACTCTTCCTGATCGTGACATCGGTGAGCTTTGTTTTCCCGGAGAGGTACCGCTCGGTGGGCATCGTAATCGCCGCCATCACCGTGCTGGTCGTAATACTGCTATATCTTTTCCTGCACTATCAGCGCAGTATGGAGGCGTTCGGGCAGAGGCATTTCCGCGACCGTTGGCCGGGGCTGTACATTACCGTTAAGAAGTTCATCCGCTCGTTCACCAAGGGCATTGAGATGTTGCGGTCCAGCCAGCATCTCTTCGCTTCGCTGGCCTATTCACTTTTGCAATGGCTGGCCCATATTCTGACTATCTACCTGCTCATGAGATCGTTCGGCTTCGGCCTGAATTTTGCCACGGCCATCGCCGTCATGATTATCAACCAGTTGGCGGTTATGATCCCCATCACTCCCGGAAACGCCGGCACTTTTGAAGTGGTCGTCAGCACCTCGCTGGCCGCTTTCTCCGTAGGCCGCTCGGACGCCGTCCTGTTTGCCATCGGGCTGCACATTCTGGACCTGCTGCCGGTGTTCATTATGGGTTACATCTTCCTCCACACGGAGAAAGTATCCATCATTGAGATCAAGGCGGAGCACGAGGACGAATACATACTCGACCACGTCTCGGAAGACGGGACCCTGGTGGATAGTGAGGAGAAAGTATGATTCAGTCGTTTTACTATCTCCCCGGCGAAGGCGTCAAGACTATCGAGGGCGTTGCCGACTTCGATGGACTGGGCTCGGTCGAGAATTCCGTGCTCTGGGTCGACCTGTGTAAGCCGAGCGACCAGGAATCGTACGTGCTGACGCACGATTTCAGGTTTCACCCGCTGGCTATCGAGGACGTTCTTTCCGAAAAGCCCCGGACCAAGGTTGACGATTACGACCGCTATCTGTTTCTGGTCTTTCCCATCGTCGATTACGTCGGCCGGGAAGAGGGTCTCAAGAGCAGCGAGATCGACCTGTTCTTGAGTCGGAACAGTCTTGTCACCGTCCACTATTATGAACACCGTATATTCGACTATCTGCATAACCGTGCCGAACGGGACGAGCGATTGATGTCGCGGGGAGTGGATTTTCTGTTCCATGCCGTGATCGACAGTATCGTGGATAACTACAATGCCACCCTCGATATTCTCGAATACGAGATAGAGCAGCTCGAAGAGGACGTTCTGGGCGAGCCGGACGAGGATACCGTCCGGTCAATCTATACTCTGCGCCGCGACGTGGTCCACCTCAAGCGCATCGTGCTGCCGCAGACAGACGTTGTCAACCAGATTTCGCGCGGCCAGCACCAACTGGTCGGAGAAAAGGCCGCCGTCTATTTTTCGGACGTCCATGACCACCTCCTGCGGGTGATCGACATATCCGATTTCCATCGCGAAATCCTCAACTCGTCCCTGGAAGTTTACTACTCATCGGTTTCCACCAAGACCAATGAAATCATCAAGTTCCTGACCATCTTTACCGTCCTGTTCATTCCACCCACTTTCCTGGTAGGTCTCTGGGGGATGAATTTCAGCATTATGCCCGAGTTGGATTGGGAATACGGGTATGTCTTTGCGCTCGTGCTCATTCTGGTCGTGATTTTCTCGCTGGTGGCCTTCTTTCGCAAAAAGAAGTGGCTGTAGGTCCGGCGGCCGGCGGATCGGGAACTTTTTCACACCTTTCTCGTAATATCTGTTGACAGGAGAACGCGATTGTCTATATTAGATACCCACCGGTAGGTATGTATATTGAGTTGTTAGGTAAACTGTGAAGGCATGTGCGAAAAAGATCAGGCAGAGCCCCAAGCTGCCCGCGCGGACTCGCCGGGAGCAGCTTCTTCAGGCGGCCTGCGGGCTTTTTGTGAGGAAGGGTTATCGTACGACAACCACTGACGAAATAGCGAGCAAGGCCGGCCTGACCAAGGGCGCTGTCTATTTCCACTTCAAGAACAAAGAGGACATTCTCTTCGAGTTGGTCAAGCAGATCAGCACGAGGCACGATGCTCAGATCATCGCCAGAGGGGGCTGTTGCATCACTCCTTCAGAGTTCGTCCGCCTGCTGACCGAGCAGCATCAGGCAAAGGGTCCTGCCGGTCATCAGGACGTTGCCGATTTATGGGTTCAGGCTCTGAGAATTCCGAGAATTAAGAGATACATTTCGAGACGGGCGAAGACATTTGCGCGTCAGGCGGCCGATCTGTTGGATCCGGCTTGCGCCGCCGGCAAAACCGGCCGGCAGGATTTGGTGGTTCTGCTGCTGGCTTTGCACACTGGTCTGGCTATTCAGCAGATGGTCAGCCCCACGATGGTGGATATGGAAAAGCAGATTATTATGGTCGAACGTTTGTTCGGCAAAGGGATAAAACTTAGAAAGAGATCGAGAAAATGAGCCAACTTAGCGGAGCAAAGACCTTGTGGTACGCCCGGCCTCACTGGGGGTACGCGAATTGAAAAAGGGCATCGTTATCATACTCGCTCTGACAGGCATTCTCGGCGCCTTCGGTCGAGCTGGCGCGGAAACGGCTCTATCGGCCCAGGACGTCAGAGAACGGGCGCTGCAGTTTAACCGCAACTACCTGGCCGCCCGGGAAGATGTGGCCAAAGCCGAAAGCGATATCATCAAAGCCCGGGCCGGCGCGTTCCCGAGTCTTAATCTACTCGGATCATACTCCCGAAACGTTATTCTGCCCTCGTTTTTTGTCAACCCGGAGGGAGAGGAACCGGTTGAGTTCAAGACGGGTCTCAAGAACGCGTTTGGCGCTTCCCTGGCACTCCGCCAGTCACTGTGGCAGGGCGGGAAGGTGTTCACGGCCTGGGCGATTGCCAAGCAGTACAAGAAATACGCAGAGGCGCAGGCCGGCCGGGTCGCTGCCGAAGTGGTATACAACGCCGATCTGCTCTTTTACTCGGCTGTTCTGGAGCAGTCGCGACTCAATGTACTGAATACCGCCTTCGAGACCAACAGCCTGAATCTGGAGATGGTGGAGAAGCTCTATTCGCAGGGCATGGTTTCCGAATTCGAGGTCCTCAGGGCCCGGGTCGAGAAATCGAATCTGTTGCCGCAGATACTTCGGGTGGAATCCGACCTGCGCCTGTCCCGGAAGCGGCTCAAGTCGTTTATCGGCATTGACTTGGAGGAAGCGATCATCCTTATCGAAGACGAGGGGGACACTTCTCTGGTGCGCCTGCCATCGCTGCAGGCGCTAACGGATTCGGCGCTGGCTCTCCGGTCGGAGGTTAAGCAGGCCGAATACTTGGCGGACATTTCCAAAAAGGCCATCCGGATTGCCAAGGGCGGATATTACCCCAGTCTGGAAGCCGTGTCCACCTACAGCTGGCAATCTCAGTCAGATGATTTCACCCTCAGTGAGAATCAGACGGATTCCTGGTCAATCGGCATCAATCTCCGCATCCCCATCTTCCAGGGCGGGTACACACGGGGAGAAGTCAAAGAAAGCCGGGCCACCTATAACCAGGCCAGGCTGGCGGCCATGCAGCTTAAGGACGACGTGCGTCTCGACGTTGAGGAGGCCTATGACCAGATCCTGCAGGCCAAGAAGGCACTGGATATTCAGGGGGAAACGATCGCCGAGGCCGAGGCCGGGCTCCGAATAGCTAATTTGAGGTACGAGACGGGAGTCGGTACGCAGCTTGAAGTTCTCTCTGCCCAGACAGCCCTGACGCAGGCGCGGCAGGCACTGGCCGAGGCGACGTTCTTTTTCAGGCAGGCGCATTCCTTGCTCAATAAGGCGACCAACATTATAATAAAAACGGATTCATGATGATCAACGCGAACACAAAATTCGTCAGTTTAGGCGCTATTCTGCTGTTTTCCCTGGTGACCGCCTGCGGTGATAACGAGGATCGGCAAGCTGCCGACCGGCTGGTGTCGGTCAACGCGACGGTTATCAGTCTGACCGACGAGCGACTGGTAAAGTCATATACCGGTTCCCTGGAAGGCGAGAAGCAGGCTGTCATTTATGCCCGGATTGCCGAAGCCGTGGAGGAAGTGCGGGTCAAAGAAGGAGAAAGTGTCCGGGCGAACCAGGTGCTTATTTCGCTCGATAAGACCGGCGCCAGCAGTCGTTATCTCGAAACCCAGTCGCTCTACCTGAACGCCGAGAAGAACTTCAAGAAGATGGAGTATCTCTACAGGGAAGGCGCCGTGTCCGAAACGCAGTATGACCTGGCCAGGACCAACTATGAGGTTACCAGAGCAACCTTTGAAGCCGCGACCAAGCTCGTTGATATCCAATCTCCGATATCCGGAGTGGTTACGTCGCTGGACGTTTCGGACGGCGAGTTTCTCAGTATCGGCCGGAAACTGGCAACGGTGGCCACGGTCGACCGGCTGCGCGTCAAGTTTGCAGTCAACGCTGAAGACATCAGGTTCTTCAGCCAGGGAGCGCATGTATCCGTTACTGCTGGCAATGGCCGAGTGTCCGGCAGCGGTGCTGTGACGTCTATTTCCGAATCGGCCGACCCGGAGACCAGGGCATTTCAGGTGGAAGTGCTCGTGGACAACGAGGACGGTCGGTTCAAGGTGGGTACCTTCGCCCGCGTGGATGTCGCGCTGGAAAGCATGGACAATATTATTGTTGTCCCGCGCGACGCCCTGATGATCCTGGACGGTCAACCGGTCGGATACGTCGTCAATAACGGGCAGGTCGAGAAGCGCGTGCTGTCGCCGGGGACCAATCTTGAAGGCCGCGTGGTGATTGACTCGGGACTCGCGATCGGCGACACGCTGGTGACTCTCGGTCAGAGCTATCTCAGTGATGGCGTCAAAGTAACGATTGCGAATTTAGAATAGGCTGACCCATGAAGCTTTCAGAAATATCGATTAAGCGTCCCGTCTTTGCGACCATGATGATCGGCGCCCTGCTGGTGCTGGGCCTGTTCTCATACTACGGGCTGCCTCTCGACCTCTTTCCCGATATCGACTTTCCCTTCGCCACCGTTGTGACAATTTACCCGGGCGGCTCGGCCGAGACGGTAGAGACGGAAGTAACCAAAAAGATTGAAGATGCCGTCAACGAGGTTTCCGGCATACGGCATATTACCTCCTGGTCACGCGAGAGCTATTCACTGGTTATCATCGAATTCGAGCTGGAGAAAGACGGTGCTCAGGCCACTCAGGATGTCCGTGAAAAAATCTCCGGCATCCGGGCCGACCTGCCGGACGACATCGAGGAGCCCGTCGTGCGGCAATTCGATCCCAGCGCCAGCCCCATTATGTCCGCCGTAATTTCCGGCGACCGACCCGCCAGGGAGATAACCGAACTCACCAAGAACGTCATCAAGAAGCGGCTCGAGATAATAGACGGTGTGGGCAGCGTACGGTTAGTCGGCGGTGAGGAGCGTGAAATTCTCGTCGCGGTCGACCCCGACCGGATGGAGTCTTATAATGTCAGCATCGACGAGGTCACGGGCTCCATAATGGCCGCCAACCTTGAAATCCCGGGCGGCCGCGTCGATGAATCGTCGCGTGAGTACCTCGTCCGCACTATGGGCAGGCTCTCGG
>Ga0224495_10000510_pt1 | contig 30737 bp, 22 predicted proteins | sample SF_Jul11_sed_USG_FD_168128 | JGI IMG/M metagenome (GOLD analysis project Ga0224495, IMG submission 168128) | Sediment microbial communities from San Francisco Bay, California, United States - SF_Jul11_sed_USGS_4_1 | ecosystem: Environmental > Aquatic > Marine > Sediment | place: USA: California... | reverse complement strand
CTCTTCGAGTAACTGCGATATGACAACATCTTTATCGTCCATAAATCATGGAATAGCAGATAGTTGTGTATCGCGCAAGTCTTTTTTGTGAATTTTTCAAAAATAATTGTGAATGGTTACTTTTCTTCTTTACAGCATCCATTACGTTAACAGTTGATTAAGTCCGCACTTAAAACCGGCGTTGCTCCCGACCGGGTACAGACAAAATCCGCAATTCTGGACGCACGTTGATGCAACTCTTTAAGTGCTTTACCTGCGAGAAATCCCATGACCGCGGCGGCGGTAAATGAATCTCCGGCGCCCACCGTATCGATAACTGATACGTCCCTGCTTTCACAAAAAGACACCTCATCCTGTGTATAGAGCGTACTGCCCGCCGGGCCTTTCGTCAGCATCACACAATTCAAATCGTATTTTGAAAGCAGTTGGGTTATCGTTTTGGATTCGTCTGTTTCACCGATGCCAAGCATTGAAGCAACGACCGGCAATTCCTCGTCATTCAACTTCAGTATGTCTGCATGTTCCAAAGACATTAAGACAGTTTCTTCCGTGGCATAATCCTGGCGAATATTGATGTCAAACACACGCAGGCAACGGCCCCCTGTTGACTTCAGAAATTGTTGTATCGTTTCTCGAGAAACAGGATTTCGCTGAGCCAGTGAACCAAAGCAAACCGCATCACACTTTTCGGCCAGTAACGCCAGTGATTCGGACCATTGGATGGTGTCCCATGCAACTGGCGAATGGATTGTGTAGTCAGCATGACCATTGGGATCTAATTCAACACTGACGGTTCCGGTGGGATAACCCCGGACTTTTTCCAAATAAGCCGTCTCGATTCCCAATTCCGTCAATGAATTGAAAATATCAGCTCCATCTTTATCATCACCGACCGCACTCACCACAAAACTATCAGCACCGAGTGCATGACAATGATAGGCAAAATTTGCGGGCGCCCCTCCGAGCCGACGGCCATCCGGCAGCATATCCCATAAAATTTCACCGAGGCCGACAACAACTGATTTTTTTTTCCGAATCATTATATCTATCCCGAGTCAGTCCATATCGATCATGACTTTCATCACCTTATCGCCTTCATTCTCGATATAATGATAAGCAGCAAGAAACTCATCAAACGGAAAATGCTTTGAATCAAGCGGCTCGGTTTTTATAACACCGGATGCGATCCATTCAACGGCCTGCTCCCAATCCTCATGGCGATACATCATGGAGCCCTTCATGGTCAATTCATGCTCACAAACCACCGACATATCAACTTTGGGCATCTCTTCATAAACGCCGACAATCAACACGGTCCCGCCTTTACCAACCCCTGATACCAGTGAGGCCAGGCTTGCCTGGACACCTGCAACTTCAACCCCCACCTCAAAACCATCGGAGCCGAATTCCTTGTCAACCGCAGCCGTTAGTGATTGTGTTTTAACATTGCACGACGCGTCAATTCCGACCTGCCGTGCAATATTCAAACGATAATCACTGATGTCTGCGATCAATACTTTTTTCGCACCCCGGCATTTGCAGGCTTGGGCGACGAAATTACCGATCGTCCCTGCGCCGGAGACCACAACATTTTTGCCACTCAAGTCACCAATCTGCCTGGTTGAATGCGCCGCAACGGCAACAGGTTCCACAAAAGCTCCCTGTTCTGGCAGAAAATCATCAGGAAGTTTGACGATCTTATCGGCTTCGGTAACAAAAAGATCTTGGGCACATCCCGGTGCCTGAAATCCTCGAACTTTCAGCACTTCGCAGGCATTATATTGACCTCTGCGACAGGGTGGGCATTGGCCGCAGACTTCCTGAGGAGTCGCTGTCACCTTGTCGCCGATGCTGATTTGATCAACCCCTTCTCCAACCGCCTCAATGATTCCTGAAAACTCATGTCCTTGGATCAGCGGATAGCTTACAAATGGGTGCTTACCATGGAATACATGTATGTCCGATCCGCATACCCCAATCCGCTGAACTCGAATCCGAATTTGCCTCTCGCCCGGAATTGGATTTTTAACCTGACGGTATTCAATCATTCCGGGTTCTTGTATTACAGCCTGTCTCATGAATACACCCTAAACACAACTGAAACTCCAATTACAAGTCTACTGGACAAACCAGTGGTTATATAGATTTCTTATTATAACTCTTGAAAAGTCTATTAAAAAGGACTATATTGCGTATAAAGTGTACCATTTTGCGAATTTTAAATAAGGTGCGGAATGTCCGGATAAATAATAAAAGCTCCAAATTGAATAAGAAACGAAATATCCTGTTGGCCTTGACGACGACTCACCATGGTTTTTACCGCGGTGTGGCTCGCTACGCTCGTAAACATAACTGGCATTTGGTAACAGATATGCTATATGCGGCTACAATTCCATATGGCTGGCATGGAGACGGGATTATCTCTCACGTTGGGTACTGGGAAGAACTCGCCGATTTCATCAGATTGGCTTCTGAACCTAAAGTTGAACTCACCAATGTTCGGCCTGACATAGATGTGCCTCATGTTGAGGGAGACAACCAGAAAATCGGAGAGATCGCTGCCCAGCACTTTATTGAGCGGGGTTATAAAAACTACGCATGGGCTCCCTTCACCAATGACATTATCAATCATCATCGGTATGCAGGATTTCATACAACACTCAAAAGCCACGGATTTAACTGCGCTTTACTACCGCCTCAACATCTTTTTTCCGAAATACCGTCCCATCTGGATTGGTCCGGACATCTTAGAAAGTTATCAAAATCGATATCAAAATTACCCAAACCGCTTGCTGTCTTTTGTTATAATGATTGTGTCGCCGCAAATGTCCTGCATGCCTGCCAGGAAGCAGATTTGATTGTGCCAAACGAAGTTGCTTTAATTGGAGCTGATAACGATGAACTTCTGTGTGAAGCGGTCACCATACCCCTGACAAGCGTTATTCACGACTTGGAAGGAATCGGCTACCAGGGAGCGATGCTTCTCGACCGACTTATGGATGGAGAAGCCTCACCAACGTTGCCGATAATGGTCCCGCCAAAAGGAATTGTAGTTCGACAAAGTTCTGATATGGTCGCCGTAGATAATCCACAGGTTGCCCATGCTTTACGGTATATATGGGATAATTATATGAATAAAGAATTAACAGTTGACAAAATTGTTGCGGCAACCAAATTGTCCCGGCGCACTCTGGAAATCGCTTTTCGTCATAATGTGGGCCGAACTATTAATGAAGAAATTATTCGTATTCGCCTTGAAAAAGTCAAAGACATGCTCAAGGAGACTGACATGAATGTCATTGACATTTCCGCTGCAACGGGCTTTACCCGTCCCAACCATTTGTTCAGAACCTTTCGTAAGCACTTAAATACTTCTCCCCGAAATTACCGACTTCAAAATAAAGTGGATTAAAACAATTACGTGAGAATGCAACTTAAGTTTTGAAATGATCTGAATGTACAGAGCTCTTTTGGATTCTAATAGTTAGGCTTTTTTTCTTGGCGCATCCTACAACCAAATTACAACTCCAGAGACTAATAGCTCATTATTTTTAAAAATGAGATTCTATATAGCTCTTAACATGAAGGGCTTATAATATCTTAAAAAGTTGTAAAGTTTTTAATAGCCTTTTGATGGGATTCATCTCTCTCCACAGAAACCATATCAGCCCAACTGAGTTGAAGGATGTTATTTAAATGAAACATGGTTTTGCCGTGTTGTTTTTTTGAAACGCCTGATGGATTGCAGTTGAAATACTAAGAATCAGACCCATAAAAAGTTCGTTTTTAAAGCTTCCGGCCACTCCGGCGTTGTTTTTTTGAAACGCAAGTCCGGTTCTGTTTTCAGTTCGGTAATTAAAAAAGAAAATCAATTAATGTTGTAACTTTATGTTAAGAATAAAGTTAAAGACAGAAAACTCAGACGCAGAGGTCCTTCTTTCTCGATGGCACAGACATTGCACCCATCTGATGATGTCCCTCTTAAAGGTGATGTCCCTATTAATGGGGATGCAATAATGAATTAGATTCCGCATGAAAGCGGAAGAGGGTGATGTTAGGGCTGGGCCTTCGCGGAACCAGCCCTTTTTTTAATACCGCTCCTATAAGAAAATTGTGCTCACTGCGCGGCTATGTCATTTCTGCGAAGAACGTTGGACTTTTCCTCGCGGAAATTTATTCCCCCTCAAGGGTATAATTTTTCCATTTCTCAGTCCATTTTTTGCAGATTTTGTCTATAATTGGCTTTTATGACTGAAATACTCTACAGAATCATTGACGCCAACTATAATCGCGCTCGCGAAGCGTTCCGGGTCATGGAAGAATACTGTCGTTTTGGGCTGAATAACCCATCTCTTTCCGGACAGGCCAAACGATGCCGGCACCAGTTGTGCAATGCCTTACATTCCATCAGCGAGGAACGATTATTGTCGAGCCGGGATACTGAAGGCGATGTCGGCAAGGAACTGAAAGTCGAGGGACAGTTCCAAAGGAAGTCCCTTCAAGACTGTTTTACCGCCGCCGCTAAACGTGCCAGCGAAGCCCTGCGTGCACTGGCCGAAACAACACAAGCCCTTGACCCTGTTCTTGCCGCAACGATGGAGAAACTTCGTTTTGAGGTCTATTCCCTGGAGAAGAAAGCAGTCCTTTTCGCTTGTTCAAAGCATAAATTTGAATCCGTCCGGCTCTATGTTTTAATTAACGCAAACCCACAAAAGACCCCTTCTGAGGTAATGAACCTGGTCAAATGCTGCGTTGAGAATGGGGCCGATTGTATCCAGTTGCGAGCGAAGGGCCTTTACGATTCGGATTTACTGAGTCTTGCAAAAAAATTCACGACCCTCTGCAAAGACGGCGGCATTGTCAGCATCATCAATGATCGGGGTGATATCGCGATTCTTTCCGGGGCTGACGGCGTCCATCTGGGACAGAATGAAATTTCTGTATCGGATGCAAGACAGTTAACCAAAGGCCCCTTCATCATCGGCGTCAGCACGCACAATCTCGATGAACTTCATAACGCGATTGAATCCGGGTGTGATTATGCCGCTGTCGGTCCCGCGTTTCGCAGCCCAACCAAACCTCTGATCGATGTCGCCGGCCCTGAGTATCTCCAAAAAGCGGTTCCCATTCTTGATAACGCCGGGATATTTCATGTTGCCATTGGGGGTATTCGTTCGAATACGATTCCCGACTTGTTACAGATCGGTGTAAGAACCGTTGCGGTCAGCTCTGATATCGAACATTCGGCAGACCCGGAAAAAACCTGTAAGGCCTTAAAAAAGCTGCTTTTAGACTACCAAAAATGAACTTATCGACAGAGTTTTCACCAAGACATTCACAGATTTCGCGATGTATCTCTATTTAGAAACGACAAGACAGAATGAATGGGTATATACCAACCGGTCTGTACCTCGTTTTTTTCGCAACTCCCCTGACAGTTACATAAGCACATTTTAATCAACTACTTAGGTAGATTCTGCGTGGATTTTGGAATCAACATCATTCATCTACTTCAAATGAAGATAACAATAAAAGTCTGCTATTTGACTCTCCATTAGGCCCATTTCTCGTAATGACCAAGTTTTTAACAAGTTATCCACCATCTTGGGACATGAAATCCCTTCTTTTCGACATTTCTTATAAAAATAGGGTGATTGTGACAAAAAAGATTGGGATTTCAATATCTCACGAACCCTTTATTCTGTATAATTCGCATGATTATTGATGAAATCTCGGTTTTTTTAAGAGTCAGAACTATGAAACAAATGCGATTAAAGAATTTTCTTGAGAATCAGCAATTCGCCGTTACGGCGGAACTGACCGGAGGACCCGGCTACAACTTTGCTCCTTTTGAATTGTTTCTTGCTGAGCACAAGGAAAAAAAATCCTCCATCCCTGACGGATTCCATTTTGCCGGCATTACGGTACCCCAAAATCCCGGAGGCGTCGCCAATGTAGACCCCTCAGACGTCTTGGCGGTTCTCCAGCAAAGAAATGCCGGGTTGCTCGAAGACCTGGACTATATCCCACATCTGAGCTGCAAGGACAACAACACCGACTCTCTGATCAGCACCCTGGTCGGGTATCGCCGGCGAGGCGTGGAGTCTGTACTTGCCTTAACCGGCGATAAGCCGGTCTCTGCTCAAGGCGTGTTTGAGGTTGAAAGCGTGGGGCTTTTGTCACTCATCAGCAAACTAAACCATCAATCCATCGTAAAAACGAATTCAAGCAACCTGGGTATTACTCCTCAGTTTTATCCCGGGGCGGCTGTATCGCCTTTTAAGTACACCGAAGGGTCCCTGATGCAGCAGTACTACAAGATGGAAAAGAAAATCGCCGAAGGCGCACGCTATTTGATCACCCAGGTCGGCTGGGACTGGAAAAAATCACTTGAGCTGATGCAGTATTTGAAGGCCGGCAGGATTGATATTCCCGTCATCGGAAACGTCTATTGGCTGACAACACTGACCCCCGCTCCCCGGCTTATGCACGACATCAAGCTTCCCGGATGTTTTGTCAGTGATGACCTTCTGGCGAAGCTCCAATCTGAAACAACCGATGAGCACATCGAACGGGCCGCCCAGCAGGTCGCCATGTACAAGTCGATGGGCTATGCCGGCGTCGATATCGGCGGCGTACACCACTATGATCATTTCCTGAAAATCCTGAATCGGGCCGCCGAAATCGGGGATTCTTGGGAACAGTACAAAGACAATCTCTCCTGGCCGGCAGATCATGGCTTCTATTTATTCGACCAAACCGGTTCACAGCGCCCCCTTGCGAATCCAAAGCCAAAGGCCAATGAGCGGTTTTTTGATTTTATGCACCGAGCGATCCTTGATCCGGACCACCGGGGATTTCACTGCTTCAAATGGCTATTAAAGACGACACGAGCCGATAAAGAACAGGCCTGGACCTATAAAACATTTAACGCTCTTGAAAAGAGTTTCAAGTCTCTCGCATTTGAGTGCGAGGAATGCGGTGATTGTTACCTGCCGGAAAACTTTGGCTACTGTACCATTGGGGGCTGCGAAAAAGGCATGGACAATGCGCCCTGCGGCGACGCCACCGTTGACGGCTATTGCGGCAACAATCTGGACCGGCTTTGCATCGGCGAAAAAATATACACCTCTGCCGCCGCGAAACCGAACGGCCGGGAGAAACTGCGAAAGATCATTAATAAGCCGCGTATCCCGGCATTGGAGCATACAAGCTCTCTTGTTAATTATTTATTTGGAAAGGACCACACCATGTCAACGCCTCTCATTGGAATTGGTGAATCGATCCATGCCTCCATACCAAATACAGGGCAGGTCATGAAGGACCTTCATGCCCTTGGATCGGATGCGTATATCAAGCCAAGCGACCAACTAAACTACATTCGTGCACTGATTGAGGATCAGGCCGACGAAGGGGCAAGCTATATTGCGGTCAATCTGGATGCGTTTGGAGAGGATGACCCCCAACAGGCCGCCGAAATGATGGTTGAATACACCAAACTCGTCCGTAAATGGAGTAAAGGCGTTCCGATCTGCATGGACAGCAGTGATGACAATGTCCTGATCGCCGGGTTGAAGGAATGGTACAATACCGATGAAGCCGTAAAACCGCCATTGATAAATTCCATCAAAACCCATACCGCCGACAACATGATGCCGTCAAAAAAGACCTATGACTTCTTGTTTATCGGCCTGCTGGTCAGCGAAGACAAACCGACCGGTCCGGGCGGTTCCCATTCCGTGGACGAGTTGTTTGGACTGGCACAAGAACTGTTCGAGAAGGCAGTGAAATATGGATTTAAGCCCGAAGAAATCTTCTTTGACTCCACCGTGTTTCCCATTGCCATCGATATGCCGATGGAACCGGGTGTGCCGGGATATACCTATCGGGCCTTCGAGACAATCAAGAAGATCAAAACCGACCCCAAAATGAAAGGTTGTCATTGTTCGCTGGGCGTGAGCAACTGCTGCCGGGATCTGCCGGGCCGTCGCATCGGAATCTGCCGGGCTTACGTCGCCAAGGCGATGGAATACGGCCTGGATGCCGGAATTGTGAATGCCGCTCATCGCTATGGCGAAAAAGAGGTTGATCCGGGACTGCTCGAATTGGTCGATGCTTACGCCAAACTGGACGGCACGATGGAAAATTTAACCCGGGCCATGGAACTCATGGGGCAGTTCTGCCAATCCTGCAAGAAACCCGCCAAAAAATAGCCCGCCCAGACAATTAACGTTTATAAAGGCGGCTGTCAAAGTCGCTTTTTTGTTTTATTGACAAACCGTATGGAGTGTGATAAGTTTAACTTCGATAATGGAGTTTTAAGGGAAACTATATTTAGCAATTAGGAGGCAATTATGGATCAGAACATGGACAATCCGAACCCGCCCAGTGAAGATCAGACACCCCAAGCCCCGCCGCAACCCGAGCCAACACAGCAACCCCCTGAAGCTACAGTTATTTCACAAGATTCAAAAAACATGGGCATGCTGTGTCATTTGTTAGGCCTGTTTACAAGTTTCATCGGCCCGCTTATTCTATGGCTGATCAAAAAAGATGAAGACACGTTTGTAGACGACCAAGGCAAGGAGGCACTTAACTTCCAGATCACCGTCATCCTTGCCATGATTGCCTCTGCGATCCTCACAGTCGTTGTTATTGGTTTTTTCCTCTGGTTCGCAACAATCATATGCAACTTAATCTTCTGCATTCTGGCTTGTGTTGCTGCCAGCAAAGGCGAAAATTATCGCTATCCTGTATCATTACGGCTCGTCAAATAAAAAACTAAATCCAAAAAAACAGCGATTATCAAAGTTGGAACACTGATAATCGCTGTTTTATTTTTCTCGGCACACCGTTCTCCACTATGGTATGAGAACGGGCACCGTTCAGTTCACAACTGCCGACGTGGTTGGATCATTATTGCATTTCCATCATCATCATATCCATCATCATCGGATCCATCATGCCCGGGTCCATCATCATGTCCTGCGGCGTTCCAAGGCCTCGTCGCTGCACATCCCGTTCCATCTCTTTCTGAATCGCTGCATAAGTGACGCGCGTCTCGGAACTCCAATTACTTTTACCGACCGGAATTTGCTGCAAGCCATCGGCGTCATAATAAAGCATCTCATAAAGAACACTCTGCCGCAATTTGCTTCCCCAAAACGTCTCTTTGGAAACATCCACAAATGTAATACCCGTTGTAAAATCAACTTTTTCCGTGAGGGGGTTCTGTCCTTCGCCGGTCATCCCATACATTTCTGCTTCTACACCGCCCATGCCTGTTTTGTTGGCTGCCTGATCATCCTCGACTTCATAGCCAATGATCTGACCCTGATAAACATCAAAATCGAAATCACGCCACTGGCCAAGGTAGTACTTGGCCACTTCAACTTTAACGCCATCGATTTTGTTTGAGGCGGTCCGGCTTGCAATGACCTCCGTCGGGAATACATATACCCGCCTGGGAATAACCAACACTTCGGTGGGTTCGGAATAGCCGCTCCAGAGAACAACCTGATTCTTATACTGAATCTGGTCCTTTTCGAACCAGTCTTTTCCGGCTATCGGGTTAAAGGCTCCGATCCGCATACGATATTGATAGGTGTTTCCGGGTTCGACTGTATCATCGTGTGCCCAGACCAGAAGATCCTGTCTGTCTGCAAGAATGCTCTTGTCATCGAGCCGCTCTCCCTCAAACTCTTTTTTAACAACATCTACAGTCCTCTCCTTGGGAACGACGGTTCGCGGAGTCGCTATTCCATAACCTCCCTCCTCCATCATATCCGGCATCATTTCTCTGTCACCCCGGCCTCGTGTACTACGACCTGCGGGCTGCCGTCTGGTTGGTGTGGGCCGCCGGGCTGCCCGAGATGCGCCGGATGTTCTTCCTGCCTGTTGTGCTTTGAGGCGGTCTTCGCGTCGTTGACGTTCTGCTTTTTCGTCCTCCTTGTCCTGAATGTCCAGTGCTTCTTTCAGAAACACCGGCGGCAGCCACTCCATCCTGCTGATGGAAAACGAATAGCTTTCAGGCTGCAAAATATCCCACTGAACAGCCGTTTCTTTGTATAGCGGCATCAGGAGATTCACGCCAAACTGAGATTGTTCCAGCGTCAACGGTAATTCCTTACGCTGTTTTTGATAAGCACCAATCTTTGTGTGCGGGATCGACTCCCACGGCCCCCATTGACCGTTTTTTTGTCTGGCTCTGCGCTGAAGTTCCAAATCTGCAAATACCGGTGTCGCCAGGGCAGGGTCTTTCCATGATGTTTTTAAACGGGGCCCCATAAAACTTTGTTGAAAATTGGTATACAATTTCTTCACATCAAATCGAGCCGAAACAGACACCAGGTCTATATCCTCAACTTCTCCCACCACATTAGCATAGGTACGGCTCGGCGTGATCTCTTCTGTCGGCACCTTGGCGGCCCCTCTTAAATCCGCTACCGCCACATCCGTCAAAGCAGGGATTTGCGGCAACGCATAGAGGCGGTCTTCTTCAATGACCACGTCTCCGGCGCCGGGGTAAGGAATCCGAACAGATGACGATATATCGGAAATCGGGCACCGAAGCAACTGATCATAAGCTGCGGCATCGGTTTCGTTATAAGGTATTGGCGCAGCCGGTTCTTCCAGTTTCGGCAGCACCTTCTCCGCTTCCTGCTTCACATACCGATCAATCTCGGAAGGACTCAATGTCCTTTCCCTGCCCTGAATTCGAACTTTTTCACTATAGGGATTACCGATAACATATACCCACAACAGAACACCACTGAACAATACAAATATTGCCAGCACAATCTTGTCGATTTGTTTTTCAAGTATGAGCAACAACGTCTTATTTTTCATCTTCGGTATCCTGATTATAGAATTCCATGATTCGTGTACTACCCCTAAAACATCCCGCCCGGATCCGTACCGAGATATCCACCAGGCGATGTATTTTCCGGAGTTTCTTCAAATTGACCGAGTCGCTTCTTAACAGGGACCGGTTTAATCGAATCATATCCCATTCGATTAAACCGGTATTCACAAATCAAATCCAAACGCATCACTGAACCGTTTCCATACCGATAAAACTCGTGTTCCGCACTTGCTTTGTCAACGACGCTCAGGTTTGTGTTTAAAATTGTAATTTGGTTATGACGGGAATCAACAGGTTCGCCCTGCCGAGTAAACGGCTCGTTAAAAACACTGGGATAAAACGAGTGGGGCTTTTCACTGCACAACTCTTTCATAAACGAAAGAACAGAACGCCCGTCCACAAGCACGGAAACCGCAAAATGAATAATATCCATCTCTTCATTGCAGACGCGGACCGTTGGCGACTCGGCCATGAAATTGCTCGGCAACGTCGGGGTTACATAGTTCGGAATGTCGCGCATACCCATGCTGCCGCCTCCCATCTCCCCGTAATAACGTGTGGAGGGGTTCGAACTTCCGGCGGTCACCGGACCGATGAAACTGACTCCCATCAGACGTTTTACAGGTGAGGATGAGACCTTCCCGGTGTCACCGTTCATTTTAACGATCGTATCAACAATATCTTCGTAGATCCAGAACGCCACCTGAGAATCCCAGCAATCCTGCAGCGCCTGGTCCTTACCGGAAAATGTATACTTTTCCCAAAACTCATACCAGGAAAAACCCGATGGATTTGTATAGACCGATATCTCTTGGGCCCGCTTCATGCAAAGCGCATCGACCATCGGATCCTTTGCATCAACGGTTCGAGTCCCTCGTGCCATCATATTGACAGGAGTCGTCCCGCCGCCGCCGCCGGCATTTCGAATTTCAACATCACTGGGGGCATCGAGAGCATTCATTTTCCCGATCAGTGATTCAATGTCACTGCGATACTTCGCACCAAATATCGTAAAAATCTGGGCTGACTGATCCGAAGGAGCGGGAAAAATGACATAATCATAAGTAACCAACTCCCGCTGACTGCTTTGAATTGCAAGCTGCTTGATTTTGTTTGCATCCTCTTCCAGTTTATCCATATAAATCCGGAGTTGCTGCGGCTCATTTTTTGAAGGTACATTTTTCGACAACGACTGAACCGTAGAGGCGGTTCGAGCGCTTTTTTGCATTTGATCCTTAACCTTGTTACCCACCAGCGCTGTCGGAAAGAACAGCAGCAGCGCAACAACCGTAATCACGACCGACGGCAGCAGCGCTGTGTACTTTTTGAGTGTGCCGGCAAGCGGCTTTAAGAATTCCATGGACAGGTTCATTTTCATAACAGGCCTCAATAACAAAAGGATCGATAATTCCCAATAATATTACTCGAATCCCATCGGCATTCCGCCGGCATCCATTGCCGGTGTCTCTACTTTGGGCGCGTCTTTCCAGACAAACTTCGCCTTGATCCGGAACCAGCGATCGTGATCGATAAACAATTCATCACGATTCAGCGGATTGTATTTTATCCGTCCAAGATCTTGTTCGGTCCACTTTTGCGGATTGCTGTCAATATCTTTCTGCGTAACAATATCATACGTTCGGCTGATTTCTTCACTCGTCATCGGGTCAACCAATACATTTTCGGTAGGAACAAAATCGGCCCTGGCACCGCCGTAGCCCTCCATCATCCCTCTCGCTGCGCCCGGCCTTGTTTCCGTAAGTTCTTTAGGAACGCGCTCAACTTCTTTGAGGATACCAATTCCCTCCGGCATATCCGAATCCGTCAAGTCAACAAGACCGGTATCCACATCGAAGTGAGAAATATCTTTGCCCAACAACTCGAACGGAACGTCCGGAAACAGCACCGCCAGTTTACCCAGGCGCGTCGCAAACCCCCAGCGGCTCTGATCATCGCCAACACTGGGCGGGTCCAGCAGTTCAGAAAGGTTCCGGTAAGGACTATACCCTTCAATCAGGATAGTAAAGCCCGTCTTGGGTCCCTGTTGGGTGGCGTCGCCAGGGAGTCCGGCGGTTGAACCTGGGTATTGCATTGAACCTGCCGGATAGCCACCACCCTCCATCATGTCCATATCCATCATCATGTCCGGGTCCATCATTCCCGGCATCGTTCTCCGGCGCCGGGGGGCCCGATAGCCCGGCCGGCTGGTCTCGATCTTGGGAAAATCAGCTTTCTCGAGATCACGCGAGAAATCCATCGCAAATCGCGTTACGAACAACTGTTTGCGTTCGGGGCGAGGGACAGCCAGCACCTCCTCGACCTTGCCGGATTCAAAGGCGTCATACAACATTGCCTGATCCGGATTATACTGCTTTGAGGGCAGACATTTTGCCAGTGTTTCGATTAAAAGGGGCACCGTTTCGCGGTATTGAAAGCAAGCGAGTTGTTTATTAATTTCCTCTTTAAGGGGTGTAAGTCGATTTTTTTGCTCTGAAATCCTACTGGAAACATCCTGAACCTGGGCGACGACCCCGTTAATCTCATTGCGGGTCTGTTGATGGCTGTTATGCTGGCTCAGATCCTTATACGACTTTCCGAGCCCGAGTACCATCACCAGCAGCAGGATACTGGCGGCAATCGTGAAAACCCGTGCTTTCTGCGTCCACATCATCGCACGGGCGATCTTCCGCGGCAGTAAATTGGTTCTGATTTTCGCGTCTTCCAAAAGCTGTACGCCCAAGCCGTAAGCAATCGCAAAATCAGAAACATTCTCATGGAATTTCGCCGTTGAAATATCCGGTGCAAGCGTCAGTTTTTCAAATGAATCCGGCTTGATCACCTGAAGACCCAGGGTCTGCGTCAGATACTTTGAAAGGCCCTGCAGCTTCATCCCGCCGCCAAGGGCGATGACTTTGCTCAGTGTCTTGTCCCGGCCTTCCGGGCTGCTGGTGTAAAAACCCAGACTTCGCTGGATTTCACTGCCCAAGTCCGTATAAGTCGATTTCATCGCGGTGTAAATCTGCCGCATATATTTGCTCATCGGGGCCGTACGTTTCAGCTTTTCGGCCGTCGCATAATTTTTCTTAAACGCATCGGCAATCGCCTCTGTAAAGGTATTGCCGCCAATGCGAATGCTCCGCTGCCAGACCGTATCTTTCGTGCAGACCACCAGCGTCGTATTCTCGGCGCCGATATCCAAAATAACAACCGCATTCCGATCCGACTGCTGAAGCTCCTTCATGTCATAAATCGCATAGTTGTACAGCGCCATCGGGGAGATTTGCACGCAGGACACACGCAGATTTTCCTTGGTAAAGTGATCCATCACTTCGGCAATCAATTCGTTCTTGATCGCAAACAGCCCGACACGCTTATTGGGGCTGTCTTCGGCCTCCATTAACTGCCAGTCCCACTCGACTTCATTGATATCAAACGGAATCTGCTGAACCGCCTCAAACTGGACAACTTCGGGGATTTTTTTAGCTTCGACAGGGGGAAGATTGATGAATCGGGTAAAACTGTTTTGTCCCGCGATCGAAATCGCGACATCGCTTTTCGTCAAATCCTTTTCTTCAAGGAACTTATGCAGCGTCTCGGAAAGAATCTGGTCTTTTTCTACATCCCCAAGGCCGCCGGATGACAGATTGACGGAATGTTCCATATAGGCGAAATCGATAACTTCCAGTCCGACGTCCCCCTGTCGCATGCAAAGGGCTTTTAGTGCATTCGAACCAATATCAATTGCCCATACCCCGCGTATCGCTGAAACCATAACTTCAGTCTCCCATGAACTGCAATAATGATTGCTTATTAAGTTAAAATATAGATTTCACATTCCGGATTTCTGAATGAAGCCCGCCGAATAGAGAGTTCTGTTTTCGATATATTTTGGTTGCAAAGACACCCAAAAAACCGACGCAACATCCGGAAAATCCCAAAAACCAACCCGCAAGACTGTTGCCCCTCTTCTTTCCGCACGCTCAAGCGATGAACTTTCAAACCTTCAAAATATGATGTTTTTGAAAAATAATAACGATTTACTACTAATTTTTGATCACATGAACAGAAAACATCGCTTTGAACCTGCCAATTCCATTTTCAGTAAACCATTTAAACATTACAAAATCAAGGATAAAAAGGTAATTTGGGGCATCTGTGGGCCCAAAATTGCCCAAAAGTTCAAATGAAAGAGTGTCTGTTTACTCCTTTTTTCTGCGATTTTACCTCTACGCATTCATTTGCTCATTTCACAGGGTTGTCTTTTTGCTTTTTCAAAGTCCTCGATGATTGCTCACCTATTAGATTATACCCGAAATTCGCATTAAATGTTTGTAACAGGATTGTAATTTGTGCCCCGCAATAAAAAATTGGGGCACTGCGGGGCAATGTCTTTTGTTTAAACACTTCCAAGTCGTCCTCGGGGTCCTGATTTTATCGGAATTTTACTCTGAAGGACATGAGCGGTATGGCTTTTCTTCAAGAAAAGCTATAGATGTATCCAGGAGGGGTTTGCGAAATACAGAGACCGTAAGCGGGTGGTGGGGGGACGTTTAAATCTTCGCTTCGGCGGCCCGCTTGGCGTGCTCCATCCAGTCAGGAGACTCAAACAACTCCTTTAGGGTTGCGTATTCCTGCTCGACCACCGCAAACTGTTCGTCCACGTCACGGACAATTTTTTCGGAACCGGCTTTTTCGAGCTGCCAGGCCGCTTTCGCAAGGACAATCGCCCCGATGTTCGACGCGGATCCTTTCAGGGCGTGAGCGTACAATTCAATCTGGTCGGTGCTGTGGGCATTGACAGCGCTTTTGAGCGACAGAATCAGGGTCTGGCTGTTTTTGAGAAACGACGCGGCAAACTCGGCAATGATATCCTCATCGCCGATCCGCCCGTACACATCCGCCCAATCCACAGGGTAGTCGGTCATTTCCATATTGTTTTTCTGCTGATCCATACGCTCTCCAAATAACAATTATCGGGCCTTGCCGCAATATCCGGTAATCCAGCCCGATAGACACAGCATCGACACAATGCCTACCTCACCTGAGAGATTTATATTGAAAAATATACAAAATGTTAAGATGATATGCAAATGGTCAGTTTTGATGACAAAGACCGTTACGCCATCCGCCGGCAGGCGATGATCGACTACGACCTGCGGGGCCACGATATCCGTGATCCGCGGGTGCTGGACGCCGCCGGGCGGATTCCGCGGGAATTGTTCATCCCGGAAAAATACGCCGGCAATGCCTACGATGACAACCCCCTACCCATCGGCATGGGCCAGACGATCAGCCAGCCGTACATCGTTGCGCTGATGACCCAGACCCTAAAGCTGTCCGGCGACGAAACCGTACTGGAGATCGGTACCGGCAGCGGCTACCAGACGGCCCTCTTGGCCGAACTGGCCGAGCGGGTTTACACCATCGAACGGTTCAATGAACTCAGCGAGCGGGCCCAGGCCGTACTGGCCAAACTGGATTGCTGCAATGTCGATTTCGCGGTCGGCGACGGTAGTTGCGGCTGGCCGGAACCGATGCAATTCGACCGCATCATCGTCACTGCCGCGATGCCGGAACTGGCAGGCCCACTCACCGACCAACTGGCCGAAGACGGCATCATCGTCGCCCCCGTCGGCGGGATGCTGGGCCAGGAACTCATCGCGGCCCGCAAGCACAAAGGCCACCTCGCCGCAACCCCCATCTGCGGCTGCCGATTCGTAAAACTCATCGGCCAATACGGCTACAGCGAATAACATCAGAGCCGCGCCAGTGATGGCTTGTCCTGCGTAGCTTTAGCGAAGTAGGAAGCGGGCTTTTCACCACAAAGGGCACGAAGATCACGAAGATTTTTTGGGGTTGTAAGAATTCAAGCTTTAGCTTGCAATGCAGCCGAAGCATCTTGCTTCGGAACAACAGCGCGGCTTTAATTCGAAAGAATACCCTCTCCGGCGATTCAGACCACCCCGGCCTGCGGCCACCCCTCCTTGAAAAAGGGGGGGGGCGTTTTTAGTTTTATACCCTTCAGGGTATTAAATTCCCGCGGGTAAAGCCGTAACCTACGGCCACGATCCTACATAGCCGCGACCCAACGGACATTTTCAATCGCGATCACTATACGTTACATAAACAGGACGTCGTTCTGTTCTTCGAAGGGTTGGTCGGTGAACCAGCGTTTGCTGCATTTGATTTTGACTTTGACGATGTCGCCGTCGATGACCATACGGATGCGGCTGTCGCCAAGGGTCGGATGGTCAAACGCCAGGCCCTCATATAACGGCAGTTTGGCCGCGTAGGCCGGCGAATGCCCCAGTTTATACAGCACGCTCTTGAAGGCCTGCTGGACCATAATCGTCGAATTGCGGAAAGACTTGCTGTCGAAGGTCAGCTCCCTGGCGTCGCCCTTGAACGATTCCTCGGCCGCCTTGAGAATCTCGATGAGCTTTTCGTTGCCGTTGGCATAGGCGGCGTCGAGCACGTCGGCCTCCATCACATACGCCGCATCCAGCCGCAGCGCGGGCTTGGGCGGACGGTTCCAGTTCTCGTTAATCTCTTCGAGGATAAAGCCATATTTGCGAACCGCGTTCATCTGGTCCTGGTCAAAGGCGACCATATTGAACCAGTGCGTGCGGTTCTTTTTGCCCTTGACGCCCCAAGCGGCCACGACGCTGTCGCTCTGGCTGAGCATCTCGGTATCCGGGTCCTGCACCATCGCCAGAACGTCGGCGGAGGTGCTCAGTTTCAGTGTGGTGGAATAATAGCGGTCAAAAATCGGCTGATAGCTTTCGAGCGGAACGCCGCATCCGCAAACGAACAATACGCCTGTCACGGCCGCTGTTAAGTACAAATGATTGATCTTCACAATCGCGCTCCTATAAAAACCCTTATTTCTGTCTAAAAAAAACTTTTTAACGAAAAAGAGGGGCGACTTTTTTGGATCGCCCCTCTTTTTATCGGTTAAAAACGGGACGGGCTTAAACTTCTTTGGCCTTGACCCACTTCATCATTTTACGCAGTTTGCGACCGACTTCTTCGAGTTGGCTGCCGTGATCGGCTTCGTACAGGGCATTGAAGTTCTTCATCCCGGACTTGTACTCTTCGACCCATTCTTTGGCGAACTGACCGGAAACGATTTCGTCGAGGCACTTCTTCATCTCTTTCTTGGTTTCGGCAGTGATGATCCGCGGGCCGCGGGACAGATCGCCGTATTCGGCGGTGTTGGAGACGCTGTACCGCATGTAGCTCAAACCGCCCTGGTAGAACAGATCCACGATGAGCTTGACTTCGTGCATGCACTCGAAGTAGGCGATTTCCGGCTGGTAGCCCGCTTCGACCAGCGTTTCGAACCCGGCCTTGATGAGGGCGCTGAGGCCGCCGCACAGGACAACCTGCTCGCCGAACAGGTCGGTTTCGGTCTCTTCCTTATAGGTGGTCTCGATGATGCCGGCACGGGCACCGCCGATGCCGTTGGCCCAGGCCAGCGCGACATTTTTGGCGTTGCCGTCTTCGTTCTTTTCGACTGCAATCAGGCAGGGTACGCCGCCGCCCTTCTCGTATTCGCTGCGAACCAGATGGCCGGGGCCCTTGGGGGCGATCATGACGACGTTAATCCCTTCCGGCGGAACAATATAGCCAAAGTGGATGTTGAAACCGTGGCAGAAACCGAGCGTCTGGCCGGGGTTGAGGTTCGGATGAATGTCTGATTCGTACACCTTGGCCTGGACCTCGTCCGGCAGCGTTACGATAATCAGCGCCGCTCCGTCCATCGCCTTGGCGATCGTGGTCGGCTTGAAGCCGTGCTCGATGGCCAGCTTAAAGTTGGCGGTGCCTTCCAGTTCGGCAACGGCAACTTCGATGCCGCTGTCGCGTAAGTTCTGACTATGAGCGTGGCCCTGGCTGCCGTAGCCGATCACGCATACCTTTTTGCCCTTCAGCGCATCAATCGGGGCATCCTGTTCATAATACATTGTAGCCATTTTTTCAAATTCTCCTGTATTGGGGCTTTGTTCTGTTATTTGGTTTTAGATTCAAGCTGATTAAGATACGCTAAAACAGCCCTTGTTTCAACCTTTTTCCTGAATCATGACCTGTTTTGCGTTTTTATGCTTTGACAGGATTAACCGGACAATTTTAGACGGGATTACAGGATTTACATAAACGATATAAATTGGGTTTGATTGGGTTTGTTTTTATAGTCTTGGGTCCATCGTCCTTAGTCTTTAGTCTATATGAAAAAAACACTTAGCGTGTTTTTGCTGATTGGAAAAATGGGTTTGTTTTGCGTTATTTAAAGTCCACAGATTACACAGATTTCCACAGAGATAATTATGAATTGTGGAATCCGCCTGCGGCAGATGCTGAGTAAACAGGTTCCTGCGCTTCGGTCGGAATGACAGATTTAATTGATTATTGGATTTGAAGTTTTCCAAGTGGCTAATTTTTTCCCTTCTGTTTTGTATCGTTACTCCTTCATTTTTATGTTGTATTATAGCTGATGTTTGGTAGTTGTCAAATATTATTTGATTTTAGCTGAAGATAATTTTTGGATTTTCCTGTCAGGTTTCTTTCACCCCTGCCGGGGCTTATGATGAAAAGAGGGTGCATCTTTTTCCGGGGGCTTCCGCCGTCGCTCTGCGAGCTATGGCGGGACAAGCACGCACCCCGGCCAACTTACTATTGTCCCTTCGGGACTGAGTGGAACTGCTCCTTTATAATCAGCGTGGACATCCGTTATCGCTTACAGCTATGGCGGACAGGCAAACCCACCCTTGCATGGCTGGTTGGTATTGGGGTTGTGATAATGCGAAGAAAGTAAGCATTCTTTCCTGCTCAAACTCATCATATTAGAAAAGAAATGTGATGGGTTTAGGCTCAGGTTGCAAGTATTTTACTGATTATCTATTTCAGAGCAATTCCTGTTTTTGGTGGTCAACTTGCACTATCGATTTTGAGACAAATCAGCTTCAGGAAATTAATAGATGTGTCATTTTCTCGTTTGTATTCTTCGGTTACAAAGTAGATTTTATTCTGATTCACCGCGATTAAAGAGCTGACACAGCTAACATCTTCCAAAGCAGCGTGGTTAACGATCTTTCCGTTCTTGTCCAAGATATAGAAATAAGAGTTAATGTCTTTCTGGCTCACACAAGTAAATGTCGCCAAAATAAAATCCCCATCAAAAGGTATTAAAGACCTCGTTGACACCATCATGTCTTTCCCCTTGAAGAGAGATGTTGTCCATTCTTTCTTTTTCAGATCTTTTGAAAACTTTGACACAACAATATTGTAATTTTTCAATTCTGGATTTGTATCATAAATCACAATTGGACGATCGGATTGGCTCAGGCAAAATAAAGGGGTTTTTCCAAAAGTAGCAATGCCTTCAAATTCTTTCTTTGCTATAAACTTTCCCTCGGAATTAAGATTTGCAAGCCACAGATTTGAATCTTTCGATGTAAATTTTGTATCAGGCTCGAAAGACATTCCAAATGCTACAAGCACTTTTTCAGATTCAGAATAGGCGACCCCCAAAGTTCCGTCTTCTCCTTTTTCAGACTTGTAGTTTGTGTCCCAAGCGACTTTTCCATCACTGCCGACTTTTCTGACATATCCGCTATTGCCACATAAATACACATCTCCACTCAGATTTCTACATGCTCCGTGTGTCGAAACGCTGCTTCTGGTTAGACCTTGAATTTTCCGTTCTTTCACCTTTCCGTCATCGTCAATGGTCAGTTCTTGCAAATCAAAAGATTTATATTGATTTCGAACAATTATGATCTTGTTGTTAATGAGTCGTGAGTCTTTTATCGCTGCTCTTGGCAAAGTAATCGTAATATCTTCCTCATTCATTGGCAGGAGGTTTTTTGACTCTGATAACTCATTAGTGTTTAAGTTAATCCTGTATTCAATAAGCTTAAGGTCTATTCTTTTAGGAATGTGAGACAGACCTATCACACGGAGAATATTGTCGTCCGTTACTTTTATTGTGTAAGGTACGAGTGATCGACCTTCTTGAGAGATCTCTTTTTCCCATAAAATAGAAATGGTCGGTTCGGAATATACAACCGAAGTGGAAACAAGAATAAGTCCAAGGACTAAAAAGACTTTTTGTTTGAGAAACATATGATTGGTCATGGTTAATTTCCTTAAATTCTCCTTTTGAGCCAGTAAGGGTAATCTGTTCCTATTTTACCACTCTCTTACTCTCCTGCAAGGACTATTTGACTATCGCCACTCTAACAGCAATCCAACCCGCTTCCCTCCCCCATAAAACTCATTAGATTATTTATCAAATCTCATGAGTTTAGCATTTTCGTCTTGTTTTTCCAGAAGGTAATATCATGAGTTGGCTATGTAATGTGATGCGTTTTAATCCTGGGCGATGTTGAATACGCTTTTGCCCAGCCTGTCCGGTTTTTTCATTATTGGTATAAAAAACGCCGGCTGGATGCCGGCGTTGGATTCACTGCGTTTGCGGTTTTATTCTTCCGATTTTGTCCGGGGTTGCCGTGCCATGGCGACGGTGCCGGTGCGGACGATGCTTTTAATGCCGTACGGGCGGCAGGATTCGATGAACGCCTCGACCTTGCTTTCCGGACCGGCGACCTCTACCATAACGAATTTGGCACCGATGTCCACAACTTTTCCGTTAAACATCTCGATGAGGGCGAGGATTTCGGGGCGTTTTTCGGGGGTGCAGGCCACGCTGAGCAGCATGAGGTCGCGGGCGACCACATCCTGACCCACGAAGTCCTGAACCTTGACGACCTCGACGATTTTCATCAACTGCTTGCGGACCTGTTCGACGACCTTGTCATCGCCGAGGATAACAATGGTCATCCGGCTGAGGGTGGGGTCGTCGGTGCGACCGACCGCCAGCGAATCGATATTAAACGCGCGTGCCGCGAACATGCCGGCCACATGGGCCAGGACACCGGGCCTATTCAAGACAAGTGCACTCAGTATATGCTTCATAATCATTCTCCATTTTATTAACCGCAGATTTCACGGATTTACACGGATTAGTTTATTAATATTTTATTCCGCGATAATCCGCGCAATCCGTGGTTTAATTTTTGTTATGCCATTTCGAAAATGTCGAGGCCGTCCATTTCGTGCAGGGACTTGCCCGCGGGAACCATCGGCCAGACGTTTTCGGTGGGGTCCACGTGGAAGTCCACCACGCATGGCCGGGTTTCGGCCAGCATTTTTTCGACTGCGCCGGGGACATCTTTCTTTTTCTTGACGGTGATGCCGACGCAACCGAGGGCCTCGGCAACGTCTGCAAAATTCGGGTTTTTCAGAGAGCTTTGTGAATAGCGCCCATGATAAAACAGTTCCTGCCACTGACGCACCATCCCCATGAAGCCGTTATTCAGTATCGCCACCTTGACCGGCAGATTGTACATCGCCGCTGTTGACAGTTCGGTCAGTGTCATATTGAAACTGCTGTCGCCGTCGATATCGATAACCGTCCTGTCCGGAAAGGCCACTTGCGCACCAATCGCCGACGGCAGCCCAAAGCCCATCGTGCCAAGCCCGCCGGAGGTAATAAATTGCCGCGGTTTGCTGTACTTATAGAACTGGGCCGCCCACATCTGATGCTGCCCGACGCCGGTGGTAATAATCGCATCACCGTGCGTCTGGCGGCAGACTTCCTCAATGACGTACTGCGGCTTAATGACATCGGTTTTTTTGTCATACATAAACGGATGCTTGGATTTCCAGGCGGCAATCTGCTCAAACCATTCCTTGCGAGGACGGTGCTCCAGGCCGTCGATCATTTCCTCGAGAACCTCCCTGGCATCGCCGACGACGGGGATGTCCACATGAACATTCTTTCCAATGTTGGCCGGGTCCAGGTCGATATGGATGATCTTTGCGCTCGGGGCAAACGTGTCCAGTTTTCCGGTAACGCGATCATCAAACCTGGCACCGACGGAAATCAGCACGTCGGCATACTGGACCGCATAGTTGGCATACGCCGAACCATGCATTCCGAGCATATCGAGCGATTCGGGACGGCTCTGGTCATAGGCCCCCGTCGCCATCAGCGTCGTGGTCACCGGGATGTTGGCTTTCTGTGCGACCGCGCGGAGCGCTTCGGAGGCGCCGGAGATGATGCAACCGCCGCCAACGTAGAGAACCGGCTTTTTCGAGTCATTAATCGCTGCAACCGCTGCCGCGATCTGCCGGCCGTGCCCGCGGCTTTTGACCTTGAAGCCCGGCAGTTCGATTTCGGTCTTGGGCGGAATCGGACATTCGGCCAGTTGCATATCGACCGGGATATCGATCAACACCGGGCCGGGTCGGCCGTTGCCGGCGATATGGAACGCCTCCCGGATGGTCTGGGCCAGGGTGTTCGGATCCTTAACGATAACATTATGCTTGGTGATTGGACGGGTGATGCCGGTGGTGTCGGCCTCCTGAAAGGCGTCGTTGCCGATCAGCGAGGTGCGGACCTGTCCGGTGATCGCCACCAGCGGCACCGAATCCATCATGGCCGTGGCCAACCCTGTCGTCAGGTTCGTCGCGCCGGGGCCGCTGGTGGCGATGACCACGCCCGTTTTGCCGGTGGCGCGGGCGTAGGCGTCGGCCATGTGGCAGCCGCCCTGCTCGTGCCGGGGGATAACGAACTTAATCGGAGCATCGTACAGTTTGTCAAACAGCGGCAAAACCACACCGCCGAGATAGCCGAACATGACCTCGACACCCTGCTCGAGAAGCATGTCAACGATGACCTGCGAGCCAGGTTTGTATATTGTTTCGTTTGGATGATTATTATTTTTACTCATGATTGTCTCCTGAATAGGTACAGATTATTACCGAGGTCAGACATAGAGCTGGTTCTGCGAAATTGAAGGGGGCGTCCCGATATATCGGGACGGCAAGGCGTGTGTAAACACATTCTGTTTCCTTTCCTGTTCAACATGTCGTTATTCCAGTATCCACAGGGTCCCGGGGCGTTTGTCGAGCGGCCGTCTCCGAAAGCACCGAGCTTTCCGGGCCGACCGCATCGGGATACGTGCCCCGATACTGCGAAACTCAAACCACAATCTTTACTTGTGTTACAGGTTCGCGGTGAGGGCTTCAGTACACCCGCCGCGACTGATTAAATGGTACTATACCCTATTTTTCGGCAAAAGTCAAGGGCTGGTGCAGTTATTTTACGAAAATCGGGTTTATTGGCATAAAAAGACGACAACTCCCTGCTTGAAATTTGCCGGCGGGGGTGGTTTAATGGGGGGATGTTTAGGACAGCGACGATTATTGGTAACGGCGGGATGGGCAGTGTTTGTGCGATGCTGCTGTGTGAAAACGGCATTGCAACCACGCTGTGGGGCCATGATGCGGCGGAACTGGGCCGGATCGCGGCGGCGAAAGAGAATGTGATTTTTCTGCCGGGGTATGCCCTGCCGGAAGCGCTGTGCTATGAAGCCGATGACGCGGCGGCGCTGGCCAAGGCGGAGTTTGTGGTCTCGGCGGTGCCGTGCCAATTCCTGCGGAGCGTCTGGAAGCGGCTGAAACCCCACCTGCCCGCCGGAGTGCCGATTGTCAGCATCACCAAGGGCATCGAAATCAAAACACTGTTGCGGCCGACGCAGATTATCACGGAAATCCTCGGCGAGGCACATCCGCTGGCGACACTGTCGGGGCCGAACATTGCCGACGAACTGGCTCACCGGCTGCCGGCAACAGCCACCGTGGCCAGCAAGGACGCCGCACTCGCACAGGACATCCAGCAGGCGTTCAACACGCCGATGTTCCGGGTGTATACCAACGACGACTGCGTGGGCGTGGAACTGGCCGGAGCGATGAAGAACGTCGTCGCCATCGCGGCGGGGATCATCGACGGCATCGGCGCCGGCGACAATGCCAAGGCGGCGCTGATTACGCGCGGGCTGGCGGAAATCCAGCGGCTGGGCGTGGCGCTGGGGGCCAATGAGAAAACGTTCGCGGGGCTCAGCGGGCTGGGCGATTTGTTTACGACGTGTGTGTCGCCCAAGGGACGCAACCGCTCGTTCGGGGAGCATATCGGCAAAGGCATGAGCGTTGACGAGGCGATTGCCTCGACGAAATCTGTCGTGGAAGGCGTACCGACCTGCGGCGGAATCGTGGCACTGGCTAAACGGCACCATGTGGAGATGCCCATCACCGAGGCCATCTACAGTCTCATCAACGGCGAGAAAACCGTCAAAGAAGCCATCGCCGACCTGATGACCCGCGAACTGAAAGCGGAATAGATATTCTCACCACGAAGGGCACGAAGAACACGAAGGTAAAAAGAAAATAATGAAAACCGCGGATTTCGCGGATTTGATAGAAATTGGGAGCCAGTAGAAACGGTATGATAAAAAGTACTTTGATTCTAACCGTAGCTTCAATTATACTTTTACAAGGATGTTCCTCTGTATGTCAAAAGGAACCCATTTCCTCAATAAAAACTGTTTTCGACCCCAACAAACCAGTCCACATCATTGTAAACACAATACCATTTGAACCTACAAAAAAAACGTTGGATTCGATCCAGTCGTTTTTTACTGATTCGCTGGGCTTGGAGACAAAAGTTTCCAAGGTAGAGTTGGGGATTCCACCGAAATCTGATATTACAAAAGAGGAATTATTGAATGCAAGTACGGATGTATTGAAACAGGCCAAATCACCGACAGTGGTAATTGTCACCGTAAAGCACGTCAAAGATTTTGGTGGTTACGGTTGGCTCGCAGTGGCTGAAACAAGTTATGAAAATGGAGAAAAGTATCCGGTGGCTGTTGTAACGCTTATTCGAAAAGATTTCCTTGTTAAGAATTTTGAATCGCTCTTATTAAAACACGAAATTGGACATTGGGTTGGGGTTCCGGCAAGAAATTGCCATACTTACAAGGATAACAGCCATTGCTTAAGTCTTCGATGTTTGATGACATCTGGGCCAGGGTCAAATCCTTTGCGATGGATGAGTGCGGTTGGGCTGAGCATTCTTTTTTTAGGCCCGCCGGACTTTTGTGATAACTGCAAACAGGAATTGGTGGAAATGAAAAAACTGCATCAAAAAATTCCTAACACCGTAAAAATTGAGTGAGGCATTTGACTGGTCATTTAAAGTTTGGCGATAAATGTAACCGCTGATGACGCGGACTTTTGAAGATTTTTAGATATTTTCGATTTTCTCTGTAACAAAATCGTCTCTGGTGTTGTCTAAAGTATGAGTATTCAGTAAATTTGTGTTGATTCATGATGTTGAAAAGCTAAGGAAAGGAGTTGAATATGAAAACACGCATCAGTCTTATTTTACTGGCACTTATGATTGCACTTCCACTGGTCGGATGCCAGAGGTCTGTGACAAAAACTGATGAATTCCGAGACGTTATCGCAGAAGAACCGCCTCAGCCAAAATCTGAAAAATCCGTAGAAACGGCCCCTTCGAAGAATACATATAAGTTAAACTGGGAGGAAAAATGCTCCGTCGAACAGGCAACCGCCGCCGCCCAGCGAACCCTGGAGGATTTGGGCTTAGGTGGGCCTGGAACATCAAAAACACGCACCGTTACAACACGCGATCCCAAAACCGGCAGAATGATTACTAGACAGGTCCCGGTTTCCACCGGTTCCGGTTCCGGCTCGGTTTATTCTAAGAGTGACGGATTATCCGCAATCGTAGCAGCCAAATCTGTAACAGGTGTTGAATACAACATCACGATCCTCCTGACGCCGCCGCAGTCGTGCGATATTTCGATCACCACAATCGGACCACATCCTACAGACATCCTCAGCAAGCACGTTAAGTTCATCAAACAGCAAATCAGCGAAGCCATTAAAAATCCGGAAGCGGAGGCAGAGCCGGAAATCTCTGAAGAGCCATTGCCTTATCCTGAAACAATGATTTTTAACCGGACAGTCAGCGAGGTCTACAAAGCAATTTATAACTGGTCAAGCAAGGAACGGTTCAGGCACAGTGGGCGGAGCAACAATGATGATAGATACTATAAAAGCGCCAATATTGAATGTGCTTCAGGCATCAAATTCTCTTTTTCAATGCGGCTGATTGATGACAACAAAACCAAACTTGACATTAAAGCCTCCGGCTATGAGGGAAAAGGCGAATTCGATCTCATCCTGCAAGGTTTAATGGAAACCTTACGGGAGTTGAAAACCGACCAGCCCGTATCGAAAACAACTGCTTACACCGAAACAAAGACGTTGAATCACCCGATTTCCGCAGTCTATGAAATGCTTATGTCATGGGCCAAAGAAAACGGTTTTTCGATTGGTCGCAATGCTGGGGGTGACGCGTTTTATAAATATTTCTCATTCAATACTGCGGCTGGCATCGGCTTTGACTTCCGGATGTATATGATCGGAGAAAATGAAACGAAGCTCGGCATGACTGTAACCAACCAGCAAGACCGGGAAGAATTTCCGATGATTCTTAAAAGCTTACGGGAAACCATAGAGGCACTAAATAAAACAGAAACCCCAACAGATACAGCAAGCAAAGAAGAGAATCAAAGTGTGAAAGAAGTTCCTGATCAAAAACAAAAACCTTGTCAGAGTAATTAAGCATCAAGTATAATCCTGTCATAATTTAGGAAAGGCAGAATATTGACATGAAAAAAAGGTATATTGCAATTCAGTTGACAGTCGTGGCCGTATTGCTTTTCACCACGGGCTGCGGGACGGGGGCTTTTCAGATTCAGATGATTCCGCGGAACCAGGAACTGACGGAAACGCAGATCAAAAAAGACGAGGGCTGGTTTGTCAAAGACAAGATTGTCGTCATCGACGTGGACGGCGTGCTGATAAACAAGCCGCAAGACAGTTGGATGCGGCAAGGCGACAACCCGGTCAGCACGCTTCTTGAAAAGCTGGATAAGGCGGCCGGCGACGATGATGTCAAGGCCGTGGTGCTTCGGATCAACTCGCCGGGCGGATCGGTCGCGGCGTCGGATATGATGCATCACTCGCTGGCCGAATTCAAGCAGAAAAAGAAAGTGCCGGTCGTGGCCTGCATGATGGATGTGGCGGCCAGCGGCGGGTATTACCTGGCCTGCGGGGCCGACGGGATGATGGCCCAACCCAGCACTGTCACCGGCAGCATCGGCACGATCATGCAGACGTTCAGCGTGGCCGGAACGATGGAAAAGATCGGCATCGAAGCGGTCGCCGTCAAGAGCGGCAAGATGAAGGACATCGCCTCGCCGCTGCATGATATGACCGATGAAGAAAAACAAATTTTGCAGGAGATCATCGACCGGTTTTATGAGCAGTTTCTGACGGTGGTTGATAACGGTCGGCCGAAGTTGGAAATGAATAAACTGCAGCCGCTGGCCGACGGCCGTGTGTTCATCGCCGACCAGGCAAAGGAGTTGGGCCTGATTGATCGTATCGGCTATGCGGATGATGCCGTTCAATGGGCCAAGGAGATGGCGGGCGTTGAAAAGGTGAAAACGGTCATTTATCACCGTCCGATGGCCGCCATTCCCAATATCTACGGCTCAGCGACAAGTCAGGCATCCGGCATCGGTCCGCTGGTCAATATCGTTCTGCCCGACTGGCTCGAATCCGGCGGCACGCAGTTCCTCTACCTTTGGCAACCGGGCCTGTAGCGATTGAATATTCACCACGAAGGACACGAAGGGCACGAAGTTTTTTATATATAATTTCTTCGTGTCTTTCGTGTCCTTTGTGGTTTAAATGCCGATACCAAGATTACAGGACTTCGATTTCTTTGGGGGCCAGGCGCCGGAGTTGGGCAAGTTGGTTTTTGCCGAGGGTCGTTTCGATCTGCACGGTGCCGTCGAAGTATTCTTCCGTTAAATCACGTCCGACTGTCCGCAGGTAGCTTTGCAGTTTGCCGTTGGCTTGGTTACATGTGATGCGAACGCGAAGATGTTGACCGCGGACCTTGTCGGCGATCACTTCGGCCAGACGATCCAGGTTCAGGCCGGTTTTGGCCGAGATACTCAATGCCTCCGGAAAGACCGTCTGGACGGATTCAAACGTCGCTTTGTCGGCGATGCTGTCGGACTTGTTCAGGAGTACCACCATTTCCTTTTGGTCGCAGTTCAGTTCTTTGAGCACACTTTCGACACTTTTGATCTGCTCGAAGGCATCGACACTGGAGGCATCGACCACGTGCAGCAGCAGGTCAGCGTTGACGGTTTCCTCCAATGTTGCCTTGAACGAGGCGACAAGATGGTGCGGCAGCTTACTGACAAAGCCAACGGTATCGCTGAGCAGAACCTCGATGCCGTTATCAAGCGTCCATTTGCGGGTGCGGGTGTCCAGCGTGGCGAACAACTGATCCTGCACATAGACATTCGCCCCGGTCAGGGTGTTCAAGAGCGTGCTTTTGCCGGCGTTGGTATAGCCGACCAGCGAGATCGTGTAGAAGTCGCCGCGGCCGTCGATTTCCCGCATTTTGCGTTTGTCGATCGCGGCGATGTCACGTTTCAGGTCGGTGATGCGTTTGTTGACGAGTCGGCGGTCGATCTCGAGCTGCTTTTCACCGGTACCGCGTGTGCCGATACCGCCAACCGCCCCGGCGCCGGTACCGCCCGCAGCACCTGCGACAGTGTCCAGGTGGCTCCACATGCGCGTCAGCCGGGGGTAGGTGTATTCGAGCTGGGCCAGTTCGACCTGCAGCTTGGCCTGTTTGGTCCGGGCGCGAGTGGCGAAGATATCGAGGATGAGTTCACTGCGATCCAGCACCTTGCACTTGACGATCTTTTCCAGTTCGCGAATCTGTGCGGGCGAAAGGTCGTTGTCGAAGATCACGACATCGCCTTCTTTTTGTTTGACACGTCCGGCGAGCATCTCCGCCTTGCCGGAGCCGATGTAGGTAGCGGGATTGATGCGGTTGACCTTCTGGATAAACCGATCCACAATGACCGCACCAGCACTCTCGGCCAAGGCCGTCAATTCCCCTAATGCATCGTCACTGTTGGTTTTATGTTCACCCCGCAGAACGGCACCAACCAGAACCGCCCTTTCCTGCTGAACTTTTAACTGATCTCTCACTTTTTCCAAACGGTTTTATTGTCTCCAAAATACGGGTTTTATCTCAACGTTTATTATACTTTAAAGCGCCGAAAAACTCAAGCTAAAGCTGTTTATCGAAAAACCGGATTCGCGATTGCAAAACCTGTTTTAAGGCGATAAGATGTTACGAAACGTAACAAAATGTGGAGATATTTTGATGGATTTATTTGAAGCAATCAAAAAACGGCACAGTTATCGTGGGGGATTTACGGAGCAACCCATATCCCGGGAGGATTTGCGGGCTATTGTACAGGCGGGGCTGGATGCGCCGTCGGGGTGTAATGCACAGACAACGCGGTTTGTGATTGTTGACGAGCCAAAACTGCTGGAACAGGTCCGACAGATGCATCCGGGCAACAAGGCCATGCAGCAGGCCCGGGCCTATATCGCGTGCATCGTCGATAAGCAGCCGCCGGGCGTGTATGAGGAGTTGTCGTTCCAGGTCGAGGACTGTGCCGCGGCGGTGGAGAATATGCTGCTGGGCATCGCGGCGTTGGGATACGCCAGTGTGTGGGTGGACGGCTGGCTGCGGCGCGAGGGCCGCGCCGAAACCATTGGCACCATGCTGGACGTGCCGACAGACAAGATCGTTCGCGTGATCCTGCCGGTCAGCGTGCCGGAAAAAGACGTCATCGGCCCGGAGAAGATGGGCTTTGACGAACGGGCGTGGTTTAATCGGGTGTTCGCTTGAAATAGTGTTATATTTCAAGGAACTTTTTGGATTTGTCCGATAACAGTGGCATGGTTTAACTGTTTTTTTAGGAGTACTTACCATGCCAGCAAAACTGATTGACCAAACGGATAAAAGCTCACAGTACAATTTACCGTTGAACTC
>Ga0224495_10000509_pt1 | contig 30840 bp, 32 predicted proteins | sample SF_Jul11_sed_USG_FD_168128 | JGI IMG/M metagenome (GOLD analysis project Ga0224495, IMG submission 168128) | Sediment microbial communities from San Francisco Bay, California, United States - SF_Jul11_sed_USGS_4_1 | ecosystem: Environmental > Aquatic > Marine > Sediment | place: USA: California... | reverse complement strand
GAAAGTCTTTCTTCCAGCGCCTTGCCCTGAGAAGCCGCAGATTCAACTAACACTTGACCTTGATTTGCTGGCATCGACCCGACTCCTCCCTGTTTTCGGTCTTGTTTCGACAGTAGGTTCTCATTGCTGCCTCGATGTATTCGGTGAATGTAAGATTCGGATTGCTCAGCCTTACATCAAGCCCTATTTTCGAGTGAAGCCGTTTCATAATCAGAATTTCAAGGTAATTTGCTCCCTGCCCGAAGATTTTCTCCATCGCGTCTACGAAGGCATCAGTTTTCTTCGGGATCTCCTGCTTCTTGATGTTAAAGCCTCTTTCAAGATGAAAATATAGTGCCTGCTTTGATGATTCTCCTAACGAAGCGAGTTGCTCGTCAACCGCTTCTAGGAGCAGCTTTTCGAAGTCACGTCTATACAATGGGCTTACCTCATGGGGTCCGCTCACGAATCTAGAGACATTTACAAATCAATGAATAAATCCGTTATGAACTGACGATTATGATTCTAATTGCCCAAAACAACGGTTGGAAGCGGATACCCGATGCTGATCGAATTCAACTTGGTGAAACCAATTCGGAATGAAAAAAGTTGGGAAGGGCTAGTATTCTTCTTCCATACCTTCGCCCGGTGCCCCTGGTCCCTTCTCTTTCGGCTTAGTAGCTGCTATGACGTCGTCTATGCGCAGTATCATGGACGCCGCCTCACCAGCGGATTTAATGGCCTGCTCTTTTACTCTCAATGGTTCAATGACGCCTTCGCCATTCATGTCCACGATTTTGCCTGTAAAAACGTTGACTCCTTTGGCTTCGCCACGTGCTTTTTCATGCGCGGATCTCAATCCAACAAGGATGTCAATAGGCTCAAGACCAGCGTTCTCAGCGAGGGTTTTAGGAACTATTTCCATAGATTCGGCGAAAGCTTCGATCGCTAGCTGTTCTCTTCCCCCGACTTCCGTAGCATAGCTCCTTAGTTTTCTTGCGATCTCTGATTCGATGGCGCCTCCGCCAGGTACGATTTTGTTGTATTCAATGACATCAGAGACCACTGACAAAGCGTCGTTCATGGCTCGTTCCGCTTCGTCTACCATGCGTTCAAGCCCTGCTCGAATCAGAATTGCTACAGATCTTGGATGTTTGCAGTCCTCGACGAAAACCATTTTGTCCTCCCCAACCTTACGCTCCTCAACTAGCCCTGCTTTGCCCATGTCTTGAGCCTTAAGGTCATCTAGGTTGCTAGCTATCTTGGCCCCTGTCGCCCTAGCTAGCTTCTCCATGTCAGACTGCTTCACTCGCCGCGCTGCAAGGATACCTACCTTAGCAAGGAAGTGTTGAGCCATGTCATCAATGCCCTTCTGGCAGAAGACGACGTTCGCACTCGACGCCTTGATCTTGTCTACCATCTCCTTCAACATGCGTGTCTCCTGATCTAGGAACGCCTTCATCTGGGTAGGGTCGCGTATCCTGATTTCAGCGCTGAACTCGGTCTTCTCAACCTCAAGAGCTACATCCAGAAGAGCCACTTTGGCGTTTTCAACTCGCTTGGGCATACCGGGATGAACTACTTCTTTGTCAACGATTATGCCCTTCACCAGTTGCGAGTCAAAAAGGCTTTTGCCCTCCTTCTTTACGATTTGGATCTGATCAATGTCAGCAACCATTCGGTCTCCTCGCTCTTCAGCTATTTGCCTCACTGCGTCGATTGCCATTTCAGCTAGGTGTTCCTTGGCAGCTCCAACGGCTTTGCTGGCCATGGATGTCAAGGCAAGTTTTCTGAGTGTTTCCCTGTCGTTTATGTCAACATTGGTTCCGAGCTTGTCCAAGATGTCAACTGCCATCTTAGTTGCCCTTCGGTATCCGCTGACGATTACAGTTGGGTGGATATTCTGATCTAGCAGGTCTTCAGCTCTGCGCAAAAGCTCGCCAGCTAGAACGACAGCGGTTGTTGTGCCATCGCCCACCATATCATCTTGTGTTTTAGCTACTTCAACGATCATTTTGGCCGCTGGATGCTCTACTTCTACCTCGTCAAGAATTGCTGCACCGTCGTTTGTGATGGTGATGTCACCTAGGCTATCGATCAGCATTTTGTCCATGCCTCGAGGTCCTAGCGTTGTTCGTAGAACCTCCGAGATTATGCGCGCTGCCATGATGTTGTTTCGCTGCGCTTCTTTGCCTCTTCTGCGAGCTGTTCCTTCTTTCAGTATGAGTACAGGTTGTCCGCCCTGTGTGGTCAAATAAGCCATGTTTCAAACTCCTCCAAGGCTGATAATTTTTCGAAGTCTCTCTCTATGCATTTTCCACAGAAATATAAACTTAACTCTCTTAATGCCACCAGTAGCATGATCACAAAATCATAGGCATATAACTCAATCATCGTACAAGACTAAACGGTAAGCTTCCGTAAGGATAGCGAAAGGCTCTAGGTCAACGTCGAACTCCAGCAGAGCCATCTATGACGGGTGGGGAGCGAAGACTGTAAGGACCGGAAGAAAGCTCCTACTTGCTCATTACTTTCCTTGCAGCGATTTCCACGTCTTCAGACTTTATGGTTTTTCGTCCAGCGTGCATAGCGTAGTCCATGGCTTCCCTTGCGATTTTGACGCCGATTTCATCGAGAACTTTCGCCAAGGCCTTCGTTGCGCTCTCACTCACTCTGTCTGCGCCAGCTTTCTTACATATTCTGTGCATAGGAGCCACAGCCAGTTCTGGACCTGCCATTTTAACCATCCGCAAGGCTCTTTTTCTCTTTCAGCCACTATTTAACACTTTTGAGTCAGATCCATCGTGGATTTCTCGTTATTTTATGTGGACACCAAACTGAATCAACCTAGCTGCAAACGCTAAAACTCTTGTATAGCCTTTATTAATTGGTCAGTAAGCTCTGCTTTGAAGGCTGGAGTGTTGCTCTGATGTTTGCAGACGCCCACATTCACCTTTCCGACTCCGAGTACGGTGATAGAATCTCCGAGATTGTCGCAATAGCCAAGCAGAACGAAGTTGTCGCCATGGTGGCAAACAGCATGAACCTTGAAACAAGCAAGCTAAGTCTCAAGCTTGCTGAAGAACACCATGGCCTTGTCTATGCAGCCTTGGGCATTCACCCCTGGAACGTCAACCAGTTAGCATCAAACGAGTTGGAGCAGACTGTGGACTTTATATCTGAAGGTGCCGCTCTTAACAAGAAAATCATTGCAATTGGCGAAATTGGTCTGGACCCTCAGTACGCCAAACGAAAGGAGCATAAAGAGCAACAATGCAGAGTTTTCAATGAAATGCTCCAACTTGCCGAGCGGCTAGCGTTACCAATCATTGTCCACTCAAGATGGAGCGCACAAAAGATACTCGGCACATTGCCTTCTTACGGGCTAAGAGGCGTCTTATGGCACTGGTTCAGCAGTCCACTAGATCTTTTGCCGATAATAACTGAACGTGGAGACTACGTTTCCGAAGGACCGCCCGTTGTCTTCTCAGAGAGAATCCAAGAAGTTGTCCGGCATGTGCCGTTGGAACGACTCCTCACGGAGACAGATGGACCTGTTCGCTATCATGGTCCCTTCAAAGACAAACAAACGACACCGGCTTTCATTCCAGAAATAGTCAGGGCAATTTCAGAGGTCAAGAAGATCGAAGAATCCCGAGCCACTGAGCAGATTCTGCGCAATTTTTCAGACTTTTTCGACATCCGGCTATAAGCCGCTCTTGCCCTCAAGCATGCTGTCGCATACTCAACAACGGCACTTTCAACGATCTAAACGCTTATGACTCAGTAAGCCATAAAAGGCTCGCAGAACACAGCAATTCCGAGAAACAACGAGGTTGAACGTTTACTTGGGCAAGGTTCGTCCAGAAAAGGTCAAGAAGATGGCAAGGGAACTGGTAAAGCTACACCCAGACCAGTTTACAGCAGACTTCGAGAATAATAAGAAAGCGCTCGGTTCTATGGCGACCATATACTCATCAAAGCTCAGAAACTTGATTGCAGGATACATAACAAGGCTTGTCGTGATCCGCAAGGCGGCCGAAGCTGGAGAATCTGCAGAAGCCGCTGGGGAAGAAGCGGAAGAAAGAGACTAATCTCGGATTCTTAGATGGCGCAAGCGCAGCTGGCTTGCGAACGAATAATTGTTTCAGCGGTTCTGTTCGGTGCGAGTCACATTCCCATTGGCATTTTCACACTGTTCCGACATTATGACAACCTTGTACGATGTTGCTGGAGCTTCAATCTTCGGCGCCTTGTCAGTGTGTCTCTCTGCAGTCACCGGCGATATTTCTGCTTCCATTTGGCTTCACAGCGCCTGGAGCGCGACGCAAGTATCTCTTCCATTGCAAATAGATGTTCCCGCAGATGCACCTTTCAAGATGTATGCTCGAATAGGCTTAACAAGCGCTGTAATACTGTTTATAATACTCGCATTACTTATTCTGCTTCACAGACACAAGCTGAATTGGCTGAGGACAGACGAGGTAGGTTAGGATTGCCATTGATCAGCAATTATCAAAAAGGCTGGGCGCTGCGATATCTACGCGAAGCTAAGGCTGAGCTATCCGCGGCGCAGAAGACACCTTACATGGCGCCCGGACTAGTTCTGGAAGCCTTGAGGAAGGCTCAGGCTGCCATCTATTACAGTTTGGGCGATCCGCCTTCAATAGAGGCAATAGTGAGAGAAGTAGTTTTCAAGAAGCAACTCGTGAAAGACCCTGTTTTGAACACCCTCGTCGAGATTGAGAGAACTGTGCAGCAAATCTCACAGATACCTGAGTCAGAATCTGATAGAGCAATGAAACAGGCGGATGCCATTGTGGGAATTGCTTTGGACATTGTGAATCTTTTCACGGGCGGGAAGCCTGACTAGCTGGTTCGCCTTGCTTATTCATCCCGAGGAATGATCTTTGCCCATTAGTGTTAAAGTGAGGCTGTTTGGGGTATTTCGGAGACTCGCTGACATCGATCAATTTTCAGTGGAAGTTGAGCATCTCAACGTGAGAGACGTAATCAGATTTCTGATTGATTCGGTTCCGGAAGAGGATAAAAAGCTCTTAATTGATCCTGAGCTAAATGATCCGCGACCAAATGCACTTATACTCGTAAACGGTCGAGAAATCAGCGTTCTAGAAGGTTTGGAAACAAAGGTCAGCGATGGCGATGAACTTGCGGTTATTCCAGTTGTACATGGCGGCTAACGTTCTATTTGCGGTCCGCGCTCTATTGGAATAGCTGACGTGTTCACTGAACTGCCCAATTCTATTTGTTCAACAGTGGCTATCTTTGCCGCTTTCAGTTCGGGCAGTGCGTTTAGATCATAGGTCTTCTTGGTTTGTCCACACACTTGGCACTCGTAGACCAACATCAAGGCCGATAGCGGATTGTTTGAGAAATCAATCAGCAAGTGAGGCGTCTGCTTCTGGCAATTCATGCATAACAAAGCTACCGTTGGATCGTATGGTGGGTGAACCATTTTTATATCATCATCAATGCCGTACGGTTTCATTCTCTTTAAACTATTATGAACTATGGGTAAGGATTCAGGCTCAGAATCAAAGCCTTCTAACAACACCCGCGTTGCAATCACTCTTAACAGTGACGGTTTTGTTTTGCCCTAGTAGGTAAGTCTTAAATATATCGGGGCAATCGCTGTCTTAGAGTCCTTGGTGAAAGCACAATGCCAAAAACCGAGAAGGGCAAGTCTCATTCAACTAGACCGGTGGGCAAAAGGCCTCCTGCTTGGGCCAAGTATACGCCTGAAGAAGTGGAGTCCCTTGTCATAAAACTCGCTCGTGAAGGTAACAATTCAAGCAGGATTGGTGTAATTCTGCGAGATCAATACGGCATTCCTTTGGTCAAGCCGATAACTGGAAAATCCATTGTGGAGATCATGAGGCAGGGAGAGTTTGGTCCGTCCATTCCCGAAGACTTGGAGGTCTTGCTTAAGAAGGCTTCTCGACTGGTTGTGCATTTAGGAAAGAACAAGAAGGACAAGTATAATGTGCGCGCTCTCCAGAGTGTTGAGGCTAAGATTCACAAGCTTGCAAAGTATTACAAGCGTGAAGGTGTTCTACCGGCAGATTGGAAGCATGAGGCGAAGACTGCCAGTCTAGTCTAGGTGCATCAGCCCTGGAAAATTATGGTCAAATTGAGGACTTTTTGAAAGCTGCAGCTCAAGCGGCCGATGCCATAAAGAAGCATGTTAGCAAAGATGGCTCCATTCAGGTTCTGTCTCACCTTGATGCTGATGGACTATCGGCGGCAGGAATAATCGGCACTGCTCTTACAAGGCTAGATGGAAAATTCCGTATAAGAATCGAAAGATGGCTTGATGAGAGGGTCATCGAAGGCTTAGTTGCTGATAGACTCGCGCTCGTGATTTTGTGCGATCTTGGGAGTGGCGACATCAACATCTTGAGTTCTAGGTTGAAGGACAGACAATTAGTAATTCTTGATCACCATCAACCCGTAGGCGAGGCAGAACATAACTTCGTACATGTTAATCCTCATGTATTTGGAATCGATGGCTCAAAGAATCTAAGCTCAGCTGGAATTGCCTACTTTGTGGCAAAGGCCATTGATGGAGCCAACATGGACTTAGCAGCTGTCGCCATCGTAGGAGCGCTTGGTGATCTGCAAGACAAATACGAGCAACGAAGACTTGGAGGACCAAACGCTCTAATCCTAGAGGATGCTGAAGCTAAGGGATGTCTCAAAGCTGAAACAGACCTGATGTTCTTTGGAAGGGAAACACGGCCAATTCACAAAGCGTTGGCTTGCACGACGACACCCTTCATAGCTGGCCTGAGTGGCGAGGAAGACAAAAGTCTGGCTTTTCTAGCAGGTTTGGGCATAATGCCAAAGAAGGGCGAGAAGTGGCGGGCGCTTCGCGATCTCTCCGAGGACGAAAAAAAGAAGCTGTTCAATGCCCTAGCAGATTACATGGTGTCACAAGGCTTGTCTGGCAACAGGGCACTAAGCCTTCGTGGAAACGTCTATACTCTGACTCATGAGGAACCTTGGACTCCTCTGCGTGATGCCAGAGAATTCTCGGTCTTGTTGAACGCAACCGGGCGTATGGACCGGCCGAGCTTAGGTATTGCCATATGCATGGGTGACCGAAGCACAGCTCTTGAAGAAGCCAATTCGCTGCTTCAGGATTATAGGCGAACCATAACGATGTATTTGAACTGGCTGATGGAACCGAACATGGACCGAATTGAAGAGTTGGACGACATTTATGTTGTGCGCGGAGAAGGCGTTATCGATGACAAAATCATAGGCGCAATTTCATCAATGCTGTCCACTAACTTAGCCAAGCCGGAAAAACCCATAATCGCTTATTCAGCAATGCCGAAAGAGAACTTGGCCAAAGTCTCGGCGCGAGCTATTGAACTAGCAGTAGAGAAAGGGCTTAATCTTGGAGAGATTATGCGGGTTGCAGCCGAGAGATGCTCGGGAAAGGGGGGCGGACACAACATAGCAGCCGGGGCGCAAGTACCGATTACGATGCTGGATTCCTTCATAAAACTGGTGAATGAACGTGTCAAAGAACAGCTCGGAACCTCCAAACCTTGAAGCTGAAATCGCGCTCTCCTACGGAACCATTACAGAGGCCAATGCTGTTGTCAACGCAGTGTCGCCTGACAATGTGAAAACGCCGGAAGCTTTGACTATCAAGACCATCCGACGAGGAAGAGAGGTGTTGACCAATATTGAGTGTGGATCAAGCCTGTTGACCTTCATCGCCACAATAGACGACTTGCTTGAAGCAATTTCAATCGCCGAAAGGACAATCTCAACCGTGAAGGAGCGTTGAGATGATCCATGGCATGTTGATCACGTTGTGCCTTACTCAGCGCCCTAAGGGTGTGATGTCGTACGGCGCAACATTAGAGTTCTGTTCAGCGAGTTGATGATGATGAACTCGCCCTTGTCAGCTGATATCTCAGAAAGCTTAACAATTATGCCAAGACAATTAAGATAGGAAGCATATTGCTAGGGCGGCAAAGGTCTGGCTGATCCACTCAGATGTTGGACATTAGGCTGATTCGCGAGAATCCCGAATCGGTACGAAGAAATCTACAGAAGAGAGGAGAACCTGAGCTGCTGCAGCAACTGGACAACCTGATACGATATGATAAGCAATGGAGGCAACTCCTAACCCAAGCTAACGAACTTCGACGCAGACGCGGAATAGTGACAGAGGAAATCGCCGAACTCAAGAAAAAAGGAAAGAACACCGACCAAAAGGTCAACGAAGCAAAAAACATACCCGAACAGATCAAAAAGCTTGAGAAAGAGGTTGAAGACCGAAAAGAAAAAGCAAACAGCATGCTTTACCGTTTGCCAAACCTTCTCCACGAGTCTGTGCCGGTTGGCAAAGATGAAAGCGCCAATGAGATTGTACGGGTCGCGGGCAAACCAGTGGAATTCGGCTTTCCACCTAAGAATCACATGGAAATCGCACAAGCTCTGAATCTGATCGACGCCGAGAGAGCCGCAAAGGTCGCTGGACACGGTTTCTACTATCTTCAAGGGGCGCTTGCTCTCTTAGACCTGGCGATTCTACGCTATGCAATAGACTTCTTGTCGCAGCGTGGTTATCTGCTAGTTGAGCCGCCTTTCATGCTGCGACGCGAAGCCTACTTGGGCGCAACTGATTTGGAATTCTTTGAGGAGCAACTCTACAAGGTTGAGGGCGATGAGCTCTACATGATTGCCACAGCTGAGCACCCGTTAGCAGCTTATTTCATGGATGAAGTTATTGAGAAAAAGAATCTGCCGAGAAAGCTGGCCGGCTTCAGCACCAACTTCCGAAGGGAGGTGGGAGCCCACGGCAAGTACACCAAAGGTCTGTTTCGGGTGCACCAGTTCAACAAAGTCGAACAGTTCATCTTTTGTCTGCCGCAGGATTCTTGGACATTGCATGAAGAACTGCAGAAGAATGCTGAAGACCTTTATGAAGGGCTAGGTCTGCATTTTAGAACTGTCAATGTGTGCACAGGCGACATTGGCAGCTTGGCCGCGAAAAGGTACGACATTGAAGTTTGGATGGCTGACGGCGCTTATAGAGAGGCAGGCTCGAACTCGAACTGTACCGACTATCAAGCTCGACGTTTGAACATAAGATATCGAGAGAAGAAAGGCATGGCGCCCGCGGGCTTTGTCCACACTTTGAACAACACAGCGTTGGCGACGAGTCGAACCATGATAGCGGTTTTGGAGCAGCACCAACAAGAAGACGGATCAGTGATTATACCAAAGGCATTACGACCCTACATGAACGGGATGGAAAAGATAACCAAGTCTTAATGGAAATAAAGGTTTTAATACTTCACCGAACCATTTCAGTCGCAACAGGGACAACTACATGTCTGCAAAGAAACGTGTGCGCGACAAGTGGCGAAGCAAGGAATGGTTCTCTATCGTGGCACCCCAATATTTCGGCGCAACCGAACTCGGCTCTGTGCCAGCCGACGAAGCCTCCAAGCTTGTGGGCAGGGTCGTTGACGCCACTTTATACGACCTGACCAATGATTTTGCCCACCAGTACCTAAAAATGTATTTTCAGATATCCGATATCGAAGGCAAGGTCGCACGCACAATATTCAAGGGACATGAATACAGCCGTGACTACCTGCGCAGTCTGGTTAGGAGAAAAACCACTAGAATTGATATGCTTCGAAACGTAACCACGAAAGATGACTATCAAGTACGCCTCGCAGTATGCGCCTTCACCCTAAGTCGAATAAGGACAACCCAAGAGCACGCCTTACGAAATATAATGAAAAAGGTCGTTGATCAAAAAGCGAACACCCTCACTTTTGATCAGTTTGTGCAGGAAGTTGTTCTCGGAAAGATTGCATCTGACATATACAACCAAGCGAAAAAAGTTGCGCCCATGCGCCATGTAGGCATCCGCAAATCCAAACTAGTCGCGCAACCGGGACAGCTTGTTCAACCCACTATTTCGGGATAGATTCGCGAAGGCCGAGTTTTGCGTAAGCAGCCATCAAGCTCCATAAAGCATAAGGTTGCCAGAGAAGCCGCCACTCTGCTATACACCCAGCAAGAGAAAGAGTACAAGCAAGCCAAGCAACGAGCAGCACAGACGCTAGGAGCAAGATTGCTACCGAGCAACAAGGACGTAGCTTTGGAGCTGGACAAGATAGCCGATGAGATGGAAGGCTCGGAAAGAACTGAAAGGCTAACTCGAATGAGAAAAGACGCCCTCTCGATAATGGTCATCCTAGGCGATTTCCACCCTAGGCTGGTCGGTAGCGTATGGAGGGGCACAGCGCACAGGAGTAGCGATATTGATATCGAGACTTTCACCTCAGACCCAACCGTGACGCTCGAAAGGATCACGCAAAATGGGCTCACAATTCGCACAGCTGAATGGCAGCTCGTTACTAAGAGACAAGAGCGAGAGAGGGCTTTCCATATATACCTGACTATGCCTTCTGCCAATGAAGTTGAGTTGATTGTGCGAAGCCCGGAAAAAATGAACGAGGTTGATCAATGTGAGATATACGGCGACGCAGTGAAAGGACTGAACATCCATCAGCTTCGAAGAGTTCTATTGAGCGATCCTCTCCAGAGATTCGTTCCTTAACAATCATCTGAAAACAATATGCTGGATATTGACTGTTTTGTTGTACAAGTGGTGCAAATAGGTTAAATACAGGTTTTTTCTTGTAGAAAAACTAGAGGTAGCGGACATCAACTATCGTGAGACAAAACGCTGTCAGCCGAGGAAGATGAGGATGGAATTGGGTAAGAAGCGCTTCAAGAGGATGTTCCCAAAACTCGCTGAGGAAATGGAGACAGATGAAAGCCGCTTCAAGGTATCGTCAGTCCGCTCGGACGCGGGCGTAGCTGAACGCGCTTATGCAAAGAGATTTGACAACTACATTCCGGATGCTGTGGATTATATTCGTCGATGCGATAGTGAAAAGCAGGCCGAGGAAATCGTCGACTACTTGGAGAGAAGGAGCGAGATCACGAGTGAGTACGCACACAGACTGAGGAAACAGCTCAAAGCGAAGGGCGTCAGAAGCTTCGGACCGAAAAAGCAAGATGATTATTATTCTCGCACGGAATAGTCCCGCTTCCTAGCTAAAGCCTCCTGCCTCTGACTTGGACGGCACTAGGCTCTAAAGGAAAGTAAATAAGCACAATCCCTGAAATATACGGCAACGCAAACCAGAAAACTGAACAAGAATGCATGTGGTGCATACTCTGAACAGATCATGGCTCAGAATCGCTCTCCTTTCGCTTTGCGTAATCTCGTTATCGACAATTACATTGCTATCTGCGGGTGAAGCATCTCCTTCATCTGCTTCCTTAGATGTGAAAGTCGAGCATTTCGTTGACATTCGAGAAAGCGGATTGCTTGTTGTTAACGACACCGTGACGTTATCATCTGCGCTAAACGACAACCCCGAGCTCCTTCATTTCTACTTACTAGGCTTTCCCTTCAGCTATCACTCGGATCTAGCCTACGCGTTTGCCTATGAAACTTCAAGCGAGAACTCGAGACTGAGGCTTGATCTAAACGCTGGAATCGGCAAGACAGGCTTTTATGGAGTCAGAGTAAACTTTGAGCCGCCAATTAACGTCAGCAATGGGAACTCGTACAGGTTCACAGTCGTATTCGTGTTCTCGAACAGCATTTCGTTTAACATTCCCTCAGTAGGGGGAACCATTTTCTATAACGCCAGCTTTCCGGCGTACCCAAGCCTACCTGACGTCGCGTCGGAAGTGAATATTAAAATAGCTATGCCCATCGCTCTGAACTACACAAGCAGCTCATATGAAAGGGAAGGTACCGACTTCACACGTGGAATTGAAGGATCCAAACGTCTTCTAAGTTGTGCCAAGAGCAACCTGAGTGCATTCTCGGATCATCCTGCATGGTGTTATGCCTCCAGAGCGGGAGGCACAGCGCAGTTGCTCGACTATGAGGAGTTTGAACGCAAAATCGAGATACTGGGCAACGAGCAAATATCTGTGTCTGATTCCTACAAGCTATTGAGTAAGGTAGATGGGCTCAGCAAGGTTCAACTCAGGCTTCCTAAAGAGGCATATTCAATCGTCGCATATGATGAGTTTGGATTAGTTCAAGAAGGCAATTTGAAGACGCAACAGACATCCGAATACACGGACGCGAATATAACGCTCACGACGACCCGCAACGAAAAGGATGAAATCCACTTGTCACTCCAGTATAGGCTTCCTTGGAAGAGTCACATCACTTTAACAGGTTTTGACGAGTTCAAAGCATCGCTTTCACTCTTTGAGAACCCTGACGGCGCGATAAGGAAGTCGACAACGATCATTGTCCTCCCTGAGGGAGCGGTTTTCAGTTCATCCACAGAGCAGAATCTCAATGGTCTTCAGAACACTGCTTTCGTGACTTCGTTCACTCTTGTCTTTGAAAATGCTACTCCTTTCCACGAAACGATATTTAGTTTTGCGTATCAGCGTCCGATACTTTGGGATTCCTTTCGGCCAACACTCTGGATGGGCATCTTTGTCTTTGTTGTCGCCGCGTTAGTAGCTGTGCATCGCATCTATCGCCCCTCCGTTGTCGCTCCGTTACCGACAGCAGTCGTGAGCATACGCGCTGACGACTTGAGGAGCTTTGTCACTAATTACGACGAGAAAAGGCGTCTCCTGAAGGAAGCCGGATCACTAGAATCAGCTGCGCAGAAAGGCAAAATTCCCAGACGGCAGTACAAAGTGCGGAAGATGACAATCGACGGACGTTTGGCTTCACTCTCGCGCGATCTAATGGCTCTAAGAGACAAATTGCGCACGGCTGGCCCTAGATACGCTGAGCTAATGCGTCAGCTCGAGATAGCTGAAACTGAGTTGCAGGGTGCTGAGGCAGAGACCGACAGAGCTGAGGCCCGATACCGTCGTGGAGATTTGTCACCCCAAGCATATCACAACGTTCTTGAAACATCCTATAGGCGGAGAGATCGAGCTCAGACAACCATTGACGGTGTTTTGCTGAGGCTCAGAGAGGAAATCACCTAGATCTTACATGCCATGGTCGAATGCTACGGAAATCGTGGGTAAACGCTTTTATTCCACGATATTTATTCTGATAGAATTCTTCAAAAAGGAGACGACCCCAAAATGGTTGAAATCAAAATAGACGTCAGTAAGTGTGACGGTTGTGGAACATGCAAAGACACGTGCCCCGTTGCTGTATATGAGATCAACGATGGGAAATCCCACGCCGTCAACGTCAACGACTGCCTGGCTTGTCGAGCATGCGAAGTCCAGTGTCCGAACCAATGCATCCAGATAATAGAGTAGGCGCCAGAGCCGCCTTACAAATTCCAGAACGAAGATTGAATGCGCTTTACGTTGTTTATGATTTCTTCCGCTTTTCTTATGGTTCGCGGATGACTAACTGGGCGGCTGTCCTCAACCTTATATGACACGTGAGCCATTCTTGATATAGCTGAAGTAACCATTTTTCCGAGGAAGTCAAGGCTGTATCCGCCTTCTAAAGTGGCCACCAGTCTTCCTTCGCAAAGTTGGTTTGCCAAGGTCACGATTTTCGCAAAGATTTCATCATAGGTCTTCATTGATAACGAGAGGTCACCAACTGGATCAGTATAGTGTCCATCAAAGCCAGCCGAGACCAGTATGAACTCCGGCATGTATTGACCGGCTATCGGTACGACGATTTCGTTAAAGGCCCTTTGGTATGTTGTGTCGTCAGTTCTGAAGGGCAAGGGAATGTTAACAGTGTAGCCTACGCCTCTTCCCTCGCCGGCTTCGTCTATGAAACCGGTTCCTGGGAAGCCGCTTGAATCCTCGTGCAAACTGATGTAGAGAACTCTGTTAGTGTCATAGAATATTTCCTGAGTTCCATTTCCGTGGTGGGCATCAACATCGATGATTAGGATTCGCTTGTGATTCAGGCGGTTGATTAGATGAGAAGCGCCAATGGCAATATTGTTGAAAAGACAGAACCCGAGGGCGTAGTAAGCCCCAGCGTGATGCCCAGGAGGCCTAACTAGCGTAAACGCGTTCCTAGCCTTCTCATTAGCCACCATGTTCAAGGCGTCTATGAGCGCGCCCGCGGCAAGAGTTGCAGCTGCATAGCTTTTAGGACTAACAATAGTGTCTCCAAGGTCAAGGGATCCGCCGCCAGCAGCGCATGTTCTCTTAACCAGTTCAATATACTCAGTCTCGTGCACTAGTTGTATATCTTCGCGTTTGGCCGGTTTGGGCTGAAAATAGGCGCATTTTCCTGATTTCAGGATGCTACTTCTGCTCAATTCGTCGACAATCGATTTCAGGCGAAGAGGAATCTCCGGATGATCAGGCCCTGGGTCATGTTCGAGAAAAGCTGGGCTGTAGTAGATCGCTGTATTCAACTTAGATCACTATCAAATCGGAGGCGAACTGTCTTAAAGACTTCTTCGACGTATTCACGCGATGTTAAGCCTTTGTTTTTGGCCAAATCCCTAAGCGTTTTGTCCACGCCTGTCTCGAATTGGATTGCCTTTTTGGGGCGTTCTGCAATAAAGGCTGGAATGCCCAAATCTTGGGCCAGCTGACGCAGGATTCTCTTCCTAAGGGGGTCGTCTGCTGATTCTATTTTCAGATCAACTGGAAGACTCAACGCGAAACGCACTAATTTCGTATCGATGAACGGTAAACGCAACTCAATATCATGATAAGCACACAGAGGTTCATCCCTTTGAAAGTTCATCTCATGAGACGTGACCGTGTCGTGAAAAAGCGATTCAGCCACTCCTTCGACGCCATTCTTTTCATAAATAGTCAGGTATCGACGGTAGCCACCAAACATTTCGTCTGCGCCTTGACCTGCAAGCAAGACGGTACAGCTAAGTTTCGAAGCTAATTGAGCTGTCCAGAACAGAGGGATGGCTACGCTAGCTTTCATGACGTCGGGTTCTTCTATCAGCCACAATACTTTGGGAAGCGCGTCTTCAACGTCACTGATTGTGTACTCTTGAACGGTAATGGGCAGACTGAGCGCCTTTGCCGCTTCGGTAGCGTGCGATGATCCAGGCCATCCTGCCACGCTTACTGATATTAGGTGCACCGTAGCTCCGCTTTCTTGTGCTAGCCGAGCGACTAGACTGCTGTCTAGGCCTCCTGAAAAGGCGATTCCCACATTCTGAACGTCGCGTAGTCTTTCTCGAGTGGATTCTCCGAGAAGGATCCGCAGCCGCCTAACAGCAGCAGACATCCTAATTCCCTTTGGAGGTCGCAGTTTGAGAGTCCAGACAGGCCTGAAGGAAAATCCTCTTTGATTCATAATTGCAACATTGCCTGGCGGGAATGGTCGAGTATCATGGATTCCGATTTTCCATAAAGCCTTGCGTTCCGAAGCAACAGCGCAGGATTCTCCGTCTTCGCCGTAGTAAAGCGGCTTTGTTCCTAGCGGGTCTCTTCCTACAACAATACGCCCGGCCGATGCAAAGGCAAAGGTGTAAGATCCGTCGAAGCCGCTAAGTAGTCTTATCGCAATTCTCTCGGGCGATTGCCTCTCGACAGTTTTGATTTGGCTGAGATGGCTAATTGCGGATTCATTGAATACTCGCCCGTCAAAAACCATGCGGAGGTCACTTAGGCCCGATAACTCTTTCTGGCGCGAGGACGCATTGTGACCTACCGCCTCGTTTGAAGAAGCGCCTATATGTTTCCGCAGTTCTTCGAAAGATCCAGCCGAAATAGTCGCATCCGGCGTAATGACCTCGTGGCCTTGGTTCCCCCGGTGAATCAGCTCCTGAAGCATGGTTATGACGAGGGGAACTGCATTGCCATCACGTTTGCTCAGTGCTGCAACTAGGGCGCCCATCAGAAAACCCGCCTGTTCTGACTAGTGATATGGCTTAACGGATATGTGCTTTAACGTTTCCTCAGCAGATGTTGGCTCAAAGCCGGCTTAAATGTAGAACTTGAAGGCAATCGTGCCAACCGGCTGTTTATACGGAGAAGATGATTTAAGCTCTTTTGTCTTCACTTAGTTCTATGGGTGGCACGTTGGGTTTTGAAGACTTTGAGAGAAGAGCGGCTGTCGCGATAAGCGAACTGAGGCATAAAAAGCCTAAGAAGATTGAGCTCGTCCATCATGACGACGCAGACGGCTTATGTTCTGCTTCGATAACAAAAGCAGCGTTGGAACGTGAGGGATTCCACGTTGGAACCCTTTGTTTGGAGAAGATCTACCCCGAAGTGATAGAGGATTTGCACAAACGTGACGGTGGAATCTTCATCTATTGTGACCTAGGGTCGGCTCATGTTGACTTGATCTCAAGGGTTAATCTGGGAAAGAGTCTAGCAATCATTCTCGACCATCACCATGATCCGCCTGAAGCAGCCGACCCGCATGTATTCGACTTGAACTTGGAACGATTTGGTTTCGATGGTGAAACCGAATTCTCAGGTGCGACGTGCAGCTACTTTTTTGCTAGGATCTTAAACAATGCTAACTCCGATCTGTGCTTTCTGCCGCTGGTTGCAAGTCGCGAAATCCCTAACGATCTAGTCGGCTTGAACAGAACCGTGTTGGACGAAGCAGTCAGAGAGGGAGTGGTTAGGGCTGAAGGAAAAGCAATCAGGATCATCAAGTTCGGTGTGAGAGTGGATGACCTATTCGCCAAGCTTCAGGTATTGGGTGCGGTTGGCTATTACGAGGGTGGGCCGGAGCTGGGCATTCAGATCTGCCTTTCAGGAATGACCGATGATGCTAGGGCTAAGATTCAAGATCTTGAAATAAGGAGAAAGAGCGTCAACAAGCGAGTGATCGGGTGGCTGTATCGGCAGCGGTTAAAAGAGACAGAACATCTACAATGGTTTGACGTTGGCGACATGTACAAAGGTATGGGGACGAAAGTCATAGGCCAATTCTGCTCCTTTCTTTCTTATCAAACGAGACTCGTAAAGCCAGACAGGTACATTCTCGGATTCATGAACGTGCCACCGGAAGTGCCAAAATGGGAAGGAAAATTGAAAGGACCATTGGTCAAGGTTTCAATAAGAACCCCGAAGGATCTGCGCAAATTAATAGACGAGAGCAAAAGGCGAAACGCGGTTGATCTCATGGCAAAAGCTTCGCAAGGCTTCGGCCTGGCAGACGGTCACAAATACGCGGCAAACGTAGTCATGCAAGCCGACAAAAGGGAAGCTCTCTTGAGAAACGCTGACGGTTTCTCTGTCATGTAAGCATGTTGGCGTCTAAATTGACTGTTTTATGTGGGAAAAATTGATATATCCGTGTATTGTGCCTTCTCTGATGCTCGGAGGTTCAAGCCATGGAAGATGCGATCAGGGAAGAATGCGGAGTCTTCGCCGCCAAGGATTTTCAAGGCGGATCTGTCTTTCCATATGTATACTGGGGGCTGCGGGGACAAAATCATCGCGGCCACCAATCGCATGGCATACTTACCTATGATGGCAGCTTTCATGTTTACAAAGGCTTGGACCTGGTTCCAAGAATAAAAAGGACAGATACTCAGTCATGGTTGGATAAACTGCCTGGTCATGTCGGTATAGGTAACATACGCTACACTACGTCGGGTGGATCCGACGAGAAGGCGCTCGCCAAAGGCACACAGCCATTCGTTTTGGAATCAAACGAAGCCAGAGTGGCCGTCGCGTTCAACGGAAACGTGGTCAACGCAGCGCCTCTCAGATGGGAGATAAAAAGCAGGTTTCCTGATTTCACTTACGAGTGCGATGTTGAGCTTGTGGGCAACAAACTCCTTATGAATCTTATGGAAGACAAAAACCTGCGCAGAGCAGTCCGAAACTGCATGAGAGATGTGGAAGGTGCGTTTTCTGTAGTAGGGATAACTCAAGATGGCGAGTTGTTTGCTTTCAAGGATCCCTACGGCATCAAACCTCTGTGCTGCGGTCATAGCCAAGCACGCAATGTGTGGGCTGTGTCATCTGAGACTGTTGGCTTGGACATAAACGGCTTCGAGTTTGACTTTGAAGTTGAACCAGGTGAGCTAGTAATTGCCACAGAAAACGGTTTCTCACGAGAGGAAATTGTGCCGAGCCGAAGAAAGGCTTTGTGCGCATTCGAGTTTGCTTATTTCGCACGACCAGACTCAAGACTTGGCAAAAAGTTTGTCTATGAGGTTCGAGAGGAATTCGGCCGCAATCTTATCCGCGAATATCCTGAAGTGGTCAAGGATGTCGACTTGATTGTTTCTATGCCTGAGACAGGCGACGATGTGGCTTATGGTGTGCATGAAACAACTGGACTCAGATGGGAGCGTTCAATACGAAGACATAGATACGTTACAGAACGGGCATTCATACTGCTACCTGAGGAACGGCAAGCCACTATAGACAGAAAGATCAATCTGCTAGCCGAGAAGATCAAAGGCAAACGAGTTCTGGTTACTGAGGACAGTATAGTGCGGGGCGACACTACTAAAGTTGTTGTGGAGAAACTTCGACGACTGGGCGCTAGCAAAGTTCATTTGTTCATTACGTATCCACGCATTACAGGTCCATGTTTCTACGGAATTGACATGGCAAGATACGGCGAGCTGATCGGTTTCCGTCACACTCCAGAGCAGATCGCAAAGGAAATCGGCGCAGACTCTGTGAACTATCAGTCAATAGAAGGATATGTCAAGTCCGTTGATATGAACGAGGATGAACTTTGCATGGCCTGCGTGACAGGCAGATATCCAACTCCGCTCGCACAGAAAATGGCAGACGATATGCGAACCAGCGTTGAAAAAGGCCACAAAGAGACAGGACGTGTCTACGAAGTGGCAAGCGTGATCTGATGGAAAGAGCTGGCATACTGGTTGTTTCATACGGGTCACGGGAAGCCGCTATTATTGATGCCTTGAGCTGCAGCCAGACCCACCGAACTGAGCTTTATGTTGTGGACAAGCAGAGAAACCCCTTCAACTTGGGAAAGGCAAGAGAACACATTGTCATCCCAGACCTCAACATCAAGGAAATAGCGAAATTTGTCAAGAAACGCAAGGACAAAATCGACTTCGGACTTGTCGGTCCGGAAAAACCGATAATTGAAGGCGTTCGCGACCTAGTTGAGCATGAAACTCATGTGCCTCTTATTTGCCCAACAAAGGAATTTGCCATCGAAGCCAGCAAGGTTGCACAGCGCCTTCTATTCGACAAAGTCGCGCCTGAGGTCAACCCGAAATTCAGAGTCTTCCGCCCTGGGGATTACAAGAGCACAGCATCTACAAAGAAAGACGTTTACTCATGGTTAGACACTTTAAAAAATCAAGCCGTGGTAAAGCCAGATAGGCCAGCAGCAGGAAAAGGTGTGGGAGTTTGGGGCGACCACTTTAAAACTCGTGAGCAACTTTTTGAGCATTTCCTAGCGAACTACCAGCAAGGCGCCGTGATCATAGAAGAAAAAGTGGACGGTGAAGAATCCAGCTTCCAAGCCCTCTGCGACGGAAAAAGCATTGTTCCCCTGCCCGAAACTCGAGACTACAAGAGGGCATTTGACGGTGACAAGGGCACAAACACTGGCGGGATGGGGTGTTACAAAGATTCCGGTGACATCTTGCCCTTCATGACCGCTAGGGACAAGGAACAGGAAATTGAACTGGCTGAGAAACTTCTCAGAGAGCTTCGGAGAAGGGCAAATAGCACTGATCTACGCGGGATACCATTCTACGGAGCTTTCATTCACACTGCAAAGGGACTTAAAATCCTGGAAAACAATAGCAGACCAGGCGACCCAGAAATCCAGTGCTTGCTGCCTCTCTTGAAAGACGATTTTGTCGATATCTGCTACAGAATGCTTGAGGGAAACCTGAACAACGTGAATTTCGAAAAGAAGGCGAGCGTCGTGATATACAAAGCGCCACCAAGTTACAGCGGATACGCTACGGCTTTTCCAGAGCATATCGACAAGAACGAAATCAGCGCTCCGGTGGATTTGAGCCAAGCCCAAAAACTTGGTGCCAAACATGGAGACAACATACGTGTGTATCCTGCTTCAATGGAGATCAGAGAAGATGGCCTTACCTACGCCTTAGGCTCCAGAGCAGTATGCGTCGTTGGCACGGCTGATAGCATACAAGACGCGCGAGAAATCTCATTGGAAGGAATTCATGCTGTCAAGGGCGGAGCGCTTTGGCAGCGAAACGACATTGCTTCGAGGGAACACATCGCCAGAAGCATAGAACACATGAACCGATTGAGGCCTCAGACGCCATGAGGGCGCGAAAAGCGCAGGGAGAATTTAAGAGAATCTTTATCTCGGATTGCGAAGGACCAATATCCAAGAATGACAACGCACTCGAATTAGCGAGCCAGTTTGTTCCAAATGGCGCCCGATTATTCACCTTGATCAGCCGCTACGACGACATTCAGGCAGACATTGTCAAGCGCAAAGGTTACAAAGCTGGAGACACGCTGAGGTTGATTCTCCCTTTCTTGAAGGCTTATGGCTTGACTAACAAGACCATGATCTCATTTTCGTCACATAACATAACCCTAATTCCTGCCGCTAAAGAAGTGCTTGAATGCATCCGTTGCTCAATGCCAGCTTACATGGTGAGCACAAGCTACCAACAGTACATACGCGCCTTGTGCGACGCCATTGATTTCCCGTTCAGAAACGTATATTGCACTCATTCAAACTTGGACAAACACAAAATTACGGATGAGGAAAAGATCGAACTGAAGCAGCTGTCCAAAGAGATGATGGGAATTCCCGCATTGGAGATTCCTCCACATGCTCAATCTCTGAAGGCTTTTCCTAGCAAAATGCAAAAAACGGTGAAAAGGCTAGACGAGATCTTCCGGGAAGGAATCCCACGCATGAAAATAGGCAAGGCACTCTATAAGGTCAATCCTATCGGGGGTCCAGAGAAAGCCGCCGCAATTAGAGACATTTTGCTGAAGCTGAGAGGACGACTTCAAAATGTGATGTACGTGGGTGACAGCATAACAGATGTATCGGCATTCGAGCTCGTGCGCGACTCGGGAGGTTTGACTGTCTCATTCAACGGCAACTCCTATGCTGTGCGGGAAGCCGAAATAGCTGTACTGTCCAAGAACGCTGCTGTCACGGCTTTTTTGGCAAGCATGTTCAGTGAACTTGAAAAAAGGAGACTCCTGAACACTATCAAGGACTGGAAGCCTTCATCATTCAGGAAATTCTACTTGAAGAAGCTCGGGAAGAGATTTTCCGCCACCATCACTAGGGATGGATTCCCTCAGGTTAGGTTAGTGACCCAATTTAATATGGAAAAACTGATTAGTGAGAGCACTGAGTTCAGAAAAAACGTGAGAGGAGAAGCAATAGGGAGACTAGGATGACATGCTACACGCCAATTCTCGAAAGAACAAATGGAGGGATGAGATTGACAGAGGTCGAAGACACCTTCGCCGAAGCCTTTGACGGGTTGTTCTGCCGCATACTGATCACTGCGCGAGATGAAGTGAGGTTGAAGAGAGCTGCTTACGGTTCCACAGCCTTGCCCATGGTTGTCATGGGTCGCGGCGAAGGTGGAATTGAAAAGTGGGTAGGACCAGCCGAGACGCCAGACGGGCGTCTCGGAGCGGTTGTCCAGTTCTGGACCGCCATATCAGAGTTACAACCGTCTGAAGTCACGCTCAAGAAATTCGTAAAAGAAGCTTCTTATCGAATCCGCCAAGAGATCTTGGTTGAACCAACGACGTGTGTTTTCAATGCACTGGATTCAGCTAGCCACTTTGATGTCATGGACAGCGTAGGTCATTGTGGCGATGGCTATGAATGGGAAGAAAAGTATGCCGGTCGCCAAGTCATCAATGTGCCGATTATGATGCCTGGCTTCCGAATAGAACGTTACTTAGGATATGATGTCGGTGTTTCTGGCGGAAACCTTTGGTTCATGTGTCAAGACGAGGACTCAGCGTTAAAGGCAGGGGACAAAGCGCTAGAATCAGTGCACTCGATCAAAGGAGTGATCACGCCATTTGATATTTGTGCGGCCGGTTCAAAACCCGAGACCAAGTATCCTGAGATTGGACCGACCACTAACCACCTCTATGTCCCCTCACTGAAGGAGAAAATCACCGAATCTAAGGTTCCTGAAGGAGTAAGATCCATCCCGGAAATCGTGATTAACGGAGTATCGCTTGAAGCGGTCAGACAGGCCATGAAAGCATCGATAGACGCAGTAAGAGACGTGAAAGGTGTTGTCAAGATTTCAGCAGGCAACTATGGTGGCAAGCTCGGCAAGTACAGGATATACCTCAACGAGTTGCTGTAAATGAAGCTTGACGTAATCGGTTTTGGTGCTCTCAACGTGGATAAATTATGTCACGTTAACAAGATCGCAAGAGGAGGAGAAGAGAGCTTCATCTTGACTATGAACGAGGCTCCAGGAGGCTCAGCCGCAAATACGATTGTAGGCCTTACAAGACTCGGCGTCAGAACAGGGTTTATTGGAAAAGTTGCTGATGACCATGAAGGTCAGCTATTGCTAGATGATTTCAGACATGAAGGAGTAGACACTGATGGAATATTGATAGCGCGAGAAGGACGCAGTGGGAATGTTACGGCGTACGTTGACAAAACTGGCGAAAGAGCGCTGTATGTGCATCCGAGCGTCAATGACACTTTGAGCTTTGAAGACATAAACCTTGAATACGTCAGGCGTGCCAGATTCCTACATCTTGCGTCAATGGATGACAAGCCCTTTCAGGCTCAAATAAAGCTAATAGAGATGCTACCCGATATGCGCATAAGCTTGGACCCGGGACAGATCTATGCCGGAAAGGGCTTAGCCAAGCTAGTGCCCTTATTGAAAAGATGCTTTGTTTTCATGCCTAGTGAAAGCGAACTAAGAATGCTGACTGGCAAACATCATCGGGAGGGCGCCGAGACGCTACTTGAGCAGGGACCCGATATTGTTGCGGTCAAGCTTGGCCAAAAAGGATGCTACATTACAAATGGCAAAGAGAATCATCTCATCAGACCCTTCGATGCAAAAGCTGTTGACAAGACCGGCGCTGGAGACGCATTCTGTGCAGGTTTTCTCTACGGTCTAGCAGGAGGAAAGGATTTGTATGAGTGCGGGCGGCTTGGCAATTTCGTGGCTTCGAGGTGCATCGCAAAGGTAGGCGCTCGAGCCGGACTACCGAGAGCCTCAGAGCTTAGGAATCTCTAGAACTTCTTGGTGAGATACTCGACAACCGACTCGAAGATTAATCTGCCATCGCCGTATCTGTTGAGGTCTTCCTTTCCTGTCCAATCTGGTAGTTGCCAACCGTAGTATGCTCGCTCAGGATGCGGCATGAGGCCAAGTATAGTTCCGGATGAATCGCAAATACCGGCAATGTCATGAAATGAGCCATTTGGGCTCACAGGAAACCTGCCTCCAGCAACCGTGCCATCTTCACTGCAGTACCGGAAAACCAGCTGATCTCTCTCGTAGAGCCTTTTGAGCTGTTTGTCCTGCTTGCTGCTCTCAAACATGAATCGTCCTTCTCCGTGGGCAACTGGTATTCGAAGTATCGCGTTTTTCTTGACCTTAGCAGTGAATACGCATTTGCCTTTGTTCTCATGCTTCAAGTGAATCCACATGCAATGGTAACCGATGGGCAGATTTGGAGCTAGTGCAGCTTGTGGCAACTCGTGCAGCCCGTCAAACCCTGGTAGCAAACCAGCCTCAACCAGGATTTGAAAGCCATTACAGATTCCCAGAATCGGACGCTCTTCGTTGACAAATTGCGTCATGGCGCCTCTGAGCTTGGCCACCGCTCCTCTAGCAAATATTGCGCCTGCCCGAACATAGTCACCATAGGAGAATCCACCGGGGAACACCAAGACATGATAATCGAGGAGATTCCCGTTCCTCCTAAGCTCGTTGAGGTGCACGATTTCAGCTCGGGTGCCCAGTTCTTGAAAAGCCCGCTTGGTTTCTGCATCGCAGTTAGTGCCTTCGACTCGCAGAACGCAAACCATGATTTCGTCAGGCTTCATATGAACTGACTCCTAGCGTGGTCTTCCAAGCTTTCCTAAGTGCTGCTAGATCTGCCTCAACCAGCTTTCTGTCATTGACGCCATAAATCGTGAAAGATTGTTCACTTTTGACTCTCCCGACTAGTTCACAGAAGTTATCCCGCATGAGGCCCTCGAACTCCTCTGTGCACCTCTTGTCTACTTCAACGAGAAAGCGGCTGTTCGATTCCGAGAACAGAATCACGTCGTTACGGGTCAAGCCTCTAGACCTAGGCACTTTCTCAAGCCACAAGTCTACACCTAGTCCGCCTGCAAATGCCATTTCAGCTATGGCAACAGCCAGGCCTCCATCTGAAAGATCATGACAGGCGCGTGCGCATTTGGAATCAAGTGCCTTGACGACAGAGTCCACAGCTCTTTTAGCTCGTTTCACATCAACCTTCGGCACGGTCTTTCCGAGAAAACCCATGAGTTTGTAGTATGCAGAACCACCCAGCTCCGGAAGAGTCTGTCCAATCAGGTAAATTGAGTTGCCAGGCAGTTTCAAATCAACTGTGACTGCTCGTCTCACATCTGGAATCACGCCGATAGCCGTGATAAGAAGCGTTGGAGTAACCGGTCCCAGTGGCGACTCATTGTAAAGACTGTCTTTCCCTGAGATGAAAGGGGTCTTAAATCCTTTGGCAATGGCGTAACATCCTTGACATGCTCGCACCAGCGAGCCAAGGCGATCAGGCTTTTCAGGGTTGCCCCATGTGAAGTTGTCAAGTAATGCGATTCGGCGTCCGCCCACTGCTGTGTTGTTGCGTATGGCTTCGTCAATGTTTGATGCCGCCATCCAGTAAGGGCTGATTTTGCCATAGTCTGGATTCATTCCACACGAGACGACTATGCCCTTCAGCGAGTCATCTAAGGGCTTGATGACAGCAGCGTCGTTTGGACCAGCATATCTGCCCTGTAGTGGCTTGATTGCAGTGTTTCCTTTCACTTCGTGGTCGTAGCTGCGCACAGCAGCCTCTTTGCTAGCGATGTTGGGTGTCGACAGAAGTTTTAGTATGGTACTCTCTAAGTCAGTTGGCTGCCTAAATACGGGTTCGCTCTGTAACGCAGCTGTGAACTGGGCTTTCCTTTTGATTGAAGGCGGCTCGAAGAGAAATTCTACGTCAACCTCTGCGACTCTACGGTCTTGATAGTCGATGGTGAGAATTTGTTTGTCGATGAACTTCCCGATCGGTGTGGCTTCCACATTTTCACGTTCAAAAATGGACATAACGCTTTTGAGATTTCTTCTGGGAATTGAAAGCAGCATTCTTTCCTGAGATTCAGAAATGTAGATCTCCCACGGGGCCAATCCAGGATATTTCAGCGGGACTTTTTCAAGCTGAACGTATGCGCCACACTTGGCCACTTGAGCACGTTCGCCTACTGCTGAAGATAAACCTCCACCGCCGAGATCAGTTACGCCCGAGCCGAGTCCACGATCACGGATTTCGATAATCGCCCTTTTCAGCTTCTCCTCCTCAACTGGGTTAGCTATCTGAACTGCTGGGCGCGAAATCTCCTCAGACTCTTCAGTCAGTTCGGCGGATGCAAATATGACTCCGTGGATGCCGTCTCGCCCGGTTTTGCCGCCTGCCAGAAGGATTATGTCGTTTGGCTTGATATTGCGCACGTACGTGGTTTTAGGAAGAATGCCAACACAACCGCAGTAGACAACAACGTTGCCAGCATAGCTTTCGTCGAAGAATATGGCGCCGTTGACAGTTGGTATACCCATATTGTTGCCGTAGGAGCCTATTCCAGCCACAACACCGTTGTAGACGTGTTTTGGATGCTTTATTCCAGGTGGCAACTTGGCATAATCATAATCTAATGGTCCAAAGCCTAGAACGTCCATGCAGGCTATTGGATCTCCCCAGACACCGAGAATATCTCTAATTACACCGCCTACGCCTGTCGCAGCTCCACCAAAAGGCTCAATTGCGGACGGGTGGTTATGTGTCTCAACCTTAGCCGCAATGGCGAAATCTCTATCAAAATCGACTATCCCTGCATTATCTTCAAAAACCGAGAAGCACCATGAAGGTTTGAGTTCTTTTGTGACTTTTGCTATGTAGGTTCTGAATAAGCTCCTAATTTTCCTCCTACCGACGATTATCTCGCCTTTGAAAGTTTTGTGGTAGCAGTGCTCGGACCAAGTCTGCCCAATTATCTGGAGCTCGAGGGTCGTTGGGTCTTTTTTCTTCTGAATGAAGTATCTTTGAACCTTCTTCATCTCTTCTGCGTTCAAGCCTATCGCGAGGTCTCTGCTGATTCGGAGTAATTGCCGATCGTCTGCATTGCTTAGCGCGATTTCATAAAGCGGGAAGGAAAGAGGGAGCTTTCTATACAAGCCAGTGCTCATTCAAGCTTCCTCGATCTGGAAAAAGTAGTCGTCTTTCACGGGATTCGCCAGTAGTCGCCTACACATCTCATCGATCATTTTCTTTGCTAGGGACAGACTTCTAGCGTCCAGAACGATTTCATATGCCTTGCTCACGCCAACCGAGCAGACGGGAAAGTGTAGCTCACTCAATGATTGCTTTGTGGTTTGACCCTCAGGGTCGGAATGCCCTGGCTTTAGTCTAACCTCAACCTTGGCGCAGAATTTCATATGGGAGGATTTCAATATACAAGTATATATCAATTTTTGCTGCAGTCGTGTGTAAGATTTAGCCTAATTTGTCGAAAACCGATCGATAAATCATCACCGAGTAAGGGTTATTCGCTTGCCTCTGTGTCTTATGACAATATGACCCGAATCTGTAACTACTCCTATTACGCCCGCTTCAGCCCCACCCCTCTCGAGGGAATCAAGTGCTTCATCCTTCAAAGTGCTATCGACAATTATCGCGAAGCCCCAACCCATGTTGAAGGTCTTGAACATTTCATTGTCTGAGATCGCGCTTCGTCTTTTTCTGGAGACCTTCTGGATTAAGCTAAAGATCGGCTGAGGCTTGAAGTTGCTGAATTCGAATCCCATTCCCTTGTTTAAGTGCATGAGCTTGTCGAATTTCAAGTAGGCGTCGCCTGTGATGTGGACCGTCGCCTTGATCCTGAGGTTGCTTGCTACTCGAATGAAGGGTTTGACGTAGATTCTAGTTGGCTCAAGAGCCTCGTAGACCACTTCGCGGTCAAAGCCTTCTGGGATATCGAGGGGTTCGTACTCGCCGCCCCACTGTTTGAACAAGATCTTCCTGACTAGTGAGATGCCGTTGCTGTGGATGCCCGAGCTGCGCATGCCGATGATTACATCTCCTGGTTTCAAGTCGTTCCCATAGATTATGCCGTGTTTGTGCACTTCACCCACTGAGGCGAAGATCATGTCAAAGCCTTTCCCTTCCGCAAGACCTTTGATCAGATCAGGAACATCGCCTATTTCGCCACTTGGCACAACGCATTCTGCTTCTTCTGCTCCCTTGACAATACCCTTCATCCATTCTCCGATCAGAAATGAGTCAGAAAAGTGAGTGTGGATGTTGTCCGCCAAGGCCAACGGCTTTGCGCCTGAACGTATGATGTCATTGACTGCCATCGCGATGCCGTCAATCCCAATTGTGTCATACTTGTCGGCCAACTGAGCAATGAGGACTTTTGTTCCGATTTCCTCGATAACCAGATCAAGGTATGAATCGCTACCGATAGGGAAGATGTTGCCGTATGGAAGCTTGACAATAGGTCCATGTCTGCTGAATTTGTACGTGTTGCTTAAGATGGTTAGGGCTTCTTTGGATTTCTGTCGAAGTGTTCGGTCTACCCCTGCGTCCGCGTAAGTAAGCCTTTTTGGGCGCTTTTTGGGCATTGGAGGTTTCACTTGGTCAAGTCACGATTAGATGCAGTTTCTTCTCTTTTGTTGCTCGCTTGATTTCTAATGCAATGCGGTCGCCCATGCTCATGGTCTTGTTGTACTTAGCGTTGGCGTATTGTGAGCCTAAGCCCATGTGCACATTTGTTCCGCCGCCGTGTCTCAATGCTACGTCTTGTGTTACTGGGATATGCATGAGGGGTTCAGAGCCTTCGGGAACGTCGTATAGGCCATAGTCTGTCGTAGTTTTTGCTTCAGAGCCAACCGTCACGTCCATTTTGACTGCAGGTTTGCTTTCGTATTTCGAAACCTTGTCCCAAGTGATCAGAGTCTGCAAGCACCAAGCGCCGATTATGCCTGGAGCTAGATGTTTTTTCATGGCTAATAGGTAAGCGTCAGCGTATCGATGCATGTCTTTGAGCAAGGATTCCCGTAGACTCATGACCAAGTGGGCTGTCACCTCGAATGAAGGTACTTTCTTGATTTTCTCTTGTACATCGATGGGCAATCGTTTGACGCCGTCTAGTATTGTCTCGCGTCTCTCGTCTATGGACAGGAACTGATTTGCGAGACACGTTCTTGCTTCCTCTAGACTGGTTTTGTAGAGTTTGGCGTACCATTTGTCTGCATCGCCCCAGTCGGCTTGGGCGTCGATTGGCGAGAAGAAGAAGTTGAAATTAGCATGTGGCCCTAAGACGATCTGTTCGACGCGAGCTCGTTCTAAGACTTCTTTGTTCAAGTTGCCAAGCTGCATTTCTTTTTCGACTTTGGTTTCTAGGTCGTTTGAGTCTGCGGCAAAGATAAACTCGCGTTCGAAGGATCGGTGTGCATGTTCGGCTTTGAGCAGGATAGGGTCGTCGACTGGTTCCTTGAAGTGTATTCCTTTGTTGTGTACTTCGTATTTGTAGGATTTTGGATAGGGAATGTGCGCTTTTTGGGCGAACCAGTAGTAGTCTTTTTCAATTTCTCCTCGGTTTTCGACCTTTAAGGCTAGCCGCGATCCAAGGATTGGGACAGGATATTCCTTCTCAATGGCGCTGCAGTATTCATCTCCGCCGACGTATACGGAAAAAGCTCTGTTAGGAATCTGTAGACATTCTAGATCGATGAGTTCTTCCGTGTGTTTGAGCACATCTTTGTATTCGTTGAGTATCAAGATGGCGCTGCGCCACTTTTTGTCAGTCTTCTTGATGTCTGATAGATCGTCGGTTACGATGAGGTCGCTGCGTGTCTGCGCGGGTAAATCCTCAATTGGTTTGTTCGGTTTTCCTACCATTGGGTTTTGCAGGTATATGCGTGCTCTTCCTTTTGTGGTGTAAATTATGCTCCTAATACCATGGTTTCTTTGTCCTTGCCAAGCATCCAAGGCTGAGTGAGAACCAAGATTGAGTCCGATTGGTTCCTTGTATGATTCAACTATTTCCTGCATCTCTTCTCTTGCTATGGCCATTCCGAATCACAGCTTTTGTAAACAAGAGAGAACGCCATATAACAGTTTTCGTTAGAATATCTGAACATCTAACGAGAGTATTAGCATCTATGTCTTGTATAGAAACTTCAGAATTTCCTGCCTGTGAGACGTTCATAAACTTCGATATATTTCCTAGAAGTCTCAACGACTATATGCTCTGGCAGTTCAGGAGCAGGAGGCCGCTTATTCCAGCCGATTCTGACCAGATAATCACGAACATCTTGCTTATCGTAACTGGACTGATCATGCCCAATCTGGTACTTGCTTTTAGACCAGAATCGACTCGAATCAGGTGTCAGGCACTCGTCAATGAGCACGAGTTCTCCCTCGCATAGCCCAAATTCGAACTTGGTGTCGGCAATCAGTATGCCCTCTATCTCTGCCTTTCGTGAAGCCAGTTCAAATATCTTGGTACTTATGTCTTCGACCTCAGCTGCCAACGATCTGCCTATGAGCTTGGCAACGTCGTCCTTGGATAGCTCGACGTCATGCCCCACGTCGGCCTTTGTTGTGGGCGTTAAGAGTGGGCTTCCGAGCTTCTCTGCCTTCTCTAACCCCTTTGGCAGGCCGGTCGGTCTACCTTTTGTGTAGCCTTCCCACAGGGAGCCATAGAGATATCCACGCACAACGAACTCGATCTTTATGGGGGTGGTCTTCCTGACCAGAACCGTACGTTGGTCAACCACATCAACAATATGATTGGTCACTATGTTGCTGGTCTGCTTAAACCAATAATTTGAGAGTCGATTTAAGGCTTCACCCTTGGATGGAATGCCGTTTGGCAGAATTACATCAAAGGCTGAGATTCGATCCGTTGAGACAATAAGCAGTCTGTTGCCCACTTCATAGATGTCTCGTACTTTGCCTCTTTTCAACAGTGGAAGCGGAAGGCATGTTTCCATTATGACTTCTGCTTGCATCAGGCGTCCTCTGTGTGTTTCACGTGTTCTTCGTGCTCAAGATGCTCAATGCTATTCATGTCCTCCTGTTTTCTCGCTTGTTCTTCTTTTTGTCTCAACTCAGCGTCAGCCTTTGCTACTGCATTTTTCATATTGATCAAGTACTCAGCAACGTGGTTCTTGAGGGAGATGTCAGACAAAGCTAGGATTTTGACAGCCGCGAGAGCTGCGTTTTCTGGCATCGGAACTAGATTCACCGCTATTCCTTGAGGCATCATCATTGAGGAGAAGGCTTTTGGCAGTCCATGTTTCTCAAGGTCTGGTGGGCAGGCAATAACTGGATTCTGAGAGATACCCGCGACGATTCCGGACATAGCGTCGGACAGACCGACTACTGTGATATACACGATCTTTTCCTGGGATTGTTCGTAGTTTCTTACGTCGATCAACAGTTTCTCAATGTTTCTATGTGCTGAGTTGATTCTATATTCGCATTTCACGGGAAATCGTGATTTACGTAGGAACTCCTCGATGCGACGAGCAAATGGCAGGTCGTTTGCGGAGCCTACTAAGACAAGGATTTTATTCGGTGACATTTCTGATCCAGCCTAGTCTGTGAGTGGCTGGGTTATAAATCCATAATGGTGAAAAGTCTCAGAAATGGCTCAGTCTAGTCTGG
>Ga0224495_10000508_pt1 | contig 30876 bp, 28 predicted proteins | sample SF_Jul11_sed_USG_FD_168128 | JGI IMG/M metagenome (GOLD analysis project Ga0224495, IMG submission 168128) | Sediment microbial communities from San Francisco Bay, California, United States - SF_Jul11_sed_USGS_4_1 | ecosystem: Environmental > Aquatic > Marine > Sediment | place: USA: California... | reverse complement strand
ACATTATCACGGCTGTCCCATACAGCCTGTGGAGAACCTATTTATACCATAATATACGATGGCGCAAGTCTTTTATTGAGACTTTCTCAAAAAATGCGAAACTGTATTACTGGAAACGGCACTAATATTAGGGGGAAAATTAAAGGGGGAAAATTAAAGGGGAAAATTAAAGGGGTCCGGTACCTTTTTCGGATTCTGTGCCGCCGGTGCGGTATTGTTGATATTTGATTTTTCCCGTTTTGCCTTCATCGATCGCCTATTGTTCGGTTGGCGACGGAGAATGTCAAGCGTTTTTTTCAGGTGGCGAGATGCTTTTTTACCCTAAATAGGCGTCTTTCATCAGATAGTTCTGAACATAGTCAGCTACAGCATCTTCGAGGGTCGTTGTGTCTTTGCTGTAACCGACGGCGCGAAGTTTGTCCATGGTCGCTTGGGTGAAGTACTGGTATTTGTCGCGGAGGATGTCGGGCATGTCGATGTATTCGATGTTCGACTCAATGCCCATCGCCGCGAAGGTCGCTTTGGCCAGATCCTTCCAGTTGCGTGCGTTGCCGGTACCCACGTTAAATATCCCGGACACCTCCGGATTTTCGAGGAAAAAAAGGGTCATGTCGACGGCGTCTTTGACATAGATAAAGTCCCGCACCTGGCCGCCGTCGGTGTAGTCGGGACGGTGGGATTTAAACAGTTTGACGCCGCCGGTTTCGTTGATCTGCTCAAAGGCCTTGATGACGAAGCTGCGCATCCCGGCCTTGTGATATTCATTCGGGCCGAAGACGTTAAAATACTTGATACCGACAAACCGGTCCAGCAGCCCCTGCTGCTTGCACCACAAGTCGAACATGTGCTTGCTGTAACCATACATATTCAGCGGCCTTAGGGTTTCGAGGGCGTCTTCGTCGTCAGCAAAGCCCTTTTCGCCGTCGCCGTAAGTGGCGGCGCTGGAGGCATAGATAAACCGGGCGTCCATTTCCAGTGCCCAGCCGGCCAACAGCTTGGAGAATTCGTAATTGTTTTTGACCAGATAGGAGCAGTCCGCTTCCGTCGTGTCCGAACAGGCCCCCATGTGGATGATCGCCTCCAGATTGATCTCCAGATCCGATTCGGAAACCATCTCAGAAAAGTCGTCCGCCTCCAGATAATCCGCGTATCGCAAGTTGCGCAGATTCTTCCAACGCTGATCCCTGCCGAGGATATCGACAACCAATATATCATCAATACCCCGTGCGTTCAGTTGGGCCACAATCGCCGAGCCGATAAAGCCCGCTCCACCGGTTACTAAAATCATATCGTTGCTCCGAAAAGGTCAAAAGGTTAGTTTTTCGCTCCCAAGAAAGTACCTTTTTACCCTCAGGATGTCAAATGCAAACCTTTGTTCCAGGATCGAAACGCTAAGCAAACAAGTAACAGAGATTGCCTCTTCCCATTTGACGCAGAGGCGTAATAGCAAAGGGAAAGTTGAGAATAGGGAAAGTTGAGAATGTTGTTGAAAAGGAGCAAAAAACAGGTATACAGGGAGACAGGTATGCAGGTATACAAGAATGTTTGATTTGGGGATAAAAATGGACTGTTCGGGTGAACTTTGGGCCTGAAAATGACGATGAAAAGGGGTAATTTTGAATTTTTAATTCTTAATTATGACTTTACGACCGATAAAAAACTAAGAATATAGGAATGTAGGGATATAGGAATATTAAGGACTAAAAAATGCATTATCGATTGATTGGTGAACATCAGGAACAACTGAACAACGCGATCCAGCCGCGGATGCAGCAGGGCTATCAGCGGATGCGGGAGATGACACTGGATGATCTGCTGCTGGAAAACCGCATCGTATTCATGATCGGCGAGATCAATTACCGCATGGCCACCGAGGTCATCATGAAGCTGCTGTACCTGGACAATCTCAAACGCGGGGTCGAGATCAGCTTGTACATCAACAGCCCCGGCGGCAGCGTCGACGACACGATGGCGATTTACGACACGATCCGCTTTATCGGCTCGCCGGTGGCGACGTACTGCATCGGCCGTGCCCAGTCCGGAGCAGCAGTGATTCTGGCTGCCGGCACCAAAGGCCGACGACACGCCCTGCCGCATGCGAAGGTGATGCTGCATCAACCCTGGGGCGGGGTCACCGGACAGGCCGAAGACATCCGCATCCAGGCCGAAGAAATCCTGCGTGCCAAGAAAACATTGATCGGGCTGATGAGCAAGCTGACAGGCATGACGGCGGAAAAGATCGCCGAAGAAACCGAGCGGGATAAATACATGACGGCCGAAGAGGCCAAGGAGTACGGCCTGATCGACGATGTGCTCAAAGAGGAAGAAGAAAAACAAAAAGAGAAAAAAGATTCAACAGAAAAAAAAGATTAAAACCGCGTTTTTTTGACAGGATTAACGGGATTTACAGGATTTAAAAAATAACATCCGTGGAAATTCATGTGTATTCGTGGCTCTTAAAAAATAATCTGTGTTAATCTGTGAAATCTGTGGAAAAACCTAAATAACGAGGAATCATCATGGCATTGAATAGTCATTTAGTACCGATTGTTATTGAACAGAGCGGCCGCGGCGAACGAGCCTACGACATTTATTCCCGCCTGCTCAAGGACCGGATCATCTTTCTTGGCGGCGGCGTCGATGACGACGTGGCCAACCTGATCATCGCCCAGATGCTGTTTTTGAGCAATGAAAACGATGAGGCGGATATTCACTTTTACATCAACTCCCCCGGCGGCGTGATTACGTCGGGATTGGCAATCTATGACACGATGCAATTTTTGCGGTGCGATGTATCCACGTATTGCGTCGGTCAGGCCGCAAGTATGGGATCGGTGCTGTTCGCCGGCGGCAAAGAAGGCAAACGGTTCATGCTGCCCAACAGCCGGATCCTGCTGCATCAACCGCTGATCTCGGGCATCATGCAGGGGCCGGCCACGGATTTGGAGATCGAGGCCAGGGAAATCCTGCGTTTGCGGGAGCGGCTTTACGGCATTCTGAGTGAACACACCGGTCAGGACGCCAAGAAAATTCAAAAAGACTGCGACCGCAACCTGTGGCTGGAAGCGGATGAGGCCATCAGCTACGGGTTGGCGGACAAGATCCTGAAAAAAGCGCCGCATGTTGTTAAAGAGGACGACAAAAAGTAAATCCGAAGCACGAAATCCGAAACTCGAAACAAATTCTAAACATCATAAATTCGAATGACCTAAGAAATGTTTTGAATTTTTACATTTTGGTATTTGATGTTGTTTCGGATTTAGAAATTAGGTTTTAGATTCTTCCGGCCTGTCCGGGGTATGGAGAATGAAATGAAACGAAGGATCGACATTGTTATCATTGCTCTGGTCGTCGGATTACTGACCGGATGCGGCGGCAAATCGCAGCAGCACCCTTGGAACACCCTCAAAGAATGCCAAGACCAAAACACCGACTTGTCGCTTCAGATTCAAACACTGCAAACAAAAAATGACCAATTAACCGAACAGGTCGCCACCCTTTCAGCGATGGACATCAAAACCCGGCTGACTGCACTCGATACATTAGAGAAAATCCGCATCGGAAAATATACGGATTTTTATGACAAAGACGAAAACGGAACCAAAGAAACATTAATTGTCTATCTTGAACCGCTCGACACGGTACAGGACACGACCAAAGCCATCGGTACGGTAAAAATCGAACTCTGGGATCTGAACGCCTCTGAAGATAAGGCCAAATTGGCAGAATGGACAATTGGAGCGGATGAGTTACACACATCCTGGGGCGGAAACATCTTTGCGGCCTACTACCGCATCAAACTGCCGCTGGAAACCACTCCGGACAAGCAAAAAGAATACACACTCAAAGTGACTTTCACCGACTACCTCAGCGGCAAGGTCCTGACCAGTCAACAGGTGATAACGGTTGATAAATAATGTTCTCAAAGAGGCAGGCCATGGAACCTATCTGTAATAAACTGAAATTGTCTGCGCTTATAGGTATCCTTTTAATCTCTGTCGGCTGGGCAGGTACAGCTATCATTCCCGCGGTTCGAACGTGGCGGCCCGCTGGAGGTTCGCTTCAAATCGGGTCCGCCCTGATCGAAATCCAGTCAGAGAAGTCCGATCGATACCACCCGGTTACATCACTCTTCTCCAAGGAACTTCGCGAAATTACAACGACAGGCGGCACAACCCTTTTCAAGCTGAACATCAACCAGGATCTTGACCGGGAAGCGTATACCATCGACATCGGCAAGGATATAAAAATCGGATGCTCCACACCACAGGGGGCATTTTACGCAACACGGACCCTCCTGCAGATGCTGATGGCGAATGGAAACGGAAAGCTGCCGTGCGGCACGGTCAAAGACAAACCGGCTTATCCGGTGCGTTCGGTCTTGCTGGATGTGGGGCGAAAGTTCATGCCGGTTGAGCAACTGAAAGACTGGATCCGGATGATGGGCTGGCTGAAACTGAACGAGCTGCATCTGCATCTGAACGACAACAGTTGGGGACGGTATCCCGGATATCGTCTGGAAAGCCGAACTTTTCCCGACCTGCCATCCAAAGACGGACACTATACATTCGAGCAAATTCGAGAACTTCAGGACTTTGCCGCATTGCATGGTGTCAGCATCGTGCCGGAAATTGATTCGCCGGGGCATGCCTTGGCGTTCACCACGCTCAAGCCGGAACTGGCACATCCGGCTTTGAACCATCCCGGTTTTGGCCTGTGTTATCTCGATATCCGCAAAGACCAAACATACCGTTTCATGGAAGCAATTTTCGATGAAGTCGCCCCCTTGTTTGACAGTAAGTATATTCATATCGGTACGGATGAATATCTTTTGAAGCTGATCCCGGATGACAGCGAACGCAAAAAAACCGGCGAACAGTTCCGTCAATACATCAACCACTTTGCCAACTATCTTCAGGATAAGCACGGCAAAACCGTCCGCATCTGGTCGGGCTATGAGCACATGCCGGGCACCACCGAGCCGGATACATCCATCGTGATCGATATGTGGGAAACGACGGACGCGGTCAATAAATCCAAGGCTGGTTACAGGTTCGTCAATTCGTCACACTTTTACACTTACATCGTGCCGGGGATGCCCTATTACGGCGTAAACGATCAATTTCTCTATGAGACATGGACGCCGCTGATCTTTAACATGGAAGATAAATCCGGTAAACTCAGCCCTGACGATCCGGGTCTGCTGGGCGGCAAGCTGCATATCTGGAACGACGCCGGCCCCACCGGCTATACCTGGAACGAGATCGCCCGGCTCACGCTGCCCAGCATGATGGCGATATCCGAAAAACTCTGGGGTACGAAGGGTTCGGACAGCTTTGAGGCGTTTACAAAACGGATGGCCGCAGTTGAAAAAATCCCGAATGTCGAACTGCTGACCCGCAACGCCAAGGCCGATGCCGACGGCGTCATCTGGTCGCATAAAGGCGACGACCTGCACTTTATCGCCAATACCCACCACCCACTGGACCTGGCCGGTGAACCGAAAAATCTGGAATACCCGTGGACGGCGTCCTTTACGCTGACGCGGCAATCTGACGCACCGGACAACGATGTGCTGCTGTCGTCTGAGTTGGCGTCCTTTTATCTTGACCTGACGCAAACGAAAACAGACAAGAAAACAAAAGAGATGCCCACACGGCGGGGCGTGGGCTGCGTGCGAGCCGTGCAGGCACCGGGATTCGACCCGCTGACCTCATTCCGGCCGGATGGGCTGGTATTTGACTACACCGTGCCGTTTGATAAAAAGGTTACACTGACCTTTGTCGGCGAGGAACGGAAAACCTCGCTCTATGTCGATGGAAAGCTGATCGGTTCGCATAACATCCAGATGGTCTGTCCGCTTGAAACCCTGGGCGACAAACACAAACGCTCTTTCCAGGGCATCCTGCACGAAGCCCAAATCCTGAACGAGGCGAAGAAACCCGACACAAGTCATTCTACTGATCACGATTGAAAATTCCCGTTTCTGCGCGGCTATGTCGGGTTGCAGTCGTAACTTACGATTTCACTTGCGGGAATTTACTACCCTGAAGGGTGTAAGCCCTTGAAACCGCAGACGATGCCCTGTATGATGCATCCCTGTAAATTTTGAGTGCTTTGTGACAATTTCTTATTGATATTTTTGAGAGACTACCAATGAAAATAGCCCTTGCCTCGGACCATGCGGGTTTTGAATACAAAGAGAAAATCAAGCAGTTTTTGATCGATGCCGGACATGAGGTCACCGATTTCGGCACGAACAGCAACACCTCGTGCGACTATCCCGATTTCATCCATCCGGCGGCGCAGGCCGTTGCTGATGGGACATGCGACCGCGGGATCGTGCTCGGCGGCAGCGGCAACGGCGAAGCCATCGCGGCCAACAAAGTCAAAGGTGTTCGCTGCGGACTGGCATGGGACCTGCGGTCGGCCCGGCTGTGCCGGGAGCATAATGACGCCAACGTCCTGAGCTTGGGCCAGCGGATGATGGCCATCGAAGAAGCCCTGGAAATCGTCGAACTGTGGCTGGCAACCGAATACGAAGGCGGACGGCACCAGAAACGCATCGACAAAATAGAATTGTAGGGATTGCCCGCTCCATCACTGTCGCGGCTCTGACAAGCGGCGTTTTTAGCGCTTGAAATTGCTGTAAATGTTTGTATGATACGCACATGCGTAAATTCAAAAATCAGATCATCTGCGGCGACTGCATCGAACTGCTGAGCAAGGTCAAAGAGCCGTTTGCGGACCTTGTCTTTGCCGATCCGCCGTTTAATATTGGGTATCAGTACGACCTGTACAAGGACAAGCTCAAAAAGAACAAGTACCTCCACTGGACACGGGACTGGATGTCGGCGTGCGTCCATGTCCTCAAACCGACAGGCTCGTTTTATATTGCCATCGGCGATGAATACGCCGCCCATGTCCGGCTGATCGGAGAGGATTTGGGGCTGCACTGCCGCAACTGGATCATCTGGCACTACACCTTCGGCCAGCAGACCAAAAATAAGTTCGCCCGCTCTCATGCTCACATCTTTTATTTCGTCAAAGACGAAAAGGAATTCACGTTCAACGAACACGCCGTGCGGCTGCCGTCGGACCGGCAGTTAATCTATAATGATAAGCGCGCGAACGCCGTTGGCAAGATGCCGGACGATGTCTGGAACACCTATGCCCGGGTGTGCGGCACGTTCAAGGAACGCCAGGGCTGGCACCCCTGCCAGATGCCGGAACTGCTGCTGGCGCGCATTATCGCCGCCAGTTCCAATCCCGGGGACCTTGTGCTCGATCCATTTAACGGTTCCGGCACGACCGCCTCGGCGGCGATGCAATTAGGCCGGGGCTACTGCGGGTTCGACATTTCGGAAGACTACGTCAATAACACAAAGAAACGGCTTAAAGAACTCAAAGGTGAACACAGAGAGACCCTTTTCGGAACGCTGGACGCAAACGAGTACCTGGAACTGAAGCGGCTGTTTGCGGAAATGGGATTTGACGCCGAAACGATCATGAACAGCGACAAACTGCTGGGCATCTTTACCCGTCAGTTTGAACTCCGCATGAATAACGAAAAAACGTATAACACGGGGCTCGTACAGGAAGTATTAAAGGACTTTACGACATGGGTCAAAAAACGATAAAGGATTGGTTGAAAACAGCTGGGCCGATGCTGGTTTCGGCGGTGCTGCTGACGGTGATTCATCCGCCGCTGAATCTTTCGTGGTTGGCGTGGATCGCGTGGGTGCCGTTTATGCTGGCGTGCCGGCCGGAGATGAAACTTCGCCCATTGCTGGTCTGTGCGTACCTGACGGGTTTGTGTTTCTGGTTCGGCAATATGTACTGGCTGGTCATCGTCACGACGCCGGGGTATATCGCGTTCAGTTTTGTGCAGGCGTGTTACTGGCCGCTGCTGGCATTGAGCGTTCGATATGTCCGTCGGAAAAAGATACCTTTGTTTTTTGCTGCACCGGTCATCTTCGTGGGGGCCGAGGCGGTTCAGGGTGTGATGTTTACCGGCTTTAGCTGGTACTACCTGGCGCACAGCCAGTATCATCTCTTGAAGCTCATTCAGATCTGCGACATCTTCGGTGCACTGGGGGTTTCGGTCCTGATCGCGATGGTCAACGGGCTGGTCGTAGATTGGATATTGTGCAAAAACAGAGCCGCGACAGTCATGGAGCGGGCACAGCGTGAACACTGTGCGTCTCGCTTACATTCCACCCCCTCCATCACTGTCGGGGCTCTGACATTCGGGGCAACAATTTTGATCGGAATTTTAACCGCCGGGTCCCTATGGTACGGACATCTTCGACTTACCGAAACAGCAGAGTTTCAGACCGAAGGGCCGGTCCTGGGTTCGGTCCAGCCGAATGTACCTGCCTGGGTCAAGGAGGAAATGTCCAGCGGACAAAAGATTCTGGATGACCTGATTGTCGACAGCCAAAAATGCTTCGAGCACGGAGCGGTGATGGTATGCTGGCCGGAGACGATGGCGCTGGCGCCGATGAATCCGGACTATCTGGCACTCAGTGTGCCCAACTCGGATCCACCCCGCTTCCGTAAACAAATACTGGAACATGCCAACGATACAGGATATGTCCTGTTCGGGGCCACCACCGCCGATATCGGCATCCGCGACGGAAATTATGCCATCACGGATCAGTACAATTCGGCATTTCTGTACCTGCCGGACGGAACCGCAGACCCGAAGATCTACCATAAAATCCATCTGGTCCCCTTTGGTGAGTACATCCCCTTCAAAAAAACGGCCCCTTGGATTTATAAAATGATCCTGTGGCTAAGCCCCTATGATTATGATTATAATCTGACCGCCGGAACCGAGCACACCGCATTTGAGATTGAATCCAACGAAAAAAAATACTATTTTGGCGCTCTGATTTGCTATGAGGACACTGACCCGACCGTAACGCGAAAGCATGTACTGGCCGAAGACGGGTCCAAAAGGGTCGACTGGCTGGTCAATATCAGCAATGACGGCTGGTATGTGCATTTCAAAAACCGCCAGGTGGTGCCGATGGTGGAACTGGCCCAGCGAACGGCCATCAGTGCCTTTCGCTGTGTGGAAAATCGCATCAGTATCATCCGCAGCGTCAATACCGGCATTAGCTGCCTGATCGAGCCGTCCGGGAAGATCCGCGATGGCTTTGAAAAAGGCAATCTGCCCGAAAAAGCGATGGATCGTCAAGGCGTTGCCGGGTGGTTTGTCGATACCATTCCACTCGACAGCCGGATTACTTTTTTCAGTAAACACGGCCGATGGCTGGATGTTCTGCTGGGAACGGGCTGGAGTATAATCTTATTATTGTCGATATATAACTTGTGGAAACGTCAAAAGTCAAAGGTCAAGGAAAGAGCTTAAATATGAAAAGTTCACTGATTCGCGTCATTCTCATCGGTTTTCTCAGTGCGGGATGTACACAAGAGCAGATGCCCGATCCATCAGCATCCGCGAAAAAACCATTGGCGGTGCAGTTATTAAAACCCCGTGCGATGATTATTCTTGAAACGGGTCTTACCAGCAAAGACGCTCAAATGCGTTCCAATGCCATCGAAGTCGCGGTTGAAACCCGCCAAAAAGACATGCTGCCGCTGATTAGCAAGCTGACAACGGACCCGGTGGTGCCGGTCCGGTTTTCGGCAACGGTTGCATTGGGCGACATGCGCTGTTTCAGTTGCGAAAATCTGGTTCGTAAATCACTCAATGACCCGGATGTTAATGTCCGCATCGCGGCAGCTTATACATTGGTGAAACTGAATAAACCGCAGTACCTTGAACAGCTCCGAGCGGGGGCCAAAAGTTCCGACCAGACGGTTCGCGCCAATGCCGCCCTGCTGCTCGGCAAACTCGGCAACCACGATAACATCCGACTGCTTTATGAGGTTCTGGATGCGAAAGACTCTTCCGACAAGGTCCGGATGCAGGCCGTTGAATCCATCGCCCGGTTGGGTGACGCGCAGATGTACCGCAGTAAACTCTGGGCACTGCAAATCAGCAAATTCGCGGACGACCGGGTCATCGGCATTCAGGGCATGGGAGCACTGAATACCCCCGAATCCCGCAATGCGATTGCCACAATGCTGCAGGACGATGTTCAGGAAGTTCGCCTGGCCGCAGCCGAGCAACTGGCTCGGCTGGGTGATAATCGAGGGGAAGGACTGGTCTTGGAGTATTTCCAGACAAATCCAGACCTGAATGTGGCAGACATGGCCAACGGAATGGGGGTAATGGCTATCGGATACCTCAAAAACCGCCAGCTAAACGCCCTTTTGCCCAAGGTACTGGATAGCCAGTCTCCATATATACAATTATTAGCCGCTCAGTCCGTTCTGGTTCAGTTATTATAACATTTCGCCGATATTAATAATATTATTCGCCAACTTGTTTGGGCCTTGGTTAGATTGGATTTGTTGCCGCAAACCCAAATAAAATAAACTATTTAAGGTCGCGAAAAAAGTCTTGACCTTGTCCTGAACGTAGCGTAGAATTCGTTCTATCTATAAACGGTGCATTGAAGCCGGTTAAAAGCGGCACATGCACCGGTCCTGAACGGGATGGTGATAGCTTTATAACCTTTGTGGTGAAAGGGACTTATTTTGAGTATTCTAACAAAAATTTTAGCCGTGCTGCTGTCTGTGTTCTCTCTTCTGCTCGTGGGTATGGTCGTAACATTCGTGGGCAACTCCAATAACTACAAGGCGTCGTATGAGGAACAAATAACCCTCAATGCCGTCATGCGGGGCACGGTGACAGAAGCAACCCGGCAATACAATGAACTGGTCAAAAAATCCGGAGAACTGCAAAAAGATCTGCAGGATGAAATCCTGAATCTCAAAGCAGAGAAAGATTTGTTGGCTTCTGAACTCCGTAAATCCGAGCGGCTTTCGATGCAGTACCAAAACCAGGCAAACAGCATGACGAGCGTATTGGCCGGTTTTGACCAAAGCGTTAAGAATCTGCTGGCTTCCTTGAACAAGACGCAGAAAGAACTGGATGAAGCCCGGGCCGAAGGCATTAAGAGCCAAAAGGAACTGAATCAGATGACATCCGATCTGTATGAGAAGATCGTTCAGTTGCAGTCGATCGAGGCAGAACGACGGCGATTGCTCGAACAAAAAACAGAGCTTGAAAACCGAGCCGCAACGGTCGGGACCCCCAGAGAGATCGTTGCCCCTGTAACCCCCCTTCCCAACCAGATGGCTTCTCCTGCAGTTGCCGCTCCGGCCGGAACGGATATTAAGGGACAGATCGTCGAAATCGAGGGGAATCTGGTCACCTTGTCCGTGGGGTCCGCTGACGGAGTCGCCAAGAATATGGTTTTCCACGTTACCCGCGGAGATCGGTTTGTCTGTGATGTGATCATCACCAATGTTGATATCAATCGCAGTGCCGGCACTCTGGATTTGGTCGTTCAACAACCGCAGGTGAATGATATCGCAAGTACACAGCAGTTATAGAAGCTGAAAACAGGATAAGTAATGGCAAAAAAAACGATCAATCCGAGCAGTGATGTTTATACCGCTATTTTGGCGATGGCCTGCTTAGCCGTTCTGGCCTGTGCTGTCTACGTAACCGTGAAATTTTTTCAATATTACGGCTCTGATAAAAATGGTTATAACCTTGGCACACTGTTCAAGATTCAGGCCCCAAAATAATATTGTGCCGGCTTGAAGTTCAAAACCGTAGGATACGGGGCGTTATTTGCCGGTAATCCATAATTTGAAGGGAGTCAAAGTGATACTGGACACAATTCTCGGTTGGTTCAGCAAGGACATGGGGATCGACCTGGGCACGTGCAACACACTGGTGTGCGTTCGCAATGAAGGTATCGTTCTGAACGAACCATCCGTTGTCGCCGTTCGCAAAGGAACCAATCAGGTCCTCAGCAATGGCGAGGCCGTTGGTCTTGTTGCTAAAGAAATGCTCGGAAAAACACCGGGTTCCATCACCGCCATCCGCCCTCTCAAAGACGGCGTCATCAGTGACTTTGAAATCACCGAAGCGATGCTCAGCTATTTTATCCGAAAGGTCCACGGCCGGGGCGGGCTGTTTCGCCCCCGTGTCGTCATTGCCGTTCCCAGCGGCATTACGGCCGTGGAACGCCGAGCGGTGATTGACAGTGCCGAACGCGCTGGCGCCCGCAAGGTCTTTTTAGTGGATGAGCCGATGGCCGCCGGCATCGGGGCCGGACTGCCTGTGACCGAACCCACCGCCTCCATGATCGTCGATATCGGTGGCGGAACCTCTGAAGTGGCGATTATGTCTTTGGCCGACATCAGCACCTGCGAATCCATCCGCATCGGCGGCGATAATTTCGACGAAGCCCTGATCAATCACCTGAAACGGACGTATAATCTCCTGATCGGCGAACCGCGTGCCGAAAAGGTTAAGATCCAGATCGGCTCGGCGGCTCCGCTGGAGCAGGAGATGACCATGGAAATCGCCGGGCGCGATACCATTTCCGGCCTTCCGAGAAAGATCGTCATTACCAGCGAAGAAATTCGTGAGGCGTTTAAGGAACCGATCGCCGGGATTATCGAAACGGTGATGCGGACCCTTGAACGGGCCGAACCGGAACTGGCCGCGGACCTGATCGAAAACGGAGTGACCATTTGCGGGGGCGGCTCATTGCTGCGAGGCATGGACAAGGTCCTGTCCAATTCGACCGGCCTGAAAGTGGTTCATGCCGAAGACCCTCTGACCTGCGTTGCCAGGGGAACCAGTGTGTATCTCGAAAACCTGGAGATATGGAAAGATACACTGGACCAGGGATGGACGTAGTCGCCCCGGCAAGGCGGATGATCCAACGAAAAAGTATGTGTTGTTTTCAAGATAGAAATTCCATGTTATGGCCGGCAGAAATAGTCATTTATCGAATGCAAGCATCTTCTTTTCTCTTTTTATCGTAAGTGTTGTTGTGTTCCTGTGGCCCAAGTCGGACACCGCTAAAATCAGCATGCTTTTTCAAGCGACCTTTCAGCGGTTTTTGGCGATCGGGCGAGATGCAGGAACCCCCTCAGATCGTTTGCGGCCCGATTCCAAAGATACTTTCAGCCGCAGCGAATATACACAACTCTGGAAGGATTATAAAAATGTTTACGCCCAACTGATGGCTGTCCACGATGAAAACGAACGCCTGGCAAAACTCCGGACCGGACTGCCGCAGTTATCCGCCGAAGGACTGGTCCCGGCACAAATCACCGGAACGGTCGGCAATTACAGCCATGAAGTGATTATCGACAAAGGCAGCATCGCCTCCATCCGGCCTGGTCAATATGTCCTGTCCGAACAACATGACTCGGTGGTCGGGGTTGTCAGTGACGTTTCTGAAGCGGCAGCAAAAATACGATTGCTGACCGATACCCGGCAAACACTTGAAATACACATCCGCCGGGACGGGACTGACAAAAATATCGATGCGATGATGGTCGGCAACGGCGATGGCACGTGCAGCATTCCGCTGATCGAAATTCATCAGAAAGTTCTTGAGGGCGACACCGTATACGCCGCAGCCGTCCCAGGTATACTGCCGGCCCCATTGGTCGTGGGGGAAATCACGGATGTTCGGACAGACGACAAGGAGCCCCTGCTTTTAAAAATAACGGTCCGGCTCGCAGAAGATATGACCCGGTTGGATCATGTTTCCGTTATCGTCGTTAATAAAACATTATTAATAAAGGGTTGAAACAGTATCTTATGCGATGGCTTGCATTTATTGTCATTCTGTTAATCACAACACTGCTTGAAGCAGGCAACCTGCTGAATGTATTTGCCATCGGCGGCTGGATGATCCGCCCCAGCATTCTCATTACGCTGCTGGTTTACTATTCGTTTTCGTCCAGGTCCCGCGAGGCCGTCATTTGTGCATTTGCAATCGGATTCGCCGCGGACCTGACAGCCCCGGTCATGGGACCGCACATGATCTGTTTCGGCCTGCTCGGAATACTGCTGAATCAGTCTGCTCAGGTAATTCTTGCAAGACGGGCTGTCCATAAAGCGATGATCATCTTTGCCGTTTATTTCGTCACGGAAACATTTTCTCACTGGCTGGGATTGCTCAAAGGTATCCCCGCGCAGAACAATTATTATTCGATTTTGTTTTTTACTGCGGTTTATTCCGCTGTCCTTAGCCCGGTGATCTGGTCCATTCTTTCGGCAATGTCGGGCTGGTCCAGTGCCCCGCAAAAACGTCCTGGCCGGATATACGACTAACGATGCCCTTTAGGGTGATGTCCCGATAAATCGGGACCGCGAGGGAAAGTCTAACGTTCTTCGCATAAATGACAGTGCCGCGCAGTGAGCGCATTTTTTAAGTGGGATTGGTAGCATGTATCATTATCGCCTGAAAATATTCATTATGCTTTGCATCGGCAGCTTGATCATCGCTGTCGGGCGGTTGGTCACACTGCAAACCTTTCAGGCCGAGAAAGCCCGACAGGAACTGGAAGACTTACGCATTAATGATCCTGATCCACTGCCCACCATTCGCGGAAAGATACTGGATCGCTATGGGAAGCCGCTGGCGTTGGATCGACCTGCATTCTTTCTGCACATCAACTATCAATTGACGCGTTATATGGACCCGCGATGGCGGGAAGGGAAAATCCTTCGGAAACTGGCTGCCAATGAAGATAAAACGCGTGACAAAGTGAAAAAGGAACTCGATGAGGAGTGGCGCGACGACCAGTCACAACTGGAGAAGGCCGTCGATCTCGCATTGCAGCTTGCCGATGTCTCACGTGAAGAGGTCGAAACGAATGTACAGCAAATCAATGATTCGATTTGGGAACAGGCACGGTACCTTAGCTGGAAATGGAAAAATCCTGAAAAAGACTGGCAGACTTACCGCAATGAACGGGACTCCATCCCTCTCGACCAGATCGCAGGAACGAAACTCGGAATCATGAATGAAAGTTATCCATTGGTGGAACTGAAAACCCATCAGGACCGGCTTCGTGCCCAGAGAGAACTGCTTAACCTGCCAGAGCTGACCATCGTATCTGAATCCAAACGCGATTACCCTTACGGCAGGGCCGCCTGCCAACTTGTCGGTTGGGTTGCACCGTGGCAGGATCATGAAGCCGAAATCTTCAAAGATAACAAATATATGCGTTACAAACCGGGCGAAGTCGCGGGTAAATGGGGGCTGGAAAAAGTATATGAGCCCGTTTTGCGCGGACGCCGCGGTGAGGTTCAATATGACATTGACGGCAACCTGCTGGACCGAAAAGAATCACAAAACGGCCAGGATATCCGGTTGACCCTTGACATCGATTTGCAGCGAAAGGTCGAAGCCGCTTTGGCGGATAATACCCTGCCCCATGGAAATAAGTACTGTGCCGCCGTGGTGCTCGAAGTGGCCGGCAATGACATTCTGGCGATGGCATCCATGCCGACCTTCGACCTGAACACCATCCGAAAGCCCGAAAACTACAACTACTTTTTTAATCCGAATGATCCAAACAAACTTTATCAAAATAAAGCACTGGAACGCAACTACCCCCCCGGTTCAACCGCAAAGCCGCTGATTCTCGTAGCAGGATTGGAAGAGCGCAAGATCACACCAGAGGCCGTTATCAGTTGCCCTGATCGAAAAGCTCCGGGGTTGTGGCCGAATTGCTGGACTGTCAATCGAGGCATTGCAAGCCATGATTACCATTGGAGAAACACGGGACGTAACGCCATTCGGGGAAGCTGCAACATCTATTTCTCGCGGCTTGCTGATCGGTTGAATGCTCGTGATCTTCAAGAATGGTTTTTTAATTTTGGGTGCGGCCAGGACGTTCTGACTGCCCCCATGCCGGAAGGAATATCTGAAGATGAAGCGGCCGGCCGCCGGATTCGTCAGGCCGCTGGTAATATCATTTATGGTCGGCAAAAAGGAGGCTATATTGATTTCTCAGATGTCGATCCGATTCCCCCATCAAAGATGTCTGAAAAGCGTTACTGGGGAATTGGACAGGGAAATCTGCGAGTAACCGTTTTACAGGTCGCTAATGCTCTGTCAGCAATTGTTAGAAACGGCATCTATAAAGCCCCCCGCCTAATCTATGATGACAGTGATCCTTTCAATGAAAAGGAAAGTCGACAGATTTCTGTCTCCCCAAAAACCATCTCTGTTGTCCGTGATGGTATGCATGCGGTTATTTATGAAGAAGGCGGAACTGCTCACAGTGTCTTCAAAAACAAAGATATCTTAAACCGTGACATGAAAATCGGAGGAAAAACGGGATCAACCACAAGTCCCAATCATGCCTGGTTTGAATGCTTTGCAGAAGATTCTACCGGGCGTTCTATCGTTGTCGTGGTTCTAGTGGAAAGAGGAGAAAGTGGTTCCGGCGAAGCGGCACCATTGGGGAAACGAATATTAGAAATTTGTAACGAGACAGGTTACATCGGAAAAAACCCGCCGAATGATTGTTCAAGACAGGTCAAATCCCTGTACTTACGCTTTGGGCTGTTGCAGCCACCTGCGGTTCAGGCATCGTTTCTCCTTCCATCGCCCCTAAATATCGCAGCGTGTTTTCGAGAATATCGTGTACCACCGGGGCGGCGACGCGGCCGCCGCTGTAGCCCTTGCCCAGCGAGCGGTTGGGTTTTCGAATCGAGACAAGTACGACCACTTCCGGCTTTTCCGCCGGTGCCCCGCCGACAAAGGACGCGACATAATTTTTCCAGTCATAGTGACCGTTGACGGCGATATTAGCCGTGCCCGTCTTGCCCCAAACCTGCACATTTTCCATTTTCGCCTGATCGCCGGTGCCTTCATTGACGACGTCAGTCATTGCCTTCCGGACCATCCAGTTGGCAACCTCTGTTTTGATGATGTATCCCATACCTGCGGTCGGCTGCCTGTCTTCGATAATCTCGCCCTGATTATTCACCACGGCACGGACAATATGCGGTTTGATGACATAGCCGCCATTGGCCAGAATGCTGTAGGCACGGCAGATTTGCATCGGCGTCACCATCACCTCATGGCCAAACGGAATGCGCGTCACAGAATACTTGCTCCACTTAGGCAGCGACCACACCAACCCCGGCTCCTCACCCGGAAGATCCACGCCGGTCGGGCTGGAAAATCCGAACATCTTCAGGCCGTCATATAACTTTTTCTGCCCCATTTTCAGGCCGATCTTCGCCATCCCGATATTGCTGGAGTGGAGAATAATCTCCCGAACACTTAACATTTTGTATTGATGGTTGCCGAATTCGCCGATGCCGCCGTACTTGGACCAGAACCCGTTTTCGCAATCAAATTTCTCCTCGTACCCAATCATGCCGGCGTCCAGCGCAATCGCAGCGACAATCGGCTTGAAAATACTGCCTGGTTCAAACGGGTCTGTCAAGGCGCGATTGCGCATCCGGTCCTGCGGGGTTTTTGAGAATTTGGTCGGGTCGAAATCCGGCAGGGAAACCATCGCCAAAACGGCGCCCGTCCACGGGTCCATTACAATGGCCACAGCCGATTCAGCTTCGTATTCATCCATTTTTTTCTTCAGGGCTTCATGCACAAATCGCTGGATCACCGAATCGATGGTCAGAACCAGATTCAAACCGTCTTCGGCATCCTTACCCGCGCCGGCCTGGACCGCAATCGGACGGCGCAGGGCATCGACCACAAAAACATGCTGTCCGGGCGTTCCCTGCAAATATGTGTTGTATTGCAGTTCAAGGCCTGAAAGCCCGGTATTGTCGGCCCCCACGAAGCCCACGATGTGACCGGTCAGATTGTTCGCGGGATAGGACCGATTCCAATCTGTTTCAATCCCCACCGCCGGAAGGTTGATTTCCTTAACCAACGCACGTTCATCGGGACTGATTCCGGGTTTGATTTTCACATATCCCGGATTTCGGCTTTCGTCAATCATGCGGCAAATCTCAGGACCCGGCGTTCCCAGAATATCCTGCAGGGACGCGGCGGCTACCTGGATTTGATCGGGATACTCCCGCAAGCGTCTCGGCTCAACAAAAACATTATATGCCTCGATGCTGGCTGCGAGAACCCGCCCTTTACAATCGAGAATTTGTCCGCGACGCGGCTTTTCCGGAACCAGTGCGGTTTTCTGCCGGCGGCTTGATTTTTCGTATGCTTCTCTCTGGGCATGCTTCAGATCGACCACTCGCCAGGTCAGCGCTGCAAACACCGACACCATCGCCGTCAAAAACAAACCCAAAATCCACATTTCGCGTTTATGGGGGTTGGTCACGGAGTCACCTCCGGAATATGAAATGGCGGTCTCGTTTGGGGCAAACCGGCCGGATTGACCAGACATTCAAACTGAAGCTGTTTTTCCCAGAGCTGCTGACATAAACTTTTTTGCTCCACCAGCGATTTTTGATAGCGATTGTACATACGGCTTGCGGAGGTACGCAGGATAATCGTGAATATCAGAAATGCGGTAATCGAAAAAACAATCAGAATCACTCTCATGCGGGACATATCAATAAACTCACTGGGACGGCAGTTTCAGACGGATTCCGGCAGCCACTTCATCCGCATTTTTTAGTGTATCCTTGTTCAGCCGAAGGATATCCGAATAACGATTGCCGTCACCCAATTGAGTCTTAGCGATGGCCCACAAATTATCCCCTTCCTGAACCACATATTCTGAAATCGACCTGGAATCGTCTTCTCCGACACGCTCCAGAAGATTTGAAAATTTGCCAAGCAGTGTTTCAGAGGGATCCGGCGCTTTCACAACCTGACTGGATGTATCGCCCGCTATATCAGGAATAACAAGCTTATCTCCCACACAGACCCGATCCGGTGACTTGAGAACACCCTTATTGGCTTCATACAGTTTTTCAATCACAGCAAGTTTATTGCCTTCTACTTCGCCGTATCGCATCTTAGCGATCACAGCGAGCGTTTCTCCTGATTTGACGACATGGGTACGGACCCGAACAGGTGTTTTGACGACTGGTTTTGCGGCAGGAACATCATTTTTAATAAGGGTGGGCGCTTGCGGCGGCAGTACAACCGCCGGGATTTCAACGTGTGGGGGAATCGCCGGGGTGGGTTCCAAAACGACTTCTTGCACGGGGGATTCCGTTCTTCGCTGCTGACGAGGCCGGTACAACCGACGAACCGTATCCGAAACACGGTTGTCCAGCGGCATGTCCGGGCCTGTCGGGGTGATAATCGCAACATCCGGAGGGAAGGGATTTTCCTCATGAATGAAATTCGGAAGGCCGTTGACTAAAAACGCAATCACCACAATGAAAAATAACCCCAGCAATAAACCTACCTTGGCGTCAGCGGTCATTTTGAAAACTCCTTTTTTCATGATAACAACATTATGTAATTCATCGTCGCTTTGCGACTCTTAACTTGGCACTGCGCGCCCGTGGGTTACGGGCGATTTCTTCACGGGTTGCTACTATTGGTTTTTTCGTCAGAATGTTATAAATTCCATCAGCTTTGTTTTGACGAAAATTCCATTTCACCCGCCCGTCCTCTAAGCTGTGAAAACTGATGATCGCGATAAAGCCGCCGGGATTAAGTATGTCTGGCGCGTCGGCCAATAACCTGTCCAAACTGTCAAGTTCACGGTTGACCGCAATCCGAAGGGCCTGAAAGGTCCGCGTGGCCGGATGAATCCGTCCCGGCCGGGGCGGTTGCCTTAAGGCGCGGCTGATCAGTGCCGCCAGTTCCGTCGTCGTTTCCAGCTTCTTCTGGGAACGCTCTTGGACAATGAATCGAGCGATCTTCCGTGACGCCCGATCCTGTCCGTACTCGTAAATCAAATCCGCCAGTTCCGTCTGGCTTAACGTATTCACTAAATCCGCCGCGGTGGTCCTGAGCCGGTCATCCAGCCGCATGTCCAGCGGCATCGCTTTTTGAAAGCTCAGGCCCCGATCCGGATCCTCTAACTGTCCTGAACAAAACCCCAGATCGGCCAGTATTAAATCCACTTTTTCAAGTCCCTGCTGCGAGAGAACTTCGCTTGTCCCTGCAAAGTTCTCCCGCACCAGCTTGACCCTGCACGCAAGGTCGGATAATGTCTGTTGAGCCCTTTGGATACTGTTTTGATCCACATCCAGCCCAAGTAGATAACCCTCAGGGCCCAACATTCGGCCGAAAAGCCAGCTGTGACCTCCGTGTCCAACCGTGGCATCGACCATCTTTCCATCCGTGGGAAGTTGTATAATATCCAACAGCGGTTCCGTGAGTACCGGAACGTGTCCAACAGGCAACGGCTCATCCATTACGTTGTCCTGTTCTGCCGTCATGGAGCTATCCGATTTTGAAAGAGCACCTTAATTGGCCGCAACCGCCAATTCCGCCTCGACGATGGCTTCGGCTTCCGGCGAAAACGAGATCGCCTTAAACATCGGGCTGGTCCGTTTTAATGCCTCCAGCCGGCCTGCAAGCAACACCGCCGCCGATACCACATCATCGTTCATTTCACAGGAACCGACCAGCCCCTGCCGAAGTACCTCTACCGGATTGTTTCTGTGACTGTCCATTCAAAACCTCCTAAAAATCCATGTCCCGGCCCTGCTTCTGGAGTTGGACCTGACGCGCCTGAGCCAGTTGGGCATGGAACTGATTGAGATTATCTTCCAGATAATGCTCCCAATCGTCCGTGTTCCAAACCTCAATGTGGTCACGCACACCAACCAGTGTCAGTGTCGTGCCCAGATTGGCCCGTTTTCTTAACTTTTCATTGATTAATAACCGTCCCTGCCGATCCAACTCAACCTTGCTGGCCAAAGCAAAACTCATCCGTTCAAACGCAACGGATTCATCCGGGGCACCCATCCCTGGCGCACCGGCAAGGGCGATCTGCTGAAAATACTTTTCGGGGTAAAGACAATAAATGCCGTTGGAGCCCATGGCGAGATAGAAATTGCTGCCGTATTGTTCGCAGTCGATCTGACTTCGCAGCTTGTTCGAAATGAAAAGCCGATTCTTGTCGTCAATCGTGTGTTCGTATTCACCAGTTAGCATCAGCATGGCATTTTGTCCCACAGGGTTACCATTTAGTGGGAAATTCTACCACTTCTTCCCACTGTGTCAACACTAAAAAATCGGCTTTTTTGAAAAAATGTATAAAAATTTGTTTTCAGAAACCGCGATAAATGCTGTGAAAACCGGACCTTGTTACAAGATGCAATCATTTCTCCCTACAAATACGCCATATATAGTGTCTCGTGTCAAAGTCTGAAGAAAAATTAAATTTTTTCGCAATCAGACGGCCCTTGTGAAATTATCGCCCCACTTTTACGATTTTCCGGCAACAGCAAGCCACCCGATGATAACGCCAACATCATTCGCACACGCTATCGGGGAGCTTCCCCCTTCGCTTTTTGAGCTTCGGTGGGACGAGTGCGCTCCCGCGCTTTTGTTACGGTTTGATTTTTCGTTCCTTGATGGCACAGTAGAGGACCGGCACGATGAGCATGGTGAGGATTTCGATGGTCATGCCGCCAAACGACGGGATGGCCATGGGGACCATGATGTCCGAACCGCGGCCGGTGGAGGTCAGGACGGGGATCAGGGCGAGAATCGTGGTTGCTGTGGTCATTAAACAGGGACGCACGCGGCGGGTTCCGGCTTCGATGACACTTTGATGCACCTGATCGAGCGTATCGGGTTTGTTTTTGCCAAACGCCTGTTGCAGGTAAGTGCACATGACCACACCGTCATCGCTGGCAATGCCGAACAGAGCCAGAAAACCGACCCAGATTGCAACGCTGAGATTGATCGAGTGCATCTGGAACAGGTCACGCAGGTTCACACCCAGAAAACCAACATTGAGGAACCAATCCTGCCCGTACAGCCAGATCATAATAAATCCGCCCGCCCAAGCGACAAGAATACCGCTGAAGACGAGGAAACTCAGCACCGTGGAGCGGAATTGCAGATACAGAATGATGAAGATGATAAACAGGGCCAGCGGAATGACCACCGAGAGCGTTTTTGTCGCGCGAAGCTGATTCTCATACGAACCGGCAAATTTATAGCTGACTCCGGCGGGAATCACCAACTCGCCGCCGTCGATTTTGCTTTGCAGGTAGGCCTGGGCGCTTTCGACAACATCCACTTCGGCCCAGCCGTCCAGTTTATCGAACAGGACATAGCCGACCAGAAACGTATCCTCGCTTTTGATGGATTGCGGCCCCTTGACGTAATCGATGGTCGCTAACTGCTTGAGGGGGATTTGTTCGCCGCCGGAACCCTTGACCAGCACCTTTTCAAGGGATTCGATGGTGTCCCGCAACTCCCGCAGGTAGCGCACCCGCACTGGATAACGCTCGCGGCCCTCAACGGTGGTGGTAATCTTCCGCCCCCCTACCGCCACTTCGATGACATCCTGAACCTGTCGGATGCTGATGCCGTGCCGGGCGATGGCATGGCGGTCGATATCGATTTCCAGATAGGGTTTTCCCACGATACGGTCGGCGATGACCGCCGAGGGTTCTACGCCGGGGGCCTCTTTGAGCAGGCGTTCGATATTGATTCCGACCTGCTCGATGGCTTCCAGATTGGGACCTTTGACCTTGATGCCCATGGGGGCGCGCATCCCGCTTTGCAGCATGACGATACGGGCGGCGATGGGCTGGAGTTTCGGGGCACTGGTCGTGCCGGGGATTTGGGCGGCGGCCAGGATTTCTTTCCAGATGTCGTCCGGGCTTTTGATATGGTCCCGCCACTGCCGATAGGGCTGGCCTTTTTCGTCTTCGACCAACTGCCCCTTTTCGTCACGGACAAACGCATCATTTTTCTTGTCGTACTTGAATTTCAACCGGTGTCCGGCTTCATCGGTGATGTATTCAGATTTGTAGTTGATGACGGTCTCGATCATCGAGATCGGCGCCGGATCCAGCGGCGTTTCGGCCCGGCCGATCTTGCCGACGGCGCTTTCCACCTCCGGGATGGAATTGAGTGCGATATCCTGCTTTTGCAGGACGTCCAGCGCCTCGCCGATGGAGGCGTGCGGCATGGTCGTGGGCATATACAAAAACGAACCCTCGTCCAGCGGCGGCATGAACTCTTTGCCCAGTCCCGACCAGATAACCCCGCCGGCAATGAGAATCAGAACCGGCACCGACAGGAAAAGCAGCTTATGACGCAGACACCAGCCAAGGATCGATGGATAAAATTTCTGGAAAATCGTAAAGAAAATCAGCAGGCCGCCAATCAACAGGGCCACAAAGATCAAATTCATCAGGACCGCCCTGTCAACGCCCAGCGGCATCCAGTGACGTGTCAAAATGATCCCGACCAAGAGTACGGCCAGAATGTTTGTAATGAGTTGGCTGTGGCGTTTGATCTTAGGCGGCAATTTTTCCTGAATAACATTATACCCGCCAATGACCATGATGATAAAACCAACCCACCCGTTGAACAGAATAGCAGCGGCAATTCCCCCAGCAATCAGAAAAACGCCTATCAGGATATGTGAAAACCGTTTTAGCTTGCCCCGATGCGTGAACAAGGTATGGGCCGCGGGAGGAATAATGGTCAGGGCGACGATGATTGAGGCAATCAGCGCGAATGTCTTGGTGTACGCCAGCGGCTTAAACAGCTTGCCTTCGGCGCCGGTCATCGTAAAGACCGGCAGAAAGCCGACAATCGTTGTCGAGACCGCCGTCAGCACCGCCCCGCCGACCTCGCTGGCGGCTTGGTAGACGACTTCCAGTTTGTTTTCTTTTTCGTCCGCCTCGCCGAGATGGCGCAGGATGTTTTCAGAGATAATGATTCCCATGTCCACCATGGTCCCGATGGCGATGGCGATACCGGACAGCGCGACAATATTGGCATCGACGCCGAAGATTTTCATCGCGATAAAAACCATCAGCACAGCCAGCGGCAACAGGCCGGAGATCAACAACGAGCTGCGCAGGTGCAGCACCAGCACAATCACCACGATAATCGTGACGAGAATTTCCTCGGTCAGGGCCGTTTCCAGCGTACCCAGGGTTTCATAGATCAGGCCCGTGCGGTCATAGAACGGCACAATGGTCACCTTCGAAACCGTGCCGTCAGCGAGCGTCTTCTGCGGCAGCCCGGGCGACAGTTCGTCGATCTTGGCCTTGACATTCTTGATGGCTTCCAGCGGATTGAATCCGTAGCGAACCACCACCACGCCGCCAACGGCCTCGGCGCCGCCTTTGTCCAGCGCCCCCCTGCGCAGGGCGGGGCCGTAAGTGACGGTTGCGACATTTTTCACGAGTACGGGCACATTGTCCCGCGCTTTGACCACGGTGTTTTCAATATCGTCAAGGGTTTTGACAAAACCAAGACCCCGGATGACATACTCAACTTTATTGATCTCGATGGTTCGCGCGCCGACATCGACGTTGGAATTCTTGACAGCCATGAAAATGTCATCCAGCCCGACCTCGAACGCCCGCATGGCGTCCGGGTTCACGTCGATCTGGTACTCGCGCACAAATCCGCCGACCGAAGCGACTTCGCTGATCCCGGTTGCGCCGAGCAGGGAGTACCGAACGTACCAATCCTGCACCGTTCGCAGTTCGTCCAGATCCCAGCCGCCGGTGGGGTTTCCGACCGGATCGCGGCCTTCGAGCGTGTACCAGAAGACCTGCCCCAGCGCCGTCGAATCCGGCCCCAGCATCGGCTGGACACCTTCGGGCAGTGCGCCCTGCGGCAGCGAATTAAGCTTTTCCAGTATCCGGCTGCGTGACCAATAGAAATCGATGTCTTCCTCGAAGATGATATAGATGCTCGAAAACCCGAACATCGACTGGCTGCGGACGGTTTTGACGCCGGGAACACCGAGCAGAGAGGACGTCAGCGGGTAGCTGATCTGATCCTCCACATCCTGCGGCGAACGGCCGGGCCACTCGGTGAAGACGATCTGCTGATTTTCGCCGATGTCTGGGATGGCATCAACCGCGACGGGATTGCGCGGCAAAAAGCCGCCTTCCCAATCGAACGGGGCCACCATGAAGCCCCAGCCGATCACGAATATGACGACCAATGTCACGATGAGCTTATTTTCCAGACAGAACCGCATGATCCTGTCGACGATGCTCACCTTTTGTCCGTTGTTATTTTCCGCAACCATTGAGAGTCCCCGTACCGTTATTGAGCCGGAATTCGGTTAGTTTTGAAACTGCGGCAGCTTACTGATGTACTTTCCGGGCTCTTTTAAAAATGTGTCTTCGCAGCCCGGACAGCAGAAATAGACTTTTTTGCCTTGATACTCAACAAAGACATCCTTGTTGATTTTGCCGCCCATCACCGGGCAAACCGTTTGCTCGGCAGCTATCGCCTTGGCCTGTTCAATGGCCGCACCGGCTGTCTCCATTATATCTTCAGACATCGTGTCGGCCGTGTCTTCGGCTTGCTCTGCCATGGTGTCCATCTCACTCGAAGATGGTTCGGTCGGCGGAGCAGATTTCTTCTTACATCCCGTCAGCGCAACCGTAAGACCCACGCTCAATAACATAACCGTCAAAATGACTGTTATTTTTTTCATAATCGCTACCTTTCTAAAAACCCTTTGGTTAAAAGTTTATTGGTTTGCCTGATTAAACTGTGGAAGCTTGGATAGATACTTTTCGGGCTCTTTTAAAAATGTGTCTTCGCAGCCCGGACAGCAGAAGTACACTTTTTTGCCCTCGTATTCAACAAAGACATCTCTGTTGATTTTACCGCCCATCACCGGGCAATGCGTTTGTTCGCCGGGGCCTGCCTGAACATGTTCCTCCGCGGCAACGCCGGCGGCGCCCATCATGCTGGGCTTGGCCTGAATCTGCAGGGCCGAATCGATCTTGAAATTGCCGTTGGTAACGACGATCTCATTTTCTCCGAGGCCTTCGCGAACGATATAATGGTCCCCCGCCCGCGGACCGAGAATGATTTCGCGCCCTTCAAAGGTCGGTTTTTCCGTTTCCGGCACCTGCACATATACGACTGCCCGTTTGCCGGTCATCAGCACAGCGGAGGCAGGCACCACCAACGGCGGCTGGCCAGCGGCCGCAGCGGGAACATAACCGAGCGATTCGGTTGTAACCAGTGCCATGCCGCAGATATCGCACGTTCCGGGGGCGTCTTTAACCACATCCGGATGCATCGGACAGATCCATTTGCCTGCCAGGTTTTGCGCCATGACCTTGCCTTCTTCGGCGACCTTTGCTTTGACGGCCGCGCTGACGAACATGCCCGGCCTGAGTTCTCCGTTTTCATTGGCGACATTAACCCGCAGTTTGATAGTCTGCGTCCTGGTATCCAGCCGGGGGTCGATAAAGCTGATCGTGCCATGAAACAGTTTGCCGGGAAAGGCCTCCGCCTCAAAGGTAACGTCCTGGCCGTAACGCAGCCATGTCATGTCCGACTCGTAAGCATCCAGCAGCACCCACATCTGGGACAGATCCGCGATGGTATAGATTTTCATTCCCGTGTTGACGTACATGCCTTCAGTGGCGTCCTTTTCAATCACGACCCCACCGATGGGAGCGTAAATGGTCAGTTGATCCAGCGGCTTTGAGGCCTTTTCGATGTCGGCGATCTGCCGTTCCGTCAATCCCAGCAGCCGCATTTTCTCGCGAGCCGACTGAAGCGTCTGACGGATGGACTCGGCGACCAGTTCGGTGCTTGTGCTGATTGTTTTGGCCGATGCGATCGCCTGTAAAAATTCCGCCTGCGCGGTAATCAACTCCGGGCTGTAAAGCTCGACCATGTGGTCATCTTTCTTGACCACCGTGCCGGTGAAATCGACATAGAGCCGGTCAATTCGCCCCGGTACCCACGCGGTAATGCTTTTGATGCGGGTCTCATCGTAGGCGATTTTGCCGACCAAACGTATCTCGGCCTCGACAAACTTACGCTTGACCGGCGAAGTCTGCACCTCCATCAGTTTCAGAGCTTCCGGCGAAAACGAGATCTGGCGCTGGCCGATACCGGCATCCGATGACTCCACGGGAATCAGGTCCATAAAACAGATCGGGCACTGACCCGGCTTGGGTTGGCGAATCTGCGGATGCATGGAACAGGTCCAGACGGTTGGTGATTCAGGTACTGCTGCCACTTCAGCCGTCTGCGCCGCCGGCCGCAGGCCGCGTAAAACATAGCCGGCCGCCAGGCATACCAGTGCCACAACTATCAGCAGGATAATGGTCCCAACAATTTTTCCGTTTCGCTTTTTCATATTCGTTACCTCTATTTCAGTGGGATCGTCCCGCCGGTTAATGTTTCCAGTTCCGCCAGCGCCTGAAAGTGGTCGGCCAGGATTCGCTGGTAGGTTACCTCAAAGGTCAGCAGTTTTCGCTGGGCGTCGGTCAGATTCAAAAAGTCCACCCCGCCAGTCCGATAGGAAGACTCGGACACCTCGACCATTTCTTTGGCCTTGGGAATCAACGTGCCGGCATACAACCCTGCTTTCCGGGATGTTTCCTCGATTCTGTACAGCACATCCGCCGCCCGTGCTGACAAATCCAGCTGCGTCTGCTCTTTCTTGAGGCGAGTCGCCCGCATAGAGGCCTGCCCCTGCTGTTTGCCCGCGTTATAGCTGTCGGTCCACAGCGGGATATTGATCGAGACCATCGCGACAATCGGGTCCCGGCCGGACCCCCATACGCCGTTCATCCGCGCCGAGTCGGTCTGGATCCAGTCCACCCCCAACGTCACATCCGGATAGTATCGTTTCTGTGCCAGACGTAAGCGGCTCCGCGCCGCATTGATCTCATTCTGCAGGGCGCCGATTTCCGGGTTTCGCTCGGCGATCAGGCCGACAATCGCGGTTTCATCCACAGCCGCCAACACGGCATCAGGTCGGTGCGGTTGGCTCAGCGCCGCGGTCGTGTCCCGGTTCATCATCGCATTCAAACCCGCCTGCATCGGCGAGAGCATATTCTTCAACTCGGTGACATGGTCCTCCATCAGGGCCAGTTCGATCTGGGCGCGGATAATGTCGGGGTGCTGGGCTGCGGCGGTGCGGTAGCGGGCCTGAGCAACCTGCTCAAAATGTTTAAGCAGTTCCAGATTCTGCTGCGCGATGTCGATGGCCTCGTACAGGTAGGCGTATTCGTAGAAAGCACCCTTAACCTTGCCGAACAGTTTGAGTTTGTCCGCTTCATAACGTTTATAGGCGGCCTGTGCGTTGGCAGCGGCGGTATCGGTGCGGGCTTCAATCTTGCCGAACCAGGGAAACATCTGCGAAATGCTGAACCGCTGCTTCTGGGGGCCGGTACGGGTTTCGACCTCTTCGATAAAGTAGCCGTAGGTAAAACGCGGGTCGTCCAGCGCCTTGGCCTGCGGGACCTGTGCGGCGGCCATTCGCCAACGATGAAAGCTGCTCTTAAGCCCGGCATTGTTCTCGGCGGCAATGCGAAGATAGTCTTCGAGCGTTACAGGGCTGTTGGGATCGGCTGGCTGACTAAACGCCCCAACGGAAGTACTCATGACAATCATAACAAATATATGCGCTTTCATAATCGCACTCCTTCGACAGAAACCGACAATCCTCTGTTTCCTATTCTTTGACTATGGAATATGCTAATAACAATACACTGAATATGCAAAACTGAAATTGCCATCCTAAGAAATCCTTTTGTTGATCAGGTCCATGATTTCGGCGATCTTTTCGGCGGTGTCGGCTTCGGACTCACCTGTCATGGCATTTTTGACACAATGCTGAAAGTGCCGTTCGAGGATGCGTTTTTCGACGGAGCCCAAGGCACCTTTGACCGCGGCAATCTGGTTGAGGATGTCGATGCAGTATTGCTTTTCGTCCACCATTCGCTGGACTCCGCGAACCTGCCCTTCAATTCGCCGCAGGGCCGAAAGTGTATCAGAATGGTCGGGATTTTGTGTCATTTTTCAAATTTCCTACTAAGAGCCTATCCTACTAAATACCATGGTCGTCTTTATTATACCCCATGGGGGTATATTTGTTCAAGAAAATTTTTTGAAAAATGAAAAATAATCAAAAATAGCATACCCCGGGTCGCACTTCGCTTATCCGGGGCTATCATTGTTTAAGTCTTTCGGACTTGTGGAATCCATTCGGCTACGCTCAGGACAGGTTTTGCTGTTTTGATCGGCATGGACATGGCCTGCCCTGATTAAAAATTTGCCTCTAAAAATGCTTTCAGGGTTGCGTTGAAATCGTCTGGGGTTTCCAGCATGAAGAAGTGGCTGTAGTCTTTGATTTCATGATAGTCCAGATTATTGAAATGTTTGTGTATAAATGCCCGATCCTGGTCTTTATAATCCGGGTTGTTGACATACACCGCCAGCGTCGGGACGCCCAGTACCGGTAAATCCCGCCAGTTGTCGAGGTTAAGGAGATCATCCATGGCACTGTCGCCGACATGTTTGCCAGTCGCAGACATTTTCTTCAGGATGAACTCTCGTATCTGCGGCGTTGTTTTCTCGGTATACATGCTTTCAAGGAACATGGTTAAAAACGCCTCCCGGTCCGGCATTTTCAGGCCGCCTTTTATCATGTCTATATTCTGCTTCAATGTCGCAAATTCTTCCGGATCGTCCGGGATACGCAGGAAGAAGCCGTCCACACTGCAAACGCCCGCGGTATTGGCGGGATACTTAATTGCAAACCGCCACACGACGGCGAATCCCATGCTGTGGCCGGCAACGACGGCTTTTTCTGTGCTGCTGTGGTCCAGTACGACCTTGATCGCATCCGCAAAGGCATCCATCGTATAGTCGATCTCCGGGGCATCGCTTTTTCCATGACCGGGAAGATCGATAAGAATAACACGATAATCGTCCCTGAAAGCGGGTGTCTGATATTTCCAGAACTCCGTGTCACAAGACCAGCCGTGAATGAATACAATTGTTGTGCTGCCGCTGCCTGCGGTCTGATAATGAACCTTATGCCCGTCATAATCTGCATAATGTGATTGTGGCGCCGGGCTTTTTCCGCCGCATCCAGATAGTAACAAAATACAAACCAATGTCAGTAATAAATGAAGCTTCATGATTTTGATCCTGTAAATCCTGTCTAAAAAAAACGTATCACTCTTCAAAGTCAGCGGCTATGCCCGCTCCATGACTGTCGCGGCTCTGTTTCTGGAAGAAGGCGATTTTCATGTTGCCCCATTCGCGGAGGTCGATTTGTTCGAGTTCGCCGTAACGGTCGTCGATATACGACCTGATGTGTGTTCTCAGGGTAACCAGGCCGCCTTCGTTGATCTGCAGGTCGAGCAGTTCCATGAGCTTGGCGACTTGGGTATCGGGGCCGCAGTTTTCGCTCATTTTGTACGGCGGGTCGCAGAAGATGACATCGTACAGGCCGTATTCCGGCGAGGGAGCGGCGCCGACCTTGAGGATATTGGCACAGACCGTGCGGGATTCGGCCAGAAACTGCGCCTTTGTGATATTTTGGTTGAGAATCCGGACGACATCCCGGCCGCCGTCGATGAACGTGCAGAACTTCGCCCCGCGGCTCAGCGCCTCCAGCCCCATCGACCCGGTCCCGCAGAACAGATCCGCCACGACCACATCCTCCAGCATACCCTTGGTGTAGAGAATACTGAACAACGATTCCTTGACCCGGTCGGTGATCGGTCGAGTATCCATTCCCTTGGGCGGAAACAGCTTCATACCTTTTTTAGTTCCGGCGATTATTCGCATAGATATTTACCTACAATAGACTTGAAATTTCTATCTCAATGTTGTCATTAAATTTTTGAATTATTGATTTTATAGCATCGGCGTTACGTTTGGCATAAGGAGATATAACGATCTTGTCGATAAACTGTTCAGGCAGAATATTCTGAAAAAAAATGGAGACTGTAGCATCTTTACAGAGTTTCTTTCTATCCTGTTTTTCGTTTTTCACCGTTTCTGTTCCAATGTAATGTATTTATCGTTGTCTTCTGATCAGCCAGGTATAGGTCTCGCTGCATATCCA
>Ga0224495_10000506_pt1 | contig 30888 bp, 25 predicted proteins | sample SF_Jul11_sed_USG_FD_168128 | JGI IMG/M metagenome (GOLD analysis project Ga0224495, IMG submission 168128) | Sediment microbial communities from San Francisco Bay, California, United States - SF_Jul11_sed_USGS_4_1 | ecosystem: Environmental > Aquatic > Marine > Sediment | place: USA: California... | reverse complement strand
TCATCGCAAGGGGGGGGGGACGCCCCCCCCCCTTGGAGGGGGCCTGCGAAATGGCAGACAGAAAAAAACGGGGCGTGCCGTAAACCACGGCACGCCCCGTTTGCGTTTCCGGCAGGAGATTTTTTACTAAAAATCGTCGTCGAAGGGGTCGAAGCCCGGTCCGGGCATCCCCTGTGGCATGCCGCCCTGCATGTTGGGCATCCCCTGTGGCATGCCGCCCTGCATGTTGGGCATCCCCTGCGGCATGCCACCCTGCATGTTGGGCATCCCCTGCGGCATGCCACCCTGCATGCCACCCTGCATGCCGCCCCGCATGCCGCCCCGGTTCATGCGCGGCTGCATGAACTCGTCGTCCACACCGCCCTTCTGGGCCTGATTCAGGGTGTTGTAGAAGGCGGTGAAGGAGGGAGCGATGCGGCGCATGGCGGCGGTGCGCGTCTCGGCCATTTTGGTCATCAGGTCCAGCCGCTCCGGCGAAGAGAGGTTCTCGCGGTCCTTGCGCATCTTGTCGCAGGAGGCCTGCACCTCGTCCCGGGCGGCACGGGCGTCGGCACGCAGTTTCTCCCAGGCTTTTTTCTGGGCGTCGGTGAGCGCCGCGTAGTGGGCCGCCACCTCGTCCAGCCCCTTGATCCAGTACAGGCCGCTGCCGCCACAGGTGCGGGCCATCTTGCGGCCATAGGAGTCGGGGGTGTTGTCGTCGTGTCCGGCCAGCGCCGGAGCGGCCAGGGCCAGGGTGCAGGCCACGGCCAGCGCGGCGGAAAGGGGACGCAATGTCTTCATGGGTGTGCCTCCTTGGGCTTTCGGGTCACTGTCCGGGGGTGGCCGGGGGCGGCGTCATGCCGACCCGGATGCCCCCCGAATGGTGCAACGATAGCGTGCCGCTGTAAACAGAAGATTGCATCCACCCGGCAAATTTCCACGGATTTGTAACCGATTGTAACAACTCCGGGGATTGCCACACGGCGTTACACACCGTCCCCAAAGCGGGCCGTGCCTGCGTCTATAATCGGGGGCATGGAGCGCACCTTTCATCTGCTGGTGGTGGACGACGACCGGGAAATCCGCGACCTGCTGTCGCGGTTTTTGAAGAACCACGGCTACCGGGTGGACACCGCCGCCGACGGCCGCCGCATGTTCGAACTGCTCGCCGACGGCCGTTACGACCTGGTGGTGCTGGACCTGATGCTGCCCGGTGAGGACGGCCTGTCCCTGTGCCGCCGCCTGCGGGCGCAAAAAATTTCCCTGCCGGTGGTGATGCTCACCGCTCTGGGCGAGGAAACCGACCGCATCGTGGGGCTGGAGGTGGGGGCCGACGACTACATCGCCAAACCGTTCAATCCCCGCGAGCTGCTGGCGCGCATCCGCGCCGTGCTGCGCCGCGCCGGGACGGGGGCGGGGACGGGGGCGGGGACGAACGCGGGGGAGCCGCAGGCCACCGCTGCGGGCAACAGCCGGGGCAACACCCTGGGGTTTTCCGGCTGGCGGCTGGACTTGCTGCGCCGCGAGCTGCGTTCCCCGGACGGCCTGCTGGTGACCCTCACCTCCGGCGAGTTCGATCTGCTGGTGGCGCTGGCCGAGCGCGCCGGGCGGGTGCTGTCCCGCGACCAGCTTCTGGACCTCACCCGGGGGCGCGAGGCCCTGCCCTGCGACCGCAGCATCGACGTGCTGCTGTCGCGCCTGCGCCGCAAGATCGAAACCGACCCCAAACAGCCCGGATTCATCAAGACCGTGCGCGGCGGCGGCTACCTGTTCGCGGCGCCGGTGGAGCGCCTGTGATGCGCCGTCCGCGCCTGTGGCCCGACACCCTGGCCGGTCGCACCGCGCTGGCGGTGGCCACCGGCATGGTGCTGACCTTCGGCGTCACGTTACTGGTGTTTCTGGTGTGGCGCGAGAGCGGTCAGGCGCCGCGTTTTTCCCTTCTGGTCAAGCGCGTGGCGGTCACCGCCGCCGCGCTGGATCGGGCCGACCCGCCCACGCGCCCGGAACTGGCCCGCGCCGCCGGGGGGCACGGGGTTACCTTTCGCTGGCCGGTGTCGGTTTCGCCGGAGTCGCAGGAGTCGCAGGAGGGGTGGGACCCCGCCCGCTGGCAGGCGCGGCATGACCGCTGGCGGCAGGGCCAGCCGCCCCGGCAGTGGGGAGCGGGGGAGCCGGGGGGCCGGTGGCAGCCCGGCGACCGCCTCGCCCAGACCCTCACCGGCGCCCTGCTGCGCGAGGGCCTGGCCGACGCCTGGGTGTGGACCCGCCCCGGCGGCCCCGAGCGGGTGGATACGCTCCGCCCGGCGCTCCGCCCCCACGCGCCACCGCTGCGGAGGGGCGGCGGCTCTCCGGCGCGGGAGGTGCTCATCCGGCTGGGGGACGGCAGTTGGCTTGGCGTCGGCATCGAGCGCGGACAGGGGGACGAAACCGCCATCTGGCCCTATCTGGTGGCACTGGCGGTGTTCGCCGCCGCCAGCACCGTGCTGGCCCTGTGGGTGGCGCGCCGCGTCACCGCCCCCCTCGGGCGGCTGGCCGCCGCCGCCGACCGGCTGGACTCCGGTGGCGGCGGGCCGCTGCTGGAGGAAACCGGCCCCGCCGAGGTGCGCCACGCGGCGGCGGCCTTCAACCACATGCAGGCCCGCATCGGCCGCTTCACCCACGACCGCAGTCTGATGCTGGCGGCCATCTCCCACGACCTGCGCACCGTGCTCACCCGCCTCAGGCTGCGCGCCGAGTTCATCCACGACGCCCACCAGCAGGCGCGGGCGGTGGCGGACCTGGACGAAATGCAGGCCATGCTCGGCGCCACCCTGGCCTTTGCCCGCGATGACGCCGTGAGCGACGCCACCCCCCCGGACCTGGTGGACCTGGCCAGCCTGTTGCAGGATATTTGCGACAACCTGGCCGACACCGGCGCCGCCGTCACCTGTGCCGGGCCGCACCGGGTGGCGTTGCGGGGCCGTCCGGTGGCGTTGCGGCGGGCGTTCACGAACCTGATCGGCAACGCCGTCAAATACGGCGGCCAGGCCAGCGTGGAACTGTCCGCCCGGGAACCGCAACCGGGCGGCGGTGACGGCGGCTGGATTGCGGTCCGCATCGCCGACCGGGGACCGGGCATCCCGGCGGAACTGCACGAAAAGGTGTTTGCCCCCTTCTTTCGCGTGGAAACCTCGCGCAACCGCGATACCGGGGGGGCCGGTCTGGGGCTTGCCGTGGCGCGCGACATCGTGCGCGCCCACGGCGGCGACATTGCCCTGGCGGAGCGCCAGGGGGGCGGCCTGGTGGTCACCGTCACCCTCGGGCGCGGGGGCCTGCCGCAGGACTTCCCGCAGCCCTTCCCGCAGCCCTCCCCGCAGACTCCAAAAGTGAAGAAAATGTAGGCAACCATCGATCGGGTGACGACGAACGGGGGTCCGCCGTAATACAATGCACCCTCGCCGGTGCGAAAGAATGTCTGTGAGTGCGGGGCCGGGGCGGAAGCCCGGAGTGTTTCGGCGTACCCCACCCGGCGTCGGCGGAGGGACAAGGTCCGGGATTTCGGGGAGATCGTGTGGCGGGTCGCATGTTTCAAAAAATCCTGATTGCCAACCGGGGTGAGATCGCGGTGCGCATCGCGCGCGCCTGCGCCGAACTGGGCGTCCGTTCGGTGGCGGTGTTCACCGAACCCGACCGCCACGCCATGCACGTCAAGCGCGCCGACGAGGCGTATTGCGTGGGCGAGGATCCCCTCAAGGGGTACCTCGACCCCAAGCGGCTGGTGGACCTGGCGGTGGACCTGGGGTGTGATGCCCTGCACCCCGGCTACGGTTTTTTGTCCGAGAACCCGCAACTGGCCCAGGCCTGCGCCGATCTGGGGGTGACCTTCATCGGCCCCTGCGCCGACGTCATCCGCCGCATGGGCGACAAGACCGAGGCGCGCCGCGCCATGATCGCCGCCGGCGTGCCGGTGACCCCCGGTACCGAGGGCAACGTGGCCGACGTCAACGAAGCCCTGAAGGAGGCCGAGCGCATCGGCTATCCGGTGATGCTCAAGGCCACCTCCGGCGGCGGCGGCCGCGGCATCCGCCGCTGCAACTCGAAAGAGGAGCTTTCCCAGCAGTTCGACCGGGTGATTTCCGAGGCCACCAAGGCCTTCGGCAACGCCGAGGTGTTTCTGGAAAAGTGCGTGGTCAACCCGCGCCACATCGAGGTGCAGATTCTCGCCGACAGCCACGGCAACACCATCCACCTGTACGAGCGCGACTGCTCCATCCAGCGCCGCAACCAGAAACTGATCGAAATCGCCCCCTCGCCCCAGCTCACCCCGGAACTGCGCGCCCGCATCGGCGAATGGGGGGTGATGGCGGCCCGCGCCGTGAATTACGAGAACGCCGGTACGGTGGAATTTCTGGTGGACGGCGACCAGGTTTATTTCATGGAAATGAACACCCGCGTGCAGGTGGAGCACACGGTGACCGAGGAAATCACCGGGCTGGACATCGTCAAGGAGCAACTGCGCATCGCCGCCGGCGAGCCCCTGAGCGTGACCCAGGAGCAGGTGACCGTGAGCGGTTTTGCCATCCAGTTCCGCGTCAACGCCGAGGATCCCAAAAACAATTTCCTGCCCAGCTTCGGGCGCATCACCCGCTACTACGCCCCCGGCGGCCCCGGCGTGCGCACCGACACGGCGATCTATACCGGCTATGTGATCCCCCCCTATTTCGATTCCATGGCCCTCAAGCTGATCGTGTGGGGCGCCACCTGGGAGGAAGCCATCGAGCGCGGTTCCCGCGCCCTGGACGACATGCACCTGTACGGGGTGCGCACCACCGTCCCCTATTATCAGGCGGTGCTGCGCCACCCGGAATTCCGCGCCGGCAGCTTTCATACCGGCTTCATCGAGGCCCATCCCGAGTTGACCCAATATTCCGACAAACGCAGTCCGGAGCACGCCGCCCTTGCTGCGGCGGTGGCCATTGCCGCCCATTGCGGCCTGTAGAAACGAGCACGAGGAAGATTCGCCGTGAAACAGAAGGTTCTCATCACCGAAACCGCCCTGCGCGACGCCCACCAGTCCCTGCTGGCCACGCGCATGCGCATGGACGACATGCTGCCCGTTTGCACCCGGCTCGACCAGGCCGGCTTCTGGTCGCTGGAAGTTTGGGGCGGCGCCACCTTTGACTCCTGCCTGCGCTTCCTCAAGGAAGACCCCTGGGAACGGCTGCGCGCCCTGCGCCGCGCCCTGCCCAACAGCCGTCTGCAGATGCTGCTGCGCGGCCAGAACCTGGTGGGCTACCGCCACTACGCCGACGACGTGGTGCGCACCTTTGTCGAAAAGAGCGCCAGCAACGGCGTGGACGTGTTCCGCGTCTTCGACGCCATGAACGACGTGCGCAACCTCAAGGTCGCCATCGCCGCCGTCAAGGACGCGGGCAAGCACGCGCAAGGGGTGATCTGCTTCACCACCAGCCCGGTGCACACCGAACAGGCCTTCGTGGAACAGGCCAAAGCCCTCGAGGGCATGGGGTGCGACTCCATCGCCGTCAAGGACATGGCCGGTCTGCTCACCCCGTTCGGAACCGGCAGCCTGATGAAGGCGCTGCGCAAGGCGGTGGCCCTGCCCCTGGCCCTGCACTCCCACGACACCGCGGGTCTGGGGGCCATGTGCCAGTTGAAGGCCATCGAGAACGGCTGCACCCACCTCGACACCGCCATCTCCAGCATGGCGGGCGGCACCAGCCACCCCCCCACCGAGTCCCTGGTGGCGGCCCTGCGCGGCACCCCCCACGACACCGGCCTGAGCCTGTCGGACCTGCAGGAGATCAGCGCCTATTTCGCCCGCATCCGCCCCCGCTATCACCAGTTCGAGAGCGACTACACCGGCGTCGATACCCGGGTGCAGGAGAACCAGGTGCCGGGCGGCATGATGTCCAACCTGGCCAACCAGCTCAAGGAGCAGGGCGCCCTCAACCGCATCGACGAGGTGTTCGCGGAAATCCCCCGCGTGCGCGCCGACCTGGGCTATCCGCCGCTGGTCACGCCCACCTCGCAGATCGTTGGCTCCCAGGCGGTGTTCAACCTGCTGGCCGGAGAGCGCTACAAGACCATCACCAACGAGGTGCGCCTGTACCTGCAAGGGCGCTACGGCAAGGCCCCCGGTCCGATCAACGAAGAACTGCGGCGCCGCGCCATCGGCGACGAGGAGGTGGTCGAATGCCGCCCCGCCGACCTGATCGCCCCGGAGATGGACCGCCTCAAGGCCGACATCGGCGACCTGGCCGCCAGCACCGAGGACGTGCTGTCCTTCGCCCTGTTCCCCGACGTGGGGCGCAAGTTCCTCGAAGGGCGCGCCGCGGGCACCCTGGTCCCGGAAGCCCTCTTGCCCCCCAAGGGCGAGGAGGGGCGGCCCCATGTGGAAGGCGTGGCCACCGAGTTCGTGGTGGACGTGCACGGCGAGTCGTACCGCGTGGCGATCACCGGCGCCAGCCTCAAGAACGACGGCAAGCGCCACTTCTTCCTGACCCTGGACGGCATGCCGGAAGAGGTGGTGTTCGAGCCCCTCAACGAGTTTGGCGCCCCCGCCCCCGGCCAGCGCAAGCAGGCCACCGGCGACGGCCACGTCACCACCACCATGCCCGGCAACATCGTTACCGTGCTGGTCAAGGAGGGTGACACGGTGAAGGTGGGCCAGACCGTGCTGGTGGCGGAAGCCATGAAGATGGAAACCGAGGTGCATGCCCCCATCGCCGGCAAGGTGTCCCACGTCTATGTGGCCCCCGGCGACCGGGTGAAACCCGGCGAGTTGCTGATCGAGATCGTCCCCTAGCGGTTTTCTCCCCCCTCCGCCACGGGTGTCGGCGGGTCTGCCGGGGTGGGTCTGTCGGGGTGGGTCTGTCGGGCGGGTCTGCCGCAAGGTGTTTGCGCGGTGGGTTCCTGTCTGGTCATCCCTCCGCCCCGCGCCCCCGCTGGCCCTGGCCGTTGCCCCGGACCGTGTACGCAAATGTACACGGTGGCCAAAAAGTGCCTCACATTGCCGGACCGTCCCCCGCCCTGGGGCTTTCCCCGCGCCCGAAGTCGCCACATAACCCATTGTTTTGATTATCCGTCACCGGATGGTGTGCGCTTTTGTTCAGATGGCGCGCATATTGCTTGGTTCCTCCCCGAGGATTTCTGCGGCCCCCTCCGAAACCGGCGGCCGCGCGGTTTTTTTTCCCCCGCAGGGGGCGACGCCGAACCCTTTGGTCGGCAGCACGGGAGACGACAGAATGTTGGGCAAGCGCGGGCCTTGGGTGTGGTGGCGGGCGGCCGCGGCGGGAGCCGTTCTGGGCCTGCTCACGGCCTGTGGCAGCGGCGGCGGCGCCGACATGGGGGAAGTGGTCATCGGCCTCACCGACGCCGACGGCGATTTTGCCACCTATCAGGTGGATGTGACCTCCCTCACCCTCACCCGCGACGATGGCGCCGTGGTGGAAGTGGTCCCCCGGTCCACGCGTCTGGATTTTGCCCGCTACACCGAGCTGTCCGAATTCTTCACCGTGGCCAGCGTGCCCCAGGGGGTGTATACCGCCCTGCAACTGCGCCTCGACTACCGCACCGCCGACGTGCGCGTCGAGGTCAACGGCGCGGCGCTGCCGGTGGCGGTGCGTGGCACCGACGGCCTGGCGCTGGAAACCGCCAGCGTGACGGTGGAACTGAAAAACCGCAACGCCCTGCACCTCACCCGCGATGTCCCCTCCCACCTGTTGCTGGATTTCGATCTGGCGGCCTCGCACCAGGTGGATCTGACCGATCCGGCCGCCCCCGTGGTGGTGGTCCGGCCGGTGCTGCTGGCCCGGGTCAACCCCGAGATCGCCCACCGCCACCGCCTGCGCGGCCAGCTCAAGGACGCCGCCAGCGGCCACCAGTTTCAGGTGCGGGTATTGCCGTTTTTGCGTCAGAAGGGCGAGTTTGGCGTGTTCCCGGTGCAGACCGGGGCCGACACCCGCTTCGAGGTGGACGGCGTGACCTATCTGGGGGCGCCGGGCAGCAAGGCGCTGGCGACGCTGGCCCCCGGGGCGCCGGTGGAGGTGTATGGACTGGTCAACCGCGCCGGCCGCCACCTGCGCGCCGATCTGGTGCTGGCGGGAAGTTCGGTGCCATGGGCCGACCGCGACGCCCTTGGCGGCACCGTCGTGGCCCGCTCCGGCGACACCCTGACCCTGCGCGGCGCGGCCATCACCCTGCGTGACGGCACCGCCACCTATGCAGAAACCGCCGTGGTGACCCTGGGCCCCGATACCCGCGTCACGCGGGAAGACGCCCTCACCATTGGTCCCTCCGGTTCCGCCCTCGGCCGGGGGGCAATTTCCGTCGGCCAGCGCCTGGCGGTTCTGGGCAATTTCACCCCCCCCCCGGCACCGGGGGCGGCGGCCACACTGGACGCCACCGCCGGTCACGCCCGGCTGCTGGTCACCACGGTCAGCGGCCCGGTGACGGCGGTGGACGGACGGGGTCTGGTGCTGGGGGTCCGCTCCCTGGCCGGATACCGCCCGGCGGCCTTCGATTTTGCCGGTACCGGCGGCAGCGCCACCCAGAACGCCGACCCCGGCGCCTACGAGGTGGACGCCTCGGGCATGGTGCTGAACTGGGTGAACGCGGGGGATGCGGTGCAGGTGCGCGGCTTTGTCGCCCCCTTCGGCGCCGCCGCCCCCGATTTTGTGGCCCGCAGCGTGTTCCGCCCGGCGCTGGCGCCCGCCACCACCGCCACCCTGCGTGTGCTCTGGCAGCCCGCCACCAGCCAGCCGTTTCTGGCCATGGACGCCGCCGGCATGGCCCTGAACCTGAACGGCGCCCCCAACGTGCGCACCATCTATCTGAACGGCCAGGCCCTTCAACTGGGGGTTGCCGAGGCGCCGCGTCTGGACGTGGCCCTGAACGGCGACGGGGCCTTTGCGCTGGTGAAAAACGGCGTGGTGACCAGTTTTGACAACTACGAGCCGTTCGTCCTGGCTCTGGCCCAGCAGATGGTGGCCGGGGCGGGGGTGGACTCCCTCACCGCCCATGGCGAATGGGACGCCACCACCGCCACACTGGTGGTCACCGGCCTGTCGGTGGTTCTGGGCGGGGCACAGGCCCAGTAGCCTTAACCCCGGGCGCGGGTCGGCGGGGCGCGCGATCCTATCGGGAAAAAATCGCCTGAATGCGCGCCTGCACCGCCTCGGCGGTCCGTCGCGGATCGGCGGCGTCGCGGATCGGGCGGCCCATCACGATGTAATCGGCGCCGCCCCGGAACGCCTCCTCCACGTCCACGGTGCGTTTCTGGTCGTCCGCGCCGCGCCGCTCCGGCGGGCGGATGCCGGGGGTGACGATCAAAAAGCCCTCCCCCAGCGTCTTCCGCAGCAGCGGGGCCTCCAGCCCGGAGGCGATGACCCCGTCGCACCCCAGTTGCCGGGCGCGTCCGGCGCGGGACAGCACCAGTTGTTGCGGATCTCCCGTCAGTCCCATGTCGCCAAGGTCGTTCTGGTCCAGGCTGGTGAGCACGGTGACGGCCAGGATCTGCATGTGCCCCTTGGCTCCCGCCGCGGCCTGCAGAATGGCGTCGTTGCCGTGCACGGTGGCGAAATCCACCGGATGCCGGGCGAGGTTTTCCACCGCGCGGCGCACGGTTTCGGGCACGTCGTACATCTTGATGTCGGCGAACACCCGCTTGCCCTGTTCCCCCAGCCAGCGGGTGAGGTCCCAGAAACCGTCCGCCATGAGCAGTTCCAGGCCGATCTTGTAGAACGCCACCGCGTCTCCGAGTTGCCGCACCATGGCGCGCGCCTGTTCGGCGGAGGTGACGTCCAGCGCGACGATCAGCCGCTCGCGGACCGGGATGGACGGGGGGGAACCGGGGGCGGGGGAGTCACTCATGACCGGGGATTATCCCCGCTTTGGCGGGCGGCGTGCAACGTGGCCGGGGGATGTATTCTCCCCGGTCTTCGCTTGATTTTGCCCGCGCCGGAGTGGAAGCTGTACGGCGCATGAAACAGGCCGGGGGCTCAGGAGATCCCCCGCACGTTCACCACCTCGCTGGATGCATGCCGATGAAAGCCCTGCGTCGTTTCGCCCGACCCGTTCAGCTATGCCGTAATTGTCAGCCTGTTGTCCCTGAACCTGCACCTGCCGGACGCAACCGCCGCCATGGTAGGCACCGGCGCCGTGGTGGATTCCGCTCAGGCGCAGCAGGACCGCAGCGTGCTCCACGCCGTCCTGGAGCGGCAGGAGGTGCAGGTGCAATTGGTGGCCCTGGGGGTGGACCCCCGGCAGGCGCACGTCCGCGTAAATGCCCTCAGCGACGGCGAGGCCCGCGATCTGGCCCGGCATATGGACCAGATGCCCGCAGGCGGCTTGTTGGCGTCTTCCGTAGTGCTCATCGGGGTGATAGTCCTTGTTTCTTTTCTGATTGCCCTAATGGCCGCTCACCTTGATGATCGCGACAAGGCGCTTCGCTATTAGGGCGCTGTCACCACCCCCTCCGGGTGTGTTAACCAGGCACTGGTAGTCGTTGACCTGCCCGGCCCGATTGGCGTGGTCCCCCGTCTATCAGGCCCCCCTATGTGGATGGGGAACACCCGTTTCCGGCCCATGCCGACACGGCCAATCCGCCCCCCCCGGCCCCCGGTTGCTTTTGGCCGCGCCGGAGAGGAAACTGTGCGGCGTGAAAACCGGCGCTGCGGCCCCCTTGCGTCCCGCCCGCCGCAACAGATTCCACTCTCGGGAGTACCGACCATGAAAGCCCTGCGCCGCGTTGCAAAGCCTGTCTGCTATGCCGTTGCCGCCAGTCTGCTGGCCCTCAACCTGCACCTGCCGAACGCGCAGGCCGCCATGGTGGGCACCGGCGCGGTGGTGGCTTCCGCGCAGTCACAGCAGGACCGCAGCCAGCTCCACGCCGCGCTGGAGCGGCAGGAGGTCAGGGCCCGTCTGGTGGCGCTGGGGGTGGACACCCGCCAGGCCCACGCCCGCGTGGACGCCCTCAGCGACGGCGAGGCCCGCGATCTGGCCCGGCGTCTGGACCAGATGCCCGCAGGTGGAGACGCCTTTGGCGGCCTGGTGGGTGCGGCGGTGTTCGTCTTCATCGTGCTGGTGTTCACCGACCTGCTGGGACTCACCAGCGTGTTCCCGTTCACCAACAAGGGCTCCCTGCGCACCTAGTTTTTCCCCGGTTTCCGCCCATGCGGGTCGTTTCCAGGCGCTTCGGTCGCGTCCGGTCCGCCACGGGGGCCTGTCTGGCCACCCTGCTGCTGGCGGCGCTGACCGGCTGCGCCCTGCCCCAGACCCGGCAGGTGCTGGCGGCCTTGCCCCCGCCGGGGTCCCCTCTGCCGCTGTCGGCGGAACTGGAGGCGGTGCCGTTCTTTCCGCAAAAGGCGTATCAGTGCGGCCCGGCGGCCCTGGCCACGGTGCTGGGCGCGGCGGGGTTTGCGGTCACCCCGGATGAACTGACGCCGGAGGTCTACCTGCCCCGGCGCCGCGGCAGCCTGCCCCTGGAACTGCTGGCGGCGGCGCGCCGCCACGGCGCGGTGCCCTATGTGCTGCGCCCGCGGCTGGAGACGGTGCTGGACGAGGTCCGCGCCGGCCATCCGGTGCTGATTTTGCAAAATCTGGGGTTGTCCTTCGCCCCCGTGTGGCACTATGCCGTGGTGGTGGGTTTTGACCTGGAGCGCGCACGGGTGGTGCTGCGTTCGGGGCACGAACGGCGGCGCTGGATGTCCCTGCGTACCTTTGAATACACCTGGCGGCGGGGCGACTACTGGGCGGTGGTGGTGTCCTCGCCGGACAAAATCCCGCAAACGGCGGAAGAAGTTCCCTATCTCCAGACCGTGCTGGCGCTGGAGCAGCCCGGCCACTGGCAGGATGCGGCCACCGCCTACGATGCGGCCCTGCTCCGCTGGCCGCAAAGTCTGGGGGCGGCCATGGGGCTGGGCAACAGCCGCTATGCGCTGGGCGATTTATCCGGCGCCGAGGCGGTCTTTCGCGCCGCCACCCTGGCCCACCCCGAGGCGGGGGTGGCGTTCAACAATCTGGCCCAAACCCTGGCCGATCAGTCACGCCTGACCGAGGCCGAGGCGGCAGCGCGGCAGGCGGTGGCCCTGGGCGGGCAAAACTCCGACCCCAACGCCGACGTGTTCCAACAGACGCTGGGGGAGATTTTGGGGCGGTGAGGGGGCAGGGGGCGAAAAGCCGCCTGACTGTGATCCGGCTGTGATCCGAATTGAAAAAAGGGTTGCGCCTTTCGACGCAACCCTTGGGTTTTCCTGGTGGGCCGTGTAGGGATCGAACCTACGACCCGCTGATTAAGAGTCAGCTGCTCTACCAACTGAGCTAACGGCCCAAGAAACAAATCATCAACAATCTGGTGCGCCTGAAGGGATTCGAACCCCTGACCTACGGAACCGGAATCCGTCGCTCTATCCAGCTGAGCTACAGGCGCAAAAACCGGTTCCGGCGCATCACCCTCTCCCCCCCGGGGCCGGTTCAGCCGCAACCGATGCCCCCAAGGGTGGTGGACGATACAGGACTTGAACCTGTGACCCCTGCCGTGTGAAGGCAGTGCTCTACCAGCTGAGCTAATCGTCCATTTCCCCACGAGGAACCCGGCATTTTACAGGATTCGTCCCGATCAGAAAAGGGGGTTGGCAAAATCTCTCCCGCACCGGCCCCTCCACGGCCTCTCCACGGCCTCTCCACGGCCTCTCCACGGCCTCTCCACGGCCCCGCACCGGCCCCGCCGCACCGGCCCCCCCGCCGCACCGGCCCCGCACCCTCCTTCGCCCACGGCACGCGCCGCGCCCATTTGCCCCGATTCTGCCGCGGGGCGCGGGTCGGCTCGGCGCTGGAAGGGAGAAACAGGCCCCCCCGGTCCGCTGACGGACCGGGGGGACGGGAGACGGGGGGTGGGAATTACCGGGTGGTGCCGGCGGGCACGATGCGCGCCAGACGATCCAGAAAGCGCGACAGGCCGCTTTGGCTCTTGCGCTGTTCCGGCTCCTGCCCGGCGTACACCAGTTCCTCGTCGAACTGGAATTTTTCCATGGTGATGCAGCGCGTCGGGCAGCGCATGGCGCACAGGCCGCAGCGGATGCACAGGTGGCTGTCGAACAGCATCACCGCGCCCTTTTCGGTGGCCTGATCGGTGGAGCCCGCGTGGGCCCCCGGTCCGTTCAGGAACTGGCTCGGCGCCACGCCGAAAATGGGCTGGGCGCCGCCTGCCAACTGGGTGGCGTTGTCCACCTGATCCAGGGGCACCAGCTTGAGCACCTTTTCCGGGCAGATATCCACGCAGCCGGAACAGGCGATGCACATCTCGCCGTCCATCACCACGTTGATGTTGCAGCGCAGGCAGCGGTGGGCCTGATCGATGGCCTCCTGCTCCGGATAGCAGAAATCCACCAGGGTGTTGGAGAAATTCCCTTCCGTATCCTTGCGCATGGCCAACGGCAGGTGCGGTTCGGTCTTGCGGTCCAGGCCGATGTAGCGGTCCACCGTCTCGTAGTTGGTCATCGGCCGCATCACCGCGTGGGGGACGGTCTCGATCTTTTTGCCGGAGAGGATCTGGTGGATCGAGCGCGCCACCTTGTGGCCGTGGGACACGCCGTCGATGAACAGCTTGGGGCCGGTGGCGATGTCGCCGGTGATGAACACGTCCGGGGCCGAGGTCTGGAAGGTTTTGGGGTCGCTCTTGATGACGCCGGGGGCGGCCTGCGCCACCTCGTCCTCCACGCCGGCCAAAAAACCCACGTCGGCGCGCTGACCGATGGCCAGAATCACCTCGTCGGTGTCGTACACGGACTCGGTGCCCTCGACGAAGGAGGGGGCAAAGCGGCCCTGGGAGTCGAAAATCGACGCCACGCGCTTGAATTCCAGGCCGGTCAGGGTGCCGTCGGCGGCGCGCACGTAGCGCTGCGGGCCCAGGTCGTTGTGGATGGTGATGCCCTCGTAGCGCGCCTCGATGCGCTCGTACTGGGAGCCGCGCATGCCGTCCTCGGGCTCCAGGCACACCACCTGCACCTTGGTGGCGCCCTGACGCAGTGCGGTGCGGGCGCAGTCCATGGCCACGTCGCCGCCGCCGACCACGATCACCCGCCCCTTGTGGGGGATTTTTTCGCCAAAATTGCTGCGCCGCAGGTAGTCGATGCCCTCGATGATGCCGGTACCCTCGTGGCCGGGGATGGGGATGCCCCGCGCCAGTTGCAGGCCGGCGGCGACGACCACCGCCTTGTAGCCCTCGTTGCGCAGGTCGCGGATGGTCTTGTGCTTGCCGATCTCCACCCCGTACTGCACGTCGATGCCCATGCTGGCGATGCCGTCCACTTCGGAGTAGACCACGCGGCGGTCCAGGCGGAACACCGGCACCCCCTGGGACAGCATGCCACCGGCGCCGACGCGCGGATGGCGTTCGAACACCGTGACCTGATAGCCGAACAGGTTCAGGTCGTGGGCCGTGGTCATGCCCGCCACGCCGGAGCCGATCACCGCCACCTTGGGGCCGGTGTTGCGCGACTCCCGGTCGAGCACGCCGGTGGTGCCCATCAGGCGCTTGATGTTGCTGATGTCGAACTCGTGCCGCGAGTCGGCCTCGAAGGTGCCCTTGAGCACGTCTTCCAGCACCCGGTTCTTGCGGTCCGGGCTCTCCGGCCCGAACTGCTCGCACACGAAGCGCTTGAGGGCGCGGATGGCCACCGGGGTGTCCAGCTTGCCGCGGCGGCAGGCGGCCTCGCAGGGGGCGCCGCACACCCGGCCACAGATGGAGGCAAACGGGTTCGGTTCGCGGGCGATGCGGTAGGCGTCCTCGTAGCGGCGCTCGCCGATGGCCACGATGTAGCCACGGGCATCGGTGTGCACCGGGCAGGAGTACTGGCATTCCACCGTTTCCTGGAAATGCTCGTAGTCCTGGTTGATGACCTTCAAAGGATTCGCTTGAATCATCGGGAGACGCCTCAACAAAAAAACCGGGTCTGTTCCACGCGGAAGCCGTAACTCATACCATGCCGGGGGGGCAATTCGATTATGACATATGTCATCACCCAATGTGAAACCCCGTACCTGCCCACTATTTTTGTGCGGGTTTGGCGGGCGCTGCGGGCGCGGCTCCGGTACCATGGGGGGCAGCACGGCGGGCCGCGGAGGGGCGTGAATTGTCCCCCGAACGGCCCTCCGGCAGTCGGTGTGCGCCGCCCGCCCTGGCGGGCCGCGGATCGGCTCAATCCCCAGGGTGGAAATTCCGGTTTGGCGCAGCACAGCAAAGAAGGTTCAACAGAAGGCTCGTCCAAAGCCGCCACGGCTCCGGCGGTGGAAACCCGCGACCTGACCAAGCGCTTTGGCGCCACGCTGGCGGTGGACCGCCTGTCGTTCCGCATCGGGCGCGGCGAAATCTACGGCCTGCTGGGGGCCAACGGCGCGGGCAAGACCACCACCATCGCCATGCTGCTGAACCTCATCACCCCCACCTCCGGCAGCCTGAGCGTGCTGGGCCACAGCTATCCGGCGGGGCGTCAGGCGATTTTGTCGCGGGTGAATTTTTCCTCCACCTACGTGTCCGTGCCCCTGCGCCTCACGGTGTGGGAGAACCTGCGCGTGTTCGCCGCCCTGTACAGCGTGAAAAATCCCCGCGAGCGCATTCTGGAACTGCTGGAGCGCTTCGAGATTCCCGACACCCTGCACAAGCCGGTGGGCGACCTGTCCTCCGGCCAGAAAACCCGCGTTTACCTGGCCAAGGCCCTGCTCAACCGCCCCGAGGTGCTGTTCCTCGACGAGCCCACCGCCAGCCTCGACCCGGACATGGCCGACAAGACCCGCCAGGTGATCCGCGACATCCGCCGCGACTACGGCACCGCGGTGCTGATCACCTCCCACAACATGGCGGAGATGGAATCCCTGTGTGACCGCATCCTGTTCATCGAGCGCGGGCGGCGGCTGACCGAGGGCACCCCCCGCGAGATTCTGGCCCAGTACGGGCGCGACACCCTCGAGGAGGTGTTCATCCACGTGGCGCGCAACGGCGCGGCGGACGCGGGGACGGCTTCGGGGGTGGACCGGGGGGGGACGCCCTGATGCTCAGCATGACCCGCATCGGCGGCCTGACGCTGCGCTATTTTTACCTTTACCGGGGCTCCCTGCCGCGCCTGCTGGAACAGCTTTACTGGCCGGTGGTGGACCTGCTGGTATGGGGTTTTGTGACCATCTACCTGAGCCGTTTCGAGGGCACCCTGCCCAACTTCATGGCCTATTTTCTGGGCGGTCTGGTGCTGTGGGACATCCTGTTCCGCTCCCAGGTGGGGGTGAGCGTGGCCTATCTGGAAGAAATCTGGTCGCGCAACCTGCTAAACCTGTTCGTCAGCCCCCTGCGCCCCATCGAGCTGCTGTTGGCCTCCATGGGCACCGCCGTGATGCGCGTGGTGTTCACTGCCAGCGTCTCGGTGACCATCGCCTGGCTGTTTTACGGCTTCAACCTGTTCGTGATGGGCATCTGGGTGGCGGCCTTCATGGGCGCCCTGATGCTCATGGGCTGGGCGCTGGGAATTTTCATTTCCGCGCTGGTGATGCGGTTCGGGCAGGGGGCGGAGTCCCTGGCCTGGGGATTGATCTTCCTGGTGCAGCCGGTGGCGGCGGTGTTTTATCCGGTTTCGGTACTGCCGTTACCCCTGCAATATGTGTCCGCCGGGATCCCCGCCTCCCACGTGTTCGAGGGCATGCGTCAGGTGCTGGACGGCGGCCCGGCTCCGCTCTCGAACCTGCTGTGGGCCTACCTGCTGGGGGTGGTGTACATGGGGCTGGCGCTGACGTTCTTTTATGCCATTTTGCGCGAGGCCCGGCGCGAGGGACGGCTGCTGCGGGTGGGGGAATAGGCCCGGAAACCGCGTCGGCGGGCGGTTGGGTCGTTCAGGTGGATGCGGGCGTTCAGGTGGATGCGGGCGTCGGCGGTGGCCCGAGAATGCCCGCCAGCAGGCGCGACAACAGGCACAGGGGCAGCCCCACCACGGTGAAATAATCCCCCTTCACCGATTCCACAAACACCGCGCCGCGTTCCTGAATGCCGTAGGCCCCGGCCTTGTCCATCGGCTCCCCGCTGGCGATGTAGGCATCGATTTCGTCTGCGCTGACGGCGCGAAAGCGCACCCGCGTGGAGGGGGACTCCACCAGTTGCAGGCCGCCGGGGGCCACCACCGCCACCCCGGTCCACACGCAATGGTCGCGCCCGGCGATCTGCTCCAGCATGCGCCGGGCGTCGGCCTTGTCCTGCGGCTTGCCGAGGATGCGGCCATCCACCTCGACCACCGTGTCGGCCCCCACCACCACCGCCTCCGGGTGGGCGCTGTGGGCAACCCGTGCCTTGGCCAGCGCCAGCCGCCGCACGGTGTCCTCGGCGCTCTCGCCCTCCAACGGCGTCTCGTCCACATCGGCGTGGGTGGTGCGGAACGGATAACCCAGGTGGTGAAACAGCTCCCGCCGCCGGGGCGAGGCCGAGGCCAGCAGCAGCGGCCAGTTGGCGTTGGTCTTCATGGGGCGGCTCCGGCGGTTTCCGCCCTCAGGGTGGCGAGCAGGGTGCAAAAATCCTCCGGCAGGGGCGCCTCGAAGGTCATCTGTTCGCCGCTGTCGGGGTGGATCAGGGTCAGGCGCGCGGCGTGCAGCATCAGGCGCGGTACCGCCAGACCGGGGGGAAACACCCGGCGCCGCCCGCCGTAGACCGGGTCCCCCAGCACCGGCCAGCCCATGTGCTCCAGATGCACGCGAATCTGGTGGGTGCGGCCGGTTTCCAGCTTGAGTTCCACCAGCGCCACGCCGCCGGAGGCGCGGGGAAAAGCCTCCAGGGTGCGGTAGTGGGTGACGGCGGAACGGGCGTGGTTGGTATAGGCCGAAACGCGCTTGCGGTCTTTGTAGTCGCGGCCGATGGCCAGTTCGACGGTGCCCTGCGCCGGGCGCGGCACCCCCACGGTGAGCGCCTGATAGCGGCGCCCCATGCGGCGGCTGGCGAGCTGGGCCGAAAGGCGGCTGTGGGCCATGTCGCTCTTGGCCACCACCAGCAGGCCGGAGGTGTCGCGGTCCAGCCGGTGCACGATGCCGGGGCGTTCGCGCCCGCCGATGCCCGACAGCCCCTGCATGTGGTGCAGCAGGGCATGAACCAGGGTGCCCTCCCAGTTGCCGGGGGCCGGATGCACCACCATGCCGGCGGGCTTGTTGACGACCGCCAGAAAGGCGTCCTCGAACACGATGTCCAGGGGCAGGTCTTCGGCCACGATGTCCAGCGGGGCGGGGCGCACCACCGCCACGCTGACCACGTCGCCGGGTTGCAGGCGGTGATTGGGGCGCACCGCCTTGCCGTTGACGGTCAGCAGGCCGTCGTCGATCAGGCGCTGCACCTGGGAGCGCGACGGGGCCAGCCCCTGCGCCGCCGCCCAGGCGTCCACGCGGGCGGCGCGGGAGCCGTCCGCCACGGTGCGGGTAAGGGCCTCGCCGTGCGTCGGCGGGATACCCGCGGAAGACAGATCGGCAGAAGACAAGTCGGCAGAAGACGGGACAGCGGAAGACGGGGCCGGGGCAGCCCCGTTCGGGGTGGCCTCGTCCGGGGACGGCTGGGAATGGCCGGAGCCGCTCAGGGGGACGCGGGCTCCAGATTCAGACAGTGTTCGCAGGGCGATACCGCGCGGGTCAGGGCCAGCAGATAGTCGCGGGCGCCGGAGCCGCCGCCGGGGGGGATGCAGCAGGTGGCCAGTTGCCGGGCGATGCGCTCTCGCTGGCGGCGGGTCTGGGCCAGCCTCGGGTGCTGCGGACACAGCCCTTCGGCCTCGTCCCAGTGGGCCAGCGCGGCGCGGGTCTCGCCCAGTCCGGACAGCAGGTCGGCCAGGTCCAGATGCGCCAGCACGTTGTCCGGGTTGGCCATGGCGGCGCGCGTCAGATAGGCGCGGGCGGTGCCGGTGTCGCCAGCGGACAGGGCGGCGCGGCCCAGCATGCGCAGCGGTTCGTCGGCGTTGGGGGCCAGCGCCACCGCCCGTTCCCAGGCCGCCACCGCCGCCACCGGGCGCGCCTGATGGTGGTGAATGCGTCCCAGCATCACAAAGGCGTTGACGTTGTCCGGCTGCTCGGTGGCCACCCCCCCGTACAGGGTCAGGGCGTCATCCAGCCGCCCCATGCACAGCAGGATCTGGCCCTTGATCTCCCGCGCCATCATGTGCGCCGGATCGGCCTTGATGGCGCGGTCCAGATAGGCCACCGCCAGTTCGTGCTGGGCGATTTTTTCGTACGCCAGGCCGGTGTGGAACAGCAAGTCCGGATCGTGGGCCTTGTCCGCCAGCAGCAGGGTATAAAGGGCCAGCGCGCCGGGGGCGTCGCCGTGGGTGAGGCGCAGGTTGGCCTTGATCAGATACAGGTCGCGCTGGGGCTCGGTGAGGGGGCAGGCGGAGCCGGGATCGCCCAGATTGGCGTGCAGGAAGGCGCGGTCCACCAGTTCCTCGGCCAGTTCATAGCGCCCCTGCTGCATGTAGATGCGCGCCAGATGGGCGGCGGTGGCGGCGGAGGTGGGGTTGTGCTCCAGTTCGCTGCAGAGCAGGTTGACCGCCAGCAGCCAGTTGCCCTGATCCAGGGCCGACAGGGCGCGGCGCACGTTGCGGGGCAGGGGACGGTTCACCGCGGCTCCTCCCCGGCGGGGGCGGCGGCGTCGGTGGAATCGCTGCAGGAATGGTCGTGCGAATGGTCGTGCGAATGGCCCCGGTCGCGCCAACTGGTCCACAAAAACAGGGCGATGCCCACGGTGATGCAGGAGTCGGCCACGTTGAAGGCCGGCCAGTGCCAGGTGCCCACAAAGACGTCCAGAAAATCCACCACCTTGCCGAAGCGCACCCGGTCCACCAGGTTGCCGATGGCGCCGCCGATCACCAGCAAGGCGGCGGCGCGCGCGGCGCGGTCGGTGGCGGACGTGCGCAGGTAGAACACCGTCAGCAGCACCACCGCCAGCACCGAAACCGCCCCCAGAAAGGCGGTGCGCAGGGCCGCGCCGGAGTCCGCGAACAGGCCGAAGGCCGCCCCCGGATTGTGCACCAGGGTGAGGCTGAAAAATCCGGGGACGACGGGGCGCGACTGGTTGAGCATCAGGGCGCCGGTGATCCACCACTTGGTGATCTGGTCCAGCGCCACCAGCAACAGGGGGACGCCGATCAACGGCCACAGGGACGGCCGCCCGGCGGGGGCATGGCCGGGGGAACTGCCGGGGGAAAAGGCCGCGTCGCTCATGCCAGCGTCTCCACCACCGCCGCGCAGCGCCCGCACACGCCGGGGTGGGCGGCGGCCGCGCCCACGTCCTCGCGGTAGATCCAGCAGCGCTCGCACTTGGCGCCGGTGGCCCGGGTGAAACCGATCCTCAGGCCCGCCACCTCCTGCGCCGCCACGGCTTCGGCAGGGGCTTCGGAGAGGGGCGCCAGCGCCACCGCCGAGGTGATGAACAGGTCCGCCAGAAATTCCCGGTAGGGGGTCAAAAACTTCAGCAGGTCGGCGTCGGCATACAAGGTGAGCGCCCCCTCCAGGGAGTGGCCGATGATTTTATCGCGGCGGCGCCCCTCGAGTTCGCGGGTGCCCTCGGCGCGCACTTTGCGCAGGCGCTCCCAGCGCGCCGCCAGGGCGTCGTCGCGCCACGCCGGGTCGAGGGCGGGGAACTCCGCCAGATGCACGCTCTTCTGCCGCGGCCAGGCGGCGGGCATGTGTTCCCACACCTCCTCGGCGGTGAACGACAGCACCGGCGCCATCAGCCGGGTGATGGCGGTGAGCGTGCGGTGCATCACGCCCTGGGTGGCGCGCCGTGCCGGGTCGTTTTTGGCCCCGCAGTAAACCAGGTCCTTGGTGATGTCCAGATAGAAGGTCGACAGGTCCACCACGCAAAAGCGGTTCAGGGTGTGGATCACCTGATGAAAGGCGTAGTCGTCATACCCCTTCCGCACCTGCTCCACCACCCGGTCCAGCCGGTCCAGCGCCCAGCGGTCCAGCTCCGACAGGCCCGCTTCGGGCATGCCGTGGGCGTCGGGGTCATAGTCCGACAGGCTGGCCAGCAGGAAACGGCAGGTGTTGCGAATCTTGCGGTAGGTTTCCACCAGATGCGAGACGATTTCGCCGGAGATGCGCACGTCGTCGCGATAGTCTTCGGCGGCCACCCACAGGCGCAGGATTTCCGCGCCGTGTTGCTTGATGATCTGCTCCGGCTCCACGCCGTTGCCCAGGGACTTGGACATCTTGCGCCCCTGCCCGTCCACCACGAAGCCGTGGGTGAGCACCGCCTTGTAGGGGGCGGCGCCGTCCACGCCGATGCCCACCAGCAGGGAGCTATGGAACCAGCCGCGGTGCTGGTCGGAGCCTTCCAGATAAAGGTCGGCGGGCCACGCCAGTTCCGGGCGGCGGCGCAGCACGGCGGCATGACTGACGCCGGAGTCGAACCACACGTCCAGAATGTCCTGCTCCGGGGCCAGGCCGGCGGCGCCGCAGCGGCCGCAGGTGGCGCCCTCGGGGATCAGGCCGGCGGCCTCGGCGGGGTCGAACCAGAAGTCCACCCCCTCGCGGTCGGCGCGGTCGGCGGCGCGCCGCAGCATGTCCGCGTCGGCGGTGGCCTCGCCGCAGGAGCGGCAGGTGATGGCGGCAATCGGCACCCCCCACACCCGCTGGCGACTGATGCACCAGTCGGGGCGGTTTTCCATCATGCCCCAGATGCGCTCGCGCCCCCAGCGCGGGATCCACGCCACCTTGTCGATGGCCTCCAGGGCGCGGGCGCGCAGGCTGGCGTGGGTCATGGAGATGAACCACTGGGCGGTGGCGCGGAAGATGATCGGGTTCTTGCAGCGCCAGCAGTGCGGATAGCTGTGGCGGATCGGCCCGTGGGCCAGCAGCATGCCGCGCTGCTTCAGGTGTTCGATGATGGCCGGGTTGGCCTCGGTCACCTTCAGGGTGGCCCACTCCGGCACCTCGGCGGTAAAGCGCCCGCGGGTGTCCACCGGGGCGAACACCTCCAGCCCGTGGGCCAGCCCCGCCTCATAGTCATCCTGGCCGTGGCCGGGGGCGGTGTGTACCGCGCCGGTGCCCGACTCGGCGGTGACGTGCTCGCCGGTGATCACCGGCACGTCCATGTCTAGCCACGGGTGGCGCAGGGTCAATCCCGCCAGCGCCTCGCCGGTGATGGTGTCCGGGGTTTCCGGCAGGGGCACGCCGACGGCGGCGCAGAACGATTCCAGCAGGCTCACCGCCACCAGCACCGCGCCGTCCGGATGGGGCACGGCGGCGTAGCGCAGTTCACGATGCACCGCCACCGCCCGGTTGGCGGGCAGGGTCCACGGGGTGGTGGTCCAGATGGCGATGCCGGAGCCGGGGGCCAGTTTAAGGCGGGCGGCGGACTCTGCGGAAAAGGGAAAGCGCACATACACGGCGGGGGAGGTCTGCTCGGCGTACTCCACCTCGGCCTCCGCCAGAGCGGTTTCGCAACTGGCGCACCAGTGCACCGGCTTCTTGCCCTTGTAGACGCCGCCGCCTTCCACGAAGCGCGCCAGTTGCCGCAGGGTGTCCCCCTCGTAGCCGGGGTCCATGGTCAGATAGGGCGCGTCCCAGTCGCCCAGAACCCCCAGACGGGCGAATTCGTCGCGCTGCACCCCGATGAACTTGTCGGCGTGCTCCCGGCAGGCGCGGCGGATCTGCACCTGGCTCATGGCGTGGCGTTTGGGGCCGAGGGCCTTGAGCACCTGATGCTCGATGGGCAGGCCGTGACAGTCCCACCCCGGCACATAGGGGGCGTCGAAGCCGCTCATGGTGCGGCTTTTGACGATGACGTCCTTGAGCACCTTGTTGAGGGCGTGCCCCATGTGGATGTGGCCGTTGGCGTAGGGCGGCCCGTCGTGCAGCACGAAACGGGGGCGCCCCGCCGAGTGCTCGCGGATGCGGGCATACAGGCCGTCGGCCTGCCACCGGGCCAGACGCTCCGGTTCCCGCTGGGGCAGGTTGCCCTTCATCGGGAAGCTGGTGGCGGGCAGATGCAGGGTGTCTTTGTAGTTCATTCGATGCTGGACCCCGCTGCCCCGAAGGGTGGGTTCGGATAATCCGTCAAGGATATCGGTGTTTGCGGTCCCCGGTCAATGCAAATGGGCGCCTCCTGGCCGCCACGGGGGCGTCGGGTCGGGGTCGGGAGCACGGCCGGGAGCACGGCCGGGAACGGGGCCGGGAACGGGGTAGTCATGCGGCCGGAAACAGACCGCCCGGCGCGGGGGCCGGGCGGTGTGGGGGAAAGCGGCAGACATGCCCCCGGAGAACCCGACGCGGGTTCGCGGTGCGGCTCAGCACCTCATCAGGACATGCGGCTGCGGGCCGGAATGCCGGCCACGGTCATCGGCGTGCGCGTCGGCGCGCCGTTCGTGGCGCTGTCATTGGGGGTGATCACGCCGTCCACCAGTTCCACCCGGTCGAAGCGCTCCAGGTTGTTGACGCGGATCAGGTAAGTGACGTCCTTGATGTAATTGACGCCGCGCTCGCTGTACAGCAGCAACCCCTGGGTCAGGCGGGTCGAGACGCCGGAGGCGTAGACGTCGCGTGTCTTCGAGCGGATGCGGCGGAAGTCGCTGTACGCCCAGTGGGTGTTCAGGTTGTGCAGGTAGCCATGCACGGCGGCGGCCAGGTCCGGAAAGGTCTTCAGTTCGTGATAGCGGCCCGCGTCGCGATTCCGGGGCACCATGCCGGTGCCGCGGGTGAAGGTCCAGTGGCCGAACAGGTTGTTGCCCTCCTGGGCGAAGCGCGAGGTGCCCCAGCCGGATTCAAAGGCCGACATGGCCAGCGCCAGGGACGGCGGCACCACGTTGACGCGGGACAGCAGTTCCTTCTGCAGGGCCGGCGACCACACCGAGCCGCGCACCCCGTAGCGGGTCCTGAGATCGATCATCCAGGCAATGTCGAAGGCCGAGGGGGTGGCGCCATTCTGCATCCGCTCCATGACCGAGGTCAGGTGTTCGCGCTCCTGCAGGATCTTTTCGTTCTCCAGCAGCACCAGCGGCAGCATGGTTTGCAGGAACAGGCGCTTGCGCTCATCCGCCTGGCTTACGCGGTGAATGTCGCCGGGGAAGGAGGCCAGACGCACGCGCGGCACCGCCTGCACCGACTGCTCCCAGTCGTAGCCCATGCCGTTGAGTTGCTCTTCCAGGTGCGACACGCTGGTGGCGTTCAGTTCCGTCACCGTGCCGTTGCTCCGGTCGTGGCCGGACAGGGCCGGGTTGATGGACGCCAGCACCGGCAGCGGCAGGGAGTCGCCATTCGCCACCGGCATGGGAATGCGTTGCACCCCCGCTACCGCCAGGCCGGTGGTGACGATCATGGCCATCACTGGAAGGATCATGGAGCGCTGTTTGACTGGCTGTTGCACGTTCACACCTTTTCTTGCGATTTGCGTGGACATCTGGGGGGATATATAACCAAGCTCCGTGCCATGTGTGATTAAAAAATAATCAAATAGTGCGGATTCCCCCCCCCGATCCCGCCCGCACCGCCGCCATGGTGTTCCGTTCCGGGTTCATAACGGGTTGTTTTTGTGCTACATTGTTCGTCGATTCAAAACCGGTGCCGCGCCCGCCTACCCGGTGGGCGTGCCGGGGCGCACCGGTGGTCTTTTCCACCCCCCCCCGAACGGGGGGGAGAGGGAATTCGGATACCCTTTTAAGCCACGGGAGAGGGGTCATATGGGAGCGTTCACGGACATTCAGGCCCTCAACGGGAAGGTGCGCGAATCGAGCCACGCCGCCGACGCCATCCGCGCGGCGGTGGCCGGGGTGATGGTGGGGCAGGAGGCCCTGCTGGACCGGGTGCTGATCGCCCTGTTCACCCGCGGCCATGTGTTGCTGGAAGGTCTGCCGGGGCTGGCCAAGACCCTGCTGGTCAAATCCGTGGCCGGCGCCCTGGACGCCAGTTTTTCGCGCATTCAGTTCACCCCGGACCTGCTCCCCGCCGACGTCATCGGCACCCAGATCTACCAGGCCGGGGAACGCGCCTTCGTGGTCAAGCACGGCCCGGTGTTTGCCCACATCCTGCTGGCGGACGAGATCAACCGCGCCCCGGCCAAGGTGCAGAGCGCCCTGCTGGAGGCCATGGAGGAGCGCCAGGTGACCATTGGCGAAACCTCCCACCGGCTGCCGGATCCGTTCATGGTGCTGGCCACCCAGAACCCCATCGAGCAGGAGGGCACCTATACCCTGCCCGAGGCGCAGATGGACCGCTTCATGTTCAAGCTGAAGGTGAGCTACCCGCAGCGTGGCGAGGAGGTGGAGGTTCTGCGCCGCATGACCGGCCCGCCCCCCGCGACGGTGCAGCCGGTGGCCAGCATCGACATGGTGCTTCAGGCCCGCGCCGTGGTGGACGGCATCTACGTGGACGAGGCCATCCTCGGCTACGTCACCGACGTGGTGCGCGCCACCCGCGACCCGGATGCGGCGGGCCTTTCGGGTCTTTCCGGGCTGGTGGCCTTCGGCGCCTCGCCGCGCGCCTCCATCGCCCTGGTGCGCGCCGCCAAGGGGCACGCCTTTTTGCGCCACCGCGGCTATGTGACCCCCGAGGACGTGAAGGCTATCGGCATGGACGTGCTGCGCCACCGCGTGCTGCTCACCTACGAGGCGGAGGCCGAGGAGGTGAGCGTGGAATCGGTGGTGTCGCGGGTGTTCGACCATGTGGAAGCGCCGTGACGCGGTCCGGCGCGTAGCGCGGCACGCCGATGCGCGGTGATTCCATCATCCCCCGCGAACTGCTGCGGCGGGTGCGGCGCATCGAGATCGCCGCCCGCCGCCGGGTCACCTCGCGTCTGGCCGGAGGCTACCGTTCCGCCTTCCGCGGTCAGGGCATGGAGTTCGAGGACGTGCGCCCCTATCAGGCCGGGGACGACGTGCGCGCCATCGACTGGAACGTCACCGCCCGCACCGGGCAGGCCCACGTCAAACGCTTTGTGGTGGAACGCGAGACGGCGGTGGTGGCGGTGGTGGATATTTCCGCCAGCGTCGGCTTCGGCAGCGGCCCGCGCAGCAAGCAGGAGGTGGCCGCCGAACTGTGCGCCCTGATGGCCTTCGTGGCGGTGGGCAATCAGGACCGGGTGGGGCTGGTGCTGGCCGCCGACACGGTGCGCGCCGTGGTGCCGCCGGGCAAGGGGCGGCGCCACCTGTACCGGGTGATCCGCGAACTGCTGCGCACCCCGCCGCCAACCCCCGGCACCGCCACCGGTCTGGCCGGGGCGCTGGAGACTGCGGTGCGCGTGGTGCCGCGTCACAGCGTGCTGCTGCTGGTGTCCGACTTCCAGCTCGACGCGGCGGCCCGCGCCGCCTTCGATCAGGCGCTGGGCCGCGCCGCCCGCCGTCACGACGTGATCGCGGTGTGTGTGACCGACCCGGCGGAGAGCGAACTGCCGCCGGTGGGGCTGGTGAGCGTGGCCGACCCGGAGAGCGGCGCGGTGGCGCTGGTGGACACCGCCAGCCCCCGGGTGCGGCAGACCTACGCCGCCGAATACGCGGCGCGCCAGCGCGAGGTGCGGCGCCTGTTCACCCGCCACCGGGTGGACCGGGTGGACCTGTCCACCACCGCCCCCTACGTGGAGGACCTGTTGCGCTTCTTCCACACCCGGGCGCGGAGGCTGCGATGAGGCGGTCGGCGTTGCGGTCGGCGTTGCGGGCAGTGGTGCTGGTGTCCATGTGGCTGCCGCCGCCGTCTCTGGCTGCAACCCCCGCTGTCCCGGCCTCCGCCGTGCCCGAGGGGGTGTGGCGCGTCACCCCCGCCGGGCCTCGGGTAGGGGACCGACTGACCGCCTCCCTCGAGATCACCCACTCCCCCCACGCCTCGGTGGAGTGGAGCCGGGAAACGCCGCGCTGGGAGGGGCTGGAGCTGGCGGGCAGTGAATTGCCCGCCCCCGACGTGCTGCCCGATGGCCGCATCCGCAGCCGCCTGACGTTTTTCCTCTACGCCGACCTCCCCTGCGGCTGCCGCCTGCCTGCGCTGGACGTGGTGGTGAGCGGCCAGACAGACGGCCGCACCGGCGACGCTCCGGCAGACGGCCAGCCCGCCGCCACCCGCACGGTGTCCGTGGCGGCCCTGCCGGTGACGGTGACGGGGGCCTTCGACGCCGCTTCCCCGCCCTCTGCTCCGGCCCCGGCCCGGGGACCGGTGGCCCTGCCATTTCCGTGGGTGCAGTTGCTGGCCGCCGTGGCCGCCCTGGCGGCGGCGGTGGCCGTGGGGGTGTGGGTCTGGCGCCGCCGCCGTCCCGCCCTGCCGCAAACTTCCCCGGCGGCGGCCCCCGATACGGCCCTGCTGGCGGCGCGGGCGGCGCTGGCGGAACTGGCGCGTCTGGAGCGGGGCCACCGCGACGGCGTGTTGTCTCCCCAGGGGGTGGTGACCGGTCTTTCCGATCTGGTGCGCGTCTGGCTGTGGACACACTTTCACATTCCCGCTCCCACCCAGACCAGCGCCGAGACCGCCGCCGCGCTGGCGGCCCACCCGCACCGCCGGAGCCGCGAGGCGATCGCCTGGCTGGAGGCGTGGGATCTGGTGCGCTTTGCCCGCCATGCGCCGTCCCCGGAGGAGGCGGGGCGGGAACTGGCCGCGGTGCGCATCTGGCTTTTGGCCACCATGTCGCCGCAACTGGCGGCCGCCGCCACCGGTCCGGGGGATGCCGCCGCTGCCGCCGGGGAGGGGAAGTGAAGTTCGCCGATCCCCTGTGGTTTGCCCTGCTGCCCCTGTGCCTGCTGGCGCTGCTGTGGGTGCTGCGGCGCCGCGGACCGCGCCTGTTCCACCCCCTGCTCCCCGCCATGGTGGCGGCGGGGCTGCCCCGCGGGCGGCGGGTGGCCTGGCGCCATCTGCCCGCCGGGCTGCGCCTGCTGGCGCTGCTGCTACTGGTGGCGGCGCTGGCCCGCCCCCAGCAGGGCAACGTGGTGCGCCACGTCACCAGCCACGGGGTGGACATCGCCCTGGCGCTGGACATCTCCGGCAGCATGACCGCCCAGGATTTTCCTCCCGACCGGCTGGAGGTGGCGCGCAAGGTGGTGGACGAGTTCGTGGCGGCGCGCCCGGACGACCGTCTGGCGCTGGTGGTGTTTTCCGCCCAGGCCTTGACCCGCGTGCCCCTGACCCTGGATCACGCCATGCTGCGCGCCTCGTTGGCGGAGGTGCAGATCGGCCAGCTCGAGGACGGCACCGCCATCGGCTCGGCCCTGGCCACGGCGGTGGCCCGCCTGCGCGGTTCGCCGGAGGGCAGCCGCGTGGTGGTGCTGCTCACCGACGGCGTCAACAACCGGGGCGACGTGGACCCGCGCACGGCGGCGCGCATGGCGGCGCAGATGGGCATCCGCGTGTACACCGTGGGGGTGGGTCGCGAGGGCACCTTTCCCCAGGTGATCAACGATCCGGTGCGCGGCCCGGTGCGGGTCATGGCGCGCACCCAGGTGGATGAAAAGCTGCTGGAGGAGATCGCCGCCGTTACCGGTGGCCGCTTCTTCCGGGCCCGCGACGCGGGCGCCCTGGCGGCCATATACCGGCGCATCGACGAACTGGAAAAGCACCCGGTGGAGGCCACCGTGTACCGCGACTGGCAGGACCGTCACCCCCCGCTGGTGTGGGGTGCCCTGGCCCTGTTGCTGCTAGAATGGTTGCTCGCGGCCACCCTGTGGCGACGTCTGCCCGGCTAGATGGAACTTCGGCGGACCGGCCCTGCCGGCTCCGCCCCCGAGTGAGGAGACTGACCCGATGACCGATACCATGGATACCCCGCCGACCCCTCCCCCCCCGTCCGGCGCCGATGATACCCCCGGCGGCTTCCGCTACCGCCAGGAGGTGGCGCTGGGGGCGTTCCTGCTCTACGTGTTCCTGCTCTGGGTGGGAACCATGGGGGAACTGCTCGACATCAAGTGGATCCGCAACCTCCCCATTTATTGAATGGCCGACGGCAACCGGGCGGTGAGCATGCACCCATGAACGGAGCCGGATGCACATGAGTGGTTGGCGGAACATCTGGCCGTCCGGTTGGCCGTCCGGCGTGGACTGGCTGTGGCCCGGCGTCCTGGCGTTGATCCCCCTGCTGGCCGTGCTGGTGGTGGGCGTTTCCTGGTGGGAATGGCGCGCCCGGCGGCGCGGCCTGTGCGCTTTTGCCGATCCCCTGCGCCACCCCTGGCTGCTGGGCGGCTGGCGGCGGGGCGGCCAGTCCGGGGGTCTGTCTGGAGGTCTGTCTGGAAGCCTGTCTGGAAGCCTGTCTGGAAGCCTGTCTGGCGCCCTGCGCCTGCTGGCAGTGGCGTGCATCGGTCTGGCCCTGGCCGGCCCCCTGTTCGGCCAGCGGCAGGAGACGGTGCGGCCGCAAGGGGCCGACGTGGTGATCGCCCTGGACGTGTCCCGCAGCATGGGGGTGACCGACATCCGGCCGTCGCGGCTGGCGCGCTCGGTACACCGCATCGACACCCTGCTGGAGCGCATCGCGGGCAACCGGGCAGCCCTGGCCCTGTTCGCCGGAGACGCCTTTCTGGCGGTGCCCCTGACCCTCGACCACGGCGCCCTGCGCCTGTTTCTGGAGGCGGCGGAACCGGGCATGGTGCCCGCCCCAGGCTCCTCCCTCGAGGCCGCCGTGGACGCCGCCCGCAAGGCGCTGGAGGCGCCTCCGGGCACAGCCGGAAGTTCCGGCCACACCGCAGGCCGCGCCCTGGTGATCTTTTCCGACGGCGAGGCCACCCTGGGCGGTGCGGACGCCGCCGTGGACGCCGCCCGCCGCGCCGGCATCACCGTATACGCGGTGGCCGAAGGCACCGAGGCGGGCGGGCCGGTGCCGGTGTACGACGAGGGCGGGACCTTCCGGGGCTACCGCAAGGACGCCTCCGGCCATCCGGTGACCAGCCGGGTGCAGACCGGGGACCTGGCCGGTCTCGCGGCAGCCACCGGCGGCAAACTGTACCGGGAGGATGTGGACGGCGCCGGGCTGGCGCGGCTGGCGGACGACCTGAACGCCCTGGCGCGGGGCGAGATCGACGCCCCGGCGCGCCGCGTGCAGGAAAACCGCTACCAGTGGCCGCTGGCCGTGGGCGTGCTGCTGCTGTTGCTGGAGTGGCTGCTGCCGGGGTGGCGGCGCCCACGGGCTTCGTCCCCCGAGGCCGTCTCGTGAGCCGCGCCCGTCGCATGGCCCTCACCGGGCTGGCGGGGGCCGCGTGGCTGCTGCTGTGCGGCGGCTCCCTGGCGGCCCGCGGTCAGGTGGAGGCGGGCAATCAGGCGCTGAAGGGCGGCGATGCCGCCGCCGCTACCGAACACTACCGCCGCGCCCTGGACGAAGCTCCGGGGCCGGAGGTGCGCTACGACCTGGGCACCGCGCACCTGATGAGCCGGAACCCCGAGGCCGCCGCCGACCTGCTGCGGGAGGCGGGCCGGGAGGCGGGGCCGGAACTGGCCGGGGCGGCCTCCTACAATCTGGGCAATGCCCTGATGCAGCGGGCGGAACAGGCTGCGGATGCGGAAACGGCGCGGGAGATCCTGCGCGACGCGGTGGCGGCGTACCGCACGGCGATTGCCGCCGACCCGGCAGCGGACGACGCCCGCATTAACCTGCAACTGGCGGCCCTGCGCATGCGTCAGGACGACCCCCGCAAGCCCCGATCCGGGAAGCAGGAGCAGAACAAGGACCCCCAACAGGATCAGAAAAAAGACCCGCAGCAAAACCCGCAGCAAAACCCGCAGCAAAACCCGCAACAAGGCCAGCAACAAGGCCAGCAACAAGGCCAGCAACAAGGCCAGCAACAAGGCCAGCAGCAAGGCCAGCAGCAAGGCCAGCAGCAAGGCCAGCAGCAAGGCCAGCAGCAAGGCCAGCAGCAAGGCCAGCAGCAAGGCCAGCAACAAGGCCAGCAACAAGGCCAGCAACAAGGCCAGCAGCAGGGCCAGCAACAGGGCCAGCAACAGGGCCAGCAACAGGGCCAG
>Ga0224495_10000505_pt1 | contig 30890 bp, 22 predicted proteins | sample SF_Jul11_sed_USG_FD_168128 | JGI IMG/M metagenome (GOLD analysis project Ga0224495, IMG submission 168128) | Sediment microbial communities from San Francisco Bay, California, United States - SF_Jul11_sed_USGS_4_1 | ecosystem: Environmental > Aquatic > Marine > Sediment | place: USA: California... | reverse complement strand
TTATCCACTGAAGATAAAGCTATTCTGAAAAGCTCAGGTGAGGACAGGGATAAAGCTTTTAAAGATGGCGGGCAGTATGTCGGCACGGCTAAGGGAGATTATGTCATACTGATTGATACCCTGGGAAACCCATATTATCAATATACAGGCAGGGACAGCGGAGATTATCTGGTGAGCTTCAGCTGGTCAGGCGATTCCAGGGGAAGTTATGCCTATAAAGGAGGAGGGATTTACAGTTATGTTTATCCCGGGAATGGAGATTACCTGCCTCGAATAGACTTGCCCTTACCCTCAGGTCATTCAATTTTAGATTTGTGTTTAAACCTGATTCCTTTCGACGGTTTTTCATCCGAGATAGGCTGGGGATTAAGCAGAAAAGACAATAATTTATTCTCCGGGCTGGATGAAGGGGATAATTCGGGAAAAGCGTTCTTTCTTAAAGCGGGATATGAAAAGCAAAGCCCATCCATAATGGATTATACGCTCTCGGAAATAAAACTTGAGGGTTTATACAGAAGTACAGGTCAAAATTTTTCACCTTTCGGGAGATTGGACGAAGTGGAAAGGGAAAGGGTCTGGGGTATGCTTAACGATTCTACTAAAAGCCCGGAAGATGTTTTCAGATTCAAGGGACTTGTTGCCCCGCGGGAAAATCTTGTTTTGAATACAGATCTGGGAATGATGAAAAAAGGAGCATATTTTGAGTCCAGCCGAAACAGGTTCGAGATTATTTATTCGCCATTTAAAAGCCTAAAAGCCAAAGTCTCCTCCGAGGATGTAAATAGTACAACCAGAGAGGAATCAGCAAACCTCAGAGGGAACTGGCAAAGAGATATATTTCATCTTACTCACAGGTGGAGAAAGCTGAATACTGAAATCGGATGGGAAAGGGAAGAGCAGAAATTTACCCCTGAGGATTCCGCTAAAACAGGTAGCAGGTTCGACGAGTTCAAAGGCAAGATCAACCTGAAATCGAACACCCTCTGGGATCTGTCCAGCCTGTTTATTTTTCGGGAGGAAAAGCAAAAAGATGTTGTATGGAAAAAGGAGTCTTTTTCCTATACCTGGCAGAATGGTCTGTCCCTGAGGAATTATAAGGAAGTACTTTCCTCCAGAATAGAGCATATACACCGGCAAAAAAGTTTTAAAACAGGAGAGAATTCAAAGGGTGATATAGGGAATTTCAAACTGGATTATCAATCCAGAAATCAGGCATTAGTTCTGAATCTGTATTATTCAGCAAACCTCTCGGGAGCGGAGAAAAGAATTGACAACTACCTCGAGGTGGGGGAGGGAAGAGGGGATTATCGGTATGAGAATGGCGAATATATCCCTGATTCGGAAGGCAGCTTTATATTGCAGCAGGAGATTTTAGACGATTATATTCCCGGTAAAAAATTAGACAGGAGTTTCAGAACAGTTTTTAAACCGGGAAAGCTTTTTCCGCATATTATATTTCTCAAGGAATTTTATTCCGAATCAATCGTCAAAACATCTAACCTTGTAGTCAAAGAAGTGGATTGGACCAGCTTTATTTTTAATCCCTTAAATAAAGGGTTTGGCGGAGACGAGCAGTTCCGTGATTTTTCCTCCAGGCACGATTTTTATCTTTTCCCTTCTGCTCCTTTAAACCTGAGATTAAGATGGGTTGAGGAGGAAAGGGAAAATCTTCTTTTACTTACCGGGAAAGATAAGGATTTCAAGAAGGGTCAATCGATTCTTCTGCGCTACCGGTTCTCTCATAATAATTCAATCGAATCTGAGCTTTTGAATGATGAAAGAGAAAGGTTTAAAATCGATTCCAATTTGCTAATACTGAAAGGAAAAAGCATAAGGGTTGATTTCACCAGAAGAGAGGGCAATTCTCTGGAGATGACTTTATCCGGCAGGGCAAGGAAAGAGAAGAACGAAAAATCTGAAATAACAGCAAATATTTTTGAACTCTCACCCAGACTTTCTTATTCCCTGCTTAATAAGGGTAAGATTCGTTCAGTGTTTAGCTGGTGCAGGGTAACCTCCAGCCCGCAGAATTCGATATTACCCTGGGAGATGGCAGAAGGGAAAAAAGCCGGGGATAATTTCGGCTGGAGATTCGGTTTCGATTTTGGGCTGAATCAGACCATCTCAGCTATTTTTGATTATACAGGCTCGAAAGAGCCAGTTAGAGGGACAAGGCATAATGGAAAAATTGAAGTCAGAGCTAGTTTTTAAGATGAAAAAAGCTGCGGTTTTAACAGTATCAGTGATTTTATTCATTATCTCACTGGCCAGTACGACTTTTTCTTCTGAGTTTAATAACAGGATCAAGGAAATCAAAATCCAGGGTAATCGATATTTTAAACTAAATGAACTCTACTACTGCATGAAACTCAAGCCAGGTAGTATTTATTCAAATAAACTGTTAGAGAGAAGCACCGAGGAGATTTTAAGCTTATATGAGGATAATGGATTTCCTTATTGCCAGATAGATTTTGGTGATTTTAATTACAGTATTAGCCCGGACGATTTATCAAAATGGTTTTCTTTCAACTTGAAGATAATCGAGGGTCCCAGGGTAAAAATAAGAAAAACAGAATTTGTCGGAAACAATGATACTAAGGTTAAAGTGCTGAACAGGATAATAGATATAGATAGTACGGAGTTTTTCTCTCAAAAGCGGTTGGAATCCGGCATATCCCGATTAAGGAGAAGCTCCTTTATCAAGAATGTTCAAAAAGCAGAGCTTGTTCCCGAAGCTGATCCAGCCTGGGCTGCACTTAGAATAGAGGTGGAGGAAAATAAACAAAATAGTTTTCTGGGTGTGCTGGGATATGTACCTTCAGCACATAATAAGAACGGTTATTTTAGCGGAAAGCTGAATTTTATTTTTGACAACATCTTCGGAACCGGCAGAAAAACCGAAATAGCCTGGAGCAAGAAAGACCCGTATTCCTTTGACCTGGTATTCACTTTCAGGGAACCGTATCTTTTTAATCTTCCACTGGGCTGGGACCTGTATTTAAGGCAGATAGATTATGATTCGAGTTATTCCAAACTGGAGTTGAACACTTATTTTGGCTATTCTCCTCTGGAGAAGTTCTCCTTTGGATTCACCAGCGGGTGGGAGAGGGTGATGGTGAATGAAAGGCTAAAAAGCATTTTACCTTCAAGCAGGAAATATAAAATGGGTATAAAATTAAGCCTGGATTTACTGGATTATCCTGCCAACCCCCAGAAGGGTTTGTTCTATCAGAGCAGCATAATTTATGGAAGGAAAATAAACCTCCTTTCCCCTGAGACAGAGACAGGAAGAGCAATAACTTACGAGACCAGATTTCAGTTGGATTTAGACAATTTTATACCGATACATAATAATCAAGTACTGGCTCTATCTGCTCATTGGTGGAGTATCTTGAGCTCAGAGAAGAAAATCTATGTTACGGACCTGTTCTATCTGGGTGGGCTTAATTCACTAAGAGGTTACCGGGAGGAGGAGTTTTCCGGAGATAGGATCTTATGGACAAATATAGAATACAGATTTCTTTTAAGTTCGGGATCGAGAGCATTTATTTTCTGGGATTTCGGGTATTATGGTAAAGAGGCAGAAAATCCATTAACCCAAACAGTTCGAAAGGTAACAGGCAGAAAATCAGGATTAGGCTTAGGATTGAAAGTAGATACGAGATTAGGGAGGTATGAAGTAGATTATGCACTGGGAGAGGAGGATAACTTCTCCAGTGGAAAGATTCATTTCGGGATATCTAACCGTTTTTAAAACAGATTTGGCTCGAGGGCTCAAGTGTCGAAAATCATAAACTATCTTAAATTAACCCGCTTTCAGAACAACTTTATAACTTTTGTTTCGGTGATTCTGGGGGGTTTGTCAGGTGAGGTTATATCCTGGCCGAGACTCTTGATTGCGGCATTCTCCGCTTCTTTTATCTCTGCGGGAGGGTACGCCCTGAATGATTATTTCGATATCGAGATTGACAGAATCAACCGCCCGAAAAGGATTTTACCCCAGGGTGATATCCTCCCAAGGCAAGCGTTTTATTTTGCATTATCTCTTTCTATCATCGGTATTATCCTGAGTTTCTTCCTTACTCCGGTATCAGTTGCCATAGCGATATTTGCCACAATATTCCTGTATATTTACAGCACTAAGTTCAAACGTGAACTTCTTATAGGTAATATCACGATTAGCCTGATCTGTGCTCTGGCTTTTATATATGGTGGAATTTTATCGTACAATCCGGAGATATCGCTTATCCCGGCTATGCTGGCTTTTCTTTTTCATATGGGCAGGGAACTGCTCAAAGATATGGAGGACGTGATAGGGGATAAGGTTCTTAAATTAGAAACTTTTGCTATTGCCTTTGGAATTAGGACTTCTCAATTTTTAATCTCCGTTATATTTATTACATTAATCATCCTGTCTGTTTTCCCTTACAAGCTAAAGATTTTCTCCATATACTATTTTGTTCTGGTGTTGATTATGGATTTTATTCTATTCTATGCTGTTCTTTCTCTGTGGAACGATCCAACAAAACCCAATTTGAGTGCCTTAAGCCGGATTTTAAAATTCGATATGCTCCTGGGGATTTTAGCTATTTTTGCAGGTAAATTTGGATAACAGCTAAAAGAGAATTTCCAATTTTATAGGCAAGGAAGTAAATATTTCACTGTTTTCCACGCAGGTTTCTATCACCTTTTATGAAATTCCGCAAGTAATGTAACTAACAGAGAGAATTAATCTTAGAAATTTTATATGTGATTAAAAGAGCAATATTTGCGTATTGCTTGAAGTTGTAATTTAAATTGTATTTGTATCATTATTATTATCAATGGATTAACGCTTATTGCTTAATTGGAATATTAATTTTTTATGGCACACTTTTTTATATTATATTATACAAAATGTAAATTATTTGTTTAAAAAGCTAATTTCAAAATTATGAAAAGATTTTTTTTGTTTTCGATGTTTTTTCTCCTAACCTTCAATCGGGTAAATGGAAAAGACATAAGGAAAACAAACTCAGACCCGGAAATTAATAAAAAACTAAGCTCTCAATCAAATGCCTGTCTTCAGCAATTAGTTCACCGTGAATCTAATCTCTGGTTGACCATTTCCAATTGGGGGCTTACAGGGAGTCAGGGAGGCTTTATATACGAAACGGGAACTAACTTGCCTGCACCTTCTGCCCATTTCCCAGGGGGTTCTGACCTGGATTATCTTTATATGGGTGCTATCTGGGTGGGGGGAGTAGTAGAAGGAGAAACTCTGGTTTCAGTTGGAGCAGATGGGTGGTTTTCAGTTTATGATATGGTTCCGGATGCCTGTCCTGAGGGGGAAATTAAGAGATATAAGCAGTTAGCAGATCAGGAATACATAGCGGTATATACCGATACTGTCGATTATGGTTTAGCTCCAGAGCCATATGAGAATAGACCACCTAAACCTTTAAAGATTGAGATTAGACAGCATAGTTATTCCTGGATTACCCCCCCTTATGATGATTTTGTTATACTGGATTACCAAATTAAAAATTTTGGAGATAAGTATATTTCTGATGCTTACATAGGATTTTATATGGATACTGATATCTATCATCGATTCAATTATACTGGCTACTTTGATGATGTAACGGGCTTTTTGAGAAAACCTGTTTTCTGGGGAAAAGAACAAAAAATGCTTGAGGTAGCTTGGTCAGCAGATAATAACGGCGATCTGGATAATGGAAAAATCACTTACAAAAGTCCGGCAGGTGTATTCGGGTTTACTCTCCTGGATTCATCTCTTTCCCGGTATAAAGTTTCTTATAACTGGTGGGTAACGGATGGTTCCAATCCGGATCTGGATTTTGGACCCTGGCAGGTATCAAGTATGGATAAGTGGAGAATGATGTATGATACCTATGGATTCTTCGATAAAAACCTCGGAACTCCTAATGGTGACCGGGCCAAGTATTTTTTAATGTCTAATGGAGAAATCGATTATAACCAGTTTGAGACCTGTATAGAGCATAGTGATTCGGGCTGGTTACCTCCTCCTTCACACTGCTCTGATGTGGCAGAAGGGTATGATATCAGATTTCTCTATTCATTTGGGCCTTTCGATATTCCCGCAGGTGACAGTATTAATTTTGCCGTGGGGATAGTAATGGGTGACAGTCTTCACAGGGTTGATAATCCGATAAATCCACAAAACCCACAGATTTATTATTCAAAACTTAACTTTGACGATTTAATAAAAAATGAGATAAATGCACAAATGACTTACGAGTCAGGCTATAGACTTCCACCGCCTGGTCCTCCAAAACAGGTTACAGCCTATGATTTTTCCGATTCAACCATACTTTTATCCTGGCCCCCAAGCACGCATCTGGATTTGAAAGGATATAATATCTACAGGAGTTCTGTTTCAGGTGAATTTCCACTTTTACCCATCAATCCCGAGCCTGTTCAAGACACTTTTTTCCTGAATGAGGGATTAATTGAAGGCAGTACTTATTATTATTCTGTCTCCTGTGTACAGGGGAATGGTGAAACAGGAAAAAGATCAGATGAGCTTGAGTTTTTAGCAGGTAAGCCCAAAAAACCATCAGGTTTGATGGTTATCTCGGAAAAAGACAAAAACTGTTTATACTGGAGACCCAATCTGGAAGAAGATGTTGTGGGGTATAAAATTTATAGAAAAGCGGAGGGGGGTGAATTTGAGTTACTAAAGAACATAGGTTTAACGGGCACGGATACATCTTACTGCGATCAGAATTTTGAAAATGGGGTTGTTTACTATTATGCGGTTGATGCGGTGGACAGAAAAGGGCTGGAAGGCTATCTTTCAGACAGCGTTTTTACTCTGATAATGTCTCTTAGCCCGGGGATATTGCTGGTGGATATGAGCAATCCAGATGGCAGAATACTTGTTCAGGATGATAGTATTAATGCTTTTTATGATCGAGCTCTGCAAGGTTATCCTTTTGTTTACTCCAAACATGATCTTTCAAATATTCAATATGTTTCTTTGAAAGAATTAGATCCCTATTCGGTCTGTTTGATACATTCCGAAGGCAGATTTGGACCGATTAGATTTTCAGGGAGCGGATTTGACAGCACACTGGCTAATTTAAGTCGATATCTGAAAGCAGGTGGTAAACTGATTCTGGCAGGCAGAAATTTAATTAATTTGTGGTATCCGTATTTGTTTAAAGAAGGCGATTTCGTTTACGATTACCTGCATTTAAAAAGTATTGTGGAACCTTTCTGGAGATGCGGATTGGAGGAATTTATAGGGATCTATTCAACAGTCTTACCTGAGTTCACAGATCTGGAAGTAGACACTGCCAGGGTTAATTTAAGTTTTCCCAGGGAGGGGTGTGATTTGCAGGGCAGGCTTCCCCTGATTGGGTATTTTGTTCCACTCTATCCTGAAGAGGCGATTTACACCTTTAACTCTGTTTATGATACCTCAGAATTCGAGGGCAAGGCAATTGGGATGAGACATATAGGTGAAGATTATCAGATTTATTATTTACACTTTCCCTTATATTACATCAAGGAAGAACAGTCGATTCCGTTATTGCATAGGATACTATCAGAATTCGGATTATCGACCACAGCAATCGAAGATGACCTGATTAGTTTACCCTCGAATTATACTCTGGCTCAGAACTACCCCAATCCGTTTAATCCCACCACTACAATACAGTTTAGGGTTGGGAGTTTGGAGTTTGGAGAACCCATCCCCACCGCCCTTACGATATATAACATCTTAGGTCAGAAGGTAAGGGCATTGTTAGAGAAAGAGCTTTTACCCGGGAAATATGAGTCTGTGTGGGACGGCAGAGATGATAAGGGGAAAGAGGTTTCTTCCGGGATTTATTTTTATCAGCTGAAAACCGGTGATTTTATCTCTACAAAAAAGATGGTTTTATTAAAATAAATATTTTAGTTGAGTTTTAATGTATAATAACGTATATTAAAAATAGAAGACAGGTAATTTTGAATTGATTTAATAAAGGCCAGAATTCATTACTTTTAAGGAGGATATAATGCTTGGAGGTATTGGAGCTCAGGAGCTTCTGTTAATCCTATTAGTGCTTTTGTTGCTATTTGGAGCCAAGAAGATACCGGAGATCGCAAAAGGACTGGGTAAAAGCGTCAAGGAATTTAAAAAGGGGATGCATGAAATCGAGGATGAGATAAAAAAAGAGGATCAGGACTCCGAGGATAAGAAAAAGATAGCTGGTTGAAAAATATCAAATATTTCTACGGGATAAAACTCAAGGTGCAAAGAACCTGGTTTTTTAACATACCAGGTTTTTTTATTAATCAGCTGCATTAAGATTAAATGAAATTTAAGCTTACTCCCGCCAATTATGAACACTTAATAAATAAATTGACAAGACTGTATTTATGTAATATAATCCAGCGAAGTTAAGAGCGTCTCTTTATGCTGAAAGCAAAGGTAAATTCAAAGTACATAAAAACATTATTCAGTTTGCTGGAGAAAGAATATGGAAGAAAAATACTTAAACCCTCATTTGACCCTTTATCAGAGCTGATCTCTACTATTCTTTCCCAGAACACGTCGGATTACAACAGTCACCGGGCTTTCAGAAATTTAAAGCATAGTTTTAAAAGCTGGGAGATACTCAGAAGCGCTCCTCCGGGGAAAATAGTACGGGGTATTAAAATAGGAGGCCTGGAAAAGGTAAAAGCAGGGAGGATAAAGAATATTCTGAATCAGATTTATAAAGAGAGAGGAAAGCTGACTCTGTCCTTTCTTGAAAAATGGGATACCGAAAGGGTAAAAAGATATTTAAGCAGGTTCAAGGGAGTTGGGGATAAAACTATTGCCTGCGTGCTCCTTTTTTCCCTGGGTCGTCCGGTTTTTCCGGTTGATACCCATATTTTAAGAGTAAGCAGAAGAATCGGGCTGATTCCCGTAAAAACGGATTCAAAGAAAGCACACCTGATTCTGCAGAAAGTAATTCCCGAAAACCTGATTTATGCTTTTCATCTTAATCTGATAGAGCACGGGAGAAAAATCTGTAAAGCCAGAGCACCATTGTGCAGTGAATGCGTTTTTAAAAAAAACTGTAAATTTAAAGATAAATTTAAATATATCTGAAAGGAGACGAGATGCCAAAAGTCAATCTATTAAAAGAGGGAAAGAAAATAAAGGTTCCTTTTAAACCGCTGCCCGTTTGCAAGGTGGGAAGCAGTAATATTCTGGTGGGAATAATCAAGGGTGAATACAAGAAACATAAACATCCCTATGATGAATTTTTCTACATCCTGGATGGCAAGATCGTGTTAGAACTGGAAAAAGAAAAAGTGAGTTTAAGTAAAGGGGAGGGTATTTTAGTAAAAAAGGGAGAGGAGCACAGGACCAGCTCAAGGCATAAATCTCTGGTAATGCTGTTTGAAAGATGCGGCATGGAAAGTCAGTTTACCGAATAGGAGTTTATGCACATCGATTTCAGGAAAATACCTGGGACAACCAAGCTTTTCTCTGATTTCTTATATGATTTTCAAAAAGTGGAGAAATTCTATGCCGGGGATTTTCGTAAGGATAAGAACTATCTAAGGCTTTTCAAAGCTATAAAGAGCAGGAATTACCAGAGGGGAAGATTATCTTCCATACTGTTAAGACAGAATAAGCGCTTTGGATCAACCAGAGAGGTTCTTGAAAATATCGAGCTTTTGCCCAAAGAAGACTCGGTGGTGATTTTCACCGGTCAGCAGGCTGGACTTTTCGGAGGCCCTCTTTATACGATTTACAAGGCAATTACCACTCTTAAATTAGCTAAAATTCTGTCGTACAGGTTCTCAAGACAGTTTGTCCCTATTTTCTGGCTTGACACCGAAGACCATGATTTCGAAGAGATCAGGTCAGCTCATTTTGTGGATAAAGAGAATAAAATAAAAGAGATAAAATACTCTCCCCGAAAGATTCCCGATAACGAGCCAATCTATTCGGTTGAATTTGATGACAGTTTAAGATTATGTATAGATGAGCTTAACTCCTCTTTTCACCCTACCGAGTTCAAGAATAAAATCGTTCATAAGCTTGAGCAATATTATTTCAAAGGGGAAACGATTTCTAATTCGTTTGCCGGATGGTTAGCAGATCTATTGGGTAAATACGGTCTGGTGATGGTTGATCCGTCGGATAAGGAACTTAAGGAACTGGCTAAGGAATTTTTCGCAAAAGAAATTGAAAATCCAGGCGTTTCAATGAAACTGGTTATGGAAGCTGGTGAACAACTGGAATCCCTGGGGTATCACCGGCAGGTGATTAAGGCCAAGGATACTATAAATCTGTTTCTGGAAGCAGAAGGAAGAAGAATTCCATTGAGATGGAATGGTGGCTTGATAGAAGCAGAAGGTATAAAAAAAGAGGTAACTCCGGTTGAATTCAAAAAGATAATTGAAAATAAACCCGAAAAGTTAAGTCCGAATGTTTTACTCTTACCGCTTTTGAGAAGTCATCTTTTTCCCAATGCGGTTTATATCGGCGGTCCCGGAGAAATCAGCTATTATGCCCAGTTGAAATCCGTGTTCTTATTTTTCGATATACCGATGCCCCTGGTCTATCCGCGATCCAGCTTAAGTTTAGTAGAGAATAAAATTAAACAGGTTCTTCAAAAATATTCACTTGATTTTACAGCTTTATTTCAGGAGCCAGAAATTCTGATAAATTCCGTATTAAAAGAGAAATTCCCAGACCCTATGGAGAAGATATTAGAGAATAAAAGGGAAAAGGTAAGAGAGGTATTAGATGATTTAAAGAAAGAGCTTCTCTCGTCAGAGCTAACTTTAAACACTGATCTGGAGAACACCAGAAAGAAGATCGATTATGAATTAAAAAAGTTAGGAGAAAAACTTTTTCAGACTCACAGGCAAAAGAATCAGATTCTGAAAGAGCAGATTTACAAAGTTAAGAATAACCTGTTCCCGCAAAATAAACTGCAGGAGAGGGTTTTGAATATTTTGCCATTTTTAATAAAATATGGATTTGAGTTTATAGATTTACTGTATGACAAAGTGGATGTGGAAAAAATCGACCATCAACTAATTGAGGTGAAGTAGAATATATGCACATAGGAATCACCTGTTATCCAGTGGCAGGAGGAAGCGGTGTAGTCGCCACAGAACTGGGTATAGAACTGGCTAAAAGGGGTCATCAGATTCATTTTATCACCTATTCACCTCCTTTCAGATTACAGAGATTTATAGAAAATATTTATTATCACGAGGTGGAGGTTTCCAATTATCCTCTTTTCAGATTCCCTCCCTATACAATGAGTCTGGCTTGCAGAATGGCTGAAATCTCCAAACAATGGCATGTAGACTTACTGCACGTACATTATGCCATCCCCCATGCTACTGCTGCTTTTTTAGCCAGAAGCATTCTAAAAAAGGAGAGTCCCAAGGTGGTTACCACCCTGCACGGAACAGATATAACTCTGGTGGGTATGGATAAATCTTTTTACGGAATTACACAATTCAGCATAGAGGAAAGCGATGGGATTACCGCTGTTTCTGAATTTTTGAAAAAAATCACCCTGTCTGAATTTAACCTGAATAAAGATATTGAGATGATTCCGAATTTTGTTGATACAGAGAGATTCAAACCTTCCATGGATAAAAGACAAAGGAAACAGTTTGCCAGGGATGAGGAAAAGATACTTATGCACATCTCCAATTTTCGCCCGGTGAAAAGAACGGAGGATGTGATAAAGATATTTAAACTGATTAATGAGGAAATTCCCTCAAAACTGATTTTAATTGGAGATGGCCCTGATTTGAGTAAAGTCCTGTTGTTGTCAAAAGAGCTTGAAATTGAAGACAGGGTTATTTCTCTGGGTGGACAGGATTATGTGGAAAATCTATTGCCCTTAGCAGACCTTTTTCTTCTGCCCAGCGAACAGGAAAGCTTTGGTCTGGTAGCCCTGGAGGCAATGAGCTGTGGTTTGCCAGTAATCGCCACTAATGTAGGTGGATTGCCAGAGGTGGTAAGTGACGGGATTGATGGATATTTACTTCCCTTAGGAGATGTGCGGTCTATGGCTGAAAAGGGTATTGAACTTCTTTCCAGTGAAAACCGATTAAGAAATTTCAAAGAAAACTGCAGAAAAAAGGCAGTGGAGAGATTTGATTCCAGATTGATTGTTCCGCTTTACGAGGAATATTATGAAAAGGTGATAGGTGGTAGGTAATAGGTAATAGGTAGTAAGGAAAATTTGAAACCTTTATCCGTTCACCTACTATCTTCTCGAAGAAAGGAGGAAGGTGTGAAGCTGGATGTACTGGCGATTTTTGCTCACCGTGATGATGCGGAGATTACCTGTGGAGGAACCCTGATTAAATTAGCTGACTCAGGATATAAAGTGGGAATTGTAGATTTAACTCAAGGGGAGATGGGAACCAGAGGCTCTGCCAGGCAAAGAGGGATCGAAGCTAAATGTGCGGCAAAATTGATGGGAATACAGGTCAGAGAAAATTTGAAAATTCCAGATTCCAAAGTCGAAACAACCTGGGAAAACAAGCTGAAGTTAGTGAAGATTTTAAGAAAATATAAACCTCACTTAGTTATCCTTCCCTACTGGGAACAAAGACATCCAGACCACGCTAACTGCTCCAGATTAGGATATGATGCCTGTTATCTTTCGGGCTTAGCGAAACTAAAAGTCCCGGGTGAGCCTCATCGTCCTTATAAGATTATCTACTCAACTTCTTTCAGGGAGAGGATGGAACATTCTTTTATCGTGGATGTTACGAAACAGTTCGAAAAAAAAATTGAAGCGGTTAAGTGCTACCATTCCCAGTTCAGGGATATGAGACAGCGTAAAGATGTTTTTGTTCCAGGGCTGGATGTTTTCGATTTTATGAGGATTAAAGCAGTTAACTACGGGGTAATGATCGGGGTAAAATACGGAGAGGCTTTTATTACCAAGGAGCTTATGGCAGTCGAAGACCCGATGATGCTTAAACCGAGGTCGATATAATAAAAACAGCTCAAAAGCTCAAAGGTTCAAAAGTTCAAAGGATATAGGGCAAGGTTTTAGCCTTACGGATTGTAGGGATATAATTTTCTTGCAAATTAATTTTTACAATTTTATATTGATCCCAGGATGGAAGAGGATGGGATCTGGTGGTCCTCGCGGACTTCAAATCCGTTGTTCCCGACCAAAAATTGGGATGGTGGGTTCGATTCCCACCCCTTCCGCCAAATTTAGAAAGAACTTTTTCTTGACCGTCGAGTCCCCTGACTCGACGGGAAACTTGCCAGGTCAGTCCTGCCTTTGACGGGATGGTAAGCACAGAAGTTCGGGCACCTTGCCCGACATCTGTAGATTTTCCCTCCCTTGATGGGAGGGATAAAGGGAGGGTGACCCCTCTCTCCCGCCTATGGCGGGATTTTCAACCTAACCCTCTCCCACAAGGGAAGAGGGGATGTAAGATATAAAGAGCTATGGAGACAAAACAAAAAATTAGGCTGACTACACTTGCCTCAAGCTTTGGGTGAGCAGCAAAGTGTAGTCCCCAGGACCTGACGCAGGTTCTGCGTCACTTGCCTAAAGTAAAAAATAAGTGTGTGCTGGTAGGGTATAACAGCGTGGATGATGCTGGAGTTTATAAACTGAGTAAGGATTTAGCTCTGGTGCAGACTGTGGATTTCTTTCCTCCGGTGGTGGATGACCCTTATGATTTCGGCTCTATAGCAGCTGCTAATGCCTTAAGTGATATCTATGCTATGGGTGGAAAGCCTATATCAGCTTTGAATATTGTGGGTTATCCCAAAAAGCTTTTACCTCTGTCTTATTTAGAGGAAATTCTGAAAGGTGGTGTGGATAAGTGCAAGGAAGCTGGAGTACCTATAATAGGTGGACATACTCTTAAAACTCAGGAGCCAATTTATGGGCTTGCAGCAAACGGGATAATACATCCAAAAAAGATTGTTACTAATGCGGGAGCAAAACCCGGGGATTTTTTGATTCTTACCAAACCTTTAGGAATTGGAATAATCACCACTGCTATAAAGCAGAATAAAGCTCCTCGAAGGATGGTAAAAGAAGCAGTGAAAATAATGAGCGAGCTGAATAAAATCTCATCAGAGGTGATGCTTGAATTTGAGGTAAAAGCCTGCACCGATATTACCGGTTACGGGTTCTTAGGGCATCTGTGTGAAATGACCAAGGCCTCCGGTGTAGGGGCTAAAGTCTATTTATCAAAAATCCCTGTTCTGGATTATGCCTGGAAGTTAGTAGAGCAAAATATCGTTCCAGGAGGGACTATTTACAACCGTGATTTTATAGAGGGTAAAGTTGATTGGGGAAAAGATATCTGTGAGGAGGCTAAGCTTGTACTCTGCGATGCCCAGACCTCCGGAGGATTGCTCATCAGCATATCGAAAAATAAAGCAGAAAAACTCTTGGTTTCCCTGCTGAGAAGAGGAATTGTAAATTCTGCTATTGTGGGGGAAGTTATCAGAGACAAAAAATGCAGAATAAAAGTAGCATGGTAAAAAGTAAAATTCTCAGACAGATTCCCAGTATTGAGGAGATTCTGCAAACCAAGAAATTACAGAGGTTTATTTCAATACTCTCCCGCCCATTAGTAACCCAGGTCAGTAGAAAAATAGCAGATGAAATAAGAAAGGAAATCAAAAAAAAAGGGATTAGTTTTTCCAGGGATGAAATCGTTTTGAGAATTACTGAGGAGTTAGAGACTTTATCTTCTATTTCCTTGAAGCCGGTGATAAACGGAACAGGGGTTGTAATCCATACTAACCTGGGTCGTGCACCTATAGGAGAAGATGTTTTAAAGCGTATTTTAGAGGTAAGTAAAAGCTATTCATCTTTGGAGTATGATCTGAAAAGGGGAAGAAGAGGGGAGAGGACGGTGTTGTTAGAGAGACTGCTGAGCGAGCTTTTGGGTGCAGAAGGGGCTCTGGTGGTGAATAACAATGCGGGCGCTGTTCTCTTGATTCTTTCAGGTCTGGCTAAAGGTAAAGAAGTTGTAATCTCAAGGGGTGAGCTGGTTCAAATTGGCGGAGGGTTCAAGATTCCGGAGATTCTGGCAGAAAGCGGTGCGATTATGAAAGAGGTTGGCACCACTAACAGGACTTCGCTTTCCGATTATCGGAGAGCTATCAATAAAAATACCAGGATGCTGTTAAAGGTTCACAAGAGCAATTTCTGGATGTCTGGATTTGTGGAGGAGGTTTCAAGGGAGGGGTTAGTAGATCTGGGCAGGAAAAACCATTTGATAGTGGTGGAGGATTTAGGAAGCGGAGCTGTGCTTTTCACTGAGGATTACGGATTAGGGCATGAACCAAGAATTTCTGATGCGGTATCTTCAGGTGTTGATCTGGTTTGTTTTTCCGGGGATAAACTTTTAGGTGGGCCACAGGCGGGAGTTATTGTAGGAAAGAGAAAATATGTTGAATTTCTTAGAAGGCATCCGCTTTACCGGGCTTTACGTTTGGATAAGATGGTTATTGCCGGCTTAGAGCAGGTAGTTTTATGTTATCTTAAAAAAGAAGAGGAGAGCATCCCTGTCTGGAAAATGATTTCCACAAGTTTAGATGAATTGAGAAAGAGAGGGGAGAAAATCTCCGGGAAATTAAAAGAATCTGGAATTTCTGTCTCTTTAAGGGAGAGCAAAAGCACGGTAGGTGGCGGTTCTTTGCCCGGGGAGACTTTTCCAACTGTTGTATTGACTATCGATTCTCAAATTCCTGCAGCGATGTTAGCTGAGAAATTTCGAAACCTGGATTATCCTGTTATCGGACGAATAGAGAAAAACAGGTTAGTTCTGGATCTGAGGACGATTTTCCCGGAACAGGACGAGATGGTCATCAAGGGAATAAAGAATATTTTGGGATAAAACAAAAGCAGGGATTAAAAATTTGGACCCCATTATCTTCTAAAGAATGCATCATCACGGATGATGCACTCCAAATTTCATATGTTCGTAATCGGAACTGCTGGACACGTAGATCATGGAAAATCTCTTCTGGTTAAGGCTCTTACCGGGATCGATCCTGACAGGTTGCCAGAGGAGAAGAAAAGGGGTATGACCATAGACCTGGGTTTTGCCTGGCTCGCACTCCCGGAGGGGACTGAAATAGGGATTGTGGACGTTCCCGGGCACGAGAGATTTGTGAAGAATATGATAGCAGGGGTAGGAGGGATTGATGCTGCGCTTTTGGTAATCGCAGCTGACGATGGCTGGATGCCGCAGACTCAGGAGCATTTAGAAATCCTGGAGCTTCTGGGAGTAGGGGAGGGTATTGTGGTCATCAATAAAATCGATCTGGTAAAGGAAGAGTGGCTTGGTTTAGTGGAGCAGGATATAAAACAGAAATTAAAAGGTACTTTTCTGGAAAAAGCAGCTGTAGTTAAAACATCCGCCACTCAGGGAATCGGCATTGAGGAGTTGAAGGACCAGATTAAGGACCTGAACAAAAAACTTAAGGTCAGAGAGGATATAGGCAAGCCCAGACTTTACATAGACAGGGTTTTTACCATGTCAGGGATGGGAACGATTGTCACCGGTACTCTCATAGATGGCACTTTCAGGGTAGGAGAGGAGGTAGAAATAGTTTCCGCGGGAGTAAAAACCAGGATAAAAAATATCCAGAGGTATAAAAAGCAGGTAGATTTTACAGGTCCAGGAACAAGAGTAGCTTTGAATTTGATGGGAGTCGAAAAGGAAAAAATACAAAGAGGTGACGTTATAGTAAATCCAGGAGGGAACATCCTTACATCTTTTCTGGATGTGAAAGTGCAGATGATACCCGGTTCTCCCTTTGCTATAAAAAATGGCTCTGAATACCTTTTTATGCTGGGGACTTCAGAGATTCTGGGAAGAATAATACTCCTGCAAAAAGATCAGTTTGAATCTGGTGAGAGTGGATTTGCACGGATTAAATTAAGAGAACCTGTACTGGGCAGAATAGGAGATCACTTCATTCTCCGAATGCCCTCACCACCGAGAACACTCGGTGGAGGTTTGATTTTAGACGTTTTCCCCTCGAAGCTCAAGAGGAAGGATAAAGAGCTTCTTTCTTTTCTGACTCGAAGGGAGAACTTGGATTTACTTGAAATCATTCGAACCGAACTTAAAAAAGTAGATTTTTTACCAATAGAGAGTATGCTTAAAGCTTCAGTTTTCAGCTATAAGGAAATTGAATCCGCTATCAATCATTTAGAAAGTAATAAAGATATAATTGTCAGAAAAAAACTGGTAGTAAATAGAGAAAAATGGGAAAAGCTTTTAGCTTTGATCCTGGAAGGAGTAAAGAAAGAGCATAAGGATAAACCGTATGCCAGTGGCTTGCGTATCTCGGATTTGATTTCAAGGATTAAATATAAAGAAAAGCTGATTTCAGAGGGGATTGATTATCTTTTATCAACAGGCAAATTAATCCAGAAAGATATTTTTCTGGCTTTTCCTGAACACAAACCGCAGTTGATGGATAAACAAACGCCTCTGGCTCAGGAAATTCTCGGAAAATTCGAGAAAAACCCTTTATCTCCGCCGACAAAAGGAGAGCTTCTAAAAGAGAACCCCGGCAACCATAAAATAATATTATTTCTTCTGCAGCAGGAGAGGCTCGTGGAATTAAAGGAGGGGATTCTTTACAGAAAAGAGGATTTTGAGGAGATAACCAGAAAAATAAGAATGTTCATTAAAGAAAAAGGACCTTCCACAGTCAGTCAGTTAAGGGAGTATCTTAACATTACACGCAAATATGCAGTTCCGATTTTGGAAAAATTAGATGAGTTAGGAATCACTCAAAGGGAGGGGGATAAGAGGGTTTTAGGTAATAGGTGATAGGTGATAGGTAATAGGTAATAGGAGATTATGTAGAATAATTATTTTGTTGTCATTGCGAGGAGTCTCGCCATCGGCGGGACTCCAAAGCAATCCTTTCAAAATATGCAGATTGCTTCGTCATTTCATTCCTCGCAATGACAGCATCTGAACATACTTAATACACCTTTTATTTCGGAGGGTAATTATTTTTTAAGAGCTTCCCGGCAAATTCGAATGCAGATTCCGCAAACTTCATTCTGCAAACCCACATTTTTCAAGCGTAAGAGGCAATTCTGCCTGTAATTTTTTTCATTTTTAAGAAAAGGACAGATGTCAAGGCAAGCCTGACAATCTCCACATCCCTGAAATTCTTTTCCAGTAGATTCAATCTCGTAAGGGATGAAAATGGTAGAGAGCCTTAAAGCCGAACCATTTTCCGGTGTGATAATCAAACCCGATTTTCCTCTCCAGCCCAATCCGGCTGCTTCTGCGAAAACTCGATGAGAAACACAAATACCATAATATTCCTCAACCTGCTTTACCTTCCGGGTATAACCTTCTACTGTAGCCTGTTCGGAAATCCCTGCAAATTTTTCAGCAAGATTTGAAGCTATGTTATTGAGAATTCGGTTAAGTTCTCCGCATGCCTGTGAATAGATATTCCAGCTGTTCTCATTTGTTCCCTTTGTAACCCATTTGTCTGGGACGGAGTTAATCTCCTCACGGGTGTAAAATACTCCGATAGATATGGCGGTTATTGGTTTTGACCAATCGAAAGTTGAAAGATTTCTTAGTAAATATTTTTTTTGAATGGGATGAAGCTCTGCTTCTTTCAAAGGGGAAAACCCGATGACTCCTTTCCTTTTATAAGACTTGCAGAGTTTCTTGAATTCTCTCTCGATTTTTTCTTTCATAAATTTCAGTTAGATGATCTAAAATAACAGACAACCTGATCCTGAGAAGTCGCTGTCAGGAAAAAGATGAAATTAAATTTACAAAAGAGAACTAACCCGCACCGCCTCCAGAACCACCTGCTCCCCCGCCTCCTCCCCCGGAGGCACCACCTCCTGTGCCGGTAGCTGAGCTCATAGTGGCTGCGGCTGTGCTCATAAGCGAAGATAAGCTCTCAGCAAAACCTGCAGGAGATAAATCCGAATAATCACCCCCGTAAATATACCAGGGGATCACTCTATTATATTCTTCTTTGGGTATTAACTCCGCCATTTTCTTTATAACCTCTCTGGAGAGACCTAAAACCACTCCGTAAACCAGATAGTTTCCAATATTTTCATATTGAAAACCTCTGTTAGTTTCTCTAAAATGATATTTAGCAAGATACTTTTTTAGGGCAAACCATTTCTTGGCTTCTAATTCATATTCCGGTCTGCGTCTGGGAATGAAAAAAGACAGAACAAAAAGGCCAACTGTAACCAGTGCAGGTATGAGTGCCCATACTCCGATATAAATCGAAGAGATAATAGTTATAAAGAGGAGTATTCCACTGACAAGTAAAGATTTATTTATTGCACTTAAGCTTTCCCTTTCCCAGTAACCTTTGGATTGACCTATCTTTTTAATCTCCTTCTGCCACTGCGCAAACCACTTTATAAATTTATTCCGGCTCTTCCTTAAAGTTTTGAAATCCAGAGCATCTTTTCCTTCAGACAACTCATTAAAAATAATATCCAGAAGGCTTTGCTCAAAACCCTGCAGAGCCATTCTGTTCTCCGCATAAAAATCCCGGTTTAATTCTAAAAAGTATTGACGGCTTTTATGACTCCCGAAAATCGATTTTTTGATCTCCAGCTTTTCCTGTATTTTCAAAAATCCTTTGTGAGCTAAATCCAGCATTGTGCCTACCAGTGCCCCTGCGGTGATCTGCTCGGAGAATAGAAGGTAACTCAGCAAGGCTGGCGGAGTATCTGAGGGTATTTCCGAATATAAAGTTTCAGGAAAAGGAACCTTATGCTTTCTGCCGTACCTGTTATATAGATTAAGACAGATAAAGATACCGATTCCGCTTAGTCCTGTAACCAGCAAGGCGCCATATCTTTTTCGGGTTCTTTCAGTCTCGGTTTTTTTAAGCCACTCTTCCCGTTTTCGGTTAGAATCATCCGCCCAGGTTTTTTCCTCTTCAAGGATATTGGCAACTACCTTTTGAGGCAAAGCTGTTTTAATCCGTGGAAACAAATCAGGGGGGTAGAGCGCTCTTACTTCCCAGTAAGTGTTTGCAGGTAATTTTTGAACATCGGCTTTAATCTCACCCTGATCGGAGATATCTATTTTACCCCACAGGGGACCGTGTACCCAGGCTCTTACTTTTTTACGGTCAATATATTCAGGAGGGAGAAGGGTGACTTTAACCTCCTCAGATGGTTTATCCCATCCTGTGCCGATGAACTTGTAATAGAGGACTGCGGCATCTTCATATAACCTGACCACATTCAGAATCCTGTAGGAAATAATAAAAGTGCGTTCCTCATTCTCTGCATCATAATACCAGTTCACCTGAATCAAGTTCGGGGATTCTATATACTGATAAATCCCTTCTTTTTCCACATTACTTCTAAGATAAGGCTTGTTTTCCTCGCTCAAAGAGAAATCAACTATTCCCCCGGTATTTTCAGTGGGCAAATAATAGGAAGCCCAGCGAAAATGCCCTTCGAACTTATAGGTCCTTTTTTCAATCAGTTTCATACTGCCATCGGAATCGAGATGTGCATCAATGGCCACCGATTTTATGGAGTAATCCTTAGCAGATGCAAAAGAAGTTGAAAAAATAAAAGTTAAAACGACGAAGGGGATTTGAAAGAATTTTAAATAGAAACGCAGGTTAAACAATTTCTTATTTTTTCGAATAGCAGAGGAGTGCATAGCAATGTAACTCTACAAAAAATTTAGAAAATTAACGTAACAAGAGCATCTTCATTGAAGTAGTATAATCACGGGATTTTAACTGATAGAGGTATATACCGGATGAAACATCTTTACCAGAGTCATCCTTACCATCCCAGATAACCTGATAATTACCAGGTTTCAATTCCTGATCAAGCATAGTCCTGATTGTCTGTCCCAGGATATTATAAATTATAAGGGTGGTGTGAACGGGGCTTTGATACATAGACTGTGAACCACGAATCTCGAAAGGCAGGATGGTTGTGGAATTAAAGGGATTCGGGTAGTTTTGAGATAGTTCAAAAGAATATGGTAACAGCTCTTGAAGGTCTTTTACCTCGGTGAGGGTGCTGTCATATGTTGCTGAATAGCTGTAGTTAAAAGAGCCGGAAGTTTTGGTAACTACTGCAGGTATCATTATTATATTATCATAAAAATTCCAGTTATGGAATTCCACGGTGCCATCCTGCAGGGTGTTAAGACTGAACTCTGTAAAAAATTCAGGGCTGGAGACGGAATGTCCAATCACAGAAACTTTCCACTTAGCCAAATCAGCGCCATTGAAGCTAAGGTTTAAACCACCTTTGGTCTCATCGGCAACAAAATTTATGTAATTTGTGCCCAGCACCTCAGGGGGATAAGGCACAGAATTAATGTTTACCGGCATGCTGTGGTGAATCTGAGAAGAATCAAATTTAACAAGTGGATAAAGACTACCTTCCGAATAATAATTTAAGGTATCTGCTCTTCCCTTGGTATAATAGTTCCAGACCGAAAACTCCCTGAAAGCCTGTTCCAGGGAGCTGCCCTTGCTTATCAAAATCGAATCCGTAACATTCAAAACATCATCACCCCGGGTTTGACCGCATCTTGCCCAGATATCTTTTATAATGCCCGTTCCGAACTTCTCGGATAAATAAATAGCCCAGACGCAGGAGGCATAAGCATGATAATACCTGGGTATGTCATCCGAATCGTAGGAGAAAGTTTTGAGAGAGAGCCAGGGATAATTGTAAAAAGCAGGAAGATAAGCCACGTAATCGTTGATATTGTCGTAAATTACATCTTCCATCCAGGTAGAAGTGATTTCCATCCAGTAGGGATGAAATGGAAAGATGGTATCAGAAGGCACGTATTCCTGCTCGAAGATATCGTATCCAAACTGGATGGCATGAAAAAATTCATGGGCTGCGGTTGTCTTAAGGTAATTCAGGGAGTTGATACCATAAAGGCTGTAATCGTTTCTCAAAACAAAAAAGCTGCAATATGATTTATCATCCTGCGAATAATCAGATTGTGTATAACCCAAATAGTAATAATCAAGATTCATCAGATAAACATCGTATCTGCCATCCCCGCCATTGTCATAACCATATAAGGTGTACCAGCTGTCGCTGGGAGGCTGATTGAAGCCCAGGGTATCAACCTCCTTTACCCATACATAATCCAGAATAGTCCCGACTAAATTCACATAATCAGGCACCCCGTCTGCAGGTGATTCATCCACATGAGATTGATATACAGAGTCAACAGAAGAGGTAACAAAGTGTATCTTGAAATTGCCACTTGGTGTATTATAGGTGCTTTCAGGAACGGTGTAACTTGAATCGGGGCGTGCAAATGATTCCTGGAATTTCTTCCTGGAATCAAGATCAAGCTGGCTGGCATAAATTGGTATCCAGATAAAATGGGGAGTGGCGCAAACAGGATGAAAATCTGGAGGCAGGTTTTCCGGAACCGAAACTGCAGGGGTTAAAATTTCACTTACTTTCCGGTTTAACTCATCCACATCTGGATATGTGGCGCTTACTTTTGATGAGATAAAAAACGATACTAAAAACAAAATTAAGATGGAAAGAAACAGTCTCTTCATTACAGGCAAATCGGGAATATATTGTTTTTTAAATAAATTCAAGCAGGGGCAGGATTAACCTGCCCCTGCGGGTCTACAGGTTTGCTTACCTGCTTATTCATTCTTTTCGGTTTCTGCTTGCAATTTCTTGATAAATGGAGTAAAAAGGTCAATCGGCACCGGAAAGATGGTAGTTGAGTTTTTTTCTGTTGCTACCTCTGTCAAAGTCTGTAAAAATCTCAACTGTAAGCCAACCGGGGTCTTACCGATGATGTTGGCTGCCTGGGCTATTTTCTCTGCGGCTTGAAATTCACCTTCAGCATGAATAACCTTAGCTCTCCTAGACCTTTCTGCCTCTGCCTGTCGTGAAATTGCTCTCTGCATCTCCTGAGGCAGGTCAACGTTCTTCACTTCTACCACCGAAACTTTAATCCCCCAGGGCTCGGTCTGGTCATCGATTATCTTCTGCAGTTGCTGATTTATCTTCTCCCGGTTAGATAACAGGTCATCTAACTCCACCTGTCCTAAAACACTTCTTAAAGTAGTCTGGGAGATCATAGAGGTTGCATAAAGGAAATCCTCAACTTCTACAATGGCTTTGCTGGCATCCATCACCCGAAAGTAGATTACCGCATTAACCTTAACGGTTACGTTATCACGGGTGATAACATCCTGGGACGGCACATCCATAGTCACCACCCTCAAGCTGACCTTAACCATGCGGTCAACTATGGGTATCAGCAAGATCAAGCCCGGACCTTTGGCACCCATCAATCTGCCCAATCTGAAAATTATACCTCTCTCGTACTCCCTTAAGATTCTTATCGCATTAGCCAGGATGAAAAGCGCAAGGATGATGATAGTTAAAAGGGTTGCACCAGCCATAAATCCTCCTTCTTAAACTTTGGTTACTTTCAAGGTTAATTTACTTATCCCTACTACCTTTACCTTCTCTCCTTTCTCAATGCCGTCGGTCTGGGGATCACATTCTGCTCTCCAGATCTCGCCGTGAATGTTAACATAGCCTTCCGGTTTGATTTCTGTTCTTGCCACGCCGATTTCACCAAGCATACCTTTATCACCGGTGGTTACTTTTTTTCTCTGAGCTTTGATTCCCATTCCCACCACGAAGAAGAAGAAAAGTGCAGTTGCGATAACCACAGTAAGAATGACTGTCAGCGAAACACGCATATAAGGTGCAGGTGAATTTATAAGCATTAACGATCCTAATACCATAGATATTATTCCTCCTATAGTTAAAGCACCATGGCTTACCACTTTTATCTCTGCAACGAACAGGATTATTGCCAGAAATATCAAAAGCACGCCGGCATAATTGATAGGCAGACTTTGAAAAGCAAAAAATGCCAGGATTATGCATATACCGCCTACAATTCCAGGCAGAATCGAGCCAGGGTTGGAAAGCTCAAAGAACAGCCCCCACATTCCCAGGGTGAAAAGGATATAGGCAATAGTGGGACTGGAGATAACCTCTAATATTCTATCTCTCCAGCCGATTTCAATTTTTCTTACCTCTGAAGCTTTAGTTTTCAAGATCCTCTCACCGGAGGGAAGCTCCACCTTTCTTCCGTCCACTAAATCCAATAATTCCCTTAAATTATTAGCCACGTAATCTATTACCTTGCTTTCCAGAGCTTCGGTTTCAGTTATAGAGACACTCTGTCTTATCGAGCTTTCTGCCCATTCCGCATTTCTACCTCTTTTGTTAGATATACTTTTAATATAAGCCACTGCATCATTGGTAACTTTTTCTTCCATAACAGAATCTATCTGTCCGCCAATACTTACCGGATGAGCAGCGCCGATATTGGTACCCGGTACCATGGCAGCGATATGAGCACTCAGAGTAATAAAAACGCCAGCTGAGGCAGCCCTGGAGCCAGAAGGGGATACGTAAACAATTATGGGTACTTCAGAATTCAAAATCTGCCTGGTTATCAATCGGGTAGATTCATCTAATCCACCGGGGGTATTCAGCTCAATGACCAGAGCTTCCGAGTTGTCATCCGTTGCCGATTTTATCGCCTTTTCAATGATTCTGGCAGTAATCGGACCTATTGGTCCATCAATGGTCAGTAAATCCACTCTGCTGACTGATGAAAAAAGCAAGCTTACGAATGACAAAAAGATAATTATAAAATAAATAAAAACTCTTTTTTTCATATACTGACACCTCAGTTACTTGTTAACTTGGATTAAAATACTCAAATTCTTTAGAAATGCAAGAAAAAATTTCAATTTAAATTAAATTGACTTTCAGAGTTTTATATATTATATAAAATTTTAATTTGAACTTAAAAATCACCAGGAAAGTTTAAGTTTTTTTATTTTAGATGATAAATAAATATTTAGGAGATTGAAGTTACCGTATATTCAAAAGTATCTGTTGTTATGATAAGGATAGAGTATATATAGTTTTAACGATCTATCAATTTTGAAAACGCTTAAGAACCAGCTTATAAGGAGAATAAAGTGTTCAGGAATTTAAAAGAGGTTTTAGAATTTGCTAAAAAGAAAAATATTGAGATGGTGGATTTGAAATATGGTGACCTTTTCGGCAGGTGGCATCACCTGTCTCTGCCGGCAAGTCAACTGGATCAAAAGATGTTCAAAACAGGTATTCCCTATGATGGCTCAAGCACACCAGGATTCAAATCCTTAGAAGCAGGGGATATGGTCTTGTTGCCGGACATATCAACTGCTCAACTTGACCCGTTTTGGGAGGTTCCAACTTTAAGCTTTATATGCAGTTCCGCTGAGGCAGATAACCTGACTTTATTTCCCAGAGAGCCAAGGTATATGCTTCAAAAAACCAAAAAATACCTTTTAAAAACCGGGATAGCGGATAAGAGTATGTGGGCTCCGGAGTTTGAATTCTACATATTCGATAATATCAGCTACAAAAACGACATCAATATGGCATCTTATATCATCGATTCAAATGAGGCTGACTGGAATTCTGGACTGGCGGGAGGTAAAAATCTGGGGCACAAAATACCTCCACATGGTGGGTATGAGGCTATACCTCCTCTGGATGACCTGTTTAACATTCGCTCGGAAATGGTGAGTTTAATAGAGAAAAGTGGTATAAGGATAAGGTATCATCATCATGAGGTAGGCGGTCCAGGACAGTCGGAGATAGAAATTATGCCCATAGATTTTATCCGCATCGGGGATGTGAGCATGTGGATTAAATACCTGGTAAAAATGGTAGCGAAAAAGCACAATCATACAGTCACCTTTATGCCCAAGCCTTTATACAATGAAGCTGGTAACGGGATGCATTTTCACCAGTATCTTCTCAAAAAGGGTAAGCCTTTGTTCTACGATAAAAGTGGATATGCGGGATTGAGTAAGCTGGCACTCTATTATATAGGCGGTCTTCTGACTCATGGTCCGGCTCTTCTGGCTTTCACCAATCCCAGTACCAATTCCTATAAAAGACTGGTTCCGGGATTCGAAGCTCCGGTTAAATTATTTTTCTCCTTAGCCAATCGCAGTGCAACAATCAGAATTCCCAAATATGCTTACAATGATCCAATGGAGAAAAGAGTCGAGTTTCGTCCGGCTGATGCTTCTTGCAATGTGTATTTAGCTGTGGCAGCCCAGCTTTTAGCCGGGTTGGATGGAATAAAAAAGAAAATCGACCCTGTAAAAGCCGGGTTTGGTCCAATAGATAAGAATATTTTTCTTTTACCTGCTAACGAAAAGGCTAAGATAAAAAACTTACCTTCGTCTCTAAAGGAAGCCCTGGATGCTCTGGAGAAGGATTGTGATTTTCTGCTTTCGGGCAATGTTTTCTCTGAAGACCTTTTGGAAACCTGGATCGATTATAAATTAAATCGGGAATATAATGAGGTAAGGAACAGACCACATCCTTATGAGATAAACCTGTATTACGACGTTTAAATTAAAGAGAAAAAAGGAAAGAGGAAATTGAAAACCATTTATGCAGTTACCAGGTTTTCTGACCTGAATAAAGCTGAAGAGATAACCTGCCAAATCAGAAGAAGATACAGATAGACATTCGAGCAGAAAATGAATCTTAAAAAGAAGGAGAGGAAAAATTGAAAACTAAACAGGACATTTTAAAACTGGTAGATGAGAATAAGGTCAATTATATCCGTCTCTGGTTCTCCGACATCCTGGGTTCTTTGAAAGGAATGTCGATTACCACCAGAGAGCTGGAAGAGATTATGAATGAGGGGCAGGGATTTGACGGTTCTTCAGTAGAAGGGTTTGTGAGGATTGAGGAAAGCGACCTGGTGGCTATGCCAGACCCTCAGACCTTCAGGATATTACCCTGGTCGGTAAATGACGAAAAAGTTGCCCTGATGGTATGCGATGTCTTGAAACCCGATGGCTCTCCTTTTGCGGGTGACAGCCGTTATGTTCTGAAAAGGATTCTGGAGAAAATACAAAAGAAAGGGTGGACTTTTTACTGTGGACCGGAGATAGAATATTTCTATTTTCCATCCAAGGATAAACCTGAGCCCATTGATGAGGGCGGATATTTCGACTACAGCACAGTTAGTCCCGGGACTAAGATGAGGAAATCAGCCGCTACAGCCCTGGAGAGGATGGGCATACAGGTTGAATGCACTCATCATGAGGTAGCCCCCTCCCAGCATGAGATAGATTTAAGGTATCAGGAAGCCCTGATTATGGCAGATTTTGTGATGTTCTATCGGCTTACGGTCAAAGAGTTAGCTTTAAGGGATGGTTATTATGCCACTTTTATGCCCAAACCTTTGTTCGGGCAGAACGGTTCCGGTATGCATGTTCACCAGTCGATATTTGAGGGTGAGAGAAACATCTTTTTTGATCCAGCTGAGAAAAGGTATCATTTGACCCCTGTTGCCAAACATTATATTGCCGGAGTTTTTAAATATATCCGGGAGATATGCCTGATTTTGAGCCAGTGGGTAAATTCTTACAAGAGACTCGTTCCCGGATATGAGGCACCTGTCTATATCTCCTGGGGAACCAAGAATCGCTCAGCCCTGGTGAGGATTCCTGAATATAAACCGGGCAAGGAAAAAGCCACCCGGCTGGAAGTTCGCTCACCAGACCCGGCCTGTAATCCCTATCTGGCATTTGCCTTAATGCTTGCCGCAGGGTTGAAAGGGATTGAGGATAAATTAGAACTTCCTCCAGCAATGGAAAAAGATATCTTCCATATGTCAAAGGAAGAAAGAGAGAAATATAATATCGGGTGTCTCCCCGGAACTTTAGAAGAGGCTATCAGCGAATTTGAAAAAAGTAAATTAGCAAAAGAGGTTTTAGGCGAGCATATTTTTGAATCCCTGGTGGTTAACAAGAAAGTGGAATGGGATAAATACCGCGTACATGTAAGCAAGTATGAGATAGAGGAGTATCTGCCGATTTTATGAGCCGTAGGGGCACGGTCCCGCCTGCGGCGGGATGCCCCTACCTTGAGCGACCCTAATCCCGCTTACTTTGGGACAAGGAGGGTCGCACTACGGAAAAATGCTTGACAGAACAGAGGTAAAAAAATGAATCCAGTCAAATTAGCTGATGGTGTTTACTGGGTAGGGGCGGTGGATTGGAATACCAGACATTTTCACGGGCATACCTATTCCACTCATCACGGGACGACTTATAATGCTTACCTGATTATAGACGAAAAGATCACTCTGGTGGATACGGTCTTTCCTCCATTTGCAGAGGAAATGATTGGAAGAATGAAACAGATTGTTGATCTACAGAAGATCGATTACGTTATTGCCAATCATGTGGAAACTGATCATTCAGGTTCTTTACCTCAGATAATGAGATTAGCAAGCAAAGCTAAACTTGTGTGTAATATCAGATGCAAAGAGGGTCTGTTAAGGCATTACTATGCTGACTGGGATTTTCATTTAGTCAAAACCGGGGATAAGATAAATCTGGGTAAGAAAAGTTTAAGCTTCCTCGAAGCACCTATGCTCCACTGGCCTGATAGTATGTTCACCTATATAGAAGAGGACCAGATTCTTCTGCCCAATGATGCTTTTGGACAGCATCTTGCCAGCTCGGAAAGGTTTGATGACCAGATAGATGAATGTCTCCTGATGGGTGAAGCAATTAAATATTATGCTAATATCCTTATGCCCTTCGGTTCTATCGTTGTCAAGAAAATTGATGAAATACAAAAATCGGGATGGAAGGTGAGAATGATAGGACCCAGTCACGGAATAATCTGGAGGAAAAATCCGCAAAAAATATTAGAAGCATATCTCAGATGGGGAAAAGGAGAAGTGCAGAACAGGGTGATGATAGCTTTTGATTCTATGTATGGTGCAACCGAGAAGATGGCTAAAGCTATTTCAGAAGGGGTAAAAGAAGAGGGGATTGAATTTGAAATTTACAAGCTTTCTGTTTCCGATAGAAATGATGTAATTACCAGACTTTTGGAAGCTAAAGGGATTCTGATAGGCTCAGCAACAGTGGATAACGATATGTTGCCTGATGTACTTGGTTTCCTGGGCATCTTAAAAGGACTTAAACCAAAAAATAAAATCGCCGGAGCTTTTGGCTCATTTGGATGGTCAGGCGGTGCAGTGAAAAATATCGAAAATATGCTTCAGGAGATGAAAGTCGAGATTTTTGAACCGGGAATTTCTTTTAAATATGTGCCCACGGAGGAAGAATTAAAGCTGTGTTTCGAATTTGGTAGAAGGTTTGCACAGAGGATAAAAGGAGCTAGTAGCACGTAGCAGTAGCGAGTAGAGAATTGCGAGGGGAGAGGGTAAAAAGACGTTAGTGTGCCCGTCGGGTCCCCCGACCCGACGGTGAAATTCTATGCCGTTAAGTAATAGAAAATATTTTGAAGGAAACGGGTATTATATTACAACAAGCGTTAAGAAATTCATTAAGATTTTCAGAGAGAGAAAATATATTGATATTATTTTAGAAAATCTTAACTTTTACAGGAAAAAGTATGGTTTTAAGTTAATTGGCTATGTGATTATGCCTAATCATTTACATCTGATGATTTATCCTGACCAGAAAAGAGTTGCGGAGATTTCAAGATTTATTGAGGATTTTAAGAAATTCACATCAAAGAAATTGCGAGAACTAATGGAGAAAAACAAAAAATCAGGATGGTTAAAGTTGTTTAGATTAAGCGATGACAAAAAAAAGAATTGGAGATACCAAATCTGGCAACCGGGATTTGATGATTTAGGTGTTTATAGTCCCAAAGTAGTAAGAACAAAGCTGAATTATATACATAATAATCCAGTCAGAGCGGGATTAGCAGAACGGCCTGAGGATTATTTGTATTCGAGTGCGAGGAACTTTATATTAAATGACCATTCGGTGATTAAGGTTGATACGGATTTGTTGAGTTTTTAATATTCTTGACTCGCCAGGTCAGGGGACCTGGCGAGCACAGTCTAAACTTTTGGCTTGCCAGATCAGGGAACCTGGCAGGCACAGTTTGCGGAAGCGAGGCTTACATGTGACTGTCGGGTCCCCTGACTCGACGGAATGAATGGCCAAGGAGAATTTAACGAAATGAAAAAATTAAACTTAGCTGTCCTATGTTCTGGCGGGGGGACGAATCTTCAATCAATTATCGATGCTATTGAAAATAAGGAGTTATTTGGTGAGATTAAAATAGTCATCAGCAATAACAGCAAAGCTTTTGCCCTGGAAAGAGCAAATAAGCATAATATCTCTGCCTTACATCTAAGCCATAAGCAGTTTGCCACGCCAGAGGAGTTCGACCAGAAATTGCTTGAGGTCTTGAAGAGCAACCAGATAGATATGATTATCTTAGCCGGTTATATGAAGATGCTTTCACCTACGATTATCAGGACTTATAAGAACAAAATTTTAAATATTCATCCAGCTCTGCTTCCTCATTTCGGAGGTCCGGGTATGTATGGAATACATGTGCACGAGGCAGTCATAAAATCCGGAGTTAAAATCACCGGGGTTACGGTTCATATCGTGGATGAAGTCTATGACCATGGAGCAATTGTAATGCAAAAGGCAGTAGAGGTTAAAGATGATGATACTCCTGAAACTTTAGCTGAAAGAGTTCTCAAAGTCGAACATCAAACTTATAAAGAAGCTATTCAGCTATTTGCAGAAGATAAAGTCGAAATCAGAGATAATAAGACTTATATCAAGCTATAAAACAGATTAGACGAATTACTTAAACAAAAACATTAAGTTAGAAAGGATGGCAATGGAAAAAGCTTTAATCGAAACCAGGATCGAAGAATTCCCTCTTTATGCTAAAGGCAAGGTCAGGGATATCTATGACCTTAAGGACAATCTTTTAATCATTGCTACA
>Ga0224495_10000504_pt1 | contig 30917 bp, 23 predicted proteins | sample SF_Jul11_sed_USG_FD_168128 | JGI IMG/M metagenome (GOLD analysis project Ga0224495, IMG submission 168128) | Sediment microbial communities from San Francisco Bay, California, United States - SF_Jul11_sed_USGS_4_1 | ecosystem: Environmental > Aquatic > Marine > Sediment | place: USA: California... | reverse complement strand
GTCGAGCAGCAGCATGTCGGGTTTTTCCAGCAGCAGTTTGCACAGCGCGACGCGGCGCTTCTCTCCGCCGGAGAGGTTCTTGATGACCGCTTCCCACGGCGGCAACCTTAACGCATCCGCCGCGATCTCCATCTGGTGTTCGGAATCCGCACCGCTGGTGGCGATGATCGCCTCGAGGCGCGCCTGTTCGGCGGCGAGTTTGTCGAAGTCGGCGTCCGGCTCGGCGTAGGCGGCATACACTTCGTCAAGTTTGGCCTGCGCCTGCATCACTTCGCCGAGCGCGGCTTCCACTTCCTGGCGCACGGTGGCGTCCGGGCTGAGCACCGGTTCCTGCGGCAGGTAGCCGATCTTGATGTTGGGCAGGTGCTGCACCTCGCCGTCGTATTCCTTGTCCACGTCCGCCATGATGCGCAGCACGGTGGATTTGCCCGAGCCGTTGAGGCCGAGCAGGCCGATCTTGGCGCCGGGGAAGAAACTGAGGGAGATGTCCTTGATGATCTGGCGCTTGGGGGGGACGATCTTGCTCACGCGGAGCATTGACATTACGTATTGAGCCATATGGTTCGTTATATATATGCAGGTTGGAAAAGGTGTAGCTTACCGCAAAGCAGGGGCAACTTGAATCTTTGCGCGCAAGTAAAAAGGCCATGCCTCGCGGCATGGCCTTGATAAAGAAACCTGCCGGGGGGTTACGGCTTCAGCGTGGTCTTCATTTCCTGGACGATCTGGCCGAACCCGCTGTTGTAGGCGCCGGCCCATTGCTTGATGGTTCCTTCGTTCACGACGATGGGACCATAGGGTCCGCCGAGCACGCCTTCGCCCTGTTCATCGACGCGCTTGAAGAAAACCAGGTCTCCGTTGCGATCCCAGACCGATACGACGTTCTTTGCCAGCGCACGCCGTGTCGGTACGAAGCGCCCCATTGTTTCCGCCCATTCGGAATAGACGACGATCACCGCGTCGACGTTGAGGCTGGTGCACAGCTTCTTGGCTACTTCCGGCGAGACTTTTGCTGCGATCAGTTCCTCGTTGTCATTGGCAAAGATGGCCAGGGGTGTCCCGCTTGCCTTGGGGACGAGGACGTCGTGTTTGCTTTTGCTGGCCAGGTTGCGGTATTCCGGGTTCTTGACGAAGCCGGAAACTTTGGTGACTCTCAGGATGCCGGATAATTTGCTCTCGGTCTCTTCAAGCAGGCTTCCCAGCGTGCTGCTGATCAGCGCGGCAGCCTTTGCTTCCGAACCGGATGTCCCTGTCACGGTCCCGCCCCAGTTGCTCACCGAAAGTGAAACCAGCGCGACCTTGTTGATCGGGGCGGCCGGTTTTTTGACTTGCACGTCCTTGACACACCCTGCAAGCAGGGCAGCGAAGAACAGCCCCAGAAACATACCCACAGATTTGTTGCTCATCTCGAAGCTCCTTTATTAATTAAAAAGTGTCTGGTTATTGGATCCGGTGTCGCATGGCAGCAATCATTCAAGCGGTTCTGCCACTGGCCGGGCCGGGATGTCCGTTCGAAGGATTGAATTACGGTGTAAGCTTAACCGATAGCGCGGCTCTTTGGGAGGCTCGCGGGATGCAGGTAGCGCGGCGGCTGGCGAATTGATAAGATGAACCGCCTTATTTGTTAAACGAACATTTCGCCGGACGACAGGAGACGCCAGATGAAGATTACCATGAAGAAGTTGTTGGCCGAACTCAACAAGGATCTGGAATGGGAGTATTCGGCGGCCATCCAGTATGTGCAGCACGCGGCCACGATCAACGGTCCGCAGTTCGATTCGATCCAGAAGGAGCTGCTGCTCCACGCCACGGAGGAGATGCAGCATGCCGTGATGCTGTCCGAGCAGATCGACTTCCTCGGCGGCGTGCCCACCGTGGATGTGGAGAAGCGCGAGATCTCGGGCGACAGCGTGCAGATGCTCAAGCAGGACCTGAAGGGCGAGGAGAACGCGATCAAGCGCTACAAGGAGCGCATCGCCCAGGCGGAAGAACTCAAGGAATACGGCCTGCGCCGCGTGCTGGAGGACATCCTGATCCAGGAAGAAGAGCACAAGCGCGATCTCACCAACGCGCTCGCAAGATAACAGGCAGCCACGGCGTCTGGCTCACGGCTGGGCGTTGCCGCTCCGGCACTCTTGCAGAGGGGCGTTTTGTCAGGAGGCAACATGCGATCTAAAGACCACTGGGAGAAGGTTTATTCGACCAAGCCGGCCGACACGGTGAGCTGGTTCCAGCCGCATGCCGAACTGTCTCTTGGCCTCATCCTGGATACCGGTGTCGGTCGCGATGCTTCGATCATCGATGTGGGTGGCGGGGCGTCGACGCTGGTCGACGATCTGCTGGCGAACGGATTCACCGACGTGACGGTGCTCGATCTTTCTGCAGCCGCACTGGCCGAGGCGCGCAGACGCCTTGGATCGCGCGCCGCCGAAGTGCAATGGATCGAGGCGGATATCACCCGGGCGGATCTGCCCAGCGGCCGGTATGATGTCTGGCACGACCGTGCCGTGTTTCATTTCCTCACCGATCCCGGCGATCGGGATGCCTATGTCAGGACGGTGTTCCGCGCGGTCAAACCCGGTGGGCATGTCATCGTCGCCACGTTCGCCGAGGACGGGCCGGATCAGTGCAGCGGCTTGCCGGTGGTGCGGTATCGCCCGGATGAATTGCATGCCGAGTTCGGCGAGGCGTTCCGGCTGCTGGATCATCGCAAGGAAGAGCATCACACGCCGGCGGGCAAGGTGCAGCAGTTCGTCTACTGCTATTGCCGCCGGGCGGATTCCTAGGCGGGTTACCCTTTCCCCGAAAATAAGAGCGCGGCATGTGCCCTGACGGGCCGGCGGCATGATGTGCTATCCTCAATGAGACCGTTTTGCTGCTGGCTTGTGATGAAATTTATTGTCTACTTTTTGCTGTTGTTTGCATTTTCCGCGTGGGCTGATCAGCCCGGGAATGAGTCGCTTCAGGCCGTCAGGAGTCTTCCTGCCCCCCGTTTGTCTGCTGATAACGAATCCGATTTCATTGCGGCGCAAAGGGCCTTTCGCGCCAATGATGCGGAGAAGCTGGAGCTGTATGCGAAGCGGTTGAAGAATACGCCGCTCGAGGTGTACGCCACTTATTACCAGTTGCGACTGGATCTTGAGAGCAGCGATATCGGGAAGATCAGGAGTTTCCTTTCCCGGCCGGAAGATACGCCGCTGGTCGACCGCTTGCGCGGTGAATGGCTGAAAGTGCTCGGCAAGAATCAGCAGTGGTTTCTGTTCGATGCGGAATATCCGCGCATGCTTTACGCGGATACCGAACTGGTCTGTTATGCCTTGCAGTCGCGCACCCGCTTCCAGAAGATGGTTGCTTTGCGTGAAGCGCGGGAGTTGTGGTTTAGCGGAGTCGAGCAACCGAAAAGCTGCGACGTATTGTTCAGTTCTGCTTTGTACGCCGGTGTCATCGACGAAGCGGATGTTCTGCGGCGCCTGCGCCTGGCGCTGGAAGCAGGCCGGGTATCGCTTGCCATCAGCCTGGCCGGGATACTGGGTGGCAATTATGCGGATCTGCCTGCGGCTTTGAGGAGTGCGGCGGCAGACAATGACCGCTTCCTGGAAAATCTGACGCAAGATAACGCAACTGAAAGTCAGCGCATTGCGGCGCTGTTTGCCCTGCACCGCATGGCCAAGCAGTCTCCAGGCCTGGCCGCGACACGCTGGGCTGATGTTTCGGGATATTTTTATGTGAGTGAGCAGCAGTATTTTTACGGCTGGCTGGGTTATGAGGCCGCGCGCAACCTGGATGAGCGGGCGCTTGAGTGGTACAAGATGGCCGGGAATACGCGTCTTAACGAGCAACAGCTGGAATGGCGGGCACGAGCGGCGTTGCGCGCGCAGGCCTGGTTCGAAGTATTGGAAAGCATCAATGCGATGAGCGAGCAGCAGCAGCGCGACGTGACCTGGCTTTACTGGAGGGCGCGCGCGTTTCATGAGCTGGGCCGGCATGTCGAGGCGAGAAACCTGTTTGTGCAACTGAGCAGCGAGTTCCATTTTTACGGGCAATTGGCCGGCGACGAGCTGGCGGTGGCGCCGGTCATGAGCGAAACGAAGGCGGTATACAAGCCCAGCCAGCATGATATCGATACGATGCAGGCGCTGCCGGGCGTTCAGCGTACCCTGGCTTTTTATCGCATGGGGCTTCCGGGCGATGCGCTGGCGGAATGGCGCTGGGTGCTGCGAAATTTCAACGACCGCGAGCTGCTTGCTGCAGCAGAGATCGCGCGGCGCAACGGGATGTATGACCGGGCCATCGGGGCGGCAGACATGACTTCCAGCATGCATGATTTTAGTTTGCGATATCTTGCGCCATACCGCAGCGCACTGCAGAAATACATTCGCGAGTATGATCTGGAAGAGGCTTGGGTGTTCGGGTTGATGCGCCAGGAAAGCCGTTTTGCCAGCAGCGCGAAGTCCGGCGCCGGCGCGGCAGGGTTGATGCAGATCATGCCGGAAACGGGACGCTGGCTGGCTAAGCGGCTGGGCTTGAAGGGGTACCGCCATACGCTGGTCCATCAGCTTGACACTAACTTGCGCCTCGGCACGTATTACTTGAAGATCATCCTTTCCCAGTTCGACGGCGACCATGTGCTGGCACTGGCGGCTTACAATGCCGGGCCGCGGCGCGCCACGGGGTGGCGCGGCAGCCAGCCGCTGGAGGGGGCGATTTACGCCGAGACGATTCCGTTCGATGAAACGCGCGACTATGTGAAGAAGGTGATGAGCAATACCGTGTATTACGCCTGGCAATTCAATGCATCACGACGGTCGCTCAAGGAGCGCATGGGTGTCGTTGCGGCCAAAACGGCAGATGCCCAGTGACCCGCTCCTGATGAAAAAAGACAAGAAAATCTATTGTGTGGGCGGCGCGGTTCGCGACCGCTTGCTCGGCCTTCCGGTGCAGGATCATGACTGGGTGGTGGTTGGCAGCACACCGGAGGAGATGGCTGAGCAGGGCTATCTGCCGGTCGGGAAGGATTTCCCGGTTTTCCTGCATCCGGAAACGCATGAGGAATACGCGCTGGCGCGAACCGAGCGTAAAACGGCGCGTGGCTACAAGGGATTTGCGGTGTATGCCGCCCCGGATGTGACGCTTGAGCAGGATCTGTTGCGCCGCGACTTTACCATCAATGCCATCGCAGAGGATGCGGACGGCAACATCATCGACCCTTATGGCGGCGTCGCCGACCTGCGTGCGGGAATATTGCGCCATGTCAGCACGGCGTTCGGGGAGGACCCGGTGCGCATCCTTCGCGCCGCACGGTTTGTGGCGCGCTTCGGTTTTGCTATCGCGCCGGAGACTCTGGCGCTGATGCGCGAAATGGTGACGAGCGGCGAAGTGGATGCGCTGGTCGCCGAGCGCGTCTGGCAGGAGCTGGCGCGCGGCCTGATGGAGAAAAAGCCATCGCGTTTTTTCGAGACGCTGCGCGCTTGCGGCGCCCTGGCCAGGATACTGCCCGAAGTGGACGCGCTATTCGGCGTTCCGCAGCCCGAGAAATATCATCCCGAGATCGATTGTGGCGTGCATGCGATGCTGGTACTGGATGACACGGCATTGCACGATTATCCGCTGGAGGTTCGCTTTGCCGCACTGGCTCACGATCTGGGCAAGGGGAACACACCGGCGGACATCCTGCCGCATCATGCCGGGCATGAGATGCGCAGCGTGGAGCTGGCGAAAGCGCTTTCACGGCGATTGCGCGTTCCGGGGGAATGCCGCGATCTGGCTTTGCTGGCTGCCCGCTACCATGGCAACGTCCATCGTGCGGCTGAATTGCGCGCCGAGACCGTGATCAAATTATTCCAGTCGACGGATGCCTGGCGCAGGCCGGAGCGTTTTGCGAATTTGCTGCTGGTCTGCGCATCGGATGCGCGCGGGCGAGGCGGCCACGGGAACGACGATTATCCGCAGGCGGGATACCTGCTGGAGTTGCTGGCCGCCGCGCGGGCGGTGGATGCGGGTGAGATTGCCGGGCAATGCGCCGATAGCAGCGCGATCGCCGCTGCGGTCCGGGAGGCGCGCGTCAAGGCGGTCGGGGCGTTATTGAAAGACCGGAGCCGCTAGGCGGAGGCTGCGGGCAGGGAGCTGGTTCGTTGGGTGCCCGGCAGTGCCGGTTGTGCCCTGTCTCAGGCAATTTGTGACTTTACGTCCAGAAGTGAATCCGTGAATTTTTCCAGGGGCTCGGGCTTTCCGAACAGGTACCCCTGATAGCACTTGCATCCCACTTTTTCGAGAAAATCCCGTTGTGCCTGGGTTTCCACGCCTTCGGCGATCGCTTCCATGTTCAGGTTGTTGGCCATACCGATGATGGTTTGAACGATGACCGCGTCGGTGGGCTTGATGCCGATGTTGCGCACGAAGGACTGATCGACCTTGAGCTGGTCGAGCGGAAGTTGTGTCAGGTAGGAAAGCGAGGAATAACCGGTTCCGAAATCGTCCATGGAGAATCGTACGCCCAGCTCTTTCAGCGCATGCATCTTGACTACGGTATCGGCAACGTCAACGAGCACCATGCTTTCGGTCAGCTCAAGCTTGAGGCGCGACGGTTCTATGCCGCTTTGCTTGAGCTGGGTTCCCACATGGTCGACGAAATCGGGCTGATGGAATTGCCGCGCGCTGACGTTGACCGCAAGTTGCAGATCGCGGGTGAGTGGATCGCTTTCCCACTGCTTGATCAGTTTGCAGGCGGATTCGAGCAGCCATTGCCCGATTGGCAGGATGAGGCCGGTCTCCTCGGCCATGGCGATGAATTGCCCCGGGAAGATCATGCCCATCTCGGGGTGTATCCAGCGCAGCAGGACTTCTGCCCCGACAGGCTGGTTCTTGTGGTTCATCTGCACCTGGAAATAAAGGTGCAGTTGTTTCGCCGAGATTGCCGTCCTCAGGGCATTCTCCAGCTCGCTGCGCGCTTCGAGCGCGGCCTGGGTCTGGGGGTCATAGAAACGTACCGTGTTGCGTCCGGCATTTTTTGCCTGGTACATCGCGGCGTCGGCACGCTTGTGGACTTCCTCGATGGTGATGCCCGCGTTGCAGAACATCGTGACCCCGATGCTGGCGCTGCAGTTATAGAGGAAGCTGTTAAGCTGGTAAGGCTGTCTAAGAGCGTGCGAAATCTTCTCGGCGATCATCTGTGCCTGTTCGGAGGCGGATTGCTCGTTCTCGCTCAGTTCGCCCAGCAGCACCACGAATTCGTCGCCTCCCAGGCGGGCCAGGGTGTCGGAGGCGCGCACATTGGCTTTCAGCCGTTTCGCCACTTCGATCAGCAACAGGTCGCCCATACCGTGACCCTTGGTGTCGTTAAGTGTCTTGAAGTTGTCCATATCCAGAAACATCAGCGCGCGGTACTGTTTGGTGCGATTCGACAGTGCGATCGCATGTTCAAGCCGGTCCTGGAACAGCCTGCGGTTTGGCAATTCGGTCAGGGGATCGGAATAGGCAAGCTGGTATACGGTTTTTTCGCTTTCGTCGGCGAGCTGGCTCAGTTCACGTGCGCTCTTTGAGACGGTTCTCAGGATCAGCAGCGCGTCTGCCAGGATCACCAGGGTGATGAAGATCAGGTTCAGCTCGACACGCCCCTGGACATCCTCGATATCGCCGGCTTGGGCGGCCGTTATTCGGGCAGACAGGCTTTTGTATTCCTGCTCTGCGTCTTCCGAGAAGCTCATCAGGTTTTTAGCCAGCGATTCGTTGATACTTTTCAGTTCATGGTCGGTCTGAAGCATGGAGGTCGAGCTGCGTTCCATGGAATATCTGGCGTACGCTTCGCGGTATCGGCTGCCGATGTTCCGGTGCTGGTCGATGTTCCTCCTGAGATCGGCGGCTCTTTGGCCTTTGCGGTCGTTTATTGCCGATTCGTTCATGGATTCGAGCGATTTGCGGGCCTCGTCTTCATGGTGCAGGAAGCTCTTCCAGTATTTTTTCCGGTCTGACTCGTTCTGGCTGCGCAGCATGATGTTGTTCCAGTCCTGCATCTGGGCGCTGAAGGAGGATTGCGCATGGTGGGCATCATCGATCTGTTCCTTTTTGGATGACAGAACCGAAACGTTGTGGTGCATGGTCGTTTCAAGGTTGTCGATGTTCCGGTACAGATAGTACAGGCTGATCAGTAGTACGCTCGGAAACAGGGCGATCACCAGCAATATCGTGAAATTGTTGCGGCGCGATTTGCTATTGGCTATCTGATTGTCCAAATCCAGCTTGTCTTCCTGAACCATGATTCGTCTCAAATCCATGTTTACTGAATGTGTCGTTCCGTTTGCAGTTTAACATTTGAAACATATCTTACTCTTCGAATAAAGTACATACGCCATATCAACTAGTTGGCAGTTAAGCCAGCAATAACGACAGGGAATCCAGACAGGCCTGAAATGGATCTGCCGCCTGTTTCCGGGAAGGCGACAGAAGGTCTACAGCGAGCGGGTGAAATCCCCGTGCATGAATCCTGATAAGGTTCCGCGCCATTTTTTACCGGGAGAGGGGCCATTTGCAGTGGTTTTTCCCAAGACGATCACCTTGAACAGGTCACCCATTTCCGCCGGGCTGGTGAGTTTCTGCAATTGTGCGGATAACGGAAGGTAGTCGCGCAGGTTTTCCGGTGAAGTGTCCTGCAACAGCTCGGTGATGCCGCAGTTGATCAGGAAGAACGCCTGATTGGTATAACCCAGCAGTTCCAGGCCTGCATCGATGCCGCATTCGGCGATAGCGGTGAAGTCCACATGCGCCGTGATGTCCTGTAAACCCGGCAGGTAGAACGGGTCGCCATGGGCGTGGTGGCGATAGTGGCACATCAACGTCCCGCTGCTTCGCTGGGGATGGTAATACTCGCGGGCACCGAAGCCGTAGTCAATGAAAAGCATCACGCCCTGTTCCAGGCAGCTTGCAAGGCTGTTGATCAGCCCGCGCGCGGCAAGGCAGATCTCGCTAACATAGTCATCCGGGACATTGATTTGCCGTGCGGCCTGCAGCAGGGGTTCTTCATCGATGGCGCGGTCTTGCCAGATGAATCCGTTGTCGCTTACCGCCACGCCGCGCTCGCTGATCGTGCCATCGTGCCAGTGAACCAGATGCACGGGCAATGCATCGAGCACTTCGTTGGCGAGGATCGCGCCGCTGAAATGCTCCGGCAGCTTGTCCAGCCATTGGACCCTGTCTGACAGATGGGGCAATCTTTCCCGCAGGAAGGCTTGCTGGCGGGCGCGCAAGTCGGCGCTCACCTCAAGGATCATGTAGCTGTCCGGCAAGCAGTCGAGCTTTTCCAGCTCGGCAAGCATGTCTGCAGCCAGTTTGCCGCTTCCCGCACCGAGTTCCAGGATATGCGGGGCGCTGCGCTCCATGATCTCTGCGGCCTGTCGCGCCAGCGTGTGGCCAAACAGTGGCGACAGCTCCGGTGCGGTGGTGAAGTCGCCCGCTTCGCCGAATTTGTGTGTGCCGGCCGTGTAATACCCGAGCCCGGGCGCATACAGCGCCAGTTCCATATAGCGTGCAAAGGAGATCCAGCCTCCGTGTGCGGCGATTTCGCTGCGGATCAGCTCGGTCAGGCGGGCGCTGTGGCTGGCAGCTTCGGCGCTGGGCGGGGGGAGAGGAGTGGTCATGGTCAGGTATAATTCGCGGATCAAGCAGGTTTGAGCAGGGTGCGAGTCTAATGGAACAGGGAATGCAAGGCAAAGTCGTACTGGTGACCGGGGGGGCGAAGCGCGTCGGCGCGGCGATCTGCCGCCGCCTGCACGCGGCAGGCGCGCTGGTTGCCGTGCATTACCGCAGCTCAGAGCAGGAGGCGCTGGCATTGCAGGAAGAACTGGACAGCCTGCGTCCGGAAAGTGCCGCCACCTTCAGTGCCGACCTGCTTGATCTGGGCGCATTGCCGCAACTGGTGAACAGGGTCATCGAAAAATTCGGTCGACTGGATGCGCTGATCAACAATGCTTCCAGCTTCTATGCCACCCCGCTGGCGGAAGTGGACGAGCAGCAATGGCATGACCTGCTCGGCACCAATCTGCGCGCCCCGTTGTTTCTCGCGCAGGCGGCCGCTGACGAACTGCGCCGCCAGCATGGTTGCATCGTGAACATCGCGGATATCCACGCCGAGCGCCCGATGCGCGGCCACCTGCTCTACAGTGTCGCCAAGGCAGGGCTGGTCGCGCTCACCCGCGGGCTGGCACAGGAAATGGCGCCGCAGGTGCGGGTCAATGCAATCGCCCCCGGAGTGATCATCTGGCCGGAAGGCGAGGCATGGCTGGATGAGGAACAGCGCCGCAAGATCGTGGCGCACACCCTGCTCAAGCGCGAGGGCGCCCCCGAAGATGTTGCACGCACCGTGCAGTTCCTGCTGAACGATTCCCCCTACATTACCGGGCAACTTATCGCGGTCGATGGCGGCCGCAGTATCAATTTGTGAGAAACATGAACGAGATTATCCAACCCGCACATCTGGAGCGTCATTCCACCAATTTCAACCGCCTCAGGGGTCGACTGGAGCACTATGTCGGCAAGGCGATCGCGGATTTCAACATGATTGAAGAGGGCGACAGCGTGATGGTGTGCCTGAGCGGCGGCAAGGATTCCTTTGCCTTGCTGGATATCCTGCTCGCTTTGCGCAAGCGTGCCCCGGTCGATTTTCGCATCGTCGCGATGAACCTTGACCAGAAACAGCCGGGTTTCCCGGCCGATGTGTTGCCGAATTACCTGAAGTCGGTCGGTGTCGAGTTCCACATCGAGAATCAGGACACTTACTCCATCGTCAAGGAAAAGATCCCCGAGGGGAAAACCACCTGTTCGCTGTGTTCCCGGCTGCGCCGCGGCATCATTTACCGTGTGGCCCACGAGCTCGGCGCGAACAAGATCGCCCTGGGGCATCATCGCGACGACATGATCGAGACGTTGTTCCTGAACATGTTTTTCGGGGGCAAGCTCAAGGCCATGCCGCCCAAACTGGTGACGGACAAGGGCGACCATATCGTGATCCGCCCGCTGGCCTATTGCCCTGAAAAAGACATTGCGCGCTTTGCGCGCGGCATGGAGTTTCCGATCATCCCGTGCAACCTGTGCGGCTCGCAGGAGAACATGCAGCGAAAGACCATCAAGGAAATGCTCCATGCGTGGGAGCTCCAATACCCCGGCCGCAGCCAGACCATTTTTACCGCGATGCAGAATGTTGCACCTTCACACCTGCTGGACGGCAGCCTGTTCGATTTTAAGAATATCCGGCTGGGTGATGCGGTGGCGGAGGGTGATGTGGCGTTTGATGAGGCGCTGTGAGGCAGATGGCTCGGTAAACCACAATTGCGCACAAAGGCTTGCGGGCAGCGGTTCGCGACGGGAAGCGTCTGTGATATGCTTACGAGATAAATTATAAAAACATATGCATTGCGGGCGGTATGTCAGGGTCAGGATGCATTCATCGTATTTATTTTGGATTTTCTTAAGGAGTAAAGTTATGTCATTGCGTTTTTTATATGCATTTTTGCTGCTTGCAGTCAGCAACGCGGCTCTTGCTGATGCCGTGGATATCAATCTGCGGGACAAGAGTGCCCAGTTGCAGTATTTCGCTTCAGTGGGCAGGGACAGCCTCGGGACATCCGATTTGCATATGGGCATTCTTTACACCAAGGACAATAATCGTATGGTGGATTTCGGCCTGCTGGTAAAAGGTGCTGCGGGCAGTTACGAATCGGGGCTCTCTGCGGGCGTCGGCCTGAAAGCACTGGTGGCATCCGTGAACCACAATGACGCCGTGGCGCTGGCATTGGGCGGCCTGGTGAGGTATTCGCCGCCTCCGGTTCCCCGCCTTGGCCTGGTCTATCAGCTGTATTTCTCGCCGAACATCGTCACCTACCGGGATGCCGAACGTGTGACCGAATCCGTTGCGAGAGTCGAGTATGAGGTGATTCCGCAGGCGCTCGTCTATCTGGGCTACCGGAGGATCTCATTCAATATTACCGGTAAACCTCTGGAAGTGCTTGATACCGGGTTTCATGTGGGTGTAAGGATGTCGTTCTAACCTGCCTCACCGACCCTGATCTTGAAGATCACCTTGCGGATGTTTCCCGTGCTGACCAGCGGGGCATGGGCATCCTCGGGGAAAAAGATGCAAAAAGCCCCGGGTGGCACGGAGATCCAGCTTGCCGGGGCATCCTCAAAGAACTGGATATCCTTCTCGTCGCTGTAAGCGCTTAACGGCTGTCCGCAATCCGCCAGCGGCTTCCAGCCCATCTCGTCAGTTCCTTCCAGCACCAGCTGGATGTCGATGTACTTGCGGTGGCACTCCAGCTTTGCTTCTGCACGGTTTCGTCCCGGCATCTGTTCGACGATGGCGAACAGGTCGTCGCCTGCGATGGAATAGCGCCCCGGTGCCAGCGAGAGCAGGTCGGTATCGCGCATATATTCCAACGCGCGCGGGAACAGTGGATGCAGTTCGGCATACCGGCTGGATTGGTAGAAGGTGGAGAAGATCATTCTGTTTTCCTGTTCATTCGTTGTTCGGGTATTGTGTTTCAGTTGCGAGTTCGGTTCGTGGACGGGTTCCCTGTTCGTGTAACGTTGTCATGACGCGGCCGTTAAATGGACGCGGAACACCAGTCAAACAAACCGGGCCAGCATCCCCTTTTCCAGCCTGCCTTGCAGCGGTATCTTCACGCGATGCCCGCTGCCCGGTGCAGTGGTGAGGGGTTCGCCCTTGAGGCTGCGCATCTCTTTCAATTCGACGATATGGTTGCCGGAGGGGTGGATGATCTCGAGCCGGTCGCCGACATGGAATTTGTTCTTCACCTCGATCTCGGCGATGCCGTCGGCGCAACTGATGATGTCCCCGACATATTGCTGTCGGGAGCTTTCGGAGTGCCCGCGCAGGTAGTTCTGCTGCTCATGGGTGTGGTGCCGCTCGTAAAAGCCGTCGGTGTAGCCGCGGTTCGCCAAGGCATCCAGGGCGCCCAGGAGATCCGGATTGAATGGTCTTCCAGCTACCGCATCGTCTATGGCCATGCGGTAAACCTGTGCGGTGCGCGCCACGTAATAGATGGACTTTGTGCGTCCTTCCACCTTCAGGGAATCCACACCGATCTTTACCAGCCGTGCAACATGCTCCACCGCCCGGAGATCCTTGGAGTTCATGATGTAGGTACCATGCTCGTCCTCCAGCACCGGTAACAGTTCTTCCGGGTGATCCGGTCGGGAGATAAGGTAGGCATTGTCCGCCATCGGGTGGCGTGGCTGGCTGCCGCAGTCGGATAGCGCCGACTCGTTCAGCGCCTTGTCGAAATCAAAGTCGATCTTCCGGAGATCGCCGGTGCCATCCTTTTCTGCGCTGTCGATCCTGTAATCCCAGCGGCAGGAGTTGGTGCAGGTGCCCTGGTTTGCGTCCCGGTGGTTGAAATAACCGGACAGCAGGCAGCGCCCGGAATAGGCAATGCACAGCGCGCCATGGACGAACACCTCGAGTTCGATGTCCGGGCACTGCTGGCGGATCTCTGCGATCTCGCCCAGCGAAAGTTCGCGGGACAGGATGACGCGGGATAATCCAAGCGATTGCCAGAACTTCACTGCGGCATAATTGACGGTGTTTGCCTGTACCGACAGGTGTACCTGCATTTCCGGCCAGCGTTCCCGTACCATCGCGATCAAGCCGGGGTCGGCCATGATCAGCGCATCCGGCTGCATCGCGATGACGGGCTCCATGTCCGCAATGTAGGTCTTTACCTTGGCGTTGTGGGGCATCAGGTTGCTGGCGACAAAAAGTTTTTTTCCGGCCGCGTGTGCTTCGCGTATACCGGTTTGCAGTTCTTCCAGCTGGAATTCGTTGTTGCGCGCGCGCAAGGAGTAGCGCGGCTGGCCGGCATATACCGCATCCGCGCCAAAGGCATAGGCGGTGCGCATTATCTCCAGTGTCCCAGCAGGCAGCAGGAGTTCGGGTGCGCGTAACGGATTCATGTTCCCAGTCTTTTGCAGATTTCTATCGACAGGGCGGACTGGTTCAGCGTGTAGAAATGAATGCCGGGTGCGCCGCCGGCGAGCAGGCGTTCGCAAAGTTTGGTGACGGCATCGAGGCCGAATGCCTTCACCGATTCGTTGTCGTCACCAAAACTTTCAAGCTGTTTTCGCATCCAGCGCGGGATCTCCGCACCGCAGGCGTCTGAAAAACGCGCCAGCTGGGTGAATCGCAGGATCGGCATGATGCCGGGCACGATGGGCGCCGTGATGCCAAGCTTCCGGCATTCATCTACAAAATAGAAATAGCTGTCTGCGTTGTAAAAATACTGGGTGATGGCCGAGTTCGCTCCTGCGTCGATCTTGCGTTTGAAATTAAGCATGTCGTTGCGCGGCGACCTTGCCTGGGGATGGAACTCGGGGTAGGCCGCGACTTCGATGTGGAAGTGGTCACCAGTCTGTTCGCGGATGAACGCTACCAGTTCGTTTGCATACTGGAATTCACCGATGTTCCCCATGCCGGAGGGCAGGTCGCCACGAAGGGCCACGATGCGCCTGACACCCATATTCCTGTATTCATTCAGCATGGCAAGGATGTTCTCGCGCTTTGAGGCAACACACGACAGGTGCGGTGCCGCGGTATATCCCTCGGCATTGATCTGCTGGATGGTTTGCATGGTCAGGTCTTGCGTCGAGCCGCCGGCGCCGAACGTGACGGAAAAAAAATCCGGATGCAGTGCAGCGAGTTGCTTGCGCACAACCGCAAGTTTTTCTGCGCCTTCCGGCGTGTGTGGCGGAAAAAATTCGAAACTGAAAGAAGGTTTGTTCATGCCGTTCTCACTTGTTTGTTGTCCTCATTAACTGTGCGACTGCAGAGGACAGTGCCCAGGAAAAAATACTATACAACACGGCGCCCAGCACGCCATGCCAGAAATCGTCCACGACGAAATCACGCAGCACCGATCCGACGGCCCAGAACAGCAGTCCGTTGATGAAAAAAATGAACATGCCCAGTGTAATGACCGTGGCTGGCAGTGTAAGCAGCAGCAGCAGCGGGCGGATCAGGGTGTTTGCCAACCCCAGAAAAAAGGCTGCTATAAGCGCGGATCCATAACCACTTACATGAATGCCAGGCACAAAATTAGCGACAGCCAGCAGGGCGAGTGCATTAAGCGCCCAAACCAGCAATAACTCGGTGAGCATTCTGTTGTGCAGTTTAATACGGATCTCCTGTCTCCGGACTCTCTTGCGCTCGTGCCCTGCATCCTCATTGCCATGCAAAGAAAAGCATGGTGCAACTGGCGCATTCATGATCGGCAGTCAAGGCCGGTCTTTCGTGCTGGCGATGCTGCTTATCACGCCATGAGCTCAAGTATAAAGTCAGCGAGCTCATGGCGTGCATCGAGGACGTATCCTGTTAGTAGCGGTAATGGTTCGGCTTGTACGGGCCTTCCTTGGGCACGCCGATATAGGCCGCCTGCTGGTCGGTCAGCTCGCTCAGCTGCGCGTTCAGCGTGGTCAATTGCAGGCGCGCCACCTTTTCGTCCAGGTGCTTCGGCAGCGTGTAGACGCCGACCGGATAGTCCGCCGTGCGCGTGTACAGTTCGATCTGCGCAATGGTCTGGTTGGCGAACGACGAGGACATCACGTAGGACGGATGTCCGGTGCCGCAGCCGAGGTTCACCAGGCGGCCTTTGGCGAGCAGGATGATGCGCTTGCCGTCCGGGAAAATCACGTGATCCACCTGCGGCTTGATCTCGTCCCACTGGTATTTTTCCAGCGAGGCGACGTCGATCTCGTTGTCGAAGTGGCCGATGTTGCAGACGATGGCGTTGTTCTTCATCGCCGCCATGTGGTCATGGGTGATGACGTGGAAGTTGCCGGTGGTGGTGACGAAGATGTCGCCCTTGTCGGCGGCGTATTCCATGGTCACCACGCGGAAGCCTTCCATCGCGGCCTGCAGCGCGCAGATCGGGTCGATCTCGGTGACCCACACCTGCGCCGACAGCGCGCGCATCGCCTGCGCGCAGCCCTTGCCGACGTCGCCGTAGCCGACGATCACGGCGACCTTGCCGGCGATCATCACGTCGGTGGCGCGCTTGATGCCGTCCACCAGCGATTCGCGGCAGCCGTACAGGTTGTCGAACTTGGACTTGGTGACGGAATCGTTGACGTTGATCGCGGGGAATTTCAGTTCGCCGCGCTCGTGCATCTGGTACAGGCGGTGCACGCCGGTGGTGGTCTCTTCGGTCACACCCTTGATCTTTGCCAGGCGCGTCGAGTACCAGGCAGGGTCGGTCGCCAGCTTGGCCTTGATCGATGCGAACAGGCAGGTCTCTTCTTCCGAGCTCGGCTTGTTGATCAGCGAGGCGTCCTTTTCGGCACGCGCACCCAGATGCAGCAGCAGCGTGGCGTCGCCGCCGTCGTCGAGGATCATGTTGGAATAGCCGCCGTCCGGCCATTCGAAGATGCGGTGCGTGTAGTCCCAGTAGTCGGTGAGGGTCTCGCCCTTGACGGCGAACACCGCGATGCCGTCGGCGGCGATGGCGGCGGCGGCGTGATCCTGGGTCGAGTAGATGTTGCAGGAGGCCCAGCGCACTTCCGCGCCGAGCGCGGTCAGCGTCTCGATCAGTACGGCGGTCTGGATGGTCATGTGCAGGCTGCCGGTGATGCGCGCGCCCTTGAGTGGCTGGGTCTTGGCGAATTCCTCGCGGATCGCCATCAGGCCGGGCATCTCGGTCTCGGCGATGGCGATTTCCTTGCGTCCCCATGCGGCGAGGGAGAGGTCGGCTATTTTATAATCACTGAATTCTTTTGCTGCAGTATTCATGTTTTGCTCCATTCATAAGTGGTTAATGAATGGGTGCAGTTCAAACAATGAGCCACTTGCTCCGAGCCTGACGGGGGGCTGGTTGCCCAGACCCGCTGCAGCACCCCTCGGAGGGTGGGTAATGCTGATGCAATTTGGTCAATGCATCGGTTTCTATACGCCGCTTCGCGGCTTGACTTGCGGCGCAAGTTAACCCGAATAAAGACAAGCACGCCTGCGGCGTTGTGGTTTTGCTTACAACCCTGCATCGGCACGCAGTGCCGCTGCCTTATCTGTACTCTCCCATTTGAATTCCGGTTCTTCGCGGCCGAAGTGGCCGTAAGCCGCTGTTTTCTGGTAGATCGGGCGCAACAGGTCGAGCATTTGCACGATGCCTTTCGGGCGCAGGTCGAAATGCTTCCTGATCAATTCCGAAATCTTTTCATCGGAAATCTTGCCGGTGCCATAAGTGGTGACCCAGACACTGGTGGGGTGCGCTACGCCGATCGCGTAGGAAAGCTGGATCAGGCATTTGCTGGCCAGGCCGGCAGCAACGACGTTTTTGGCAACGTAGCGGCCGGCGTACGCGGCCGAACGATCCACTTTGGACGGGTCTTTGCCGGAAAATGCGCCGCCGCCATGCGGGGCTGCGCCGCCATAGGTGTCGACGATGATCTTGCGTCCGGTCAGGCCACAGTCGCCCTGTGGGCCGCCGACGACGAAGCGTCCGGTCGGGTTGACCAGATATTTGATGTTTCCTTTCATCAGCTCCTTTGGCAAAACCGGTTTGATGATTTCCTCGATCACGGCATCGATTGCAGACTGCTTCATTTTCGGGCCGTCGGACATATCCGGGGAGTGCTGGGTGGAGAGCACCACGGTGTCGATGGAGTGCGGTTTGTCATCCACGTAGCGAACGGTGACTTGCGACTTGGCGTCCGGGCGCAGCCAGTTCAGGCGGCCATCGCGGCGAAGTTGTGCCTGGCGTTCAACAAGGCGATGTGCCAGATGGATCGGGAGGGGCATCAGCACATCAGTCTCATCGCAGGCGTAGCCGAACATCAGGCCCTGGTCGCCCGCGCCCTGATCCATGTTGTCGTCATAGGCTTTGTCGACGCCTTGCGCGATATCTGGACTTTGCTTGTCGTAGGCGACCAGTACTGCACAGCCCTTGTAGTCGATGCCGAAATCGCTATTGTCGTAGCCGATGCGCTTGATCGTGTCGCGCGCCACCTGGATGTAATCAACGATGGCGTTGGTGGTGATCTCGCCTGCCAGTACCACAAGTCCGGTGTTGCACAGCGTTTCGGCGGCGATGCGCGAATGGTTGTCCTGCGTTAGAATTGCATCGACGATGGCGTCGGAGATCTGGTCGGATACTTTGTCCGGGTGACCTTCGGACACGGATTCGGATGTGAAAAAATAATCGCTCATGGCTAGCCTGTTCGCTTTCTTAACAAGAATAAAGATTCTAATTATAACAAAACCCGGCAATTCTTTTAACAACTTGTAGGAAAGCGGTAGCGATACGGTGTTTATACAGCGCTTCCCGGTAACATTGCTCCCTTATGACTTATTCCTTCATTAAAACCCTCTTTCGCCTGATTTCCTGGCTACCGTTGCGATTGCTGCACCGTGTCGGCGAGCTGGTCGGGCACGCGACTTTTTTCCTGTCAAAGGAATATGCCGCGCGTACTCGCGAAAATCTTCGCCAGGCGCGCCTGGCTACCGGCGAAGAACACTATGCCATGCTGCTGCGCCAATCTGTGAGCGAGGCGGGAAAGGGCATGGTCGAGCTGCCTTGGGTATGGTGCCGGCCCGTGGAGCAGGTCTGTGCCACGGTAAAGAACTGTCAGGGCTGGGAACATATGGAAGCGGCATATGCGCGCGGCAAGGGCATCATCCTTCTTACACCGCACTGGGGATGCTTTGAAGTGGTCGGGCTTTATGTCGGGCAGTATCTGCCGCTGACATGTCTTTACCGCTCCCCGAAACAGGCATGGCTGGAAAAGATCATGCGCGAGGGCCGCGAGCGTGGGAAGGCGCGCCTGGCTACCGCCGATGTCAGCGGTGTGCGGGTACTGCTCAAGGCGCTCAAGAGAGGCGATGCGATCGGTCTGTTGCCTGACCAGGTGCCCAGCCAGGGTGAAGGCGAGTGGGTGGATTTCTTTTCGCGGCCTGCTTACACGATGACACTGAGCGGGCGGCTGGCCGAGGCCAGCGGCGCGACGGTTTTACTGGCTTTTGCCGAACGGTTGCCCCGCGGACGTGGCTACCGGTTGCGCTTTGAGCCGCTACCGCTGGATTTCTCGCAACCGGTGCCGCTCCAGATAAACGCGGCGCTTGAGCGCGTCATTGCGATTTCACCGGCCCAGTATCTGTGGAGCTACAACCGCTACAAGGTCCCGCATGGAGTTACACCGCCGGACATGGCAGGGAGCGGCTGATGCTGGCGCGCCTGGGTGTTTTCATTTTCTGGCTGATCCACTTCCTGCCGTTCCGTATGATCGTCGCCATCGGCAACGGCCTTGGCGTGTTGCTTTACCTGCTTGCGGCAGAGCGCCGCAGGGTCGGTATGATCAACTTGGGACTGTGCTTTCCGGACATGAGCGAGGCGGCGCGCAGGAAGCTCTTGCGGGCGCACTTCAAGATGTTCTGCCGGGGCCTTGTCGAACGGAGCATCCTGTGGTGGTCGAATGCGGAACGCATCAATTCCCTGATCCGCGTCGATGGAAGCGAGCATTTCGAGGCGATCAAGGATAAGCCCGCGATCCTGCTCACGCCGCATTTCGTTGGCATGGACGCGGGAGGGCAATGGATCGCGCAACACACTGATACCGTGTGCATGTATGCAAACCAGAAGAACATGTACCTGACCGAACTGTTGCTGGAGAAGCGCGCGCGCTTCCGTAACCAGCGGCTGTATTCGCGTCAGCAAGGCTTGCGCCCCATCCTCAAGGGAATGCGCGAGGGCATGCCGTTCATCTATCCGCCGGACCAGGATCAGGGCATCAAGGATGGCGCGTTCATTCCATTTTTCGGTGTTCCTGCCGCGACGATGACCTCGGTGCCGCGCATTGCGCAGGTGGCCGGTGCGAAAGTGGTGCCGAGCATCACGCGCGTGCTGCCCGGTGGAAAAGGCTACGTGCTCACTTTCTATCCGGCATGGGAAAACTACCCCAGCGGTGATGACATTGCCGATGCGCGCCGCATGAATGCGTTCATCGAAGATCGCGTGCGTGAGATGCCGGAGCAGTATTTCTGGCTGCACAAGCGTTTCAAGACGCGCCCTCAAGGCGAAGCGAAATTTTATTGAGTTGTTCGAACGGCGTGGGCGCGGGATAGCCTGCAGCTTCACTGTCGTTGTATGATGCTTGAACCGGATGGCTGGAAGGTATACAGCGGCTCCGCCAGGATCGGAGCAAAGAGGGACTGAATAATGAAATACAAGGATCTGCGCGATTTCATCGCGCAACTCGAAAAGATCGGCGAGCTCAGGCGTGTGTCCACGCCTGTCTCCCCGCATCTGGAGATGACCGAAATATGCGACCGCGTGCTGCGTGCTCAGGGGCCCGCTATCCTCTTCGAACATCCTGTCGGTTACGACATGCCGGTGCTGGCCAACCTTTTCGGTACGCCACACCGCGTGGCGCTTGGCATGGGCGAAGAAAGCCTTCAGGCGCTGCGCGAGGTCGGCAAGCTGCTCTCTTTTTTGAAAGAGCCGGAGCCGCCCAAAGGATTGAAGGATGCATGGGAAAAATGGCCGGTGCTCAAGCAGGTGCTCTCCATGCCGCCGAAGGTGGTTTCCTCCGCGCCCTGCCAGGAGATCGTGCGGGAGGGCGCGGATGTTGACCTGGACAAATTGCCGATCCAGCATTGTTGGCCGGGTGATGTCGCACCGCTGATCACCTGGGGGCTGGTGGTTACAAGAGGCCCGAACAAACCGCGCCAGAATCTCGGTATCTACCGCCAGCAGGTGATCGGACCGAATAAGACCATCATGCGCTGGCTCGCGCATCGCGGCGGGGCGCTGGATTTCCGCGACCATTGCGAAAAACATCCCGGGCAGCCGTTTCCCGTTGCCGTTGCGATCGGTGCCGATCCGGCGACCATCCTTGGTGCGGTCACCCCCGTTCCCGACACCCTTTCCGAGTACCAGTTCGCCGGGCTGCTGCGGGGCAGCAAGACCGAGCTGGTCAAATGTTTGGGTTCGGACCTGCAGGTGCCTGCGTCAAGCGAGATCGTGCTGGAGGGCGTGATTCACCCGAACGAAACCGCGCTGGAGGGTCCCTACGGTGACCACACCGGCTACTACAACGAGCAGGACAGGTTCCCGGTTTTTACGATCGAGCGTATCACGATGCGTCGCGACGCGATCTACCATTCGACCTATACCGGCAAGCCGCCCGACGAGCCGGCGATGCTGGGCGTTGCGCTGAATGAGGTGTTCGTGCCGCTGCTGCAGAAGCAGTTTCCGGAGATCGTGGACTTCTACCTGCCGCCGGAAGGGTGCAGCTACCGCATGGCGATCGTGTCGATCAAAAAACAGTATGCCGGGCACGCGAAGCGTGTGATGTTCGGTATCTGGAGTTTCCTGCGCCAGTTCATGTACACCAAGTTCATCGTCGTCGTGGATGATGATATCGACGTACGGGACTGGAAGGAGGTGATCTGGGCGATCACCACGCGTGTCGATCCGGTGCGTGACACACTGCTGGTGGACAAGACACCGATCGACTACCTGGATTTCGCTAGCCCGGTGTCAGGGCTCGGCGGCAAGATGGGGCTGGATGCCACCAACAAGTGGCCCGGCGAGACGAACCGCGAATGGGGCACGCCCATTGTCATGAGCGCGGAAGTGAAGGCGAAGGTGGATGCGATGTGGGGAGAGCTGGGATTGTAGTGCTGGTTTGTCCCGCTGTCTCCTTGAGTTTTCTTCAGGCCTGCTCCACGACAGGAAAAGCAGCATCTTCGAATGGTTTCAATGCTTTTATCATAGTGACGGCAAAAGCTCCAAAGCCAGCGCCTTGTATTGGGCTTTGATCGAAGGATCCAGCCGGTAGGCCTTCACAAAAGCTTCTTTTGCTTTTTTGGAATTTTTTACCGCCTTGTATGATTTTGCGAGATTGACCCAGATGTGGGGGTCTTTCGGGCTTGACTTCGTTGCAGCAAGGTACGCCTTTTGTGCATCGGCATATTTCTCGCTGAGCATGAGGACGTTGCCGCGGTTGTTCAATGCTGAAGCACTTTTCGGGTCTGAGGCGAGGATCTTGTCAAAATATTTCATGGCTTCCTCGCGGTCGCCGATCTTCGCCAGGATGATTCCCATCTGCAAATGCGCGTCCATATCGGCAGGGTTTTTCTCTATTGCCTGGAGATAGCGGCGGGTCTTGGTGCGCGAGCTGATCTTGAGCACGGACATGTAATCTCCCGGGAACTTTTTCTCGATGTCTCCTGCAGTTATGCTTGCCGCCTTGAGTGCCGAGCGGGGTAGAGTGGCCGGCTTGAAGGTATTCCAGGAATTATGGACGTCAAGGATGGTAAGTCCCTTGTCTTTCCATTTGTAGTAATTTGCAGCGCCCAATTCCCATGCCTTGATGAACGATTTCCCGACAACGGTGACCTCGACGGGGATCCACAGTTTGCCCTCGTGAATCACATACATGTCGTCCATCGTGTAGCCGTCCGGGTCGGCATTGATGCCAGTCGAGAACATCATCAGGATATGATCAGGCACTTCGAGCATCAATGTGGGGATCCCCATGCTTTCGAGCGCGCTTGAGTAGAACGTCACCAGGTCGACGCAGTCACCCGATTTACGTTCCAGTGTTTCACGCGGGTACTGAACGTAGTCGACCGTATCCGTCTTCAAAGTGGTCTCTGTCTTTGCGAGGGATATCTGGTAGGGGTCGATCGGATTCAATATATAGGTCATGCCGATCACTCCCATGGCATCAAACAATGCCGCCGCCAACTGGGATTCGTCCTTGGTGCCGCTGTACTGGGTGGCGATCGAGCGCGCAAAATTGAGGATCGGTGTGTCTTTGGGAGTGACAAACGAGGCGACACGGTCATGCTCATCCCATGTCATGCGGTGCTTGTCATATACCGTGATGGTAGGGTTCTTGCTGAAAGCCACTTTTTTGCCATCCTGGAAGTAACTGGCTTCAACCATTGCCTGGATGGAGCTGTCCTCGGTGATCGTCAGGATATTGTTGTTGAAAACAGCCTTGAGAGTGACTTCCTGGCTCTGCCCAGGAAGCAGTTTTTCAATATTGACTTCGGTGGGGAAGTCCATGAAGTTTTTTAAGAGCAAGCTCACTTTTATGTTTTCAATGTTTTTGTTGGTATAGTTGATCAGCTTGATACGTCCCACGCCGTTCTGCTCGTAAAGCTTGTACGTATTGGAAAAAATATCGTTCAGCTGGACAACTTCGATTTCCAGCGGTGCGGTATTGAATGGCAGCGTGGAAGCGGTAGCTGCGACTTTTTCGGATTCGGTGCCATCGCTGCTCAGCGCGGAAACGTAATAGGTGTATTTGGTGTCTGGAAGCAGCGAATCCTTTATGAACTCGGGTGAGGTCGTTTCTCCGATCTTTGTGTATGTTTCTCCGTCTTTCTGGTAGATCAGGTAGGAGCTGACATATTCGCTTTCCGCTGGCTTCCAGTGGATCTGAAGCTGCCAGGGAGAGGGCGTCACCTGGATATCTTCCAGTGGCGGCGGGGTGTATTTTTTTGCCGTGCCACTGACTACTGCGCTTTTAAGGCCAAGGTATCCGTAATGCGTTTCGCCGGCAACGCGGTAATAATATGTTTTTTCGGCTTCGACACCCTGATCGATATACTGGCTGGTACTGCTTGTGGCAATCTGTGCAAATGCCGAGTTTTCATCCTGGGACCGGTAGATCCGGAATTGCTTGGCGTAGGGCAGGGAAGATGCGGCCCAGCGCAGTTCAATCGCATGCACCGCCCCATGTGCGGCAAGTTGTTCCGGAGCCGGAAGTTTGTGGAGAGTCGTGAAGGTCTGTAAACGTTTGTTGCCACGCTCCGAAATGGCAAAGCTCGAATCGCCAGTTGTTGTGATAGTCAATGGTTCTTCAAGTGACCCTGGGTCGCTGCCGCTGTTGGCGAAAGAGCGGATGTATTGGCCTTTATGCGAAAACACCCTGACCTGGTTTGAGTCCAGCACGAACACTTCATCGTGTGTCGTAATCAGGTCCACTGGCTCTTCGAGGATGGTGCTGCCATCCGCGCGTTTGCCAATCACCCCCAGCGGTTCTCCCTTGGCGGAATAGGTGGATACAACCGAGCGTCCCTTGTCCAGGACGAACAATTCGTTTTTCGGATCCAGAGCGATGGCCACAGGGTTTATCAGTTTTCCTGAAGCATCCTGCTGGATCTCTTTCAGGAATACACCGTCGCCGCTGAATACCTGTACCCGGCGATTTCCGCTGTCGGCGACGAATATGATCCCGGTGCTGGAAATGGCGAAATCCTCGGCGTTATAGAGCTCACCCTTTCCGCTTCCCGAGGTACCGATGCTGGTGAGAATGTTTCCCGATTCATCCAGTCGGGCAATTTTCGATTTTTTTCTGTCGAGTATCCAAATGGCGCCGCTGTTGTCAATTGCGACAGAAGCAGGGGTAAGATCGTTCAACTGGATTTCCCCGGCTATGGCGCCATCAATGATCTTGATCAGTTTTCCTTTTTTATCCTTGCTGCTTTCGTCGATGGCATAAATCGTGTTTTTTCCGTCCCATGCAGCCTTGCTAACTGAAACCGGGATAACCTGTTCCCAACGTACAGATGTTCTTGATGGATGCGTGACAAATGGTTCAACGCGTATGCCGGATTCAACCATGAATACATCGGCTATACCTTTGGCGCTATCTCCAATGAATACTTGGCGATCCTGATCTGTTGCCAGTCCAGTGATGCTCTTGAATTGCGCGCGCCCCTTGCCTCTGGAGCCAAATGAAAATAACTGCTTGCCATTGAAATCGTACTTGTGAATGGCCAGCGTGCTGCCGATGGCCACATAGATCCCGTCATGGGTGATACTGATCGATTGAGGCCGGCCTTCTGCTTTCAGATGCTTGATGTAGGCGCCATTCTGGCTGTATACCTTGATCATCGAGTCATCTGCATCCAGTACGTAGATTTGTCCCTGGGCATCTAAAGCGATCTCGGTCGGCTTGCGCAGTTTGAAAGGCAATCCCTTTTCCTTGGCGGCAATATTTTCCGGAGCGCTGTCTATTTCAAGGGTGGACAGGAAGACGCCGTTGTCTCCGAAGAGCTGGATCTTGTCGTTGCCACTGTCGGCTACATAGATTATGCCTTCATGAGCGGCAATGCCTTGCGGGGAGCTCAGGCCGTCGCCCCCGCCGAAAAACCCCCCTTTTTTGGCACCGAAGCTGCCTTTGAACTTGCCTTGCTGGGTGAACATGGCGACAAGGTTCGTTTGGCTGTCTACCACATAGATCGTTTCACCCAATACAGAGACCGCTTCGGGCTGCTTGAGCACCGTGCCATCCTTACCCAGTTTTGCCTGCAGGGTAAGAAGGTTCTTGCCGTTTTTATCGACTACACTGACAGAACCGTCTTTTTTTGCAAAATACAGGTTGCCGTTATTCCAGCCGAGCAGCTTCTTCATCCCGTTTAAGGCAAGCTCCTGAGCAAGTTCTATTTTGGAGAAATCAGAAGGCGAAGGCGTGTCGGCAGCGTTTACGCGCAGGGATAAGAACAAAAACAAGAAGAGAGCGGTGAAAGTAGAAATACGCATATCGAACCCCGACTTAATTTATTGATAAGAAACAGATGTCCGGACACATGAATGAATCCGGTCCTGACGCCTTCTATTTGTCAGTCCTGTTGAATACACCATCCCACTCTTTGGGAGGTGGGTTTTTCATATAGTAGCTGCAGCGCTCCAGGTAGATCTTGCTGGGCCTGTCCGCCGGAATTTTTTCAAGTACGGCGGCAAAATGTTTTTCAGCTTCTTCCCATTGATGATCACGATAGAACGCCAGCGCCGTGTCAAATTTCGCAACCCATCCTTGCTCCGGTTCTGACAAGGCTCCGAGCAATTCATAGACTGTAACGGGGACAAGTTTACCAACTACCCTGACCTTGTCCAATTCCCTGAAACGGTAGAGATCACGCGTCAGCAGATAGGTGCTTTCGCCTATCAGGAAATCCACGCCGTAATATTTTGCGGCACCTTCAAGGCGTGATGCCTGGTTCACCGTGTCACCGATCAACGTATATTCCATCTTTTTTCCAACACATCCGATGTTCCCGGCGACCACTTCGCCAGACAGGGCACCGCCGCGGATAACAAAGGGGACCACGCTTTCATTTTCCCACTTGGTGCCGAGCCGTGTCATGGCTTTTTTCATTTCCAGCACGCAGCCAATGGCAAGCTTTGCGTGATCTGGTTGAGCAAGAGGTGCACCCCAATAGACCATGATGCCGTCACCGATGAACTTATCCACCGTGCCGTCAAACTGATCGATCACCTGAACCATCGCTGCGAGATACTCGTTTAATCTGTTGACAACCTCCTGGGGCGGACGCGTCTCGCTGAAAGAGGTAAATCCCTTGATGTCCGTGAACAGCACGGTGACTTCCTTGTTGTCACCGCCGATCTTCGCTGCATCAGGGTCTTTTTCAAGGCGTGCAACCAGCTTGGCAGACAGGTAGCTGGAAAACATCGAGCGCATCTCCCTTGCGCTCCTGTCCAGTACCAGATACCTGAAGCTGCCACCTGCGGACAGCGCAACCATGGCAGCAAGTGGCGGGTAGATCATGCTGATCCAGTGCCCCTGAAGGAAAAACCAGTAGGACAGCCAGACGTAACCTGCCGAGAGCAGAAACACTGCCGGTATAGCGGTGTGCAGGCGCAGGCGCATGGTCAGAGTGAAAGCAAACAAACCCAGAGCAATGATGAGCGCCATGTCGATCAATGCCTCTATTCCGGTATGGCGGATGAATCTTCCGCTTATGATGTTATCGGCGACCGCTGCGTGTACTTCTACCCCGGGAGTGTTTCTGTCAAACGGGGTAACACGCATGTCGTAGATGCCTAGCGCCGTGGCGCCCAAGAACAAGACCTTGTCCTTGAGCAGCGCGGGATCGACCCGGCCACTGGCAACGTCTGAAAAGGAGTACCGCGGGTAGTTTCCCGGAGGGCCGGCATAGTTGACCCACATCGAGTAATTCCCGTCTACAGGAATCTGCCTGCCACCCACTTTGACTTCGTACGATCCCGGCTCAAACTCATCCACACCCAGTGCTGCCATGGCGCCCATTAACCCCAGCGAAGGAATCATCTTGCCATCGGCCTCGATAAGAAGCATGTTGCGCCGGTTTACGCCGTCATCTTCCGGCAGCAGATTGATATGCCCGATCCCTGCTGCGGCATTTTCGATCTCTGGCAGGCTGTGCGTACCCCCGATCACATGAAGCTGGCTGTCAAACTCGAAAGGAACCGCCAGAACAACATTTCCAGCCTTTTTTATGGCTGCCGCGAAGGAACGGTCTGTTGCCGGAGTTTCTCTTTCGGAAAAGAAAGCATCAACGAGCAGGATTTTTGCCTTTGCTGCCGTGAGCCTGTCGAGCAGGCGGACATATTCGCTTCTGGTCCATGGAAAACGCCCCAGTTCGGCGATGCTTTTGTCGTCAATCGCAATGATGGCGATGTCCGGGTTGGGCGCGATCGCACCGCGCAAATTCTTGAATCTCAGGTCGTATGTTTTTGCTTCAAAAGCCTCGAGAAAGGGATTCTGGTTGTAATAAAGCGCGATGATGGTGAAGGTGGAGAGAATGGCAAGAAAGATCACGGCGATTTTTGAATCTTTTGCCAGGAAGTTTTTTTTCAGAAATGACAAGGCCATGTTGTTTATTCCATTACCGGGCATCTGTTCGCGCGAGTCCGCCTGCTCCATATCCATGATGACAATAAAGGCGCTTCGTGGCAAGCATGAACGAGGTGAAAGGTTTCCCTGCATGAAAAGCAAAGTACAACGCAGGCAATGCCATAAATCAGGCGTACAGGGGTAGATGCTGCGTATTTGTGAATTGGTGATGCTTGTGGCAGGTGATCCTGAGCGGGAATGTTTCTGTATGGGTGTCGCCAGATATGGCCCGAAGAAAAATATGTGCTGAATTATTTCAGCATGCAGCCAGAGAACCCGGTTGCGGTAATGCAAAAAAGCGAAGCGCTCCGGCGTTGCAGCAGTCTGGAACGGACTACGTACGGTGTTCCTGTTTGTAGGTGTTCTCCATCCATTTCCTGATGCGATTGGCATCGCCTATGCGGGTTAGTCTTCCCCAGGAGTTGAGCAGCACGATGATTACGGGGCGCTGATTGATATTTGCTGCCATTACCAGGCAGAGCCCGGCTTCGCTGATGAATCCGGTCTTGCTTACACCGATATCCCAGGAGGTGCTCCTGACCAAAGGGTTTGTGTTGCGAAAATGCATTTCACGGCCACTCTGGCTATCGACAGAAAGCAAAGCCTTTGCCGTGCTGTATTGATTGATCAGGTCATAGGTGCTTGCTGCTGAAACCATCTTGACCAGATCGTTTGCGGTTGAAACATTGTCCTTGCTTAATCCGGTCGGGTCTTTGAATCGGGTGTTGTGCATGCCCAGCTCGCGCGCTTTGTTGTTCATCGCCTCCACGGCTGCAGCGACACCTCCTGGATAGCTCTTCGCCAGCGCCAATGCTGCACGGTTCTCCGAGGCCAGCAGGGCCATTTTTAACAGTTCTGCACGAGTGAAGGTCATGCCGGTGCTCAGTCTTGAGCGTGCTCTTTTGTGAATCGCCGGGTCGTCCTTGCCTACATCTACTCGTTCGTCCAGGGGTAATTTTGCATCCAGCACCACCATCGCGGTCATCAGTTTGGTAATGGAAGCAATCGGCGCGACTGCGTTTGCATTTTTGTCGAGCAGCGGGCGCTGAGTTTGCTCATCAAATATCAGCGCGATGTGAGAGCGTATTTGCGGCAACGGGACTTTAGAGGAATTTTGGGCAGGAGGTTCGCTACGCGACTTGACCTGATCCTGTCCGGTCTCTGCCAGAGTAACCGGTATTGCTGCTGCGTAACAAAGCAGCAGAACTATCCAGAGGCGTTTTTTCATTGTCTGGTATCTCGCTACATGTTTTAAGTGCAGCGAGGATAGCACATATTCTCTATTAATCAATCAACAGGGTGGGTTTTCTCTTCCTGTTTCTGAAGGTTCCACATTTGCGCATAAAGCCTGTTCATGGCCAGCAATTCCCGGTGTGAGCCGCGTTCGACGATACATCCTTTGTCCATTACCAGTATCTGGTGGGCATCCACGACAGTGGATAAGCGGTGTGCGATGACCAGCGTCGTCCGGTTTTGTGCGATTGCGCGCAGCTCCGCCTGGATCGCCTTCTCCGATTTCGAATCAAGCGCGGAGGTCGCCTCATCGAAGATCAATATGGCGGGGTTTTTCAGGATCGCACGCGCGATTGCGACCCGCTGTTTTTCTCCTCCGGATAATTTCAAACCGCGCTCCCCCACCATGCTTTCATAACCCAGTGGCAGCGATTCGACGAACTCATGGATATGCGCGGCTTTGGCTGCGGTGATGATCTCATCCTGTGATGCGTCGGGGCGGCCATAGGCGATGTTGTAATAGATCGTGTCGTTGAACAACACGGTATCCTGCGGGACAATGCCGATCGCTGCGCGCAGGCTGGCTTGTGTTACCGAGCGGATATCCTGGCCGTTCACGAGAATGCGCCCCTGCTGGACATCATAGAAGCGGAACAACAGGCGCGAAAGCGTCGATTTTCCCGCGCCGCTCGAGCCGACTACCGCGACGGTATGCCCCTCCGGGATCGAGAAATTCACGTCGAACAGGATCTGCCGGTCGGGCGCATAACCGAAGCTGACATGCTCGAATCGTACTTCGGCCTTGCCTGCCGGCAAAGGTTGTGCATCCGGTGCATCAGCAATTTCACGGTGCTCATGCAGCAGGCTGAACATCTTTTCCATATCCGCCAGGGCATGGCGTATCTCGCGGTACACGAAACCGAGAAAATGCAGCGGCATGTACAGCTGGATCATGAACACATTGACCAGCACCAGGTCACCCAGCGTCATTGTTCCCTCGACCACTTCATCAGCGGCCAGCAGCATCAGCGCGGTAATACCGATGGCGACAATGAAACTCTGCCCGGCGTTCAGTAAGGCCAGCGATGTGGTGTTGCGCACGGCAGCAACTTCCCAGTGCTGCAAGTTTTCGTCATAACGCAAAGCCTCGTATTTTTCGTTGCCGAAATATTTCACCGTCTCGTAATTCAACAGACTGTCGATGGCGCGGCTGTTCGCCTTGGAGTCCAGATCGTTCATCGAGCGGCGCACGACCATGCGCCATTCAGTGACGAATAAAGTGAATGCGATATAAACGATCAGCGTGATAAAAGTGATTGCCGCAAACCATATGTTGTACTTGCTGAACAAGATCACGGCAACCAGGGCAATCTCCAGCAGGGTGGGCAGGATGTTGAACAGCATGAAGTTCAGCAGGAAACCGATGCCACGGGTACCGCGTTCTATGTCGCGCGATACCCCTCCGGTCTGGCGGTCAAGATGGAATCGCAGACTCAGGCTGTGCAGGTGGCCGAACACCTGCAATGCGACCCGGCGGATCGCACGCTGTGTCGCCTTGGCGAAAACCGCGTCACGCAATTCGCCGAACACGGTGCTGAGCATGCGCAATATCCCGTAACCGATGATCAGGAATACCGGGATTGCCAGTGCCGCCTGGGGCTTATCCATCGCATCGATGATTTCCTTGAGCACCAGCGGAACGGACACGTTGGCGAGTTTTGAAAGCACCAGCAAGCTCAGCGCTAAAGCCACGCGCCACTTGAATTCCCAGAGATAGGGCAGCAGGGAATGGATGGTCTGCCAGTCGGCGCGGTTTTCCTTGTTCGAGAACGAGGTCTTTTCTGACGAGGAAATATTGGATGGACGCATAATGGCTTACAACGAAAACCAGTGTGGATTATAGCTGCGCGTACATGCAATAGTTAGCATGTTGAAGGGTTTTGATTGGCAGGGATTCACTGCTCATACAGCAGACCCGTATCGGAGCTGTTATACACAGCCTC